>Ga0114956_1000592_pt1 | contig 26884 bp, 19 predicted proteins | sample MaitaG_FD_87304 | JGI IMG/M metagenome (GOLD analysis project Ga0114956, IMG submission 87304) | Marine algal microbial communities from Maine, USA - Maine_Asex2 metaG | ecosystem: Host-associated > Algae > Red algae > Unclassified | place: Maine, USA | collected 2015-01-05
GGGTAACACCAACTTCGAACACGAATTTGAGGCAAAAATATTCTCGGCAAAATTCGAAGGAATTGAAGTGCCGAAAGAGATGAGTAATGCTGATGTGGAAAAATACATGAAGGCGTATTTAAGTAATCCTGGAGATTTTAAATTCGATCGAAAAAAGAACAGAATCCTACCTCGCTGTTAGCTGTTAGCTGTTAGCTGTTAGCTGTTAGCTGTTAGCTGTTTTACCGCCTTAATAATGCAATTGCAAACTTAATTCACAAGAACGTAGGAAATAGTATTTCCTGATTGAAGATTGCCGATTGAAGATTGCGGATTGCGGATTGCGGATTGCGGATTAATTTATCCTATCTCCACGCAATCGACGGAAACGTTTCCGTGCCTCCACTGTAAATAAACTAGAAGGATGATCTACGATAATCGTTTGGTAGTATTCCATGGCCAACTCTTGCTGATCTAAATGGTCTTCGTAGATTTCTGCAAGGGCAAACAAAGCATCATCAGCCAATAAATCTGTTCCAAAGTCAGTCAATACTTTTTCGAAATACTCTACTGCTTTAAGATAATCCCTTTGCTGTTTTTCAATTCGACCTCTTGCAAAAAGGATGTCGTCAGCCAAAGCGTGCCCCGGAAAAGTACTATCCAAAACGTCCAACTTTGCGAAGGCTTCGTCTATCCGGTTCTGGAAAATCAGTAAATCTGATTCTGCAAACATGAACATTGCAGCCTCAGAAGTATCGAGACCCATATTGTCCATGATAAAGATTGACAAGTCGAGTGCATCATTTGAAATCAATTCAGAAGTCGATACTTTCAAGATATCAAGTTGCGCTTGCGACCAAGAAAAATCTCCCGTGTAGTAAGAAAGTTTTGCATTTCGAAAACGCGCTTCTTCTCCCAAAATATCATCCTTAAATGATTTATCAACCTGAGAATAGTACAATGTAGCTTCCCAAACATCGTCTTTCATCACATAGAAATCACCTAAGTCGAGCTTACTTCGTGCCCGCAACTTCTTGCTGGCTGAAGGCATCGCTACGATCTCTTCCAATATTTCAATCCCCTTGTCTAGATCGTGGAGGTGAAAAGCGTATAAATTGCTCAAATCTCGCATTGTAACGGCTGTAGCTGGCGTTCGACCAAACTCCTCGAGAATACTGAGATAGTCTTGCTCCAGCTCCTCTAAATCGGCTCGCTCGTATTTACCATCAAATTTCAACTGCTGCATCTTTGCGTTTACCACACCAATGCGAGCTGGTTCGTAAAGCGATGACATTTTACCTTTCGTTATTACATACTCGTAGGCGTCAATCGATGCTCCAAACTGGCGGTCTATCAAAGCAGATTGCGCCAACTCAAAAACACGAAGCCCATTCTCGTTAAGTCTCTTGTCAAGTGCTTTTACCTGCAAAAAAGCAGATTCGTAGTCTTTCTCCTGTATAAAGAGCCAAACCAACATCTGGGTGTGAATAAGATTGGAATCGCCTTTCTGGATGCGTTTGTAAAGTTGCGATTGCAATTCGTCTCGATGCTTTTCATAGCCGAGAAATCGCGAAAACTCGTTTTTTACTGTCTGTTCTCGATTGGGCTCAATTTCCAATAAATCAAGATAGTTCTTGATCATCTCTGGTTGGTTGCCGCTCTTTTTATGGGCCAGCGCTAGCTCGTAGGCAAAACCGAATTCATCATTGGTGAGCTTTTTGCCCTGTTCGTAAACTTGTATGGTGTATTTGTATTCTTCGATTTGATTGAAGGCATTCGCCAGTCGACGTACGTCGTTCGTCGAACCCTTTAGCTTGCTTACTGCTTTCGCATACTTCTCTTCCGCTCCATCATCATCTAGTTGAGCTCGCAACAAGAAACCTTGATCCACGAGTAAATTCGGATCGTCTTTCTTTCGGCTCTTCTTTCCGTACTTCTGAATAGCTTTTTCCGCTTCTTCGAAGTTTTTGAGCTTTACCAGACATTTGAAATAGTAAGCATAGAAGCTAGAATTGGCTTGATTCTGATTGAACAAGGATTCGAACAAAGGCTTCGCCTTCTCGTACTCTCCCTTGTTATAAAACTGCTGAGCCAGCTTCAAATCCTGATTCGCTTGAGCTTGCAACACGCAAAAGCTCAAAAGCAATCCTACCAACATCAAATAAAACTTCTGCACCATCATTAATCTGGCTTTAAATATACTGCTACAACGTCTGTGCCGCCCTGTTCATTTCAAGGCATACTTATAAAAGAATCACAATTGTTTGTTTCGTTTACTGCTATCTGCTTTGAAACATAGTCTTTTTTGAGCTTCTGCCCAATTACTAGCGATTGTTACTCACCATGAAACGCCTGGTGGAGAATCACAACTCTACACTTTCAGACAGCAAAAAAGGCTGCCCGGTCACTACCAGACAGCCTTCTGTATTTTAACACGCTTTGAGATCAATTGTTCTCCCGAAGCATGATTTGGATCGTGTTTTACTCGAGTTTGAATCTTACTGGAAGGTTGAACCATGCACGAACCGGCTTACCACGCTGCTCGCCTGGCTTCCATTTTGGCATTTTCTTTACAACCCTCACAGCCTCTTCTCCACATCCACCTCCAATGTCTCTCACAATAGAAATGTCTTTGATGCTTCCGTCCTCAAATACTGCAAACTTAACAACCACCAATCCTTCGATGTTGTTTTCCTTCGCAATAGGTGGGTACTTGATGTTTCCGTAGATAAACTCCATCAACTTCTCAGCTCCTCCAGGAAATTCTGGCTGCTGCTCAACAATCATGAAGATCTCTGGCTCAGCAGCTACCTCAACTTCCTCTACAATCTCTTCCACAACTTCTTCTACTACTTCAGTCTCAACGATCTCCTCGTCTACGTCAACCTCTGTATCGAATACTTCCACTTCTTCCTCGATGATCTCCTCATCTTCTACCACTTCAATTTCTGGTGGTGGCGGCGGCGGTGGTGGCGGTGGTGGTGGTGGCGGCGGTGGAGTAGTTGCAGGTGGAATCACCTCAACGTCCTCTTCCATTTCCGTCGTTCCTAAATCAACTACAACCGGATCGTATTGCGTCCAGTTAAGAGCAAAGATAGACGTGCCCAAAGACAACATCATTCCTGCTAGCAAAAGCCAACCTCTGTGCTGTCCAAGGTTGACACCTGAATACTTTTTTACCAACGGATTGTTGGCATCTTTTGCATTCGCCTTCATCACACTTTCCGTGCTCCGCAGGTTCATCAAAACAGAACCAGCGACTAAAATTCCCACAATCCCAAGACACAGGATACCTAGAAAAGTGAAACCGTACATTAAGCCGGAAACTCCTCCAAGTAACAAGATCCCTAGGAAGATGGCATCTGAGACTTTTATCATATTCAATGTTTTTTCTGTTCCTTGTTAGCAGTCTTTCAGCTTTTTGAACTTGATTGATCCATTTTGATCATCACTTTCTACTGAAAAGAGCAATTATCATTACTCCTGCGGCTGCTCCTGTAATATTAGCAATAATGTCATTGATCTCAAAACTTCTACCCACCCAGTCTATCGATTGTAACAGTTCCATGACTGTGCCAAATAGAAAAGCGAGAAAAATGACGCCAATACTACGGTAACGGACGCTCAAATCGGAATATTGCTTCTGCAATTCCATGCTGAGAATGATCGCCCAAGTACCATACATGTAAAAATGAGCCAATTTGTCGAGATGAGTGACCTGAACGACGCCTCCGCTTACTTTTCTCAATGAAAGTACAACAATCAAACAAGCAAATAGTACCGAATAACGCATGTGGAGATAAAGATTTCACGTTTGCCGCTTAATCAATGCGCCTGACATTTGGACAACAAAGTTGGTCAGGCGATTAGAAACTCAATGGATCAGCTGTTCGCTGATTACTGGAAAGCTGTTTCAGCACAATATGCTGCTGCACTCAATAGATCGGCTGGCCAATTTTCAAGCACAGTTGCTCGAATGGCTATTTCGTCAATGAGAAACTCACCGTAATACCCGTGTACCATTCCGTTACAGGATAAGATTGCGAAGTATAAGGAAGCGTCTTTGTCCACTCCAAGAACCAACGAACTCGAATTCGTTGATTCACTACGTAGTTGATGTCGGGATAGAAGGTAATTCTACGACTTCCCGTGGTAGGCTGAGCAATCTCTTGATCCAATCCAGCTACGAAAGTCTGGTCGTCTCTTATTCCAAAATCTAAGTTGAAATCCAAATCATTCTCCAAAACAACATTGTCTCCTGACTTGTTTTTGAATGGCAATTTCAATCCACGCAACTTAAATCCGACCCCTACAATAAACTCCTCAGAGCGGGTCTCATTCAGTTGATAATCAACCAAACTCAATCCGACAGTTCTAATCTTCTTCCACTCAGCTTTTGCTGTCATTCCGTTTTTGAATGAAAAATCAAATCCGATTAAAGGAGCCAATTGTTCTGAAATCTGAATGTCTGGTACTCTGAATTGAGGCAAGAAGTTTCCAGAAAGTGTATCCAAAACATTGGGAACAAACTGTGTAGGGTTGATGTCGTAATACTGGCCGTTGTAGTTGGGATCAGATCGGAAACTATTGACCGTATAAGTCGATGAATATCGGTGATTGATCGTAACGGCTGAGAAGATGTTCTTCAAGCCTGGCAACTTCGACAAGCCATTGTATGAGATGGACCAATTCGGCATCGGGAGCAACTTCAGCTCTTTGTGCAGCTTGATGCTGTTGGCATCTTTTCCACTGTAAGCAGCGATGAAAGATGGCACCAAAACCTCTTGCGCATATGGACCGTATCCACGGAAGAATTCGTCTACAAATGTCGAATCTGTTGGATTAAAGTACTGCCCAGTTGCCGCGAAATTTTCATCTGCTAACCGTTGTGAAACGATTTGACGATTGTCTTCAAACTCGATGTAAGTCTCGGTGAGCTTTGTCGTCTCATCTACACCACTAAACATCGTGCTAATTGGCAAATAAGAAACAGTATAGCTTCCTATGTCCAATGGCGCAAGGTGGGCGAAATCTCCATCACGGTTTACCTTGAAGAACTCAGAGTGCGTTTCTTGATATCGCTGAGAGAAGTTGATGTCAATTTTCAGATCACGGATTGGCTCCAATGTCGCCTTTCCCGTTAGGTCTCGCGAGTATGTCTGACGGACCATACGGTTCAAAATTGGGTTCGTGGTGATCCAACCTTTAGAAGCTGCATTGTCGAGCCAACGCGAATTAGGTTGAAGTCCCAGCAAAGAGAAATCAAGCCCCGGAGCTCGGCCACTTCCGTCTTCCCAGTTGTTACCGAGAATCTGAGAATTTGGTTCAAATCCAGGAATTTCAGTTCCGTGGGAAATCTTGTAATCTATAGAAACTCTCTTCAAAGCAATCAGTGGTCGCAATAGCGTTCGCATGCCTGCCGAAACTTCTCCCGGCTTTCTCTTTTTCTTTTCTGCCTCTGGATTCTCAGGATCTTCTGGCGCCTCTTTCTTGCCTCTGTCGTTCCCTCTGCTCGGTCGACTCGTGCGCTTGCTGTCAATCGCCTTCAATGTCTTTGATTTCGCATATAGCTTGCTGAAGTTCAATTCTCCATTGAGTTGTATGTTTCGACCGTTCTTGATGGTATTTCCTGTGTCCAATTCTGGGAACGGGAATCGAGGTACCGTCACCCACTGATACGTCGTTCCGTATCGAGCTCTCACTTGTGTCCAATCCAATAAGGGAAACTTATTCAAAGGAAGGTTGTAACTCACATTGGCCGATTGGTCGTAATTCAGTGTTCGCCCAAAACTCTTCAAGCTGTTCCAAATCATCTCTTTGGCTGCATCGTCTGGCGCACCGCCCGGCTCATCAATTCTACTTAGGTTCCTAGCTGAAAAGTCAAAGCTGATCGAACGGGTTAAATTCCATTTGAAACCATAGTTTCTCGACCAAGTAAAGTCTTTGGTCCAAGATGAAGGTGGCTCGAAAGTGTCACCCGTTAGGTTTCGCAATTTGGTTTCTACAATCAAACGATTCAACTCCGTATTAAAACTCAAGTTGGATGGTACCAGATTGAAATTGAAATCTTTGATGAGCGACAAATACTTGCTGCTCGATTTAATCATTTTTTTGAATGGTGTAATGTACTTCGGACGAGTACTGTAGTTGTATCCCAAAGAACCTCGATACAACCGCTCTTCTTCTTTTTCAATTGTCGGATCGCGGTAGTCAGTCTCCGTATAAGCCAAAGTCAAGTTGAAATTTTCCACATCCCAAGGGCGCTGCTTCTTATCTCCAGATGTACGGACTTTCCTGGCATTGGAGATGTTCACCGATTTGATCGATTGATAGGTTTGCGATTGTCTTTTTAAAGAATCACGTGCCTCTTGCCCCTTGTACAATTCGACGGAATCCAAGGCTTCTTCTAAGATTACATCCGTGTTGTATGCATCGTACTGAGGCGTGCTAATCGACTCAGAATATCCTGCATACAATGGAATCTTTAAACCACTTTCTGCTGGTAAAAACTTATCTAGATTGATATTGGCTGTTGCATCATATTCCAACAAATTGTCTCGGTAACGGTCGTTCACTTTCTGTTCCAAGGTTCCAAAACCGGCCGTGTGCATATTACCAGTGACCGTTACTCTACCCAAATCTGCCAACTTTACGTCGACACGAGCAAGGGCTGCATATCCTCCACTCTCGTCAAATTCGGCTAAGGCTAGCTCATTGAACCATACCTCAGCACATTGCGAAGTACCATCGTCCGTTGCACTGTTTAAGGAGTTTCTTTTGGGATTACGCACCCCCAAAAAGATGGTGCGAACTTTTCCCAAATCGGGACTTCCTACCAAAGTGATCTTGCGTCCACTGGTATCGATTTTAGAAAACGGTTTTGTGTAATTCACCTCTCCAGGTACGGTATAGTTTCTCACCTTTTTCAGGTCCACCAAATCTTGCAATTGAATATCAAGAACATTCTCATCTGGCCAAATCAAAAACTGGTTATCAATACCACCGGTATCGGTATTGGCAATTGATGTGGGAACGAGGGGAATTTCGATTTCATAATAGTTGAACTCCATATCGCTACCAATTCTCACCACTGCCGCTACATCTCCTGGATTTAGTTCGTCATTGAGGTCTCGGGACTCTGCATGTAACAACAACCGCAAACGTTTGAAAGGGCGCATGTCGTAACGATCCGTCTTAAAAACTCCCTTTCCAACTCCATCTTCGAGATTACAAACTTGGATAGACAAAGACTGCTCATTTTGAAGCAATGATTGCGAACTATTTCCAGTAAATAAAGTTTGACGATCAACACCCGGTGGCAATACGTAATTAACTGGTGATCTGTTTGAGTTTTGCTCTATGCTTACTGCAGTCACATTGAATTCAGCATCTGCCGCATTATCATTGGGTTGATATTCTCCATCTTCCTGAATACACTTCGAATACTTTCTCCATTGATTGCGGACTAGGCTGAATTCAGCCATTCGCAAGGTTACTTCTTTCTCAAACCCTGTCATGTACATACGCATGAATTGGATAGATGTAAAACCTTGAATCCCTCCAAAAGCTTCATCGTACTCAGCTATCGGAATTTGAAATTTGTACCAGCGTGCATTGACCTCGTTGCTATTAACAGCAACTTCGCGAATATCCGTAATGTAATTCGTTCCTACCTGCATATTCGGTTCGATGCGAACGCCGTACTCATAAAATGCTTCGGATTGTTCCAATGCATTGTCTTCATTCAAATCTTCATTATCAGGTAAACTGGTAGCAGAAACAAATTCGTTTCCATCAGCTAAAAATGAATTTCCTTGAGGTTTTGAGTAATCACTATAACGTTCCAAAATACCCACCTCCGGTGGATAAGCCTCAGGATCCGCGAAAAAGACAAAGTTGTCATTGGCAGGATCCGCAAGAACTGCATCTTTGGCCTCTTGTGATAAATTGGGAATGCCCATCATCTGGTTCAAGAAGTCAGCAAAAATCACTGCTTCTCCAGCATCATCCATTCCATCAAATCCAACATCTTGAACCAATCTGTTTGCAGGCTCAGCGTCAAAAACACGAGATATTACATTGTTCTTGGACACTCTTGCCCAAGTCGTTGTATCTGTATTCTCTGGTGCACCAACTACTGGTAGTCCATTCTCAAATGACCTTCTTCCATCCTTCAAAACATCCTCTGATACCGTCCCCAAGTTGAAAAACAATGTACCATCATCGTCTTGATTACCATCTTCCAAAAATGGATCTAACAACCAAAATTCGATAAATTCAACATTCGCTAAAGAGAAGTCATTCACATCCAATTGACGCATCAACCCTCCCCACCTTTGATCTGGGTTAAGCAAATTTCCGTTATTGTCTACATCGGTATCAAAGTTATAGGGTCCTCTTTCGAACGGTCTGTAGTTGATATCGAAAGTTCTTAGGTTTGTATTGATATTTTGAGTAACTCCTCGCAAGGGCAGAACTTCGTTAAAATTAATCAAACGCTCGTAGTGCCCTGTGCGATCCGCAGTTATAACACCACTGCCGCCATTAAGCAGGGGATCAATTCGATACCAAGAAATCGCTGCGCGATTTTTTCCAAATTCAAAGTCATTCAGCAACTCCGCCTCTGGGAAACGACCGTTTCTAGGAGTACTAGCCAATGACCAATCATCAAAAGGTGCACCTACATTTGATTGGCTTTGTGTTCCCTCAAAATCATCGATAAAAACCGTACCTCCATTGTTCAAATCAATGGCACCTGCGTGCCCAGGAATGAACTTGGCTGCTTCCGCATTTACGGTAATCGAAGATTTTTCCTTGGTTGAATAAAAGGGCAACTTGTCCACCGTTCTAGTTATCCAATCCGACTCTCGGAAATAGTTTCCATCAACTCCCAACATTCTGTTTGAGATCGCATCATCGCCATAATTCACCTTTGGTGTAAATGGCCGCTGAGATAAATGCACATAAGTAGCACCTAAGTTGAAATCATCGTTGATCCAATAATCGAATCGGTTTCCGATAAACGTCTTTTTTTGTAGGCTAAAAAGTGCCTGATCTTCGTAATCAATGTTGATTGGAATTCCTGAATTTAGGTAGGCATCATTGATAATAGTTACTCGACCCAAACTGTAGTTAACCGTATAATCCGAACCCTCCGTGAGGCGTGCACCACCGGCAGTTACCACAATAGATCCTTGAGGAATATTGAAGGCTCCCAAGGAAAACTCGTTGTTGCTACTGGATTCGTATCGTCCCTTTATCAAAAAGCGATTCAACTCGGGAAACTGCTGAGCAGCAATCTTTGTCGTATCATATAAGTAGTGATAAGCGTACTGTTCGGCAATTGCTTGATCATCGTCGGAGTAAGCAGCCACCAAGTCATCACCAAAAGGCTTCAAAACTGGGAAAATCAATCGACCATTTCGCGACAAAATTGTGTATCCTTCCACGTAATCAAAAATTCCATCCGGTTGAGGATCTAATTGCTGGTTTAAACGATCAAGGTTCAACAAGTTGATCAATAGTCTTTCTCGAACCGACTCTCCTTTTGGCATAAAACGAGTAATTCCTCCACCTGGAGTTTCGTAGTATACATCGAGGCGGAAGTTGTCGCGGTTAAGCTGATAAGCACCCAAAGGGTAAACATTACGCATCATCAAATCCCACAAAGGCAAACTCGGTCGCTGATCAACACTTTTCAACATTTTCAAAATCAAAACTTGCTCCTTTCCACTTTCGTTGGCATTTGGCGGCAAATCCTGTGCGAATTCACCCACTCGAAATGTTTCACCCCAGATATTGGTATACTCGAAAGCAACACCCAAAACATCCGTGGTTTGAAGAGTCGCATTCAAAGACACATAACCCACTTGCGGATCGAAGGTATATTCATTCGATCGCAACTTTCGAGCTTCGGTCAATCTAAAGTCTTCTGTGTTTGCCAATCCAATTTGCTCCATGTTACCCACCACTAAATCGTCTCGACGATTCGAAGAGTTACCAGCAACTTTTCCGTACAAGTCATTCGCTCCATTTTTAGGAAAAACATCAGAAGTTCTACTCTGGATAGCAGTACTGTGAGGTACAGGCTCACCCAAATCAGCCAAAGCAATTACGTTTCGGGTTTGAGTCGTTGCTCCGTTTCGGTTGGTTACCCAAACTTCGATGTTGGTGATCGTTACTTGAGAATTGACATATGGCAAAGTCGCCAATGCCGAGTTGTAGTTTTCTTTGAAATACTGAGCCAATAAAAAGTGACGGTTTTCTTCGAATTGATCGGCTTGAACTTCAAACTCCTCCACTTTCGAACCCTTTTCAATGGTGATTCGCTCTGATTTCGATTCTTGCTGCGAAAGCACACTGGTGACAGTTAACCTTCCAAACTGCAACTGCGTTTTCAATCCAAATAAACTTTGACTACCTGGAATCAATGAAGTAGGTAATGGGAAACTAATGTCTCCCGCCTCCAACTTCTGAATAATGTCATCTTCGTCACCTGTGTATTCAAGGCGCAACTGATTTTCAAAGTCGAAAGTTGTTTTCGTGTTGTAGGTCGTGTTCAAGGTCAAGTTATCGCCAATCTTTCCCACCACATTTACATTGATGTCGATGTCCAATCCAAAATTAGCAGGCGGATTTTGCTGTCGTGATTGCAGCGAGGGGTTCCGAATCGTTCGCTTCCGGAAAAATGGCGTCAAATCGATCCCTCCAGAAGGCACAATCTCTACTGGTGAATCTCCCAAAGTACCCGCATTGTAATTGTCGGCCGGTTCTAGGCGTGGAATATTGGTCGATATATAATCTGAACCATTGCTCACTCCTCCTGTTGTACCACCAGACTGCTGAGAGTTGTTCAGCCACTCTTGACTCAAACTCTCATCTTCCTGCAAATCCCAAAAATCATCAAAATCAAAATTGAGCGCTGGAAGTGCACCATTGGGCTGACCACTGGGACCGTTGTACGTTCCATAAGGGGGAAGTTCTTGGTAGCTGCCTGTAGCTGGATCGTATTCGTAAGTGGGTGTGTAGTTGAGGTTGAAAGGGTTGGGTGGAGCAGGAGAACCGTTGAGATAGTCGAATCTTTCATCTTGGATCGGATAGATGAGTTCGTCATCTGTACTATCGGCTGGACTAGCAAAGGCAAAGTCTAAGGATGGTTCATTCTCGGAGGTTTGCGAAAGCGCTGCAACTTCCAATGCCGTTCCAACGAACATGGATGTACTGGCAGGTGTACTCGCAAAAGCAGTCGCTGTTGCAAATAATATTACACCCAACAGGGGCAATAGAGATAATGTTTTCTTCCCTACGTTCACTCGTAGTTTTTGTTTTTCTTCTTTACTAAAAACCTGCCACTCGACCCATCAAATCAATTTCAGAGCCGCTTTTACCAACTGTTCAACTCCCGTCATGCCCGAATCAGCCTTCAAAGCTCTATCTAAAGCTTTTCTTGCAGCAGGTCTCGAGATACCTAGGATAGCCAATGCAGATAACGCTTCTTCGATAGGGGTATTGTGCGCATTTAGCGAAATAGCTCCTTCCGGGCTCTGCTTCTTGAATTTATCTCCCAATTCTAGGATTATTCGTTGTGCAGATTTCGGACCAATGCCCTTAATCGACTTCAACAAACCCACATTTCCAGCAATCACTGCTTCGCGAATCTCGGTAGGAGAATAAGAGGATAAGATCATTCGGGCTGTATTTGGTCCCACTCCATTTACTGAAACAAATTCTAGGAACAAATGCCTCTCTAGAACGTCAGCAAAACCATATAGTATGGGCAAACTCTCATCTCTGATATAATAATGAGTAAAGAGCTGGCATTCAGTCAGTTCGTTAATTTTCGAATAAGTCGTCACACTTACGTTGATGTGGTATCCAATTCCATTGCATTCCAGTACTACGTAAGCGGGATTTTTCTCGACTAGTTTTCCTCGTATATAAGCTATCAAAGGGTGTCTTTTTTCCAGAAAATAGGCAGCGCAAAAAGAGCCGCAAAGGTAGGCAAAACATCAATCAAGATCGAGCCTATGCAGAGAAAACTAAAGAGTCAACTCGTCGCTCCATCTGGAGAAAGGAGCTTCTGATAGTCCAGAAAAGCTATTGAGCTTAGGAATTTCACCTTTAGCATCATTAAAAAGTCCTGAACATTGTTTTTTCTCTAACTTTGGCCTGCGCATGAAAGCCAGCAATCAACATAGCATTCTTTCCTCATTGAAAGATTTGAAATCTGAGGAAAAACACCAATTGGCAGTCTTACTAGACCCTGACAAGGTGGATCGGGTGCAATTGTTCGATCAAGTCGCATTTGTAGGCGAATCGGGTGCGGATATGATTTTAGTAGGTGGTAGCTTGCTATTGCACCATCAAACCGATGAAATCATTCGCGATTTAAAACGAATGACAGATCTTCCAGTAGTCATCTTTCCGGGTAGTCCAATGCAAATGAGCGCCGCTGCAGATGCCTTGCTGTTTCTCTCACTCATCTCCGGAAGGAATCCAGAATTGTTGATCGGCCATCACGTTCGATCGGCTCCCTTGCTGAAAAAGATGGAGATCGAAGTCATTAGCTCGGGTTATATGCTGGTTGATGGAGGAAAGCCGACAACGGTTTCTTACATCACACAAACGGCGCCCATTCCACATGACAAAGCACAAATTGCTCTTTGTACGGCCTTGGCTGGTGAAATGCTCGGATTGCGCACCCTCTACCTTGACTCGGGAAGCGGAGCCATTTGGCCGGTGCACCCCGAAATGATTGCTGCCGTGAGCAAAGGAACCGATTTGCCCTTGATAGTAGGGGGAGGAATCAATTCTGCAGAGAAAGCTTTTCAAGCCGCTCAGGCCGGTGCGGAACTTATTGTGGTAGGTACTGCGTTTGAACAGCAGCCAGAGTTATTGAAAGAAATGTCAAACGCCGTTCACTCTTGCAACACGATAGCTTCTTAACGTTCTCATAATCGCATCCATTACAAAATTAATCTTTATAGCATGATCAAAGCCCGCATCTTGAAATCCACGGGAAGCTGGTATACTGCTTTAACCGAAGCAGGTGATCTACTTGAATGTCGTCCCAAAGGGAAATTACGCCTCAAAGGTTTCAAGCTCACCAATCCGGTGGCTGTGGGAGACTGGGTGATAATCGAAAAGGAGAATGATTTTTCGGGACTCGTTACCCAAATCCTAGATCGTGAAAACTTCATCATTCGTAAATCGCCCAGAAATAGGAAGAACGATCACATCATTGCTTCCAATCTGGATCAAATGCTATTGATGGCGTCCGTAAAGAGTCCTCGAACTTCCACCGGATTTATCGATCGACTTTTACTGGTGGCTGAAATGTACCACATCCCTTCTGTACTGGTAATTAATAAGGTCGACTTATACGAAGATGAGAAGGTTGTAGCTCGATTGGAAGAATGGCAATCGATTTATGGAAACGCAGGCTATCCCGTTAAATTGGTTTCCGCTGAACAAGGAACTGGACTGAATGAAATCAGGGAATTAATTGCTGGAAAATCTACCCTATTTGCAGGGCATTCTGGCGTTGGAAAAACCACGATAATTAATGCACTCATTCCGGGCTTAGACTTATCCACGAAGGAGATATCTTCCACACACGACAAAGGTCAGCACACTACTACTTTTGCAGAAATGCACCCGCTTGGAGATGGCGGCTTTATTGTAGATACTCCTGGCATTAAAGAGCTGCAAGTCATCAACTTAGAACCCGCTGAAGTTTGTCAATATTTCTTGGAATTTTTGCCTTTTCTCAACGAATGTAAATTCAATGATTGCCTCCATCGTGATGAACCCGGCTGTGCCGTAAAGGAAGCTTTTGTAGAGGGAGTAATTGCCGATTCTCGATTCATGAATTATCATAAAATTCTCGAAGATATTGAAGCCACCAACTATTGGGAACGCTGATTTTCATCTTCAGAATATTCCAAGAAAATTAGAATATTTAAATTAATCTGAATTAATTGAAAGTAGTTATTCAAAGAGTGAGTCGGGCCTCTGTAACGATTGAAGGAAAAGTAAAATCTGAGATTAAAACAGGTTATTTGATTCTATTGGGAGTTGGCTTAGAAGACAATCAAGAGCAGATCGATTGGCTCTGTCGTAAGATTATTCAGTTGCGTATTTTCAGTGATGTTGATGGTAAAATGAACCAATCAATTCTCGATGTCGAAGGAGACATCATAGTGGTTAGCCAATTCACTTTACATGCGAGCACCAAAAAAGGAAATCGACCTTCCTACCTCAAAGCTGCTCGACCTGAGCAAGCCATACCACTCTATGAAAAGTTTGTTGCGGAATTATCGCAACAGTTGGGCAAAGAAGTAGGTACTGGTGAGTTTGGTGCTGATATGAAAGTTGATCTACTCAATGACGGGCCTGTCACGATTATTATCGACTCGTTTGACCGGCAATAAGGCAATCGGCAATCGGCAATCGGCAATCGGCAATCGGCAAAGCTTCTAAGGTGTTTTGGAAACTGGAGAAATCTTGACACGAGTTTGAATACTCTATTGCTATTTCACTCAGTCACTCACTAATTCGCTAACTCAGTAACTACCCAAAAACTTCACAACTTCTCATTGTTCTTGTGCCGATCCGAGTCGCGCTCCGTCTTTTTCAACATGTTCTTTCGAAAAGCCTCAGTCAAATCAATGCCCGTTTGATTGGCCAAACAAATCAGCACCCAGAGTACATCCGCCATCTCGTCTCCGAGGTCGGGTTCCGGCTTTCCCTTCTTAAAAGACTGCTCGCCGTATTTCCGGGCCATAATACGCGCCAACTCCCCCACTTCCTCCGTGAGGATAGTCATGTTAGTGAGCTCATTAAAATAACGCACGCCAATCGTCTTGATCCATTCGTCTACTTCGCTCTGCGCTTCTCTTATTGTTATGGTTTCGATCTCTTTCATCAGATTTTCAATTTGGGTCTAAAGAAATGGCTTCTCTACTCTCAACTACTAGCTATTCGTACCTTTTTTCGCGCTGCCAATCACATATGTGCCTCCTGCCTTGTGTATTCTGGGCAAGTACATCATTCCGATCATACCATTCCGATACACAGCCTGGAGACTCATTAAGGTGAATGACCAACCGAAGTTACTCGACCACTTCCTCACCAGAAGCATCGAGAAGTACGTTTTCTTGTTCAGGATGCCTCTCTCTACGAGCTCAAAACCAACAAATGTCGCTTCAAACCCTCTCCTATAGCTCTAAGAAGCACTTTTTTGCCGCTGTAATCGGTCGAAAATTGAGTAAGCTGGGACTATCCAGCTTCAAAATTTGATTTTTTTTCCTCCACTCATGCCCATTTGTAGCTTAGCACTTTTTCAAGCCTCAAAGCATCCCCACAACCCAGTCCAGCAGGCTCTATTCCGTGCTTTGTGCCAATTTCTCAATCCCCTTTATAGAGGGCTGATTCGTGTCACTTTGACAGTACACTTCCTATCCTCGGGCTCCTGTGTAGCCGGTCGTAGATACTCATTCATCCGCTTTTCCAGCTACTCTTCTAAGAGAAGAACGGAGATGAAAAATGCTGCTGACATCTAAATGGAATAAGGGATCGAGCACCGCTTTTACTTTGCGACTTGAAGCGCCATTAAGCAGGTAGTTTCTCAAGGGTCTTCTACTCTACCGAAGCTGTCTTTTGCTCTTGTAACCACGACCCGTCCATTTTACGAGTGCCAGCATTCCCTACGAGTATAAACTTTTCTTTTTCAGTACAATACACTATCGAATCATCTAATACGCACTCGTCTTCCTTGCACATGCAGCTTTACTGAGCCATTGCGGCTTTCAATCGCTCGATGTCGATAACAAAAAGTCCCTTTAAAAAAAGTAGCTGCTTCCGATCAAGAGATCTTCCATTCTTCCATGTGCGAAACGTCGAACAAACCACTTTCTCGCGAACAACTAGCTGTTGTCTTTCAATGCTGCCTGAAGACACGGACTTGTCGTAATTCGCAAAAGTGACCATTTTGGCAGATCGATCAATATGCCGCGAATGCAAGCTGATTTTCTTCCCGATCACTGTTGCTCTGATTCTGTATCAGTTCAGTACAAAACTAAGGAGGAAATCAAGTCCAGAACTGGGTAATCTTCCCTATAAGAAAGTGAAAATATCTCTGCCTACTTAGCTCTACCCCTTGCTAATACTAGGTTTTTTGCTACTTTTGGCGAGAATTAGCTGAGGCGCTGAGCTTCGGTTTAACTATTGGAAAATTCCCAGCATTTAATCACCCTTAATAAAATTCTTAATTATGAACAAAGGAGAATTGATCAGCCAAATGGCCGACGATGCCGGCATCACAAAAGCACAGGCAACCGAGTCCTATGACTCTTTTGTGGATGCAGTTACTAAAAGTTTGCAGAAAGAAGGAAAACTGACTCTAATCGGTTTTGGTACTTTCAGTTGTACTTTGCGTAAAGCTCGTAACGGTATCAACCCAGCAACTGGAGAGAAAATCAAAATTCCAGCGAAGAAAGTAATCAAGTTTAAAGCAGGAAAAGCTCTTCAAGAGAAAATGTAAGAGTTCTTGAGAAAGACATATATCAAGGCGGAATCCCAGGATTCCGCCTTTTTTTTATTTAACCAATTCTCGATTCCTACTTCAAAAACGAACTTGCACTTCAATCGAGATAAGGAATTGTAATATGTTGGCAAACTGCCCCATTACAGGCAATTCGATTCCAACTTGGGCGTTATTTACTGGAATATTCAGACCTCCAGGAAGATCATAATATGAAAACACTACGATTTTTACTGCTTTGTTGCATCCTTATAGCATTTTCGGCTCAAGTGAATGCCCAAAAGCACGAATACGGTGGATGGATTGGCATCTCTCAGTACTATGGGGATCTCAATACGAGCTTTAGCATGAAAGACCTCCGTCCGGGAGGTGGATTGTACTACAAATATGTTTTAGGCGAGTACATTCAACTGCGAGGTGGAGCCAACTTTGGAATGATTGCTTTTGAAGATGCCAACAGTTCTAAGACTTATCAGCTTGCGAGAAACCTCAGCTTTCGCTCGATCTTAATCGAAGTGGCTGGCGTTGTGGAGTTCAACTTCCGACGCTTCGAACCAGGGCACAAACGATATACCTCCACGCCATACCTGGCACTCGGACTGTCATTCGTCTACTTCAATCCTCAAGCTCGATTCAACGACCAATGGGTCAACCTAAACGACTTGGGTACTGAGGGACAACAGATTGGAGACCTTACCGGCCGATCACCTTACAGCAAAATTCAACCGGCTATTCCAATTGGCATCGGTTACAAATACTACGTTGGCAACAATTATACAGTGGGAGTAGAGGCCATGTATCGCTTCGTTTTCACCGATTACATCGACGATGTGAGCACGCAATTCGTGAATGACAACATCTTGGGAAATGGTACTCCGACCGAATTGCTGGGTGATCGTTCAGGAGAAGTTGGACAAGAAATAGGAGAAGCAGGAAGACAACGCGGAAACAGTGTAGATAATGACGCTTTTGTGTTTTTTGGGGTAACTTTGACCCGCACAATTTTTAGAGTTTATTGCCCCAAATAGCGCAGCTCCATATGGATTACAGAGCCCTTCTGGATCAGAAAAACATCCCTCAGCACATTGCCATCATTATGGATGGGAATGGTCGATGGGCAAAACAGAAATTTTCTCGCAACAGAATTTTTGGGCATCACAACGGTGTCAAAGCTGTTAGAAAAACAACTGAAGCTTGTCGTCAAATCGGTGTAAAGCACTTAACGCTGTATGCCTTCTCAACCGAGAACTGGAATCGCCCTACCTCTGAAGTCAATGCACTCATGAGCCTATTGGTTCAGGCAATGGACAAAGAGATCGGAGATCTCGTAAAAAACGGGGTGCAATTGCGGGCCATCGGAAATCTAAACGATCTTCCAACAAAAACGCTAGAGAAACTCAATGAGGGCATCGAGCGGACAAAAAACAATACCGAACTCATTCTAACTTTGGCACTCTCTTATAGCTCTCGATGGGAATTGACTGAGGCCATTAAGAATATCGCTGAAGACAGTAAAAAAGGCCTAATCAATCCTTCGGAAATTGATGGCAAGCTCATCAGCAGCTACTTAGAAACACGAGACTTACCTGATCCAGAGCTTCTTATCAGAACCAGCGGTGAACAGAGAATTAGTAATTACCTACTTTGGCAAATTGCTTATTCAGAACTTTATTTTACGCAAACACTTTGGCCAGACTTCAACGCAGAAGAACTTTACAAAGCAGTTTGGGATTACCAACAACGAGAACGCAGATTTGGAAAAATCAGCCAGCAAATAACCGCTAAATGAAAAATATCCTAAGCGGATTACTCCTTTTACTTTTGACAAGCTTGGTGGCCATTGCGCAACCAGGAGATGGGGCGGTTCAATACCTGGACTACACTTCAATACAAAAATACGAGATTGGGGGAATCACGGTAAGTGGTACGAACTACTACGATAACAATGTACTTATTCGACAATCAGGTTTAAGGGTTGGCGATGAGCTAGAACTTCCTGGTGAAGCGATTCCGGATGCCATGAATGCACTCTGGAAATTGGGCCTTTTCGAAGATGTAAAAATTGCAGCCAGTCGAATTGTCGGTGAAGTGGTGTTTTTGGAGATCATTCTTCAAGAATTACCGAAACTATCCAAATACAAATTCTTCGGAGCAAGAAAAGCGGAGATCGAAGACATGAGAGATCAACTTCCCCTGATTTCGGGAAGAATGTTGAACGAAAATACACTCAACAATACCGAGTACATCGCTAAGAAATACTTTGTTGAAAAAGGATTTTTGAATGCGGAAGTTACTTTGAAAAACATTCCCGATCCTGATCGATCAAACAGCAACATCTTGCACATCACGGTTGATCGTGGACGAAAAGTAAAACTGAGAAACATCATTTTTCACGGAGTGGAAAATGAATTTCCTAGGAAGCTGAAGAAAAACATGGCGGAAACCAAGGAGAAGTCCTTCTTTACGCTTAAAGCACCCTGGATCATCTTGAAAGATGCATTTACATCAAACCCTCTCCACCAGCTGGGTAATCTTTCCATTGGAGAGAGTATGAATTACTTGGATGATAAGGCCCGCTTTAAGTTGTTCGCAACTTCGAAGTTCTTAAGAGATGACTACAAAGTTGATCGAAACGCTCTGATCCATCACTACAACACTATGGGTTATCGCGATGCTGAAATCCTTGCTGATACCTTGTATCAAATAGACGACGGCAATATGGATTTGCACATTACCATCAATGAAGGTAAAAAGTACTACTTCCGAAACATCAGCTGGTCGGGTAATTCAAAATACGAAGCCGACCGACTCGATTATACCTTGAACATTCCAAAAGGAACGACTTACAACCCTGAATTACTGCAAACAAGATTGTACGGTGATCCTACAGGACGTGACATTTCTTCCCTCTATATGAATGAAGGACACTTGTTCTTCAATGTAAATCCAGAAGAAACTTTGGTTGGTGAAGATTCGATTGACTTAAACATGCGTGTTTACGAAGGACCGGAAGCGATCATCAACAAGATCATTGTTACCGGAAATGACAAGACCAATGAGCACGTGATCAGACGATCACTCTATACATCTCCAGGAAACAAGTTCAGAAGATCGGATTTGATTAACTCCCAACGTGAAATTGCCAACCTTGGTTATTTCGATGCGGAGAACATCGGAATCAACCCGATTCCAAATCCGGCAGATGGTACAGTAGACATTGAATACAGTTTGGCTGAACGTCCTTCCGATCAACTGGAGTTGTCGGCAGGTTTCGGAGCTGGGCAGTTCATCGGATCATTGGGTGTGAGTTTCAACAACTTCTCACTAAAGAACATGTTTAACCGAGAAGCGTGGAGAGACCGTGGCCTGCCCGCAGGAGATGGTCAAAAGTTGTCTGTCCGCTTCCAGTCTTCGGGTCGCCGTTACCAATCACTGAATGCTTCGTTCACCGAGCCTTGGTTGGGTGGAAAACGTCCGAACTCGCTCACCGTGTCGGTTTTCCGATCACGAAATGCAACGCAAGACTTTACGACAAATGAATTCACTAGCTTGCTGAATAACACCGGAGTTGGTGTTTCCTTAGGTAGAAGATTGAGAGTTCCAGATGACAAGTTTGTCTTGGTCAACTCACTGAATTACTCCTACTACAAACTCATCGATTGGCCTACGTTTATTGTAGACAACGGTACATTCCACAATGTTCACTTTGGAACAACCCTCAGCCGATCTACCGTTAATCAACCAATTTTCCCGCGTTCGGGTAACCTCGTGAGTCTTTCTGTTGATGTAACACCACCTTGGTCGAGCATGATCAATAAAGATTACGCCAACCTTGATCCGGCTGAAAAATTCAAACTTGTGGAATACCACAAATGGAAATTTAAAGCGGAATGGTACGTAGAGCTTTACGACAAGTTGGTTTTGAAAACTGCTGGTAAATTCGGTTTGCTCGGCTTTTTCAACGAAGACATTGGACACTCTCCGTTTGAGCGTTTCCAAGTAGGTGGTTCTGGATTGGCAAATCCGGGTGACGGATTCTTGGCTGGTACAGACATCATTGCCCTACGTGGTTACGAAGATTTCGAAGTGACATTGGCCAAAGAAGCCGACCGAATCAAAACGGGCGATCAATCACAAACTGATCCTTATTATTCGAAATTTACCGCGGAATTACGCTACTTGCTGAGCCCCAGCCCTACCGCTACCATCTACGCCTTAGCTTTTGCTGAAGGTGCCAACTCTTGGAACAGCTTCGATCAATTCAATCCATTCCAACTCAAAAGAAGTTGGGGATTGGGTCTGCGAATCTTTATGCCAATGTTTGGAATGCTTGGATTTGACTACGGATTTGGAGTCGACAAATTGACCACCAATGGCATCCAAGAAACAGGTGTAGGAGGCTATTTCAACCGATACGGAACATTCAGTTTCATTTTAGGTTTCGAGCCTGAGTAACTGATCAAAAAGCCGTTTCTTTGGGTTGAAGAGGAGAAATGATCGTCGATTTCTAAACCTCTTAAGCACTAGGCGGTCATACCGTTACTGTTTAATAGAAACAATATCTAATGAAGAAGTTAATAATATTGTTGGTTATACTGGGAGCAGCATTTACCAGTATCTCAGCACAAAAGATCGTGTACGTTGATACACAAGTCATTCTGGCTAGTTTGCCTGAATACCAGGACGCTCAAAAAGAGATCGATCTGATCACCGAGCGCTGGCAAAAGCAAATTCAAGACAGTTACGACGAGATTGATCGTATGTACCGCGCTTACCAAGCTGAAGAGATCATCCTCTCTCCTGACGATAAAAAGAAACGGGAAGAAGATATCATTCAGGCTGAGAAAGAGTTGAAGGATATGCAAAAAGCCAAATTTGGGCACGAAGGAGAGCTTTTCCAGAAACGGAAAGAATTGGTAAAGCCTATTCAAGACAAAGTATACGAAGCTATCTCAAAGATGGCAAAACAACGCGCTTATGACTTTGTCCTTGATAAGTCGAGTGGTATTTCCATTCTCTTTGCAAACAACGAATTCGATAAAACTGCAGAGGTTATGAAAAGTTTGGGAATTGAAACTGCAGACGACTAGTCCTTTTCTTTCCTACTGAAGGACGCTAATCAATTCGTATCTTTAGGCGTTTTTTACAACGCTCAGAATCAAAATCAAAAAAAATAATTTTAATGAAATACATCAAGTTAATTGTATTGGTGGTTCTCTTCGGAGCATTCACCAGTATTGAAGCCCAAACATCTTTCGGATACATCAATTCGAATGAATTACTTTCTGCCATGCCTCAAATGAAGGAAGCAGACAAAGAGTTGGAAACCTACGCAAAGCAGTTGGAGAATGATCTTCGTCGTCGCTTTGAGGAAGCTCAAAGAGAAGCGGATGCACTCCAGCAAGCAGTAGCTGCAGGAACCATTACGCAACAAGAGCAAAATACTCGCGCTCAAAAATTGGAAGCAACTCGTCAAGAATTGCTACAAGCTGAGCAAGAAATGCAAATGGAAATGATGAAAAAACGAGAAACTCTCTTGCAGCCTATTCTTACAAGAGCGCAAGATGCTATTAAGCAAGTAGCCGACGAACGTGGTATTGCTTACGTTTTCGACATCAGCATCGGCTCTGTGATTCACTACCCTGCGGGAGATGACATCAGTGCTTATGTAAAAGCAAAATTGGGCATCTAAGAAGCGGCTTTTGGCACGCTTTTGATTCTCAATGAGAAAGAAATGCATTCAACCGCTTTCAAACAGAAAGCACAGTTGAACAAACATTTGAACAATAACAATCCAATAGGAATATTTGATTCAGGAATTGGCGGCCTTACGGTCGCCAATGCTGTTTCAGGCCTTTTGCCAAAGGAGTCATTCGTATACTTTGGCGATACCATTCACTTTCCATACGGCGACCGATCAGAGGAAGCCCTTCTCTCCTATTCCGATTCCATCAGCGATTTTCTGATCGAAAAGAATTGCAAAGCAATTGTGATCGCTTGCAATACGGCTTCTTCCGTGGCCACCCAAATGCTGGAAGAAAAATACGGCGCAAGTATCCCCATCATCAATGTTATTGATCCAGTGGTGGATGAAGTGGCCACGAGTGGCTTGAAAAGCATTGGAGTAATTGGAACCAAACAAACCATCGACTCAAAGATCTACCAAGAGCGCCTGCGTGAAAAAGCTCCTCACTTAGAAGTACATGCAAAAGCTACTAGATCATTGGCTACCATTATTGAAGAAGGCTTGCATGAGAGCACAACACTGATCCAGGCCATCATCGAGAACTACTGCAAAACAGAGCCCTTCAATAGCATCGACGGCCTCATCTTAGGTTGTACACACTATCCCCTGATTGCCCGAGAATTCGAACACTACTTCCGAAACCGCGTGCGTGTTTTCAACCATCCCGAAATCGTAGTATACCACCTACACAAGGTCTTGCAAGAGCAAGGGCTACTCGCCGATCAATCTGAAGGCCATTCCAAGTTCTATTTTTCCGATATATCGCTCTACTTTGAAGAGACCGTTCGCCTGCTTTTCGGTGAAAGTGTCAGCTTTGAGCAAGTGAACCTCTGGGACTAAGCTATTCACGCCTCCCCTGCCCTCCTGAGCCTCCAACAAACTCCTTATCTTTGCCGCATAAAATCGCAGTAATTAGCGTTTTAACTTTGTAAATCGAAGTAGAGATGATCCGATATATTTTGTTCTTTCTGTTAACTGGCTTTTGCTTTTCAGCGCAAGCTCAAAAAGGTACAGCTACTACAGCCAGCAAAACCGCTACTCAAACAGCTGTCCAAACAGCCACTAAAGGCATGGAGTTCTTTCACGGAACTTGGGAAGAAGCACAAGCCAAAGCTGCCAAAGAAGGCAAATTTCTAGTAGTAGACGGCTTCACAACTTGGTGTGGACCTTGTCGCAGAATGTCTTCCATCACCTTCAAGGACGAGAAAGTTGGGAAGTTCTACAATAAACACTTCATCAACTACAAGCTTGACATGGAGAAGGGTGAGGGTCCAACCTTTCGTAGAAAGTACGGCGTGCGCGGGTATCCAACAGTGATCTATTTCGATTCTGCCACCAAAGAGTTGTCTCGTTTCAGTGGGTACAGAAACCCTTTACAATTTCTGGCTGAAGGAAAGAAAATCGTTGCCGATCCTGTGAAACTTCAGGCAATGACCGACCGCTATGAGGCCGGAGAGAGAGATACAAAATTCTTGAAAGACTACATCCAAATGTTGCAGTACGGTCGAAAGCAATCGGCGCATGTGGCCAAAGACTATTTGAAAAAGGTCAAAACTAAAGATCTAAAATCTGACGAAAACATGGCACTTGCATTTGACGCAATCGGCGATATTGAAAGTCCGTTTTACAAAGTTGTTTTTGCCGACTTACCTAGCTATGAAGAGAAGTTTGGAAAAGAAGAATTCCACACTTACGTTCGTGACATTGGCATTTCGCATTTTTTGAAAGCAGAAGAAAACAAAGACGCAGCGCTTTTTACCAAGTCGGAAGAATTGATCAAAAAAATCGATATCAAGGAAAAGGATTTGTTGCTTTTTAAAATCAATATGCGCTTTCAGCATAAAATGAAAAATTGGCCCAAATACAAAGAGGCGGCCGTTAGTTATTTGGATAATAATGTGGTCCGTGATGTAGCTATGTTGAATAACATTGCTTGGAATATGTTGAATAATTTTGACGACAAAGAAGACATGTTATTGGCTGAAAAATGGTCAAAAAAATCAGTGCAATTGAAAGCCGACTTTCACAATTGTGATACCTATGCACACATTCTGAGTAAATTGGGGAAGAAAGAGGAAGCCGTAAAATATGCTACCAAAGCAATCGACTTTGCGAAGAAGGCGCGAATCAATCACGCTAGTACTACTGAGTTGTTGGAAAAACTGTCCAATTAATTAGGAACCAATCATTAACCGTAAACAGAAATTGGAAAATTGCGCCAATGTCCATTGAAGTAGATCATCTTTCTAAAATTTATGGGCAGCAAAAAGCGGTGAATGACGTTTCATTTTCGCTTGGCAAAGGAGAAATAGTGGGTTTTCTTGGTCCGAACGGAGCTGGGAAAAGTACCACCATGAAAATGATCACCACTTTCATTCCTCCTTCTTCCGGAAGCGTTAGAGTGGCTGGTTTTGATGTGATACAAGAACCCATGCAGGTTCGGAAGCGCATCGGTTACCTACCCGAACACAACCCGCTTTACCACGAAATGTATGTGCGCGAATACCTACAGTTTGTAGCTCGCGTTCAAAAGCTCAAAAACGGCAAATCACGGGCCGATGAGATGATCGAGATCACCGGGCTCACCAGAGAAGCCTCGAAGAAAATCGGGCAACTCTCGAAAGGCTACCGCCAACGTGTGGGACTGGCTCAAGCCATGATTCACGATCCAGAGGTTCTGGTACTCGATGAGCCCACTTCGGGCTTGGACCCCAATCAGCTCGCCGACATACGTAAGCTCATTCTGGAACTGGGTGCGCAAAAAACAGTGCTCCTTTCTACGCACATCATGCAGGAAGTGGAAGCCATGTGCGACCGAGTGCTGATCATTAATTTGGGTAATATCGTGGCCAACGAAACCACTACCGATTTACGGGCAAAAGGCGAAGGGCAATTCGTTCACCACTTTAAGTTTGAAGGTGAAATTTCCCTGCAAAAAGTAAAAGAAAAATTAGATAATCCAGCCATTGAGTTGATTGGAAAAAACGCCTTCCGCTTGGTTCAAAAAAACAATATTGATGTTCGACCATTGATATTCGATTTTGCCGTGGAAAACGATTTAAAATTGATCGAGTTAAGAAGAGAAGAAAGTAAATTGGAAGAAGTCTTCCGCGATTTAACCGACGTTTAGAGGCCAGACACGCCTTGTCTCCACTGCGGAGAATATGGTATTGTTTTTTACCGCGAAAAAAAAAATCACTTGTAGAGACAAGGCATGCCTTGTCTCCAACCGTGGAAATTTCGTGGCTCATTTTTCGTAAATAGTAATCCTAAACAACAACACAATAGTGTTAGCAGTATTTATCAAGGAAATCAACGGCTTTTTCAGCTCACTCATGGGATATCTAACCATGGGGCTTTTCCTGTTGGTGATGGGTCTCTTCTTGTTTGTTTTTCCCGACACCAGCATCTTAAATTACGGAGAAGCCAGTCTGGATTACTTCTTCAATACCGCTCCTTGGATATTTATTTTCCTGATTCCCGCGATTACCATGCGGATGTTCTCGGAGGAACTCAAGAGCGGTACCATTGAATTGCTGACGACCCGACCATTGACGAAATGGCAAATCATCGGTGGCAAATACTTAGCAGCGGTGGCATTGTTGGCCATGGCGCTTCTACCCACACTTTGTTATTACTATACGATCTGGCAATTGGGAGCTACTTCGGGCAACATCGACACAGGAGCCACCAATGGCTCGTACATCGGTCTCTTGTTGCTGGGCGGCGCCTTTACCTCCATCGGTATTTTCACCTCCTCGCTCACCCGAAATCAGATCGTCGCATTTATACTCGGCGTGTTTCTGTGTTTCTTCTTCTACATGGCATTCGACTTCTTGAGTAGAACCGATGTGTTCTACGCCAGCTTAGATGACATCGTGGAGAAAGTGGGGATTTTCAAGCATTACGAATCCATCAGCCGTGGTGTGATCGACAGCCGAGACGTGGTCTATTTTGCTTCCTTTATCGGACTGTTTTTATTCTTCACCAAACTGGTGCTCGACGCCCGTCATTCTTAGGGGTATCACATGGATAAAAATCAGAAAATACCAGCGATCCTCCAGATCATTCTTGCCATAGCATTGGTCTTGGCCGTTAATTTTGCGGCTGCCAATTTCTACAAGCGCGTCGACCTCACCAAGGAAGGTCGTTTCAGCTTGACCGATTCTACGAAAAACCTGCTGTCGCAAATTGACGAACCCGTCACTTTCAAGGTGTATTTGGAAGGCGAATTTCCGGCTGGAATGAAAAGGCTGAGAGATGCCACCCGTGATATGCTGGAGGAGTTTCGCTCTTATGCGGGAAACAACATTGAATACGAATTCATTGATCCACTAGCCGTTGAGGAAGAAGACAAGCAGGCGGTATTCGAGCAATTGATAAAGAAAGGCTTGCGGCCAGAAAGGTTGATTGAGCAAAAAGAAGGCTACTCAGAGAAGATGTTTTTCCCAGGGGCGCTTTCGATTTACCGTGGACGAGAACTACCCGTTGACTTGCTGGAGGAACAACTCGGAGCGAATCCCTTGGAAGTGATTAATAACTCCATTGGTTTGCTTGAATTCAAGTTGGCCAACGTGCTGCAAAAAGCCATCCTGAACTCCCGTCAACAAATTGCA
>Ga0114956_1000597_pt1 | contig 26785 bp, 24 predicted proteins | sample MaitaG_FD_87304 | JGI IMG/M metagenome (GOLD analysis project Ga0114956, IMG submission 87304) | Marine algal microbial communities from Maine, USA - Maine_Asex2 metaG | ecosystem: Host-associated > Algae > Red algae > Unclassified | place: Maine, USA | collected 2015-01-05
AACGGCCCCGACAACACCGTCGGCAACATGGAAGCCGACCGCATCCAAGCCATCATCGACGGCGGCCGCGACGCCGGCCTCGAAATCCCAGCAGACCTCACCGCCGAAGACACCTTCACCAACGAGTTCATCGACCCTGACATCGGCTTCTAGCCAGTCGGTCGTCAGACTCATATCTTCGATTGAGGCCGGCACCCCCGTGGTGCCGGCTTCGGTCGTTTTCGCCCACACCGCTACTACTGAGAAGATACGACAGTGACCGATCGCACGACTACCACTGCAACCAACGACGGCCGGGCCTATGGCCGCGACTACGGAACGAGTGACACCGACCTGTTTGAGGTCGGTGCCGGAACCCGAGCTGGCGAGTTGTTGCGCCGGTATTGGCACCCCGTGGCCCGCAGCGAAGAAGCGACGCCACGGCCGCGCGAAGTGCGGTTGCTGGGCGAAGACCTCGTGCTGTACCGGGATTTCTCAGGCAACGCTGGCTTGCTTGAACCGCGGTGCTGTCACCGCGGCACGACGCTGTATTTCGGCAAGGTCGAAGAGACCGGCATTCGCTGCCCCTATCACGGCTGGTTGTTCGCTGCCGACGGGCAATGCCTCGATCAGCCCTGTGAGCCCGAGCGGGGCCGCAACCGAGCGTCGTATCGCCAACCGTGGTATCCGGTCGTCGAGTATCACGGCATGATCTTTGCCTACCTCGGCCCGCCCGACCGTCAGCCCGTCTTCCCGCGGTTCGACATCTTCGAGGGCCTCGACGAAGAGACCGAAGAAGTTGTGATCATCGACCACTTCGCATTTGGTGGCCCCACCGTGGCCCCGTGCAACTGGTTTCAAACCCATGAAAACGCGATGGATCCCTATCACGTATTCATCTTGCACAACGCAATCAGCGGGCCGCAGTTTGACCCCAAACTTGAGATCTGGCCCCGCATCGATTGGGCGCAGACGCCCGAGGGTGTGATCTCGGCCCAAGATCGAGAACTCGATGACGGCACGATTCTGCACCGCATCGTCGAGGTGCAGACGCCAACGATTCGGGTGATACCGACTCCGACACTGTCGGTGCTCGGCAAGTCGAACAACATGTCGTGGACCCAACCCATCGATGACACCCACACTCGAGTGTTCGCCCTCGTGCGCAAACCTAAAGGCTCACCGCCGCAGGGCCTGCCCGTCTACGGCAACGGCAAGAGCTGGTTCGATCTGAGCGACGACGAGCATCAGCAGTTCCCTGGCGACTACGAAACCCAAGTTGGTCAGGGGGCAGTTACCCGCCACTCGACCGAACGGCTGTCGTCAAGCGATCGAGGCGTATCGATGGTGCGGCGCCACTTCAAAGAACAAGTTGAGATCGTCGCTAACGGCGGCGACCCGGTCGGTGTGCGTTTCGACTCCGCCGATGATCTCTACACCGTCGTCGCCGGCAACTACATCGTCGACGCCAACACCGACCTGACCGACATGCCGATGGCCCATACCCTCGACTAGCGGTACACCGACGTTTCTTGATCGGCCGAAGCAACCAGCTGCCCGCGGCGAAAAACTCGGCGCGACATCGGCGCGTCTGCGAGCGCACCCCGGACCGAGGTGGCATCGATTGCCACAATGTCGGCGGGGTCGCCAACCTCAAAGTTCACCGGCGCCAGCCCCATAGCGCGCCGAGCATTGTTGCTGACCAGGTCATATGCGTTCGCCGGAAGTTGATGCCCCGCCATCACCATCAACGCAGCGGTCTCTAGCGGATCGCTGCGCCCGACCAGATTGAACGGATCTTGCACATTGTCAGCACCGGCCGCAACGAGCGCGCCAGCATCTTGCAGAGCTGCAACGGCCGTCAGGCCACGTGGCGTGGCGGTCGGATCATCACGGCCCTGCAGAAACAGGTTCGTTTGCGGAAGCGCAAACACGGCCAACGCCGCAGCGGCGACCTCGGCCGACACCGCTGCCTGCACTTCAGGCGTTTGCATGCCGAGAGTGACGCAGTGACTAGCGGCCCGTAGGTGTTCGAATCCTGAGTCGGCGATCATGCGCGCGTAGTCACGCAAGAACAGCACTGAGGGATCGAGCATCTCATCGACGTGCAGATCGATACCGATACCGGCATCGCTTGCGGCATCGATCGCTACCTGAATCAGACCAACACCGTCGGGGTCCAGGTGCGGGCAACCGCCAACCAGGTCGGCGCCGGCTTCAAGAGCCGCAGCCAGGGCGGCGCGGGTGGGTGCTCCGTCGGGACCAGACAGCGGGCTTCCGCAGAGCGCAACGATCTGCACATCGAGCGAATCGGTGAAGTGGGCCGCGGCTTCTTTGACGGCGACCACTGCTGTGGCGCCGGTCGCAGCCATGACGTTCACGTGGGTTCGCACTGCGGTGACGCCGTGCACCAGCAACAGGTCCATGGCAGCTATGGCCCGCTCGACGATGCCATCGTGGGTGATCTTGCCCGCCTGCGCCGCAGCGATCCACGCAGTGATGGCACCCATCAGATCGCCCGTCGGGTTGGGCACGAGGTCGGCGGTCAGCGCCTTGTCGAGGTGGGCGTGCGGTTCGGCCATCGCCGGTAGCACCAGCCAGCCACCGAGATCTGTTGTCGAAGCCCCGTCAGGTGCGCCTTTGGGGTTGCTCGGCGTTACCGAGCTGATCAGGCCATCGGCTGCGCTGATATCGACCAGCCGACCGTCAGCCAGCAGCGCGTTCGTGAGCATCATTGGGCGGCATCGATGTAAGGCTCATCGCTGCCGTCGATCCTCGCTGCCAGAAACTCGTGCGCTGTCACCGGTTCATAGTTGCAGGGCCGCTGGTCTGACACACAAGTTGGAATGCACTCGATCGTGGTCAGCGGGTCAGGGTTTACGAAGAACGGGATCGAGAATCTCTCTGTGCCAACTGGTCCAACGACCCGATGCGGCGTCGACTGGTACTCGTCGTTGGTCCACCGAGCCAACATGTCGCCGAGATTGATGATCAGACTGCCAGCGGGTGCTTCGACCGGCTGCCAGGCGCCACCGTGGGGCCTGACCTCGAGTCCGGGCACACCATCGGTGGCCAGCAGCGTGATCGCCCCGTAGTCGGTATGCGCTGGTGTCGGCACCGCAAGCTCGTCATCAAGGTCAGTGGGCGCAGCGAAGTAGTGCAGGAACCGAAGGCGACATTGCGGGTCGGTCATGCGTTCTGCGAAGAAGGTCGACTCGACGCCCAGAGCGGTTGCCAGCGCAGCCAGGATGCTGTGCGCGAACTGCAGGGCGGCGTCTTGGTAGGTGCGAATGGCCGCCGCGAATCCATCGAGCGTTGGCATCGGAACTTCGTCGTGGCGGCCAAGCTCGAGGTACTCGGTATTCCCAGCTTGGCGGGTCGTATCGATCGCCAGGTCACGGCGTGGCACGAAGCCATAGCGGTCGATCCGTGGCACCTGTTCCTTGTCGGCTTGGGGTTGCGCGAAGAACGCATGCGCCGCAGCAAACGTCTGCTCAATCTCGGCTGCCAGGCCATGATTGACCGCCACGAAGAACCCAGTCTCGCGACACGCATCGTCGATGGCGGCGACACACAGTTCGTGGTCGGCGTCACTGCGCAGCGCACTCACGTCGATAAGCGGTGGAGGGTGCGTCGACACCTCGTCACGCTAGCTCAGGGTGCAACTGCCGGTTGCCGGCCGTGTCATGCTGGGGCCGTGGCAGATGAGATCAACGACCTCCGCACCTACATCGCAGCGCTCGAGTCGAGCGGGCAGCTGTCGCGCGTCAAGACGCCGGTCTCGATGCATCACGAGCTTGCCGATGTAGCGGCCAACCTCGCACGAAACGACATCGGTGCTGGCTACTTCGAGAACCCCATCGACAGTCCCTGGCCGATCTTTTGCGGAAGCGTCACTTCGCACCGCCGCGCCGCGGTGGCCCTGCAGTGCGAGACCAACGAGATCATCGAGGTGATGGAGCGGGTGCTCGAACCCGCCAACGGCATTGCCCCGGTCTTGGTCGATTCCGCGCCGTGGCAGAAGAACCATGTGACGGGCGCCGACATCGACACAGAGATGCTGCCGATCCCCGTGCACAGCCGCGGCGACGGTGGTGCGTTCATCACCGGCGCAGTCACTATGGCCAAGGACCCGATCTCGGGCCGCGGCAACATGGGCTACAACCGCATGCTGCGACTCGGGCGTGACCGCTTCGGCTTCAACGTGAATGAGTGGCGCGATGTCGGCACCTTCTGGAAGTCACGCGAAGATCCAGATGCGCCCTTTCCAATCGCGCTGGCCATCGGCCTCGACCCCGCGCTCATGATCGCGGCTGGCGTCAAAACCCCGGTCGACGAGCTGCTGATCGCAGGAGCGATCCGGGGCAAGGGCATCGAGGTGTGCCAGGGGCGCACGGTCGACGTGGCGATTCCGGCTGCCGCCGAGATCGTCGTTGAGGGCCTGCTGCACCCAACGGTGCGTGAGCCCGAGGGGCCGCTGGCCGAGTTCCACGGCTACCACGGCGAGGCCTGGAACAGCCCGACGTTCGAGGTCACGTGCATCTCGTGGCGCGATGACCCGATCTATCAAACGATCATTCCCGGTTGGTACGAGCACATCTACATCGGCAATGTCTTGCCTCGCGAGCCGCTGTTGCGTCGCTTCGTGCGCCATCTCGATGCCAACGCCGACGTGCACATTCCGCCCTATGGCAATGGATTCATGGCCGTGATTCAGATCGACCGAGACAATCCCGGCACACCGAAGAACTTGGCAATGGCCGCGCTGGCCGCCCACATCAACATTCGTAACGTCATCGTGATCGACCGCGACGTCGACATGTACGAGCCGTCAGAGATCCAGTGGGCCCTGACCAACCGCGTGCATTGGACCGACGATGTCTTCACCGTGCCGTTTGCCCAAGGCCACGAAATGGACCCCACCGCCGACCAACGCGGCGTGAGCACCAAGGTCGGCATCGACGCCACCTACAAACGCGAACGGCGCGAGTACGGCACCCGGGTGAGCTACCCGCCCATCGACCTCTCGTCGTACCTGGGTTGAGCTGACCTGATGAAGCGTGTCATCGTCGCCATCACGGGCGCCAGTGGATCGATCTACGGAATCCGAGCACTTGAGCTACTCGCAACACTCGATGACATCGAGACGCACCTCGTCATCTCACCATCGGCCAAGACCACCATCGCCGTCGAAGTCGAGCACTCGGTCGCCGAGATCGAGGCGCTGGCCGACGTGGTGCACGGCCACCGAGACATCGGAGCCCCGATCAGCAGCGGTTCGTTTCGCACCGCCGGCATGCTCGTGGCTCCTTGCTCGATCAAGACGCTGTCGGCGGTTGCCAATTCGTATTCGAACGACCTCATCGCTCGGTCAGCTGACGTGACCTTGAAAGAACGTCGGCCCCTCGTGTTGATGGTGCGCGAGACGCCCTTTCACGGCGGGCACTTGCGACAGATGCAGAACGCTTCCGACGCCGGCGCAATCATCTACCCGCCCGTGCCGGCGTTCTACAACGAGCCAGCCACCATCGACGACATCGTGAACCACACAGTCGCCCGAGCCCTTGAGCACCTCGACGTCGATGTCGGCGACATCAAACGTTGGCACGGCGGCTGATAGGTACTCGACCTAGAAGAGCGCAGCGACTCGCTCGATCAGGTCGGCTGCGTGTTCGACCTCGAGCGTCGGCAGCTGGAACTCGTCGATGTCGTTGTCGGCCATGAGCGTCTTGAGTTCTTGTGCGCACTCTGCCATCGAGCCGATCAGCACAAACGACGACACCCAGTCAGGGTCGACGAATTGGGCGGCGTGAGCTGGCCCGCCTTCGGCGAGACCGGCCCGGAGCGCTGCAACGGTGTCATCATCGATACCGACAAGTTCGCGGACTTCGGGCGGTGAGTCGACCAGGCGAAAGCTCAATTGGGCACGAGCGTCTTCGAACTCTTGGTCGGTCGTGACCATCTTGGTCGAATAGCTAATGCGAAACGGTCGATCGCCAGCAGCGTCTCGCAGCGCAGCGGCATGCCCGCCGAGCAGGTCCTTGTGGATGTAGCCGAGGTTGAAACCGTCAGCACTCTGGCCACCCAACGCGGTCATGCGTGGACCCCTACCGGCCAGGATGATCTCGATGTCAGGGCGGCCGTACTCGAGATGCGCCTCGGCGAACGAGAACGCAGCACCATCGTGGGTGACCCGGTCACCGGCAAAGAGTTGACGCAAGGTCGCGACCATCTCGGAAACCGCAGTAAAGGGTTTGGCGCGTTCAATCGCCATCGGTGCCAGAGTGAGACCACCGCCAGCCCCCAGTCCGAGGAAGGCTCTTGCGCCGCTGAACTCATCAAGCGAGGCAATCGCCGAGGCGGTAGCGCCCGGGTGGCGCACAAAGGGGTTCGTAATGCCGGGGCCAAGAGGAAGCCGCTCGGTTGCCCCAGCGATCGCTGTGAGGGTGACGTAGACGTCGCGCGTCACCAAGCCCTCGTCGTAGACCCAACACCGCGCCAACCCGAGCTGTTCGGCGAGCACCGCCAACTCGACGATGTCGCCAACGGGGGCTTCGGGCATCAAGGCCACCGACAGTGGCAGAGTGTCGGTCATTGCCGTGGTTCCATCAAACTCGCTGCTCGATGACGGGCTTTGAGGACCTTGCGCCCAACTCGGCCCTGCAAGTCGCGTCGCACCGCATCGGCCGCGTTGCGCCCAGGCGCACCGAAGATTCCAGCACCGGGGAACGTCGCCGCACCCGAGAAATACAAGCCTGCGATCGGCGACCGGTATCGGGTCAGCTCGCGTTTCTTGCCGACCAACGCTGCGAGCGGCGACCCAGCATATGACGGCGTGTGTCCTCGGTGCATCGAGAACTCTGCTTCGTAACGGTCAGGAGTCATGGCTCGCCACGCGGTGATTGCATCGAGCGCGCCCGGTTCGACGAAGCGTGACCACACGTCGAGCCATCGCTGGGGCTCGGCTGAACCCGGCCAGCCGCCTTGCAGCGCATAGGGAGTAAACAACACCTCAAGGCTCAAGATGTGGTCACCGGACGGCGTCAACATGGCGGGGTCCAGCGCAGAGGGCACGTTGACCAGGATCGTGGGCTCGCTCGAAACCAAGCCGTCGGCGCGCTGTTCATGCGCCCGGATGAGCGCCTCCGGGCTTGGTGAGATCGTGGTGGTAGGCCCGAGCGTGTCGATATCGCCAAGACGAGCCTCGAGTGCGTCAGCGGACAAATAGCGTGGCGGTGCACTCAGCACGGCGTCGATCTTGGATTCATACCCGTCGTGCACTGGCGCGTCACGCCAACGTTGCACAGCCCGTTTGGCAGCAGGCGGCACCTCGGACAGCCAGTCGACATAGACCCGCTGCGGATCGCAGGCTGCGACGACGGTGGTAGTCGCGATCTCGGTGCCATCTGCAAGGCGAACGCCGGCAATTGTGCCGTCGCGCATCAACAGACGTTCGACACGTGCATTGGTGCGCACCTGTCCCCCAGCGGCTTCGAAGCTTGCTCGCGTTGCGTCAGTCAACGCGCCACTACCGCCGACCGGGCGCCCGGTTCGGACGAGGTGACGAGTCGCATACGCCAACGCCGCCAAACCGGTACCCGGGGTTTCGGGTGCGACTCCCCACACGGTCGGGCCAGTGCTGACGGCCGGCATCCACAGGTGCCAGTCGTCGAAGTAGCTGGCAAACACATCACGTGCGCTTCGCCGCGACCATTCGAGCAATCGTTTTGCCGCTGGCGCGCCCGACGTCGCTGCTCGGCGCAGCATGCGGGCCGTGCCGGGCTCGGTGCGTGCCATCTCGATGACCAACTTGGCCATCGGGACCGCATCGTTTAGGTAGCGGCGGTATCCGTCGACGGCATGCGGGTGCGAACCGGCCAACGCGTCGACCATCTCGCTTTGGTCATGCAAGAAGACCCATGGCGGCGAGTCGTCGTAAAACAGATTGATACTGCTTGGCGATGACTCCAGGTAGCTGAGCCCATGTGAGCCGAGCTCAAGATCGTCGATCACCGGCATCGCCCGTATGAGCGTGTGATCGCAGTTGCAGATGTTGAAACGCGCACCCAGGTCGCTGACTGTCGAAGCGCATCCGCCGACCTCTGGGCGGGCCTCGAGTAGCAGCGTGTCGATGCCAGCGCGGGCTAGGTATGCGGCACAGATCAGCCCGTTGTGCCCGCCGCCTATGACAACTACATCGGGTGTCACATCAGCCAAGGATTCAGTCGCCGGGTCGCCCACCATGCAAGGCTAGGGCTCATGCGCCGTCGAGCGCCAGAGGAGACGCCATGAACCCGACTGCCATCGCCGAAGCGTTGCAACACGGCCCCACCGCTCAACACATCGGCGACGAAGAGCTGCCGTGGGTGCCTAGTCGGTCCGACGACGGAGAGCTCAAAGTCGTTACCGCCCGGGTCAAAGAGGGGCTCTGGGTGGTGCGAACGCGCTGGCCTGGCGGCGTCGAACTCCAGACGCATAAGCACACCGGCCCGGTGTATGCCTTCACGCTGTCAGGGGCCTGGGGTTACCGCGAGTCTGAGTACATGAACACGGCCGGGTCGTATCTGTACGAACCCGCCGGTTCGATTCACACCCTGTATGTGCCCGATTCAAACACTGAGATGACCGACGTCTGGTTTGCCATCTGGGGCGCGAACCTCAACATGGATGCCGATGGCAACATCGACAGCGTCACCGACGCCGAGTCAGTGCTCGACTTCTATCGCCGGGCCTGCGCCGAAGTCGGCGTTGACGACCCACCGGTGCTGACCGACTAACTCGATACGTCAGCTACAAGTTTGCGGTGTTGGTCTCTAGGCCGAGGCGCATTCTTCCGGCCAGCTCGTAGGTGCGGGGCGCGACCATCGCGTGCTGGGTCGCAACAAAGACGTCACGGAAGCAGCGTTGCAGCGCACTGGTTCGGTACACGGCAGCCCCGCCGCCGGCTTTGTACATCGCCTCGACGACTTCGGCCGCCGTCTGAGTCGCGTGTGTTGCCGCCAGCCTGATGGTGCGCTTCTGCTCGTTGGTGACCGGCTCGTTCGCGCTCGCTGTCTGCCATGCGGCTTCGGTCGCCTCGTGCAAGAACGCCCAGCTCGAGCGCAACTTAGCCTCGGCGATTGCCGTATCGGCTTGCACCGGCGAGCGTTCGCGCAACGGTTTGCGGCTGCCCTGTGGACGCTTGTCGGCAGCGAGTTCTACCAGCTCGTCGATCGAGCGGCGTGCACTACCCATCGCGACCGATGCGACGCCGCTGGCGAGCAGGCCGAGGAACGAGAATCGCGACAACGTGTTGTCGAGTAGTGGCGGAGTCCGGCCGACCTCGGCCCACCGACCCTCAGGCACGAAGACGTCGGTGACCTGGTAGTCGCCCGACCCCGATCCCTGGAGACCGGCGACGTGCCAGGTGTCGATGAACTCGACGTCATCACGTTCGAAGTAGACGAACGGCACCCTGAGACCGTCGGCTCGCGGCGCAGGATTGCCGTCTTCGTCGACGACGAGACACCCGCCACCAACCCAGTCGCAGTGCCTTGTGCCCGAGCCCCACTGCCAAGTGCCCGTGACCCGCAGACCGCCATCAACCGGCGTGGCCCGACCCTGTGGGGCGGCGAAGCCTCCGGCAATGCCATCGCGTGAGCCGAAGATTGCGCTGGCATGCGGTTCGGGCAAGAACGACGCCATCAGCGACGTGGTCGACCCGATCATCACGCACCAGCCCACAGCCGCATCGTGGTAACCGAACTCCTCGATGACTTCGAGGCTCTCCCACGCCGTCACGCCCGGGCCATCGAACTCGTCGGGCACATATTGGCGAAATGCACCGGTCGGTCTGACCATGTCGACAATGTCGAGCGGAAGTGTGCGAGCGGCCTCGATCTCGGCCGAGCGGGCGGCGAGTGCTGGGCCCAACGAGCGAGCCTGTTCAATTAGCCGGTGAGTCATCGCACGTCGCTCATCGCATCTTCCTCATGCGCAGAGTTTTTAGCACCGGTCGACGGTTCTGGCCGCACCCGATTCGTGCGATCATGGCAATGTGGCAACGAAGAGTTCGCTTGGGTCAGGATTCCAAGCACTTTTCTACGGCTCGATGTGGTCGAACATCGGCGACGGCATACGCCTGGCTGCTTTGCCGTTGCTCGCCGCCAGCATCACGTCATCGCCGTTGTTGATCGCGACCGTCACCGCTGCGCAGTACCTGCCGTGGCTGGTCTTTGCGCCTGTGGGCGGGGCGCTAGTCGATCGTTGGGATCGCCGACGCACGATCGTTATCACCCAGGCTTGGCGTGGCATCGTGGTAGCCGTTCTGGCGATCCTGGTCTGGGCTTCGAGTGCTGCAATCTGGCATCTCTGCGTGGTCGCGTTCGTACTAACGCTCGGCGAAATTCTCGTCGACCCGTCGACGGTCGCGTTAGTGCCCACCCTCGTCGAGGATGACGAGCTCGATCGCGCCAACGGTCGTATCTCAAGTGTCGAGATCGTCACCAACGACTTTGCCGGCGGCCCGCTCGGCGCAGCTCTATTCACGTTCGCTCCTTGGCTCCCGTTCCTTGTCGACGGCGTGAGCTATCTCGGCTCGCTGCTGCCGTTCTCTAAGCTCCCTCGCACCGGTCCCCCTACCACGCCAAGCCGTGCCACAGGCTCCCTGATTGGCGAGGCTCGCGAGGGGTTTCGATGGCTGCGCGGCCACAAGGTGCTTGCCCCATTGACTCTGGCCTACGTCGTCTACTTCTTCGGGCTCGCGACCAACCTAAGTCTGCTCGTCGTTCTGGTCCGCAACGAGCTCAGCGGTTCCGAAGCGGCGTTCGGACTGATTCTGGCGGTCGGTGCGATCGGCGCCTTTGTCGGCACGCTGCTCGCCGCTCGAGTCCGTCAGTCGATCGGCGTGCGATTGAGCCTGACACTCACCGTCGCAGTGCAAGGACTCATTCTTGCCGTCGCTGCGTCGGCACCATCGCTGCCGGTGTTGGCAGCGTTGTGGTTCTTGAACGGGCTTCCGGCTGGCGTGCAGCGACCGATCTCACGCAGCTTGCAGCAACGTTTGACGCCAAATGAGTTGCTCGGGCGTATCAACGTGACCTCGCGGATCTTCACTCGCGGTGTGATCGTGATCGGCGCGCTCGTCGCCGGAACAGTTGCTGCCAGCAATGGCGTGCGGATCGCGTTCGTCGCGGCCGGGCTGGCGCAGCTCGTCGCTGCCGCCATGGTATGGATCGCCGTGGGGCGCGGATCGAACGCTACGACGGTTGCCTGATCTGGCGACCCGCCGCTTCGTGGCGTCGATTGCCGACAAAGAACATCACGCCGGCGGCAATGACCAGGATTGCGCCGACCCGCATCGCGAACGGGATCGAGGTCTGATCGCTCAGCCAGCCGAGGAGCACTGGGCCCGCGATGACACCGACGTCGCCGGCCGAGCGGTACATGCCCACCACAACCCCGCGCAGATGCTGCGGTGAAATGTCGGCGACAAACGCTGCAGGCGCAGGACCCGCGGTGCCGGTGCCGAGCGACATGATGAAATTGCCGATGACGAAGCCCACCACCGTGGCCGATCCGGCGATTGCGATGCCCCCGATCCCGGCCATGATCCCTGAGAACAAGATCACCCATCGGCGACCAATCGCGTCTGACGCCCACCCCGCTGGCATCAGCGTAAACAGGGTCATGGCGCCAGTAAAGGTGAACAGCAGCCCGATCTCGCGCGGGCCCCATCCAATGGTCTGATCGGCATGCAACGGCATGAGCGTGCCCCGAGTACCAGCGCGGGTCATGAAGATCGTCATCGTGACGAACGCCAACAACAAGAACGGCTTGCTGCGCACGACGTCCATCGCCCCGTCAGGCCGCGCTCCGCTTGCGGCGGCGTCCGCGGCTGCTGCTTCTGACGCGTCAGCTGCGGCCTGGCGGTCCAAGGTCTCGGGAAGCCGCACCAGTGCATACAGCGCTGCGGCAATCGCCGTGCCGCCGACGACGAAGAACGGAGCACCCAACCCCCACTGGTCCGCAACAAGTCCACCGAGGCCAGGGCCCAAGGCGAAGCCAAGGCTCAGCGCCCATTGGTTCGTTGCAACGTAACGCGAGAGCTGGTCGGGTCGGGCGATGTCCATCAGGTAGACCATCGCCCCGCTCATGTAGAGCGCAGAGCCGGCACCCGCCACGAACCGCCAGATCAACAGCGTGTAAATGCCGTCGGCCATACCCGAGCCGATCATTCCAACCGACGTAACGAGCGGTCCGCCGATCAGAATCGCTCGGCGACCAAAGCGATCAGCGATCATGCCAGCCGGAATGTTCGTTAGCAGCCTGGCTACCGCGAAGATCGTGACCGTCAGCCCCACCATGGTCGTGCCAACGCCGAACTCTTTCGCGTACAGCGCCAGCACCGGCGACACGACGCCCTGACCAGCGGTAACCAAGAACGTCGCCCCGCACAGCACCAAGAGCTTCTCTTGGCCGCGCAGTCGCTGAAGCAGTGCCGTCACCGTGTCAGTCTTGTCGACGCGTCCGCAGAGGTGCTCAGCATCAAGGTTTGGCAGACACACGTGGTGCCCATAACTTCCAATGTTGATCGAGCAGGCATCGCTGCCAATGTGTTGCTGCCCGCAATCACCAGTGGGCTGCCAACCGATTCGGTGGCGGTACCACTTGGACTTGAGCTCATCGATCGATCGCTCTTGGGCGAAGAGGCCGGTCGGCTGCCAGCCATCTTGGTTGATGACATCGACGCAGGCCTCAAAGCAATCCTCGGGGTCTGACTTAGCTGGTCTTTGCCGCTTCTGGCGAACGAGCCCACATCAGCGCCGAGTCGAACGACAACGTGTAGTCAGGAATGAACTCGATGACCACCCGATCGGGTGAATCGAGAAACTTCTGGAATACGACAGCCTTCTCTTCCTCGGGCCGCAACCACCGCGAGAACTCGGGATAGAACCAATCCTTGACCTCACGACCCTCGTCGTGAATCACGCACTTACCCTTGTACGTCACCGTCTTGCCGGTACCCATCTCGGTGCCCACGCTGGTGATACAGATCGATGCGCGCGGGAATCGCTGTAGCGCAGGAACCCGCGCGCGGGCTCGCGCACACGTCAACCAGAGCTTGCCGTCTTTGGGCAGGAACGACATGATCACACCGAACGCTTCGCCCGCCTTGTTGGTCCACATGAACGTGCACTCGCGTTGCAGCTGCAGCAGCTGTTGTTCAAGCTCATCGCTCAGGCCGCAGTCGGTTAGGTCTTCGTAGCTGTCGTGGCTGGTCACCTGCACAACCTAAGCCGGTCCGGGCCGCCGCTAGTAGCCAAGCCGGTCGCGGACCACGTGCTTCTGCACCTTGCCCAGTGCCGTCTTCGGAAGCTCACCAACGACCACCACTACTCGTGGTTGTTTATAGCCAGCAAGGCGATCGGCAGAGAAGGACCGCAAGGACTCGACCGTCGGCGGCTTGGTTGGGTCGGCGGCAACCACCACTGCCACCACAACCTCGCCCCATCGATCATCAGGTTGGCCAAGCACCGCAACCTCGGCCACGTCTGGGTGTTCAGCCAACACCGGCTCTACTTCGGCCGGGTACACGTTTTCGCCGCCCGAGATGACCATGTCGCCTAGTCGGTCAGACACCCAGAAATAGCCCAGTTCATCAGTGAAGCCGATGTCGCCGGTGCGGTACCACTCGCCTGAGAACGCTTCCGCGGTCGCCTCGGGGTTGTTCCAATACCGGTCGAACAGATGCGGCCCGCGCAACCAGATCTCGCCTTCTTCGCCGGTTGGAACATCTTCGCCAGATTCAACATCGACGATACGAGCCTCGGTGTGGGCAGCAGCGCGACCGCACGATGTTGGGTGATCGACCGCCTCGGCCAGCGGCATCGCTATCGCCGTCGGGCCCGTCTCGGTAGCCCCGTACACCTGGGCCACTGGCACGCCGCGCTCGAAGAAGGGCGCCATCAACGCCTCGGGCACGACCGACGAGCCGGTACTGACGCCCTCGAGGCACGAGAGGTCGGTGTTCGCAAACTCAGGGTGGCCGGCAACCGCGGCCAGCATTGCTGGCACCAGCAGGGTTTGCGTAGGGCGGAACGCAGCGATATCACGCAAGACCAACTGCGGGTCGAAACGCCGGTGCAACACGACCTGCGCGCCGCAGTACAAGGCGGGCAAGGTCTGGATGTTCAGACCACCAACGTGAAACGTCGGCAGTGCCGCGATCACCGTGTCGCTGCCATCGAGCCCCGAGTACGCCAACCCATTGAGCACCGTGTGCAGCAGCGCGCCCTGCGTCAACACTGCACCCTTTGGCGTACCCGTAGTGCCCGACGTGTACACCATCAACACGTCGATGCCGGCGTGCGCGTTGGCGGCACTCGAGATGCCGGCTGCGCGAGTAGTAGTTCGGACTTCGCCAATGGGTCTCGTGGCGACCCGACCCGCATCGAGGTCTTGAACCGGGCGCCCGCCACTGGCCGCAACCAGAAGCTGATCGAAACCATCAGTGCTCAGCAAGACCGCAGGTGTACTGTCGGCGATCTGCCATGACAGCTCACCAACGCTGAGCCGATTATTGAGAGGCAGCAAGATTGCGCCAAGGCGAGCACATGCGAACAGCAAGTCGAACACTTCGACCCGGTTCAGGCCGCAGTACGCCACACGATCGCCCACACCGACACCGTCGGCCATCAACGTGGTGGCGGTTGCATCGATTCGGTCATTCAGTTCGCGATAGGTGATCGACGCTCCTTCAAAGTGAAACGCGCACCGATCGCTGTTGGCATGGGCGCTGATCCACTCGTCGATTGCCATCGCTGGTGCTTCCCTCATTCGCTCACTCGACGACGCATCTATAGTCGCTGATCGTGCCGCCCCAACCCACAAATCGCACCAGGCAAGGTCGCGTACATGCGTGATCGCAACATGGCACGACGCACCCCAGTGTGGGAACCGCCTCAGGTGATTACCGATCTGATGGGCGACACATCAGGCAATGAACTCAACGGGTGGGGTGAACCAGCCGAGCGACAACCCAGCGTCGTCATGTGGGCCAATCCAAGAGACCTCGCCCACGGTCGGGTGCAATCGCAGATGACCAAAGAGTTCATCGAGCACCCTGAGTTGCGCACTGTGCTGCGCACCGATGACCGCCACGACCCCGCACCTCTCTCAGCACAAAGGCCCGACCGCTCCCCTGCCGAATGGGTCACCGCGATCACCGACCATGCAGATGGCCTGGTCGAATCGGTCGGCGTCGCCCGTATCGAACCACTGTGGTGGTTCGATGGTCGTCGGCAGGACTGGCAGTGGATCATCGTGCTCGCGGTCGCCATGGATCACGAACAACTCGCCACCGCGCCCGAGTACACGTCTGCGATGGAAGTACACCGCCAGTACAACCGCGGCACCGCAGCCGCACGTTCGCTAGCCGACTGGCTGCGGTCGCAGGGCGTCGACGCCGTTGGCCATGGCGGCCCGGGAGCTGGACCGATCCAGATGGTGCCAGCGGCGATCGCAGCCGGGCTCGGCGAACTCGGCAAGCACGGCTCGTTGATCAACCGAACCCTCGGCTCATCGTTTCGGCTCGCCGCCGTGCTGACAAACGAAGAGTTGATCGCTTCTGAACCCGACGTGTTCGGCGCAGCCGACTTCTGTTTGGGGTGCCGGGTGTGCACCGATGCGTGTCCGCCCGACGCCATCGCTCCCGAAGTCAGGCTGGTACGGGGCGTCGACAAATGGGCCGTCGACTTTGATCGATGTCTGCCCTACTTCGCGCTCAGCCACGGCTGTGGCATTTGCATCGCCGTGTGCCCCTGGTCGACGCCGGGCGAGGCACCGCGGCTCGCGGACAACATGACTCGTAAACGAGCGAGGCGCGACAGCGCGTAGGTTGAGCACACGCGACAACATCGACCCGAGGAGACCAGACCATGGCATGGGACTTTGAGACCGAGCCCGAATTCGAAGCGAAGCTGGCGTGGATGCGCGAGTTCGTTCGTGAGGAGATCTTTCCCCTAGAGACGCTCGCTCCTGAGTTCCGCAGCGAAGAAGGCCGAGCCGTCTACGCCAAGATCACCGAGCCGCTCAAGCAGCAGGTCAAAGATCAAGGCCTGTGGGCCTCGCATCTGCCCCCCGAACTCGGCGGCGGTGGCTTCGGCCAGGTCAAGCTCGGCCTCATGCACGAGATCCTCGGGCAGTCGCCGTTGGCGCCGCGCATCTTCGGCAACAACGCACCTGACTCGGGCAACGCTGAGCTGCTGTCGCTGGGTGGCACCGAAGAGCAAAAGATCCGGTGGATGGAACCGCTGCTGGCCCAAGAGATTCGATCGTGCTTCTCGATGACCGAGCCTGGCGCTGGAGCCGACCCGACTTTGCTCACCACCCAGGCGGTGCGTGACGGCGACGAGTACGTCATCAACGGGCACAAATGGTTCTCGTCGAACGCATCGGTCGCCGACATTCTCATCGCCATGGTCAAGACAAACCTCGACGAAGACGCGTCGCCCTACCAGGCGTTCTCGATGATCGTGATTCCGACCGATACGCCAGGCGTGAACATCTTGCGTGATGTGCCAACGATGAGCGACCCCGACCACAAGACCGGTGAGCCGGGCGGTCACGCCGAGATCATCTACGACGAAGTACGCGTGCCCATCGACCATCTCGTCGGCGGCGATGCCGGTATTGGCCAAGGCTTCGCACTTGCGCAGAAGCGGCTCGGTCCCGGCCGCATTCACCACGCGATGCGCTGGCTCGGACAATCGAGTCGGGCGTTTGACCTGTTGTGCGAGCGAGCGCTCACTCGCTACACCAAGGGTTCGATCCTGGCCGATAAGCAGATGATCCAAGACTGGATTGCACAGTCCTATGCCGACCGCGAGGCCGCACGATTGCTTACGCTGCAAGCGGCGTGGAAGATGGACAAGCTGCATGAGGCCGGTGGCACCTACAGCGACGCCCGCCTCGAGATCGCGGTCATCAAATTCTGGGGCGCCAAGGTGCTCCACGATGTGATCGACCGTGCGATCCAGATCCACGGCTCACTGGGTTACACAACCGACTTGCCTCTCGAAGCGATGTATCGAGCCGCTCGCGCGGCCCGCATCTACGACGGCCCCGACGAGGTGCACAAGGTCACCGTCGCCCGACACGTACTTAAGCGGTACCGGCCCTCTGACCCCTCGATCGACCACGTCCCCACTCGCCGAGCCGATGCCCTCACCCGCTACGGCAACTACCTCGACGAGCTAGCGGTCAACTCGTAGTCATCCCTAGGAAGAGGAATCTGACGTGTACGACGTAAGCGGCAAGACGGCGGTCGTTACCGGCGCCGCCGGGGGTATGGGTCTCGGCATGGCTCGGTCGTTCGCGAACGCCGGCATGAACGTCGTGCTGGCCGATGTCGACGCGGAGCAGGTCGAGCTGGCGGCCAACGGCCTGCGCGCTGATGGGTGCAACGCCATCGGAACCGTCACCGACGTTGGCGACGAAGCACAGGTGCAGGCTCTTGCCGCGACCACGCTCGAACACTTCGGTTCGGTACACGTAGTCGCGAACAACGCCGGTATCGGCATCCCCGGCACGGTCGACGAGATGCCGCTCGACGAGTGGCAATGGACGCTCGACGTCGATTTGTGGGGTGTGATCTACGGCATACGTACGTTCATGCCGATCCTCAAGGAACAAGGCGAGGGGCACATCACGGCGACCTCGTCGCAGGCGGGCTTGGTCGGCGGCCCGGTCCTTGGCGCGTACCACGTCGCGAAACACGGCGTCGTCGGGCTGATGGACACGGTGCGCATCGAACTCAAGCTTGCCAAGAGCGATGTGCGAGCGAGCGTGCTGTGCCCTGGCGCAGTCGACACCCAGATCGCGTACAGCGAACGCAACCGACCTGACGGACTAGAGACCAAAGAGGCAAACAAGCTCGAAGAGAAGTACTTCGCGAACCTGCGATCGACCCTCGCCGACGGCATGGCCCCCGACCAGGTTGGAGACCTCGTGCTCGACGCGGTCACCAACGAACGATTCTGGATCTTTACCCATCCCGAAGAGGCCATCGACATCGTCGAACGTCGCCTCGCTGCCATGAAGCGAGACCACGCCCACCGCCTGTGACCCAAAGGTCTCCGCCGGTAACTCGAACACTGCAGCAGGCGGTGCATTTCATGGCTCTCGGCCTGTCGATGCAGGCTCTCTAGGCGTATTGCTTGGCGAAGTCGGCGAGCTTGTCGAGCTTGGGCACGACGACGTCTGCGGGCGCGGGCGGCAAAGAGAAGACGATGCGGTGACAGCCCGCTTCAATCAAAGCGTCGACGATCTCGGCCTTGGGCGGTGTGCCGAACTGGCCAAACTCGAAGCTCTCAGGATCGCGCCCGGCCTCTTGCGACATTTGCTTGAGCGTAGTGATTTGGTCAGCGAAGTCGTAGCGGCCACTGATCGGCATGAAGCCGTCGCAGAACTCGATGATGTGGGCCATCGTCTTTGGGCCAGCACCGCCACCCAAGATGATGGGCGGGTGCGGCTTCTGGGTCGGCTTTGGCCACTGCCAACTCGAACTGAACGACACGTGCTTGCCGTCGAACGATGCCTCGTCGTTTCCCCACAGCTCCTTCATCGCCAAGATGCGCTCACGCACGACTTCGCGCCGCTCGCCAAACGCGACGCCATGATGCGCGAGTTCTTCTTTGTTCCACCCGTAGCCAATACCAAAGATGAATCGGCCCCCAGTCAGCGCGTCGACGGTCGAGACGTTCTTGGCCATCCAGATCGGGTCACGCTGGGCCACCAACGTGATGCCGGTGCCGAGCTTGATCTTCGACGTAACCGCGCCGGCCATGCCGAGCGCCACGAACTGGTCGTGAGTGCGCCAATACTCTTCGGGCAGCGGCGGCGCCTTGGGGTTCAGACCCCACGGCGTCTCGCGACTCGTCGGAATGTGACTGTGCTCGGGGAACCACAGCGACTCGAAGTCGCGGGCCTCGGCTTCGACCGCCAATTCGGTCGGGCTGATCGCCAAGTCGGTCGGGAACATATTCACACCAAACATCACCATGTGGGTGACATTAGCCACGAACTCACCGCACGGGACCTACCAATGCGGCACAATGGACACATGCCAATCATCGCTGACTTGCTCGCAGAACGTCGCCACCTGCTCGTCGATGGCGCAATGGGAACCGAGCTGTTTGCCCGCGGACTGACCGCCGGCGACCCACCCGAGATGTGGAACATCGATATGCCCGACGACATCGTCGACATTCACAAGGGCTACATCAAGGCCGGAAGCGACATCATTCTCACCAACTCGTTCGGCGGCACAGCGTTCCGCCTGAAGCTGCACAAGCTCGACGGCCGAGTGTTCGAAATCAACAAGTCGGCGGCTGAGCGAGCTCGCGAAGCCGTTGACGCTGCTGATCGCGAAGTCATCGTCGCTGGCAGCATGGGTCCTACTGGCGAGCTCATGGAACCGCTCGGTGCGCTAACGCCAGAAACGTGCGCGGCGGGTTTCGAAGCCCAGGCCAGCGGGCTTGCCGCTGGAGGCGCAGACCTGCTTTGGATCGAAACGATGTCAGCGCTCGAAGAGGTCGAGGCTGCCGTGCAGGGCGCTCGCAACGCGTGTGACCTTCCCATTGCTGCGACGATGAGCTACGACACCAACGGGCGCACCATGATGGGCGTCAAGGGGGTCGACGCGGCCGAACGACTGAGCAAGCTTGGGCTGGCAGCATTCGGTGCGAACTGTGGCAACAACATCGCCGAAACCGAAGCCGCGGTCACCGAGCTGCGCCAAGCGGCTCCTGACCAAGTGATCATCACGAAGGCCAACGCTGGGATCCCCGAGTTCAAGGCCGACCGATTGGTCTACAACGGCACGCCCGAGGTGATGGGCGCTCACGTAGTTCGCATGATGGAGCTTGGCATCGACATCATCGGCGGCTGCTGCGGCACCTCGACCCAACACGTGGGGTACATGCGCGAGGTACTTGACGGCGCCATAACTCCACCCCAGATCGAGGCACCTGGCCCGCTCAAGTCTGACGATGACGAAGCTTCATCTGGCGCTAGCCGACGCAAGCCGCGCCGCCGTCGCCGCGGCTAGCTGTCGGGGTCGTTGGTCGTAACCATCGGTAACTGATAGCTGTCGTCGAGCCGGTCTGAGGTTTCGATTACATCTTCGACATAACTGGTCGAGTCGTTGTAACCAAGCACGAATACCGACGGATCGGGCCCGTTTCGGCGCTCGAGCGAGCAGAGATAGTTTGCGGCACTCGCCGTGGCGTCATGGAAGTTGTGCGGATCAAGCACACCATCGCCATTGCCGTCGACGCTGAACAGATTCCAGGTGCGGGGAATGAACTGCATCGGCCCAACCGCTCGGTCCCACTCGCTGTTGCCGTCGAGACGGCCCGAGTCAGTATCGGCAATCACGGCAAAGCCGTTGCCCTCTTCTTCTTCTTCACCGTCGACTCCGTCACGGTCTTCGTCGGTTTCGGCTTCATCTTGTGCGCCAGGGCGTTCGGTCTCGACACGGTTGCTCTGGCGGACTTGTTCGAGCAGCAGTTCTTCCTCAGTTGGTTGACCGGCCGGATCTGGCGTCGGCGTTGGGGTCGGTTGGATGTCAAAGAGTTCGCGATCGCGCCGTTCGGATTCCTCTTGAGCTGCGATCGCTGCCGCGGCCGCAGCTGCAGCCGCTTCTTCAGCTGCAAGCGCTTCGGCCGCAGCACGCTCTCGGGCCGCAGCTGATTCGAAACCTCGCTCTGTGGCCCCGCCATCGAGCAACGGACCAAACACGCGCGGCGACACCGTGCCGCTCGAAGACACAGACGCACCGTCGAGGGTGCCGTGCAGCGATTCAATGCGGCCGATACCTGCCAACAGAGTCCAATCGACCGAGCACTGCTCGGGTGCAACGTTGGCGCCTTGTATGTACGCATCGAGTGTCACAAGAGGAAGCCGGTCTACCGGCGATGTCGCAGTCATGCGCAGCTGATGCATGCGATCGAAGTCGGCCAAGAGCGCTTGGCGATCAGCCGCAAGATCTTCGGCGATCGCGTCAGCCACGGCGATGCTTGTCGCCAGATCGGCGCGGGCGAGAGCGACGTCGGTCGCTGCCCGAATGAGCTCGCGATCAGATCCAAGCCGTTGAACCGCAACAGCAGCAACCTGCTGCGAAAGCTCATCGACCTTGCGCTCAAGGTCGGCCATCTCAAGCTCGTGCGACACCTGGTCGCGCTCGGCAACGGTGGCGCTTAACATCGTCGATATCGCCTCGACTCGCATCGCTTCGTAGTCGCTCGTTCCTTGCACTCGCAACACGGCGGCGATCGGCGAAGCATCGCTGCGGTCGAGCCACTCGTCAATGAATCCAGTTGTCTGAAGGGCTTCGACAAGTTCGGTGTCAGCCAGGCCAGTCGGGTCCGAGAACGACACCTGCAGCACCGGATCGCTTGCCGCCACGGTGGCCTGAACCGATGCGACCGGCCATGACAATGCCAGCAAGGCAAATGCGACCGCAAGGGCTGCAATGGCGCGGCCGAGCAATGGTCGAGCAGAGGTCACACTGCGATGGTCGGCCTGGAATGCGCCTGACTGAGTCCCTCGCCGCACATAGTGCGAAATGGGCCGTTTGCCCCACCTGTGGACGCCATCGGGTCCGCTCGCATTGCAACGCTGCATCGCCAGTAGACGGTTGCACAGCCCAGCATCAGGTTGGTGTCACCTGCTTCGGGCAGATGTCACACGTGCCCGTAGGCCGCCCACCCGCCATCGACCGTGATCGTCTCGCCAGTGATGTAGCTCGCTTCGCTCGAAGCGAGCCACGACACGCATGCCGCAATGTTCTCTGGCGCACCCAGCTCGTCGGCTGGAATGCGATCGAGCAGCTGCTGCTCATCGACCTTGCCTACGTCGATGAGGTCCTGCACCATGTCGGTTCGGATGTAGCCCGGGGCAACGCAGTTCACCCGAATCTTGTACCGAGCCAGGTCAAGTGCCATCACCTTGGTCATGTGGTGCACGGCCGCCTTGGTGCCGCAATAGGCCACCCGGTTCGGAAATCCACCGACACCGGCGATCGAGCCAAGTTGCACGATCGAGCCGGGGGTGCCACCCGCAATCATGCGCTGAGCCGCAACCTGGCTTCCGTGGAAGACACCGATCAGGTTCACATCGACGACGCTGCAAAACTCATCTGGGTCCATCGATTCGAACGGCTCGACTTGGGCAATACCTGCGTTGTTGACCATCAGACCTACGGGTCCGAGCTCAGCCTCGATGGTGTCAAACGCCGTCTCGACCTCAGCCCGGTTCTGCACGTGGGCACCAAGCGACAATGTCGAGACGCCATGGGCCTCGGCGGCTTGACGGGCGATCGGGGTTGCGCTGGCCTCACTCGTCGCAATACACCCCACGGACCAACCTTCAGATGCGAGGCGCATCACCATCGCTGCACCCAACCCCCGACTCGCGCCGGTAATCACTGCGACCTTTGCACTCATGATTCTCTCCTCATGCAGCCGCCATCATTGCCGACAACTCCGACGGTCGCCCAAGTCACGCCGATTCATCGGCCATCATCATCTCGGTCCACATGCCAAAGTTTCGCCAGCGCTCGCCCTCAGCCGACCACGCAGGTAGCGGCACCCCAAAGTCCTTGTGCATCCACGCACCCACGTCGTTGCCGAAGCGAATCACGTCGGTTTGCACGATCGACAGCACCGGATTCCCCATACTCGACGGGTAGCCGGTTGGCGTGCTGAGTGGAATCGCCCGGTGTCCATACAGCGGGAACAGCGGCGGCGCCACAGCCACGTGCTCGGCAACTCGGTCTCGTTGATCGGCCAAGGCCTTTGGTTTCGGCCCCCATTCGGCCAGCCAAAAGGCGTTGTGCTCGACGTCGAACTGCACACCGCTGCGCACCGTCTCGGTCCAGTCGTCCCACACCTTCTGCGGGTTGTCTTCCCAGCGCACCCACCGGTCATCGTCGGGCACGCCCATGATGAGCAACATGCCCACCTCGAATGGCAACTGCATGCCGACGACACCCTCGACCTCGGCGAGCAGCGAGTTAGACATGCCAAAGCATTCTTCTTCGAGCGAGTCCAAGGCCACGAGCAGAAAACCTTCCCAGTCGTCCTCGCCGCTCGTAGCCCCCGGCATAGGCAGACCGGCGGCCTCGGCGATCTGATTCAGCGGGTCGGCCGGTTCGTTGTTCGAGGTTGTCATGCGGCCAACCTAGACCGCACTCGTTGGCAGTGACTCCGGGTCTGCTTCGCCGCCCGATACGGTCGCGGCATGGGCCCCCAAGACCGGCTACGAAAAGTGGCACTTGAAGCGGGCGAACGCGCCCGTGAGGCCGCGGTAAAGCTTGGCATCGACAAGCATCTCGAGCCGTTTCTGCCACCCCCAACCACTGCGCCGAGTCGATCGTTCGACGAGATTCGCGGCGACCTCGATCGGCTCATCGGTCTCGACGACGTCAAACAGCAGGTCGACACCCACCTGGCGTTCCTCGACGTGCAACGTGAGCGACAGGCGCAGGGCTTCGACAACGTCACGCTGACCCACCATCTTGCGTTTCTTGGCAACCCGGGCACCGGCAAAACCACGGTCGCCCGGCTGCTGGCCGAGCTGTACGGCTCGATGGGGCTTCTCGACATTGGCCACCTTGTCGAGGTTGATCGAGCGGGTCTCGTCGGCCAATACGTCGGCCACACGGCCAGCCGCACCAGTCGGGCCGTCAAGCGAGCACTCGGTGGCGTGCTGTTCATCGACGAGGCATACTCGCTAACACCGCTCGGGCCTCGCACCGGCGACTTCGGACCCGAGGCGATCGAGACGCTCGTCAAACGCATGGAAGACCATCGCGACAACCTGGTAGTGATCGCGGCGGGCTATCCCCGCCTCATGGAGCACTTCTTGACCTCGAACCCTGGCCTGCGGTCACGGTTCGCTCGAGAGATCTACTTCCCCGATTACGCCGCCCCTGAGCTGGTTGCGATCAGCGTCTTGATGGCCGAGGGTGCGTCGTACCACTTCAGCGCCGATGCCCTGCGTGCACTCGAAGCGATCTTCGTCGACGCAGCTCGCTCAGAGACGTTCGGCAACGCCCGCTACGCACGCCAGGTGTTCGAGCAGAGCATCGAGCAACAAGCGCTGCGGCTAGCGAACGCCGGCAACCTTGCCAGCCAACGCAACCAGATGAGCGAACTCACCCTCGACGACGTCAAGCGAGCCGCCGCACTCATCTCCAGCTGAGGGGCTGTGCTGCTTCGGTCCTTGCCGGACCGACTCGCGCACGGAGCTGCTTCGGTGCTCCGGAGCGCCGCGAGGCGTTTGCGCGCATACTCCGGCTCTGCTTCCCATCCGTTCGCGGTCTCCCACGCGTCGCTGAGCCGAGTCGCCGCCAGGTGGTCGACATCGTTGAGCACCTGAACGCCCAGATTCGAGAAGTCGTGCCACGCAACGTCGACGCGACTCTCATCGAAATCGAGAAGCCCGACCCCTCCGGAGTCGTCGATCCTGATGTTGCCCGCCACAGGGTCGCCGTGGATAACCACTACCGGCATCTCGGCGACCGACGCAAAGACTTCGAGCACGTCGCTCGCAACAGCATCGGGAAGCGCGCCCACGTCGGCATCGACACTGAGCCTGGAGTGCGTCAACTTTGCCACCCCGCTGCAACCAAGTCGCTGCGGGTAGCCGACGGCGACATCGTGAAGTTGCTTGAGCGTTGCGGCAACGAGATGCCAATTGTCGCGTGAGTCTGGTGCTCTGCCAGGCAACCACCGTTTTCAACAACGCCTCATCATCGCCGAGCACCCTCACCTTGGAGAGGAGGGGTGCATGTGTTCGTGTTAAGTTAACTGGATGAGCTGGTGATCTGGCTCGAGCGGCTTCCCAGCGCCGTTCCCGTTGAGCTTCCCACTTAACCCCTATGCGGCGAGTTTGGCTTAGCCAAACTCGGTTAGCGACCGAAGGGAGCGGCGGTCTCAATGCGAGATCTACTTCGACGATCGGTCATGACCTTGCGGCTGCAGTTGCTGACAGCCTCGGCCAGCTCGCAACCGAGGTGGAATACATCGGGTCAACGGCTGTGCCGAGGCTCCTCGCCAAGCCCATCATCGATCTAGCAATTGGAGTCACGCCGGGATCCGATGAGCGGTCGGCACTTGCGCTAACGGCCTTGGATGTTCTTGGTGCATTCCGCACGCGTGAGGCGGGCAAAGTGCACTTAGAACCTGACGAGCCGCAACGTCGAGGCACTAGGTTCGCGACATGATCGACGATGCCGTGAAATCCCTGGCCCAGGGCAAGAACTTTGCTGCGCTGACCACGCTGTTGCCTGATGGACAACCTCAGACCCATGTCATGTGGGTGCACTGCGATGACGAACACATCATCATCAACACCGAGGTGCATCGGCGCAAGTTCAAGAATGTCGAAGCCGATCCTCGCGTGACCGTCGCGATCTGGGATGCCGACAATCCCTACTCATTTGCCGAGGTTCGGGGCCGAGTGGTCGAGACGATCACCGGCGACGAAGCACTCGCGAGCATCAACGCGCTGTCGCAGAAGTACCGAGACGTCGACTACCAGCCCGAGATTCAGTCCGAGCGAGTGATCCTCAAGATCGCGCCTGATCGCCAGATTGCGCGCTGAGAGCTAGCCAAAGACCGAGCCCAGGGCTTGTGCGACGTCAGCGGGGGCCTTGACGTGCACCATGTGTCCCATGTCGGGCACGATCACCCTCGACTCGACCTGTAGGTACTTGTCGAACACGTCGGCCGACGAGATGAAACGCTTATCGCGCTCTCCGACGATCACGCACGCTGGCGCTTCGATCTCGCCGAGTCGGTCCATCACCATCGCATCGACGTGCATCGAAATCGCTTCCATACCTTCGGGGAGCTCTCGTTTCGACGCCATGTCTCGCACCGAGTCGTTCCACTGTTCGAGGCTCTTCGGATTGCGGAAGCCAGGGCCAGCGGCGACGAGCCCGAGGCCGGCGACGCGACTTGGATCCTCGATGGCCAGCGCTAACGCGAGGTAACCGCCCAGCGAATGGCCCACGATGATCGCTGATTCGATCTCGCGTTCGTCGAGGACACGGCGCAAATCATCGAGCACCAGATCTCGGCGATAGTTGCCAGCGCCCGCAGGCTCACTTAAGCCGTGGCCGCGGAGGTCGACGGCGATGCATCGAAAGTCGGCTTCGAGCTCGTCGATGACGCCAGACCAGACCGACGTGTCGTTGAGCCAGCCGTGAACGAACAACATCGCGGGACCAGTGCCACGTTCGGATAGGTGCAAAGCGGGGGTGCGTGCCATGGCAAAGACGGTAGGCCGCCAGCGGCCTTGTACCTGGCTGTGCGTGCAATAGAATCACTGCGTGGCGACCTTGCAGAACGACGACTTGATCGCGATGTTGACCGAGATGATCAAGGCTCGGGTCGCAAGCGAACGGCTGTGGAGTCTGCAGCGCCAAGGCAAGATCGGAACCATTGCCCCGATCGACGGGCAAGAAGCAACCACCGTCGGCGCTACCTGGGCACTTGACCCGGCCCACGATTGGGTTGTCCCCCAGTATCGCGAACCAATGGCGCTCGGTCGGTACGGGCCTGAGATTCTCAACCGCTTTTCCGCGTGGGCCCTGGGCCACCCCGCTGGCGGGCACATTCCTGAGCCGCTGCGAGTATTCCCACCGCAGATCTCGCTGGCCACACAGATTCTTCATGCCGTTGGGCTCGCCTGGGCGCTCAAGCTCAAAGGCGAGCCCGGCGTAGTCGTGGTCTTCTTTGGCGACGGCTCAACGTCT
>Ga0114956_1000601_pt1 | contig 26728 bp, 23 predicted proteins | sample MaitaG_FD_87304 | JGI IMG/M metagenome (GOLD analysis project Ga0114956, IMG submission 87304) | Marine algal microbial communities from Maine, USA - Maine_Asex2 metaG | ecosystem: Host-associated > Algae > Red algae > Unclassified | place: Maine, USA | collected 2015-01-05
ACTCGGACTCACGCCTTATCTTGATCGTCGCCCAGCTGAGTTGTCTGGCGGTCAGCGTCAACGTGTGGCTATGGGTCGCGCGATTGTGCGGCACCCCAAGGTGTTTCTTTTCGACGAACCTTTGTCGAACCTGGACGCAAAACTGCGCACGCAAATGCGAGCTGAAATCAAGCAGCTGCATAAACGACTAGGGGCAACATCAGTCTATGTTACCCACGATCAGGTTGAAGCGATGACGCTGGCCGATCGAATCGTTGTAATGAATGATGGCTATATTGAACAAATCGGCACGCCCATGGAGTTGTTCGTCAATCCCGCCAACACGTTTGTCGCAAGCTTTATAGGTTCACCACCGATGAATCAGATGCCAGCGCAAATTGCCAGTTCGTCCGCAGGTTTCCAGGCGAAAGTGAACGATGAAGTGACGTTCGCACTACCTGACAATGCGCGCGTAGAAGCAGGTCAACAAGTGGTAGTCGGTGTGCGTCCCGAGCACCTTTCATTGAACGCCGGCGATGGTGCATCCGCAATTCCAATCTCACTGGACCTGGTTGAACCGTTAGGTTCAGAAGCGTTGCTGCATACCAGTATCGGTGAACATTCTCTGGTTGTTAAAGCTGAAACTCACGGTGATATCACGCACTTAAGTGAAGTAACGCAAGTCTATGCTCCTGTACATCTTGTTAGCGTATTCGATGCAGAGTCAGGACTAGCCCTTACAACAGGACAACGTGGCTAATGGAATCCAGCCAGCGCAAACATGCCGCAGCTGAAGGATCAAGCGTGCGGCCTAAACGATCGCTTAAGCACCGGTTGGTTTGGCTTGTTGATCATTTGAAGAATGAATGGCAGCTATACGTCATGCTCGCACCGGCCATCATCTGGTTTCTGGTGTTCCTGTACAAGCCGATGTATGGGCTGCAGATTGCTTTTAAAGACTACTCAATATTTCTTGGTGTAAAAGATAGTCCATGGGTTGGCTGGGAACATTTTCAAACACTTTTTTCTAATGACCAATTCATTCGGGCTTTTTTAAATACCATTAAAATAAGTGCGCTAAATTTATTATTCGGGTTTCCAGCACCAATCATACTAGCGCTTCTGTTCAATGAAATTTTGAACGCTACCTATAAGAGAACAGCCCAGACGATTGTTTACTTGCCGCATTTTATATCCTCGGTAATTATCGCTGGTATTGTAACTACTGCATTTGCACCTACAGCAGGTATCGTCAACACGGTCATGGGCTGGTTTGGATTGGATTCCATCTACTTTTTAACCAGACCGGAATGGTTTCGGCCTATATTTGTCGGCACTGGCATTTGGCAGGAAGCCGGATTCGGTTCCATCGTGTTTCTGGCGGCCATCGCTGGCGTTAATCCATCTCTGTACGAAAGTGCGGTCGTGGACGGTGCTAGCCGCTGGCAAATGATTTGGAAAATTACTCTGCCGTCAATAATGCCAACCATCATTATTATGTTGATCATCAGAATTGGCAATATTATGGAAGTCTCTTTCGAGATGATCATTCTGCTGTACCAGCCATCCACCTATTCCACCGCCGATGTTGTCAACACGTGGGTATATCGACAAGGCCTGCAAAGTGGTCAGTATGATGTAGCGGCAGCGGCTGGTTTGTTTAACGCCATCGTGGCATTCGTTCTCGTTATGGTTGCCAATACACTGGCCCGTCGTTACGGGCGTACATCACTGTGGTAATCGCGCAATGGCTATGAACATGAATCTATACTCGCGGGGCGATAAAATATTTGCCCTTGCGACGGCTGTTCTGATCGGACTGTTCACGGTCGCAACGCTGTACCCGTTTATCTACATTGCGGCTGTATCATTTAGCGGTGGCTTTGCTGCCGCGGCAGGAAAAGTGGTGTTAACGCCAGTTGACGGCACTTTGGCCGCATACAAGTATATTCTGAGTGAGCCGAAATTCTGGCGATCGTATCTGAACACCTTTATTTATACGATAGGCGGAACGATGATGAGTATGCTTATCATCATACCGGCGGCTTACGCTTTGTCGAGGCCTCAGCTAATAGGCCGTCGATTCTGGAATCTGTTTGTTGCGTTTACCTTATGGTTCAATGCCGGACTTATTCCGTTTTTCCTGAATATGCGCGATCTTAACCTGCTTGATAGCTACTTCGGTATTATCATCGCGTTCGCTGTCAACGCGTTCAACATTATACTCTTGCGCAATTTCTTCGAATCTCTGCCAAACAGTTTTGAAGAAGCCGCGCGTATGGATGGTGCTAACGATTTTCAAATTCTCTGGAAAGTGTATATTCCGCTGTCGAAGCCGGCAATCGCAACCATTACCCTGTTCTGTATTGTTTCGCGCTGGAATGGCTTCTTTTGGGCAATGGTACTGTTACAAAGTGAAGAAAAGGTACCGCTGCAGGTATACCTTAGACATACCATCGCATCTTTGTCTGATGATCAGGAGTTTACGGCAACCCTGTCAAGCCAGCCTTACGGTCCTGAATCTGTGACTGCGGCAATTATAATTTGTTCGATTATTCCGGTACTGATCATTTATCCGTTTATACAAAAGTACTTTGAGAAAGGGATATTGTTAGGTGGTGTGAAGGAGTAATTAGTGACATGAAGTAGTACGTATGTAGATGTAGTTCGTTTTTTTAAGCGTTAGTTGGAGCCAGTTTATGATTTTTATCAAAAATTAATCGGCACCACGAAGTAAAGTTGCAACAACCATATAGGAGAGTAAAGTATGAAATTTCGTTACCTGTTAACGGCCATGTTTGCTACCTCAGCCCTATCAACCGGGGCGATGGCAGAAGACAAATATAAAATTGTCGATGAGCCTCTGGAACTAACCATCCAGATGAACCATAAACGTTACCCTGTATACAAGGAAGACTGGCCTGTTGAAATTGAAGCAAGAGCCCTGACCAACATCCATCTTAAAGATGTGACTGTGGGTGCTAACCTGCGAACAGACAGTGAAAATACGGGTAAGACAGAAGCGCTGAACCTGATGCTGGCGTCCGGCAAGATACCCGACATTGTTGGCTCGAGCAAAATCAAAGACTTTGTCAATCAGTACGGACCGCAAGGCGCATTCATGCCCTTGAATGACTTGATAGCGGAGCACGCGCCTAACCTGACGAAATTCTTTGAGGAAAAGCCAGAGGTAGCATCGGCACTCAAAGCTGCCGACGGCAATATGTACTACATACCTTACCTTCCGGATGGGAAGTATGGTCGTGCATACTGGATCCGTACAGACTGGCTGAACAAGTTAGGACTTGATATGCCTGAGACCGTAGATGAATACGAAGCCGTACTTCGAGCATTCAAGACGCAAGATCCGAATGGTAATGGTGAAGCAGATGAAGTACCTTTCTTTGCACGTCAGTGGCCAGAAGTACTGCGCCTGATCACATTATGGGACGGTCGTTCGTCAGGCTCTGATACCTACCACGATTTCTATGTTGACAGTGGTAAGATCAAACACCCATACGCTGAAGAGGGGTATCGCGAAGGTATAAAAAACGTTGCTCGCTGGTATAAAGACGGCCTCATCGATGCCGAAATTTTTACTCGTGGCAGTTCTTCTCGTGAATTCCTTTTGTCTGAGAACCTGGGTGGTTCAACTCACGATTGGTTCGCATCAACGTCAGGTTACAACCGACTCTCAGACGAAATTGACGGTTTTGAATTTAAGGCATTCGCTCCACCGGCTTCTATTTCGGGAAAGCGTATTGAGGAACACCGACGCATTCCGATCAAGCCAGATGGTTGGGCTATCGGTGGAACCAATAAGCATCCGGTCGAAACAATCAAGTATTTTGACTTCTGGTTCACCGAAAAAGGCCGACGTATGGCGAACTTTGGTGCAGAGGGACAACAATACGACATGATCGATGGCGAAGCTATCTTCAAAGACTCAGTGCTGAACAGCGATGAGCCTGTGAACAATCAGCTTTATCAGGTTGGTGCTCAACTTCAAGGTCGCGGTTACTATCAGGATTACCGCTATGAAGTGCAGTGGGGTAACGAGTTTGCACTGGAAGGCATCGCACTCTACGACGAAGGTGATTATCTGATCGATCAATTTCTGGGTGTGGCGTTTACCGCTGATGAACAGAAAGTGTATGACAAGTACTGGGGATCGATTCGAGACTACATGCTCGAACGCCAGCAAACCTGGATACTGGGTACGGGTGATGTCGTCGCTGAATGGGATGAGTATCAGGAGCAGCTGGAGAAGAAAGGCTTGAGCAAGGTGCTTGAAGTCATGAACTCAGCTTATGAGCGTCAATACGGCAGTTAAATTTTCTGCTTGATACGAGGTGCAGGGCTCTCGCTCTGCACCTTTGCTTCCCACCACATCGTTCATAAACAAAGTGTAGACACTATGCCAACGGGTAATAATTCAAGTACCGAGCTTGCAATGCTTGATGAACCGGCAGCAGGACGGCTGACCATTCAGTATTCGCCAATCGACGCAACGCAAATTACTGAAAACCCGCCACGTTTTATGTGGCTGCCAACTATTGAAGACAGTGCTCAATATGTATTGCGTATTTCCAGCGATGCAAGCTACAACGCTTCAATCACACACGTGTTTAACGGGATTTCACTGAATTTTTTTACCCCGAACAACGCACTTCCGGCTGGTGACTATGTTTGGTCGTATGCTGAGTGGTCACCAGATAAGCAAACACCAATCAGCAGTTGGAGTAGCGATCGAAGCTTCACAGTGCAGCCGGATCTTCCAGAAACGCCCCTGCCCGCTCGCGACGTACGTTTCGCCAAGTCGAACAAGGATCATCCGCGTTTGTGGATGAACAAAGGCCAGATAACCGCATTCAAACAGAACCTTGCTAAAGACCCGACTCATTGCACGTGGGATGTTTTCTATGAGAAATCAGCTCGACCATGGATGGAGCGAGACGTAATGAAGGAACCTGCCGGATATCCCGAGCATAAACGCGTAGCAGCAGTTTGGAGACAAACCTATATCGATTGCCAGGAATTAATCTATGCCATCCGGCACATGGCAGTGGGTGGCAAGATTACCGAAGACGATAAGATGCTGGCGCGTGCAAAAGAATGGTTACTGGAAACTGCTTCTTGGAACCCGTCCGGCACCACATCACGCAGCTATACCGATGAGTGGGCGTTCAGAGTCAATAGTGCATTAGCCTGGGGATACGATTGGCTCTACGATGAACTAACTCCCGATGAGCGAGATGTAGTTCGAATAGCTTTGCTGCTACGAACTCGCGAAACCGCCGACCACATAATAAAGCACGCCAACATCCAGCTCTTCCCCTTCGACAGCCACGCGGTACGAGCCGTGTCAGCGGTGCTCATTCCTGCGTCGATCGCACTGTTGGATGATGAGCCAGAAGCTGAAGACTGGCTGAATTACGCAATAGACTTTCTATCTACCGTCTATTCGCCGTGGGGCGATACCCAAGGTGGTTGGGCTGAAGGGCCGCACTATTGGATGACGGGCATGGCGTATCTGATTGATGCTTTGAATTTACTCAAGGGCTATACAGGAATCGATTTGTATCAACGCCCATTTTTTCAACACACCGGAGATTTTCCTCTCTTTACCAAATCACCCGATACTCGCCGTGCAACTTTTGGCGATGACAGCACAATGGGCGACTTACCATCACTAAAAATTGGTTATAACCTGCGCCAGTTTGCAGGAGTAACGGGCAACGGTGCCTACCAATGGTACTACGACGAAATCAAACGAAATGATCCCGGTACCGAGATGGCATTCTACAACTACGGCTGGTGGGATCTGAACTTCGATGAACTAGCGTACCGGACTGACTTTGACATTATTGAAGCCAAAGCACCTGCTGATGGGGACACATTGCGTTGGTTTAAGGGCGTAGGCTGGGTGGCGATTCAGACCAATATGACCGACCCATCGCAGCATATTCAGTTCGTCATGAAGTCATCAAAATTCGGATCAATCAGCCACAGCCATGGCGATCAGAATGCATTCTGCCTGGCAGCATTCGGCGAAGATCTCGCTATTCAATCTGGACACTACGTGGCTTTTAACAGCACGATGCACCAGAACTGGCGACGTCAAACCTGTTCGAAAAATGCCATTCTTATCAATGGTAAAGGGCAATACGCATCGAAAGACAAAGCGCTCGCCATGAGCTCATCGGGAACAATTAACACAGCCGAGCAGCATGACGACCACATCTATATTCAGGGCGATGCTACCGCTGCCTACCAATCACTAACCCCTTCCGTAACCAAAGTACTACGCGATGTCTACTTTGTTAATAACAGCTATTTCGTGATTGTCGACGCAATAGATGCCGACGAACCAGTAGCAATTGACTGGCTGATGCATGTTAATTCACCAATGAATCTAGGCGATAAGACATTTCGCTATACCGGTGAATCGGCGGGATTTTACGGCCAAATATTATGGTCCGAGGCGGGCGCTGCTCAATTAACTCAAATTACTGACTTTCCGGGGGTAGACCCGGTTGACTATGAAGGCTTGCCGGTTAGTTCGGGTTTAACGGCTCGATTTCCAAAAGCAATACGACATCGTATAGCAACATTGATAGTGCCATACCCAACAGCCGCCCCTCGTCGAATATTCAGTTTTCTTGACGACCAGGGCTACGATTGTGATCTGTACTTTACAGACTCTGATGATCGAAGTTTTAGAATTGTTGTACCAAAAACGTTTGATGTTGGTGCCTAGGTACCAACAGAAAAGTATTTAAAAAAAGCAAAGGAAAAAAAATGAGTTTAAATAATATGACTGCGATCATTACCGGTGCGGGTCGTGATATCGGTCGCGCTTGTGCGATTCGCCTGGCTGCAGAAGGCGCGAAGGTTGCTCTGAGCTATCACTCAAGCAGTGAAGGTGCTGAGAGCGCTGTGGCAGAAATCACCAAGAACGGCGGTAGCGCAATTGCGGTACAAGCTGACCTCAACAAACAAAGCGATGTTGACGCGTTGGTTAAAAAAACGGTCGATGCGTTCGGTGGTGTTGATATTCTGGTAAATAATACCGGTGGATTGGTAGCGCGTAAAACAATATCAGAGATGACGATAGAACATTGGAATCAGGTTATGTCATTGAACGCCACCAGCACTTTCCTAATGATCAAGGCAGTTTTGCCTCACATGAAGAAAGGCTCAATCATTAATCTGGCATCACAGGCCGGACGCGATGGTGGCGGGCCAGGTTCAATCGCGTATGCAGCATCGAAAGGTGCGGTTATGACTATGACTCGTGGATTAGCAAAAGAGCTGGGACCCGACATTCGCGCAAATGCCATCTGCCCAGGTATGATCGATACAGATTTTCATAACGTGTTCACTAAACCTGAAGTGCGTACACACGTCGCTAATGTTTCACCGGTTAAACGCGAAGGCGTACCGGATGATATTGCTAACCTTGTGTACTTTCTAGCAAGTGATCAGTCAGCGTTTATAACCGGCGCAAACTACGATATCAATGGTGGAATGGTGTTCAGTTGATTCTGGTTACCAACTACTGGTCAGGGATAGCGAAGCGCTTCCCTGATCGGTAGCAAAACCTTTGTTACTCAGCGTTAGGCAAACTGAGTCAGTACGCCGTCGCACGAGTTGTTTTCAGAGGAAGTCATCACGCCGAGGGGTAAAGCTATCAATCAAAGTTCCCGGTTCAACACACACACATCCATGTACAACATTCGTCGGAATGACAAAACTATCACCTGGCCCTATTTCAGTTTTCTCACCATCAACAGAGAAAATGAATCGGCCTGATTGAACGAACGTTGATTGAATATGTGGGTGGTTGTGCAATTTGCCTTCGGCACCCTGTTCGCTAAACTCAAATGCGACGACCATCAGATCGGGATGATCTGCAAGTACCTGACGTGTAACACCAGGGTCGGCGTTAACAATAGGAAAATCAGACATAGTCATTTGAGTCCTGTTTGCTCGAACCGGCAGTGTATCACTCGTCTGTTTTAGAGTAAATTAAACATAAACTGCCTATATTAAAGCTTGCCGGTTCGCTTAAAGAATTCGTCGCCACAGCGTTCTCTACCAAGGTACTTGTCGGCCACCGATTCACCTATACGTGAAAGAGTTTCAGCATCAAAATGTAGCTTGTCAACGGTTGCTATTTTGTCGATTTTATTGGAACACGTATGGGGTCGAAGTAGCTGGTCGTTGGTGATCACGTTACCGTTGAAGTCGTCATTGTTCAATGATTCGAACGCTTCATTTAATTCACTTTGACTTTGAATAAGGTCGCGCCGTTTCTGCAAAGTATTAAATTTGTTTGCTCTTTCCTCCAACTTTCCTACGTAAATATGATTGGCGACAAACATCTGTGATCTGCCTGAACCGAACCAGCTTTGCGCGGTGAATGAATCAATAACGGCTCGTAATTTATTCATATGCGCATCAGTATTTACTGTTCCCTGATCAGTCAGTATTGGCGCTTCAACATTCTCTTCTCCTTGCATCCACCAAACCAAGTCGACACCTATGTCAGGATTAGGCGCTTTTTTGAGTGAATCTATAGCATTAGCGACGATGCCGAAAGTATCCTGCAGGGGTTGCTGTGGTAGATGAGTCGAGCCATCATAGTCAGTTTTCATCCAGTATTCTATGGGCATACCGTTGCATCCGGTTGGGATGATTCCCACGACCTCGTTCGGATCTTGTTCAACAATATTACGGGCTATGTAGAAGCCAGCGTGACTTTGCCCGGGCACAGTTCCATTTTCGGGGATTTGCAGTCGCGGCCCATCACAAGTTTTGGGAGAGGTTATCCAGAATTGGTCAATCCCTTCCTTTCTGATGTTTGCTCTCAACCATTTGTAGGCGCCTTCAGGGCTTTGCTTCGCCCAAACAAAAATCTTGTTATGCGGCCTGTCTTTCCACCGATAGTTAGCCGTTTTATTTAGTCTGGAGAAGCCCCCAACCGCGTTGGACTGGCCAGCCGTGAGAACAACAGTAGTAATGTCTGAGAGTGTGTAAAGCGTTGGTGGGTTGAACCTGGTGTAGATGATTAATAACAGCAGGAGCATTAGCACTCCTACTGCAACAAAGGCTATGTAGCGAATGGATCTATCGATCTTGACCATAGCGGTAAAAAATTTGCTCTTACCTGTTAGCGTTTTTCAGCAAATCTCGAATTTCAGTTAATAGCGCAACATCTTCTGCAGGTTCATCATCGGGCTGAGCCTTCTTCATATTATTGATTGCACGCAACAGTAAGAATATAACCAAAGCAATAATCAGAAAATCGATGAGCGCTTGAATGAAAGCTCCATAGCCAACACTGGCTTCACCAATCTTAAATGCCAATGAGGAAAAATCGACCCCTCCCATGACAATGCCAATAAGCGGCATAATAATGCTTTCGACCAATGTACCAACCACTTTGCTTATGGCAGCACCAATAATGATGCCCGCTGCCATATCCATGAGGCTGCCTTTCATGGCGAATTCTTTAAACTCTGAAACAATACTCATACCCATCTCCGAGGCTAGTGCTATACATGTGTATAGACGGGGATGGGGCATTTATCAAAAAGTTAGAGCAATACCCGCTTATCGAGCTGGTCGATTTCAGTCAATCCCAATTGAGCAAGCGCGATGCTGGTTTCATCCGATACCACATCAACTAGTTGGTGGAGCCCTTTCTCCCCAGCAGCTGCCATGGCGAACAATAATGGCCGACCCAACATGACAAAACTTGCACCCATTGCATAGGCCTTACAGATATCTTCACCGGTGCGCAGCCCACTGTCATAGATTAGTGGGAAATTTTCTCCAACAGCCAGCCGAATGCGCTCAAGAGCATATATAGCCTGAGGCACACTCTCCAATTGCCTGCCACCATGACTTGAAACTTGTATTGCATCAACGCCGTGAGCCACCAGAGACTTAGCATCTTCAACATCCAGAACACCCTTAACAACGAGTTTGCCTTTCCAGCGTGCTCTGATTCGTTCTAAAAATGACCAATCAACCCCTGCACGTGACCGAGTTCGATCAAAAGAACTGTTGGCATTGTCAAAATTGGCTAATGCCGGAGCCCCTGCCAGCAATGTACCAATCGACCACTGAGGATGAAGGGCGAAATCCAGAAACTGTCTTGGCCCTAGTTTGAACGGCATCTTGAAGCCATGACGTAGCTCACGCGGTCGTCGTCCGACTTCCGGGACGTCTACCGTGAAGATCAATACCTCATAGCCAGCTGCCTCTGCCCTGTCCAGTAAACTGTTAGTGACCGATTCATCGCCACCAAAATACAACTGGAACCATGCGCAGCCATCGGCTTCAGTGGCAATATTTTCAAGTGACGTAGATGCAGCGGTAGAGGCACCGACTGGAATTCGATATTTAGCAGCCAGTCGCGCCAACATCCCGTCCGCGCCGGGAGCTGACAAATTACACATCCCCATAGGTGATATGCCAAACGGCAGTTTACAATCCATACCGAGAATTGATGTGCTGATACTGCGATTTTCAACATCGCATAAAATGCGTGTTTGCAAACGCATTTGCGCTATTGCCTGTTGATTTAACTCATCACCAAGACCAGTGCCCGCCGAACCGTCGAAGTAGTCAAAGACCATCCACGGCAAGCGTCTTTTTGCGATTCTCCGGGCGTCTTCACTGGTGTGAATTCCGGACCAGCTTGACATTAGAAACAAGGATTCACTGATTGAGTGTGACGTCCGCTTTCGCTCTGAGGCTCGCAATCAAGGCAGCCAACTCAGATTGCCCCAGCGCCGGATTCACAGTCACCGCTGCATCCGCGTTTTCAATGTCACCTTCCGCAGCGTCTGGCGTGGTAACGTCTTTTAACGCGTACGCGACTATATCGCCATTTTGCAAATCAACCGACTTAACCAGTGTTTTGCCTTCCGCAGGTTTCGCCAGCGCGAATATTTCTGCAACGGCTTGAGCATCCAAGACAGTCGATGTTCGGGTGAGCACTTCATTTGCAGTAGCTGTAGCCGTTGCGTCATCTTTCGCAATAGTTGCTACGGGTGTACCTTTTAGCATTGCTGCAACAGCTTCTTTTGAAGCTACTTCTAATTGTTCTGTTGCCCCGTCCCGTTTTAACTGTGCGGTGATTTCGTCTTTAACATCATCAAGCACTTTTGGTCGAGGCTCTTCGTACTCAAGCATTCTGATCGACACAATATGCCCCGGGCTGATTTCTATGACGTCTGAATTGTTTTGATCAACCAGCACATTATCGCTAAATGCTGCACTCAAAACTTGTGGATTTGTAAAAACCGGGTCGTCCTGCAGGTCTGTATCGACCCAATCGGACTGCTTGATTTCTGTATTAGACTCATCAGCAGCAATTTCAAGCGAGTCCGGGTCACTTGATACTGATTCTTCCATGGCCTGGCGTAACTCAAGAAAATCGTTGTCGGCTACGTTATTCTGCAACTGTGTAATGATGCTATCTTTCACTTCTTCGTAAGGTGTGATAACCGGGGCTACCAGCTTGTCGAGGGTGATCAGGTGCAGACCAAAACGAGTTTTAACAACACTACTGAGGTCTCCGGCAGCTGCAAGCTCATTTGCTGCAGTCACAAATTGGGTTTCCATATAAGTGGCATCAACCTGACCAAGACTACCACCAGTCTGAGCAGAGCCAATATCATCAGAAAACTCTTTGGCTAAATCGGCAAAAGCTTCACCGGCGGCTATACGAGCTTTAATTGCACTAAGCTCTTCGGTTTTTTCCGCAACCAGATCGTTATCATCAACATCCACCTCCAACATGATATGGGCCGCTTCACGAACTTCAGGCGTTGTCGTGTAGTTAGCTTTAAATTCGTTGTAATATTCCTGGGCCTCTTCATCGCTTACATCTATGTCGGCAGCTAAATCTGATTTTTTCAGTTCTATATATTCCAACTTGGCGCGCTGTGGAAATTTGTATTCATCTGCGTTTTCTTCAAAATAGGTTGCAACTGCTTCATCAGAAATCTCTATAGTTTCAACAGCAGTTTCAATTGAATAACGAACAAAATCGATCGTGCGCGTTTGTCCGCTCAGTGCCTCGATACGCTCTATTTCACTTGGCAGTTGAAAGCTGGTTGCAGCAATGCCAGCTCTGAACTGAGTGATGGCGGCGCCGGCACGCAGTGACTCCTCGTACGCAGCTACATTGCTGCCACGAAGCTGACTCGCATACACTTCCGAATCGAACTTGCCGTCGACTTGAAAGCGTGGGTCGCTACGAATTGCTCGTCCAAGCGTTTCATCACCAACAGCAAACTTCTGATCTGCCACGGTGTTTCTGACTACAATGTCTGTAACCAAACCGTCCAGTGCCTGCTCTCTAATGGCGTCGTCAGAGAGCAGGTTCTCTGGGATGTTGCCACCAAACATTTGCCGATACTGGTTTTTAAGCTGATTGTACGCAGCATCGAGTTCGGGTTGAATTATCTCAACTCCATCAACATCAGCAACATCTTCATAAGCACCACCGCCTAAATATGAGCCGATGCCGACTAATGCAAACGGAATACAGATGACCGTAATCAAGGTGTACTTGATCGGTTTGGAATTGCGAACAGTTTCTCGAATGTCCAGTAACATGATGGCGACCTGCGCTAAAGGAGAAATTTAAAAAAATTTAATATGCATTTCGCATATAAAACAAAGCCACAAAAAAGGGTGCCTAAGCACCCGTCTTTTGTGAGGTTCAAATCTGGATACAACCTCATAAAACTATTGGCGGAGCGGACGGGACTCGAACCCGCGACCCCCGGCGTGACAGGCCGGTATTCTAACCAACTGAACTACCGCTCCAAATTAGTTCTTAAAACTATAGTACTTTTACAACTTTCAACAACATTTGCTTGGTGGGTGCTGAGGGGATCGAACCCCCGACCCTCGCCTTGTAAGGGCGATGCTCTACCAGCTGAGCTAAGCACCCGAATCCGGACTAGTTTACATTTTCTTTTAATGCTTTGCCAGCTTTAAAGCTAGGAACATTAGAAGCTTTTATTGCAAGTGGCTCGCCAGTTCTAGGATTACGACCAGTTCTTGCTTCTCTTCGTCTCACAAGAAAAGTGCCGAACCCAACCAGTGTTACCTGCTCTCCTGCTTTCAAAGCATCTGCAACAGAATCGAGTACAGCATCGACTGCCGTTGCTGCTTCTGTCTTGGACATTTCAGCTTTCGCTGCCACCGCATCAACAAATTCAGCTTTGTTCATTTAACGCTATCCCCGTCATTTAATTGGTCGAAAATGAAAAGCCGACACAGTATCGTGCCTGCCAATTTTAATAATAATACGCCATATATAGCCAAAAACCCACTGTTTCAGCGGGTTACAGCCTGTGAAATCTCACTACTGCCGAGTGAAAACTGTCGACCAACCCCTTAGTTCTAGACCGGCGGAACAAACTTATCAAGCTGATTAGCGCTTTATTTAAGATTTATTAATGGTGGCGGATACCACTGCCACCCTCTTTCTGCTGGTCTTTACCGGTCGATTTGACCTTTTCATCCAAAGATTCAGCCTTATTTGGCGGAGTGGATTCCAGTGCAAGATCAAGCACTTCATCGATCCACTGCACTGGATGTATGTCTAAACCGTCTTTTATTTCATCGGATATTTCAGTCAAATCCTTTTTATTTTCCATCGGGATGATCACCATGCGCACACCACCTCTCTGAGCGGCAAGGAGTTTTTCCTTCAGGCCACCAATCGGAAGCACTTCACCGCGCAAAGTTATCTCTCCAGTCATGGCAACATCAGCCCGCACCGGAACTTGCGTTAGCGAAGAAACCAGCGCTGTACACATACCTACACCAGCACTTGGCCCGTCTTTGGGTGTCGCACCCTCGGGAACATGCACATGCAGGTCATTCTTCTCATGGAAACTACTGTCGAGTCCAAGCGCTTCAGCCCGACTACGAACTACCATCATCGCTGCCTGTATAGACTCTTGCATGACATCGCCAAGTTGTCCGGTATAGGTTAGTTTGCCTTTGCCCGGCACAATAGCCGACTCAATTGTTAGCAGCTCACCACCAACTTGTGTCCATGCAAGACCCGTGACCTGCCCAATCTGGTTCTTTTCATCTGCTCGACCAAACCTAAAGCGCTCCACACCAAGATACTGCGCTACATTTTCAGCATTAACTTCAATTTTTTCCGGTTCCTCGTCATCCATTACCTGACGGACGACCTTCCGGCACACTTTCGAAATCTCTCTTTCCAGATTTCTCACGCCCGCTTCACGGGTGTATGAGCGAATCATGGACATTAAAGCGTCATCTTTAATGTCGAGTTCTGAAGACACCAACCCGTTATCTTTCATCTTGCGAGGTACAAGATAACGTTCGGCAATGTTGTACTTTTCAAGTTCCGTATAACCAGGTATGCGGATTACTTCCATTCGATCAAGCAAGGGTTCCGGTATGTTCATGGTGTTTGCTGTTGCCACGAACATGATATCGGAAAGATCAAACTCAACTTCCAGGTAGTGATCGGTGAAGGTATGGTTTTGCTCAGGATCTAACACCTCGAGTAACGCTGACGAAGGGTCACCACGAAAATCGGTCGACATTTTATCTATTTCGTCGAGCAGGATAAGTGGATTACGCTTACCTATTTTTGCAAGATTCTGAACAATTTTTCCAGGCATTGAACCTATGTACGTGCGCCTGTGCCCACGAATTTCAGCTTCATCGCGCACACCACCCAAGGCCATGCGGCTGAATTTCCGGCCCGTGGCTCGCGCTATCGACTTACCCAGCGACGTTTTACCAACACCCGGTGGCCCGACAAGGCACAAGATGGGTCCCTTGGCTTTTTTAACTCGACGTTGCACGGCAAGATATTCCAGAATTCGTTCTTTAACCTTTTCCAGGCCATAGTGATCGTCTTCGAGAATCTGTTCAGCGTCGGCCATGGTATTGGACAACTTGGATTTTTTCTTCCAGGGCAGCCCGACCAATGTATCGATGTAATTTCGAACAACCGTTGCTTCAGCGGACATCGGCGACATCATCTTGAGCTTGTTCATTTCTGCTGTGGCTTTTTTATGCGCTTCTTTGGATAAACCTTTCTTCTCTATTTTTGCAGCAAGATCTTCCAGCTCATTCGGTACATCATCCATTTCGCCAAGCTCTTTTTGAATGGCTTTCATTTGCTCATTCAAGTAATACTCTCTTTGACTTTTCTCCATCTGTTGCTTCACACGACCGCGCACTCGCTTTTCAACTTGCAACAGGTCGAGCTCTGATTCCATCAGATTAAGTAAGTGTCTGAGTCTCTCAGAGGGATCAAACAGCTCAAGAATTTTCTGCTTTTCAGCTACTTTCAACGACATTTGCGCGGCAATCATATCCGCAAGCCGGTCTGCATCGTCAACACCAGAAATTGAACTGAGGATTTCTGGTGGTACTTTCTTGTTCATTTTTACGTACTGATCAAACATGTTAGTCACTGAACGAACTAACATATCCATTTCTTTACTGTCGTCGGGCTCAACTGTATTTTCTGACGCATCGTGCTCGGCAGTAAAATAACCACCATCCTCAAATTCAGAACGCACTAGCTTGACGCGTTTTTGTCCTTCGACCAAAACTTTGATTGTACTGTTAGGTAACTTTAACAATTGGAGAATGGTTGCGACGGTGCCAACCTCGTGTATGTCATCTGGCCCGGGCTCATCAATCGATGCGCTGGTTTGCGCGGCAAGGATAATGCGCTTGTCTTTTGACATGGCAGCATCAAGTGCCTCAATTGATTTTTTCCTGCCCACAAACAAAGGGATAACCATGTGCGGGTACACCACCACATCTCGAAGCGGTAGCACTGGCAGACGTTCTTGTTGATGTTCTACTTCATTGTTATCTGATTCTGACACTCAAACTTTCCCACGGTGCGTTTAACGTTAACCGAAATACTGATGCTTTCAGCATACACGACAACATAGTCACGGCAGAGCAAAATGCAAGGATTTACAAAGGTAAATATGCGGTTAAATAGTCAGTTTGCTCACCCACAGGGTCAGTTTGATCATTTGGTAATACAGTTAAACACCACAGTTAATTTGTGGATATTTCTGATTACGCAAATGAATCTTAGATTATGGAAATGTTGATCGTGGGATTACAGTGCAAATCTGAAACGAAACAGGCCCGAACGATGTCGGGCCTGATCAGTACTGCTGTATTGCCTGCACTGGTTTGCGCCGGTGTGCTCTGAGAGACAGGCTTGGAAGAGGCTTAGTCGTCTGACGCTGCCCGCCGATACTTTTCCTCTTCAATTACTTTTTCCTGACCTTCAAGCAATAAATATGGTTTGCATTCACCACGGACCACAGCACCGTCGAGAATAACTTTCTTGACGTTCTCAAGACGCGGAAGTTCGTACATGGTTTCAAGTAACACATTCTCTAGAATTGTTCTCAAGCCACGTGCTCCAGTCTTTCTTTCAAGCGAACTTTTCGCAACTGCGAGCAGTGCATCTCTGCGGAATTCAATGTCCACGTCTTCCATTGACAGCAATTTTTCGTATTGCTTTGTAATTGCATTCTTTGGCTCAACCAGGATTCGCACCAGCGATTCTTCGGAGAGTTCTTCCAGGGTTGCAACAACGGGCAGTCGACCAACAAATTCTGGAATAAGGCCAAACTGTATGAGATCTTGCGCTTCAACATCGAGCAGCATTTCGCCAATATTCTTGCTGTCATCTTTAGATTTCACTTCAGCAGCAAAACCGATTCCACCTTTTTCAGAACGCTCCTGAATAATCTTTTCCAGCCCGGCAAACGCACCGCCACAAACAAACAGTATGTTCGATGTATCAACCTGCAAAAATTCTTGCTGCGGATGTTTTCGGCCACCTTGCGGCGGAACAGAAGCTACAGTGCCTTCTATTAATTTGAGCAATGCCTGTTGTACACCTTCACCCGATACATCACGAGTAATAGACGGGTTATCCGATTTCCTTGAAATCTTATCTATCTCATCGATATAAACGATACCGGTCTGTGCTTTCTCTACATCGTAGTCGCATTTTTGTAACAGCTTCTGAATGATATTCTCAACATCTTCGCCAACATAACCGGCTTCAGTTAACGTTGTTGCATCTGCGATGGTGAACGGGACATTCAATGTTCGAGCAAGTGTTTCTGCAAGCAGAGTTTTGCCTGACCCGGTTGGACCAATCAGCAGGATGTTACTTTTAGCAAGTTCAACATCACCTTTTTTGTCTTTGTATTCCAACCGCTTGTAATGATTGTATACCGCAACGGAAAGAATCTTTTTGGCGGTACTTTGCCCAATCACGTATGAATCAAGTAATTCGTTGATTTCGTGCGGCTTGGGAAGTGCACTGTCGTCAGTGTCGAGCTGTTCCTGCATCTCTTCGGTAATGATGTCATTACACAAATCGACACATTCGTCACAAATGAACACTGACGGACCCGCAATCAACTTGCGAACCTCATGCTGACTTTTCCCGCAAAAAGAGCAGTAAAGCAGCTTGCCGTCTTCTTTTTTGTTGTCTTCGCTCATGCTTTTAAACCTTTGCCTTCACAACACTTTGCCGTGTTTTTCGTGACATATCAAGTGCGCCAATGTGACCACCACCATTGTTGCAGAGGCGGTCACATCCTTCGTGAAACATACGTCACGTTGCCCCTGTGTATCAGGAGTCTTTATCAGTTTTCTCATCATTACCGCCCGCAATAGGCGGCACCGTAGCACCGCTGGCTACGTCTAATTCTTCGGTACGGGTGTGCACAATTCTGTCTACCAATCCGTAGGCAAGCGCATCTTCAGCGGTCATAAAATTGTCCCGCTCTGTATCCGCCTGGACTTTCTCTGGTGTCTGGCCACTATGGTGAGCCATCAGAATGTTCATTCTTTCCTTCATAGCAAGAATTTCTCTTGCATGTATATCTATGTCGGTAGCCTGGCCCTGAAATCCAGCCGAAGGTTGATGAATCATGACTCGCGAGTTCGGTAACAAGAACCGCTTCCCATGTGCACCGGCTGTGAGCAGGAATGCACCCATGCTCGCAGCCTGACCGATGCACAATGTGCTGACCGGAGGCTTTATAAATTGCATGGTGTCGTAGATCGCCATACCAGCGGTCACTGATCCACCCGGCGAGTTAATGTACAAAGAAATTTCCTTGTCCGGATTTTCTGATTCAAGGAACAGCAACTGTGCAACAACAACATTTGCCATGTAATCCTCAACCTGCCCCACCATGAAGATAACGCGCTCTTTCAGCAGTCGCGAATAAATATCAAACGAACGCTCACCACGAGGTGTTTGCTCTATTACCATAGGAACCATGACGTTAGCAGATACGTCTGGAGCAGTTCCACCAGGCATTGGTGAAGGTGATGTAAAACCAAAACTCATGGTCAGTTTTCTCTCGTTTTCTGTAGAAGCCAGTTTATTAAACTAGCTTCAATAAACTAGTTTATTCGGTTGTCGGTTCCGCCTTAGGCGGATTCATCATGTCCTGAAACGATCGTTTTTCATCAGTAACCGCTGATGCATCAAGCACTTTCGCAGTTACCGCTTCTTCGAGTACCAGGCCCTCAACGTTTCTCAACATCTCGGGGTTACTATAATAGTAGTCGATTACCTGCTGAGGATCTTGGTAGGAACCAGCCATACTTTCAACCTGTGCTCTCACCGCAGCAGCGTCCGCCTTAATTTCGTCTTTTCGGACGATTTCACCAACTACTAACCCAAGCCTTACACGGCGCTCTGCCTGCTCGGAAAAAAGCTCATCAGACAGAAAGGATGCATCAGCGTCTCCAGGCATTTGCTGCATCATCTGTTCCCGCTGGCGATCAATCTCTTCTTTGACCAACGCTGACGGAATATCGATCGGATTCAGTTCAAGTAACCCGTCCATAATCTGGGTTTTTATCTCATTATCAACCCTTTGTTTGAGTTCTCTTTCCATGTTCTTGGTTATATCGGCCTTCAAGCCCGCAATCGTACCGTCTTCGATACCAAAACTTTTAACCAGCTCTTCATTCAGCTCAGGAAGAAATGATTCCTTGACCTCGTGCACGTTTATATCGAATTCCGTGGCCTTACCAGCCAGATGCTCAGCCTCGTAATCTTCCGGAAATGTGACCTGAATTGTCTTTTTATCACCAGCGGCAAGGCCGATTAGCTGCGACTCGAACCCTTCAATCATGGAACCCGAACCTAACACCAGGGGTGCTTTTTCGGCTTTTCCACCGTCGAACTCCTCTCCTTCGATACGACCAGTGAAATCGATGATAATTTGATCATCGTTAGCAGAAGCACGATCAACAACCTTGAAATCAGCACGCTGCTTGATTAAAGACTCAATCATTTCGTCAACATCAGAATCCTCGATTTCAACTTGTGGCTTAATGACGCTGATTTTGTCGTTATAAACAGGGTCGAATTCCGGGTAAACTTCAAAGGTTGCAACATAGCTAAAACCGTCAGCGCCTTTGTCTTTTTCATCTTCGGGGGCTATTTCCGGCTGACCAGCAGGACGTAATTTTTCTTGCTGCACAGCATCGTAAAAAGACTTGTTAATCAACGAGCCAAGAACCTCTGAACGAACCTGCGGTTCAAAACGTTTCTTGAGTACGTTATACGGCACTTTTCCAGGACGAAAACCGTTCATTTTGGTGGTCTTACCCAACGACTGCAGCCTTTCAGTGACGGCACTGTCGATATCTTCAGCTGGTAACGCAATGGTCATCTTGCGCTGAAGTCCTTGGGTGGTTTCTACAGATACTTGCATGGTTGCCTCAATAGACTGCGATCTTAATTGACTCGGTCTCGTTGCGACCAACCAAGGCGCTTCGAGCCACTATTTACCGAGCCGGGGTGAATGTGTCATAGAACTGCGAGTGACACTTGAAACAGAGTGCGACAGTGTGCTTTGTAAATGTAGTGGTACGGGAGAGAGGACTTGAACCTCCACACCTTGCGGCACCAGAACCTAAATCTGGCGTGTCTACCAATTCCACCACTCCCGCCTTACTACATTTACTACTAGAGCACTGACCATTTTTAGACCAGCGTTTTATCACTCTGTTGCTACACGCGCTAACTCATGAACTGAATTATAGCGGAACGTCGGTACAAGATGAGCAGTTAATATCACTGCCTAAGGGTGTATCGCAAATCAAGTTTTGAGGTGTAAGTGGGGCGAGCGACGGGGATTGAACCCGCGACCACGGGAATCACAATCCCGCGCTCTACCAACTGAGCTACGCCCGCCACTGACATTTTTAGCTAAAACCAGCTATTGCGTAATAGCTAACCCGCACACCTTGCCCAGCCGGCCTGAGAGCCATGGCGCGCCCGGCAGGATTCGAACCTGCTACCCTCGGCTTAGAAGGCCGATGCTCTATCCAAATGAGCTACGGGCGCTTGGTTGGATCCGCTGCCAGAACAGGCAAACTTTCTAACAAAAACTTGGTCGGGGTAGCAGGATTCGAACCTACGACCCTCTGGTCCCAAACCAGATGCGCTACCAGACTGCGCCATACCCCGACATGCTGCACTACACAACCCGAGAAGTATACTCACGCTGGTAATTCGAGGCAACCAAATATTGCGGTTATTTGGTCATTTACGCGCGTTACACGCTGAATATGCTCAACTTATGCGCAACTCAGGACTAGCTTCCGACGATTTCCACATTCAGAGTGCCAAGTTCTGCATAGTCAGCGATAATCGTGTCACCGTCTTTTACCGGAATAGCGCCAGTACAGGTTCCACAGCTGACCAGCTGTCCGGCTTTCAGTCCCTGCTTCATTGCAGGATGATTCAGCAGCCAACAGACAAACGCCAGCGGATGACTAAGGATAGACTGACCGCTATGCCCTGTTGCCACGGTTTGACCGTTGATATCCAACGACACCGGGTGTTTGCTCAGATCGAGCGATTGCCAATTCTCAAAAGGCGTACCAACGACAGAAAATTGATGCGCACCAAAGTCGCCGATAACTGACGTTCCTGGCGAACCGTCGGGCGGTGTGTAACGCGAGCCTACAAATTCAAACGCAGGTGCTACCCAGCTGATGTGTTGAACAATGTAATCCAGCTCGATGTCTTGATTTTTTCGCTGCACATCGTTTTTTAGACACGCAATGAACTCAGCTTCAATTCTCGGGTTGTGTGCCCCCAGCAGTGGCAGCTTAAGAGGCACACCAGATTCCACATTGGTTGTGAATGCTGGAAACAACGGTCCATAAAACGGCTCTGACAGCCCAAGCAGCGCTAACGTCTCGTCACTGGTTGCACCAATTTTATATCCACAGACAGCTTCGCCCGATACTTTTGTACAAGCAGTTTGCAGCTCGTATGCTTGCTGTACGCTCATGGCTTGCTCGGGGAAAGGACATAGCGTGCCTTGCTGACGAGCCTGCCACAACTCTTTGGCACGAAATTCGATGTCAGTCATTATTGCTCTACCACTCAATTTTGTAAATCAAAGGCTACGTACGAATTTGAACATGGAACCACTCCTATTGGCCAGCTTTCAGTAGAAAGCGTCGTGCATACAAATCAGCCAATCATCACGTTCAAATGAAGTCACATTCGAATGTGTGTGAGCCACCGATATATTAATTGACCATACTTTTCTGTGCGTTCTTCAGGAACGCCTGACCAAGTGCCTGGAAATTGGAAGTGCGCTTCCAGACTGTTTTTTGAAAATTGCATGACAAGAAACGGGGTGGCAATCGATCAACGAGAAGATAAAGTTCAAGCTCGCTAATCTTCTCGAGTGCTAAAAATCATGATCACACTATACGACTACCTCCCATCTCAAAATGCCTGGAAAGTCAGAACGTTGTTACAGCACTTACAAAAACCTTATAAACAGGAATTGATAAGCATTTTTGAAGGCGATGGTCAGCAAGCCGCATACCTTGGCATTAATCCCACGGGTGCTGTTCCAGCAATAAAGTTAGCCAGTGGACAAACCATTGCCGAATCAAACGCAATACTGGTTTATCTTGCTCACAATTCTGCCTACTACCCAAACGATCCAGTCGATCAGGCTCTGGTGTTGCAATGGCTGTTTTTCGAAGCCGATTATGTTCAAGCCAACGTAGCAACACTAAGACATTGGGTGCTAACCGGGAAAGATAAAAATCGAACTGAAGAAATGCTAACAATGAAGCGCGCGGCATCACATAAGGTATTAACTATTTTAAACGAGTCACTTGATGTTGGCCCATTCCTTTGTGGCGACACCTACACCATTGCGGACATTTCAGTTTACGCCTACGTGCACCTGGCAACGGACGCAGGGCTCAATATGGAGATCTATTCCAATTTATTGCGATGGATAGATGCAGTGCAGGCACAACTGGACTTTCCTGCACAAATTTATCCGTATTCAATCGACGAGCATTCGTATAAAGAATTATGAATCGTCTTTCTCTTCAATCCAGTTCATCTGAATAGATTCAAGAATTCTCTCCGATGACTTATCAGGCTCATCATCGAATTCTTCCAATGCCATAACCCAGGCATGCAAGTCAGTGAACCGCACCAGCTGCGGATCAACATCAGGATGGGCATCGACCAGTTCAATGGCGATGTCGAGCGTGTCAGTCCACTTCATTAGTGATTCTCCGAAACCATATTGATGGTGTACTTTGGTATCTCGATAATCAAATCATCTTTTTCAACAATAGCCTGGCAACTCAGGCGCGAATCAGGGTCGAGGCCCCAGGCTTTGTCGAGGTAATCCTCTTCGAGTTCATCTGCCTCTTCAAGAGAATCCAGCCCTACGCGAACATGCACGTGACATGTTGTACAAGCACACGACTTCTCACACGCATGTTCAATATCAACATGGTTTCTCAGCAGCGCATCGCAAACGGATACACCTGAATCTACCGTAAACGTGGTGCCCTCAGGGCAGAGTTCGGGATGAGGTTTTACTGTGATCGTTGGCATTTTTATCTGGTCTTCTAATTTAAGAATCTGAAAGTGTTTTTTCTGCATCGGCACTGACCAAAGAGCGCTCTAGCTCATCTAACTCCTGGCCGGCCATCAACTGTTTTACGCTTGCGTTCATTCGCCGTTCAACGAACTGGTTGCTGCCAGCTTCAAGTTTTTCAACAGCCAGCTTTATCGCATCGCTATCGTCCTGCTGTAGTGACGCATTTAGTGCGTCAACCAATGCATCAATTTCTGCTCGCTCTTCACTGGAAAGGTGTTGGTCACCGTCAGATTGTAAGGCACTGGAAATGGCTTCAATTACCCGACTACCATCGACCTTCTGTTCAGCAAGCGCACGTTTTTGTACATCTTCGGAAGCGTGCTCCATGGATGCCCGCAGCATCTCCTCGATTTCACCGTCACTCAAACCATAGGATGGTTTGACGTCGATGCTGGCCACTACCCCGGATTCTTTCTCGAGTGCACTAACGGTCAGCAAGCCATCTGCATCAACTTGAAATAGCACCTGAATTCTGCAAGCACCGGCGGTACGCGCCGGAATATCGCGAAGTTCAAAACGCGCCAGTGAGCGGCAATCTGCAACAAGCTCCCGCTCGCCCTGAACAACATGCAAAGCCATGGCAGTCTGTCCATCTTTATAAGTCGTGAACTCCTGTGCTCGTGCAATTGGGATAGTCGTATTTCTGGGCACTATTTTTTCAACCAGGCCACCCATGGTTTCCAAACCCAGAGACAGCGGAATAACATCCAGCAGTAATAAATCGCTATCGGGTTTGTTGCCAGCCAGCACATCAGCTTGAATGGCAGCACCAACGGCAACCACCTGATCGGGATCGATATCGGTTAGCACGATTTGTTCGAAAAACTCGCCGACCTTTTCGCGCACCAGAGGAACACGTGTTGAACCTCCCACCATGACCACAGCCTGCACATCCACTTTTGAGATACCCGCATCTCTTAGTACCTGACGACACGGTGCCAGTGTGTTTTTAAATAGCGGCGCAATGATATCGTTAAATTCGTTTTGGCTGATTGCACCAGTGAAGCTTAGATCATCACTAATTGATAGTTCATAAGTCACCTCGGCCTTGATTGATAGCGCTTCTTTGATTGATCGCGCCAACCGCAATAACTGACGGCGTGCACCCTGATCATCGATCCGCTCAACACCGGCTTTTTGCTGTATCCAGTCAGCAAGGCTGTTGTCAAAATCATCGCCACCTAATCCAGTATTACCGGCGGTGGCCAATACTTCAAATACCCCGCGTTGCATCTTTAATAACGAGATATCGAATGTTCCACCACCCAGGTCGTAGATAGCTACCACGCCATCAGTGCCTGAATCCAACCCATAGGCAACGGCCGCTGCGGTTGGCTCATTAAGCAAACGCAATACGTGGATACCCGATAAAGCCGCTGCGTCTTTGGTTGCTTGTCTTTGTGCATCATCGAAATACGCGGGCACGGTAATAACAGCGCCAACCAAATCACCGCCGAGCGTTGCCTCGGCAGTTGCCCGTAACCTGGACAAGATGGCGGCTGATACATCAATGGCAGTTTTATTGCCCGCCACTGTTTTGAATGCCGGCAATGAACCACCCTCAAAATCAAACTGATAATGTTCTGCCAACCAGGATTCCCGAACATCAACCGCGCCCTTACCCATTAGTCGTTTTGCAGAGCGAATGGTATTTAACGGATCGGTTGCTGCTTTGTCTTGTGCCGCAGCACCAATCGAGGGAGGCTTATTTTTCGTGTAGTGAACGACTGAGGGGATAGACCACTGGTCTTGCTCGTCTTTGAGCACCTTAGCCGAGGCGCTGATAACCGACGCAACCAAAGAGTTGGTTGTTCCCAGATCAATGCCAACTGCAAGACGCCGCTGATGCGGAGCTTGAGACTGACCGGGTTCGGATATTTGTAGCAATGCCATCTTCTTTAAAACCTGTCTGCTAAACCTTTCGAATAAATCTTGTTTCTAATTCCAGTGTCCAAACACGGAGCTGGTTTATGCACATCGCCACTTGATACTTTCTAAGCGTCATCCAACCGTGCTTCCTGAGCTTGCACTTCCGAGCTTAATTTTTCTAAAAACTGCCACTGCCTGACCACCGTTCTGGCCGCGGCCCAATCGGTTTTATCTGCCGCAGCCTGAAATTCTTTTGCATGGCTATCACGTCCAGTGGTTAACTCGGCACTGATTTTATCCAGCGCTGCGTATGGATCGGAAGCGTCGGGCGCATCTCCCAAAGCCTCACGCAGCTCCATCTGCTCCATTAAAAACACAGGAGACATTTGTGTATCTGTTTCTTCATCGAGCGAAATGCCATTTAACGAAAGCATGTAGGCAGCTCGTTTCAAAGGCTTTGATAGTGTCTGATAAGCCTCGTTCACAAAACTGGCGGCCTGCATGGACCAGCGGCGCTCGGCATCTGCGGCAGATGCAAATTTGTCTGGATGCAAAAAGCGCTGCAAAGAACGAAACCGGGTGTCGAGTTGTTCCTGAGGTATGTCAAATGCTATGGGCAATTCAAATAGCTCAAAAAAGTTACTGGTAAAATCAACCTGCATTACTCAAGACCCGCGCTCTGTTCTCAATGTTGCCAACAACGAACGACGGCCCGAAATGCGGGCCGTCAGATTGTGCACTTACAATAATCCAAACTTAACTAAATCTGGAAGCTCTCTCCACAGCCACATTCATCCTTGACGTTAGGATTATTAAACTGAAAACCTTCGTTCAGCCCTTCTTTGGCAAAGTCGAGTTCAGTGCCGTCAAGGTAAACCAGGCTTTTAGGGTCTACAACTACTTTCACATCATGCTGCTCGAAAACCGCATCATTGGCGGCTACTTCATCAGCAAATTCGAGCACGTATGCCATACCTGAACAACCGGTTGTGCGCACAGCCAGACGCAAACCGATACCTTTGCCACGTTTCTCGATGTAGCTCCTGACATGATCAGCAGCTCTTTCTGTCATTGTGATAGCCATAGCAATATCTCCTTACCTTAACAATACCGTACTTGGTTGCGGCAAAGCCCGTTAACCGGGCTTAGCCAATCAAGCGCTGGCTTTTTGCTTGCTCTGCTCTTCACGCTTAGCTTTGATATCAGCGATTGCCGCAGCAATTGCGTCTTCAGCCAAAACAGAGCAGTGAATTTTAACGGGTGGCAAGGCCAGCTCTTCAACGATTGTTGAGTTTTTGATTGCTGCTACTTCTTCAAGTGTCTTGCCTTTAACCATTTCGGTAACCAGAGACGATGAAGCGATAGCTGAACCACAACCATAGGTTTTGAATTTCGCATCTTCCACAACGCCATCTTCAGAAACCTGGATTTGCAGACGCATAACGTCGCCACAAGCTGGCGCGCCGACCATGCCGGTACCAACATTTGGATCGTCTTTGTCGAGTACACCAACATTGCGTGGGTTTTCGTAGTGATCAAGTACTTTGTCGCTGTAAGCCATTAAATTCTCCTTAACTGCCTTAATGTATTTAGCGGTGCCTACAAAGTAGAACTAACCGCCAAAGCTGATTTAGTTTGCTGAACCGCCTAGTGGTGCGCCCATTCTACTGATTCCAGATCGACACCGTCTTTGAACATATCCCACAATGGTGACAGCTCTCGCAGTTTTTCAACCGCCTCGCGTACCTTACCGATCGTGAAATCTACTTCTTCTTCTGTGCTGAATCGCCCCATTGTGAAGCGAATCGAGCTATGTGCAAGTTCGTCATTACGAC
>Ga0114956_1000604_pt1 | contig 26678 bp, 23 predicted proteins | sample MaitaG_FD_87304 | JGI IMG/M metagenome (GOLD analysis project Ga0114956, IMG submission 87304) | Marine algal microbial communities from Maine, USA - Maine_Asex2 metaG | ecosystem: Host-associated > Algae > Red algae > Unclassified | place: Maine, USA | collected 2015-01-05
CGTCGGCAGTGGGTGCTTCGTCGGCAGCTGCTTCGTCGCTAGCGGCGGCTTCGGCAGCTGGTGCTTCGTCGGCGGGTGCGGCTTCGGCAGTTGGTGCTTCGTCGGCGGGTGCGGCTTCGGCAGTTGGTGCTTCGTCGGCGGGTGCGGCTTCGGCAGTTGGTGCGGCTGCTGCGACCGGCGTCGCTTCCGCTTCCTCGGGCTCGTCGGAGACCGGAGGGTCGAGGTCGGGGACCATTGCCTGCCGGAGTGACAGGTCGACGGTACGACGTTTGCGGTCGATCTTCAGCACCTTCACGGTTACCTGTTCGCCGGGCATGACGACCTCTTCGGGCTGAAACACCCGATACTCGGCCAACTCGGAGACGTGCACGAGGCCTTCGACCTCAGGATGGATACGCACGAAGGCACCGAAGTCGACGAGGCGAGTCACGGTTCCGTCGATGCGGCTGCCAGGCTTGATGGTCTTCAACGGGTCGGCGCCAACGCGCATCGACAGGCCGAGTCGGTTCTTCGATGGCTGAACCTTGACGACCTTCACGTTGACTTCGTCGCCAACCTTGACGACCTCGTTCGGATGACGATTGCGGTTCCATCCGAGCTCGGAACGGTGGACAAGGCCCCGGATACCCTCGACCTCGACGAATGCGCCGAAGTCAGTGATCTGGACAACTTTGCCGGTCGCTTCGTGGCCGACCTTGATCGAACCGAGCGCCGCCTTTGCTGCGGTGCGCTGTTCCGCCCGCAGCGCGGCCTTGCGAGAAACGATGAGGCGAGCCTTCGTGCGGTCGGCTTCGATAACCCGAACCTCGACGGTCTGACCAATGAGGGGTTCGAGGTCGGCGACGGGCTCAACATCGACGAGCGATGCGGGAAGGAAAGCGCGCAGGCCGCTCGTTTCGAGTGACAAGCCGCCCTTGACGACATCGGTGATGCGGGCCGAGATGGTGGTCTTGTTCTTGTCGGCGCCTTCGACCGTGTCCCAGGCCAGCTTCTGGCGAGCCCAGGTACGCGATAACACGATGCGTTGTTTCGGGTCAGCCCGCATCAGAACGGCGGCTTCGACCTGATCGCCGACGTTCACCTCGCCAGTGAGGTCGACCACGAGGGCCGGCGTCCAGTGCCGGGCACCAACGACGCCAACCTTGCCGTCGCCGAGGTCGACTTCGATCTCGTTCTTGGTGACCGTGAGTGCGGCGCCGCTGAGGATCTGGCCGCTTTCGAAGCCACCCATCGTTGGTGGGCCGAGGTTGACGGCATCGCCGGGCACGTCGGTGATCGGGCGCGGCGGCGCGGCGGCGCTGAGCGCAGCGGCGGCCTCGGGCGTCGCGACCGCTTGACCAACAACTGGGGCCGCGGCAGCCGGTGCTGCGGTGTCAGCCGGGGTGGCGGGTTCTGGGGTTGGAGCTGCCGCAGGTTCTGGGGTCGGTTCTGCTGCCGCGGGTTCTGGCGCTGGAGCTGCGGCTGCGGGTTCTGGGGTTGGAGCTGCCGCGGGTTCTGGCGCTGGAGCTGCCGTGGGTTCTGCGGCTGCGGCTTCGGGTTCTGTCGCCGCGGGTTCTGGCGCCGTGGCTTCTTCGGCTGCAGGTTCCGGTGACGCAACGGGTTCTTCCGCGACGACAGGTTCGGGTGTTGCGGCAGGCTCTGGTGTCGCGGCGGGCTCTTCCGCGGCTGCGGGTTCTGGTGCGGCGGCTTCTGTGGCCGGTGTCGCCGGCGCGACGACCGGCTCTGGCGCGGCGGGTCCCGGTGCCGCGGGTTCTGCTGCGGCGGGCTCTGCCGTCGTGGCGACCTCGGCGTCGGCCGGGGCTGGCGCGCTGGCCACAGGTTCCGGCTCGGACGTGCTGGCTGGAGGTTCGACCGGGGCCGACGCATCGGCGTCGGGTTCCGGCTCTGGTGGCACGACGGCGGCCGGCGCAGCTGGCGTGTCGGGTACCGCGTCAGTGACGGCTGCGGGGTCGGCGGAGACAGCGTCGCTCACCGCGTCGGTGAGGTCCTGCTGAGATGGAGGGAGATTGTCGCTATCGGACATGAGTTGTTGGTCGATCTGTTGAGGTTCCCGGCCGAAGAGTTTCGGCACGGTGGTTCAGTTGAAAAGCCCGCGGTTGTAGCTGCGGGAGCAGAGTCTCACGTTCAAGCCCAGCTCGAACGTCGCCGGTCGACGTGAGTACCAAGCATTCTGCTCCGGTAGGGGCGCTAGCGCCAACGGAGCTGGGAACATTTGGGAGTTTGAGTTCCGCTAGGTCAGCGCCGCGACGATTGGCGCGAGCGCCTCAGCGTCGTTGGCATTCCACGTGAAGTAGCTCAGTCCGAGCTCTTCATTGAGGCCCCGCAGTTTGTCAGCGATCGCCTCGACCGAGCCCGCGAGCGCATGTGGCGACGCCATCGTCTGCTCGGTCGTCAACCCAAGGGGTGGGCCCATAATCTCGGCGAAACCGGCCGGATCATCGGTCAGCGTGGCCATGTGAATCCGCACCTGCAGCTCGATGGCATCGAACCGGTCACCCGCGGCATCGCGCACCCAACCAACCTTTTCCCGAGTTCGTTCAAGCGTGGCGTCCGGTCCGGCGCGATGATCGATGACACCAGCCGCAAGATTCGGATTGATGCCAACGATGTCGGCATGGATTGCCGCCGCCCGCAGCATCTTGGGGCCGCCGCCGCCCATCAAGATTGGCGGATGCCGATCTGACGCTCCGGGACTGCCGGTGAGACCGGCGATCGTGTAGTACTCGCCGTCGAAGTCGAACGGTTCGGCAGCAAAACACTTCTTGATGATCTGCACCGCTTCGCCGAGGCGGGCGATGCGAACGCTGGCCCGGTCGAGGGCAATTCCGGTCTGGGCGTAGTCGGTGGTCTGCCAGCCGGCACCGATGCCGAGTTGGAATCGGCCTTCAGACATCAGGTCTAGGGTCGCAGCCTCGTGGGCGGCGACGGCCGGGTGACGAAAGTCGTTCGCCAGAACGATCGTGCCAACGATGAGGCGTTCGGTCGCTGCCGCGGCCATCGTCAACGCGGGGATCGGGGCCATCCGGTTGTCGAAGTGATCGGCAACGCTCAGGGTTGAATACCCGAGGTCCTCCACCTTTCGGGCTTGCTCTTGCCAACCGGTCCGGTCAGCGGGGCCCGAAGCCTGTACTCCAAAACGAAAAGGACGCATCGGCGCAGCCTACGACCACGTGCTGGCACCACTTGGCCAAACATCGACGGCTCGCGCCGCACTGAGCTAGAAACGGCGCATGGACCCACTCGATGACTTCCGCTCGGTGTCGTTTCGCCAAGACAACACGTCGAAGCTGGTCTATTGGCTTGGTCAGGGACCCGCCGTGCTGGTGCTCAGCGAGATGCCCGGCATCACGCCGCGAGTCGCCGACTTCGCGCGCCGGATCGTGGCTGCTGGATACACGGCGGTGATGCCGTCGCTGTTCGGGGTCGACGGCAAGCCACCGTCAAATGGCTACCTCGCTGCGTCGGGCAGCAAAGGCTGCGTCTCGCGAGAGTTCGTCGCGTTTGCCACCGGAAAATCGTCGCCGATAACAACGTGGCTTCGAGCCCTGGCGGCACACGCCCACCACGAGTGTGGCGGGCCGGGCGTTGGGGTGGTCGGCATGTGCTTTTCCGGTGGCTTCGCTTTGGCGATGATGGTCGACGAGCGGGTGCTCGTGCCGGTGCTGAGCCAACCGGCGATGCCGTTGCCGGTTGGCGCCGCCCGCAAACGCGACCTGAGCGTGAGTGCCGATGAGCTGCGCATTGTGAAGGAACGTACGGCGGCGGGGGCGTGCGTCATCGGGCTGCGGTTCACGCACGATCCGCTGGTTCCCGTAGAACGTTTCGACCGGTTGCGGGCCGAGTTGGGAGATGGCTTCATCGGAATCGAGATCGACTCTGCGCCCGGGAACGAGCACGGTTTCGCCAAAGACGCCCACTCGGTGCTCACCGAGGAATTCTCCGACGAGCCGGGTCATCCGACGCATGATGCGTTCGAGTTGGTCCTTGAACACTTGCGTCGCAAGCTGCAGGTGGCCGAGCGTCCGACCTAGAACCGGAGACCGGCAATCGCCTCGCGGTCGTCGGGTCGGGTGTACCGGAACTCAAGATCACCGTGGCGGATTGTGTCGATACTGCTCGAACAGTCATCGGCTCCGAGCCCTTGCTGCACCGAAGCATCGACCGTCGCACCGGGTGCGCTCACGCGGTCGAAGGTTACGAGTCCGAAGAAGGTTAAGCCGACAAGAAAGGCGAGCGCGATCGCGGTCGAGATAAGGCCGGCCCTCGTTAGAGCTCGCCCATGAGGCGGAACGAAGTCGGGGGTCGGCGCATCGGGCTTCATCACGCGACCGGTTGCCGACCGGACGTCGCTCATCGTCGAGCGACGGTCTTCGAGGTGCTCGCGCGCTCGCCGCGTTCCGGCAGCCGGTCGACATCACGGGGCGCATTATGCCAGGCCTGATTTGCATCGCTGAGGTCCTTAAGCGCCGCATCGAAGTCATCTCCAGCCATGGTCGAGTGTGGCAGTTTCCGTCGACGAGTTCTGGTCGGCCATGGCTGTGGCAACCTGTCGCGCCGATCGCGTTTATCGTTGCGAGCCATGGACAGCGAACAAGGAACCTCCGACGAGCCAGCGCCCGGCTATGACATTGGCCCGGTCGGGGAGTGGATCGCCGAGCACGTGCCGTCGCTGCCTCCGCCATTCACCTGGACGAAGCTCGAGGGTGGTCATTCAAACCTGACGTACCGCCTCGACGGTGCTGATGGTCAGTCGGCCGTGATCCGCCGACCACCGATGGGCAAGCTGTTGCCCAAGGCCCACGACATGGGCCGCGAGTGGGCCTGCATCAGCGCGCTCTGGGACACCCCGGTGCCGGTCGCCGAGCCGCTCGGCTTCTGCGAGAGTCCCGACGTCACCGGTGCCCACTTCTACGTCATGGGCCTCGTCGACGGTATGGCGCTCTACAACACCGAAGACGTCGACGCGTGGGTGCCGATCGAGCGGCGGCCGGCGATGGCCGAGAACTGGATCGATGTGCTGGCATCGCTGCACTCACTCGACCCCGACGAGATCGGCCTCACCGGTCTCGGCCGCAAAGAGGACTACGTCATCCGGCAGTGCAAGACCTGGTATCGATCCTGGACGTCATCGGCGGAGGCCGCAGCGATCGACAACCAGCTCATCCACGACCTGCACGACTTTCTTGTGAGCGAGGTGCCGGACCAGGGACCTGCCACTGTTGTGCATGGTGACTACGGCACCCACAACGTCATGATCGCTCCGGATTCGACCGTCGCCGCCGTCGTCGACTGGGAGATAGCGACGCTCGGTGACCCCATGGCCGACTTTGCCTATTCGATGAACGCGTGGGCTCAGCCCGGCGATCCGTTGCTCGACAATATGGAGCTCGTCAGCCTGTGCGACGGGTTCCCGGACCGCCAACACCTCATCGACCGCTACGCCGCCCGCACCGGTCGTGACATGACGAACCTGCCGTACTACCTCGCCTTCAATCGGTTTAAGACCGCGTGCATTCTGCATGGTGTCTACGCCCGCTATCGCAATGGCCAAAAGGCTATCGAGGCCGACGAACTCGAAGAACTCGAGGGACGGGTGCACAATGCCATCCGTCGGGCCGAGATCGCTGGGAACGAGATCCGATAGCCGTGGGTAGCCACCCGAGCACGAACTTCTTTGAAGACTGGTCCGTCGGCAACGCGAGTCACGGCGCCGAGCGCTACACGATGACCGAAAGCCGCATGATCGACTTCGCGTGCGAGTTCGATCCTCAGGACTTCCACACCGATGCGGAGAAGGCAAAGTCGACCGTTTACGGTGGCCTGATCGCGAGTGGCTGGCATACGGGTTCGGCCATGATGCGGCTGATCACCGAGTTCCTCGGCGAAGCGAGCATGGGATCGCCGGGACTGAACGAACTGCGGTGGCTGCAGCCGGTGGTGGCCGGCGATGAGCTTCGCCTGGTGATGACCCCGATCGAGAAACGGCGATCGGCGTCGAAACCCGATCGCGGCATCATCACGATGCAGCAAGAGGTCTTCAATCAGCACGATGCGCTGGTGATGTCGGCGGTCGCGGTCATGCTTATCAAGGTGCGCTCGCCGCAGACTCCCGGCTGAAGCTGGCACCTCCGACAAGAAGTTCCGTCAAGGTTCTCCACGTCATCGATCACCCTGTCGGTGTGGGTCGGTAGGGTGGCGTCAATGGCTGTGGAGATGCTCGAGGGGCTCAATCCCGCGCAGCACGACGCAGTGCTGCACGAAGGCGGACCACTGCTGGTCGTCGCCGGCGCAGGGTCAGGAAAAACGCGGGTACTGACCCACCGGATCGCACACCTGATCGAAGAACATGGTGTGTCGCCATTCGGGGTCCTGGCCATCACCTTCACCAACAAGGCGTCCGACGAGATGAAGCGCCGAGTCGGTTCGTTGATCGGACCTGTGGCCGAAAAGATGTGGGTGTCGACGTTCCACTCCGCGTGTGTCCGCATCCTGCGCCGCGAGGCCGAACACGTGGGCTACCCGTCGTCGTTCACGATCTATGACCAGGCCGACGCGCTACGACTCACCGGGTACGTCGTGCGCGACCTCAGCCTCGACTCGAAGCGCTTCAGCTCCCGAGGCGTGCACTCGGTGATAAGCGGCGCGAAGAACGACGGCATTGGTCCGGTCGAATTCGCCGAACGCGCCGGGCAGTCCTACGAGCGGAAGGTCGCCGAGGTCTTCGCCGAGTACCAGGCCCGGCTACAAAAGGCCGGCGCCATGGACTTCGACGACCTGCTCGGCAAGGCGGTGCAACTGTTCCAGCGCAACCCCGATGTGCGCGAAACCTGGCAGCGTCGTTTCGAGCATGTGCTGGTCGACGAGTACCAGGACACCAACCAAGTACAGAACGAGTTTGTGCTGCTGTTGGCGGGCGAGCATCGCAACGTCTGTGTGGTCGGCGATGCCGATCAGTCGATCTACCGGTTCCGCAAAGCCGATATCCGCAACATTCTCGAGTTCGAGCGAGCGTTCCCCGACGCCACCGTGATCGTCCTTGAACAGAACTACCGCTCGACCCAAACCGTGCTCGATGCCGCAAACGCGGTCATCGCGAACAACCTTGGTCGGAAGCCGAAGAACCTGTGGACCGAAAACGATGGCGGCGAGAAGATCGTTCGGTACTTCGCCGACGACGAAACCGACGAAGCCCGGTGGGTGGTCAGCGAGCTGACCCGACTGCATGACAACGAGCACTATCGCTGGGGCGAGATCGCGATCTTCTATCGCACCAACGCGCAGAGCCGCGTGCTCGAAGAATTCCTGATGCGAGCGGGAACGCCCTACAAAGTGCTCGGCGGCACTCGGTTCTACGACCGGCGTGAGGTCAAGGACGCAATGGCGTACCTGCGGGCGGTCGTCAACCCGGTTGACGAAGTCAACGTCAAGCGGGTGCTGAACACGCCCCGGCGAGGTGTCGGCGACAGCTCGATCGCCCGACTCGACACGTGGGCGGCATCACACGGATTACCGTTTATCGAGGCACTCCGGCGGGCGCCGGAAGCTGGGGTCACGGGCAAAGCGGTGCGGGGCATCGAACGATTCCTCGACATCCTCGACGAGGCCCTCGACCGCATCGAGGACGGACCCGCTGCGCTACTCGAACACCTCCTCGATGTCTCGGGCTACCGCGGCGAACTGGAAGCAGAACACAGCGTCGAAGCCGACGGTCGCCTGGAGAACCTGGCCGAACTCGTTGGCGCGGCTGGCGAATTCAACGATCTGAACGAGTTCCTCGAACAAGTTGCCTTGGTCTCCGACACCGACGCGCTCGACGAGGAAGACCCGTCGGTCCTGCTCATGACGATGCACTCGGCCAAAGGCCTGGAGTTTCCCGTCGTGTTCATCGTCGGGCTCGAAGACGGCGTGTTCCCGCACATGCGCTCGCTTGGCGAACCCGAAGAGCTCGAAGAAGAGCGCCGCCTCGCCTATGTCGGCATCACTCGGGCCGAGCAGCGGCTGTACCTCACGAACGCGTGGAGTCGCAGTCTCTTCGGGGCAACGCAGTACAACCCGCCGAGCCGATTCCTCGACGAGGTGCCGGAAGAACTCGTGCAGCATGCCGAGGGGTCGCGCACCACCCGCAAACGGGCGAGCCGAACAAGTTTGGGCAGCTCGGGCAGCAGTGGTTCAGGCAGCAGTGGTTCAGGCAGTGGTGGTTCAGGCAGTGGCGGCTCGGGTGGGTCGTCTCGGCGTCGTAGCTCGGGGGGATCCGATTCCGGGTCGACCTTCGGCGCCAGTGGCGGTCGCATCAGTAGCCGTGAAGAGCGAATCGAGCGAGCACTCGCCGCTCGCGAGCGCAACGCCCAGCTCTGGGGTCGGGGAGGATCTACCGACAAGGGCGCCGAGTTCTCCGTTGGCGACGACGTTACGCACCCTCGTTATGGCGAAGGCGTAATTCTCGGACTCGTCGGTGTGGCCGAAAAGGCCGAGGTCACGATTCGTTTTCCGGAGCACGGCGAAAAGACCTTCATTCTCGAAGACACCGAATTGAAGCCGGCCTGAGGGGCCAGCCAGTAGGCCCTTCCCTGCGGGTGGGGCCCTTGAGTTCATCCTGGTTCGGAACTTCGTACATCCTCCTACCGGCTGATCTCCTGAGCGACTGGTTCAACCAGCGGTGCTGACCGATTGCACCTCGACGGAGCATTGATACGTCTCGCCCTGCAGCTCGGCCGGTACAAGATCTTCGACGTACTGGAACTTGAATTGCGAACCGTCGGCAGGAGCGACTTCGATCGCCCGGAGCGTCCCGTTATGAAACAGCACGTTGGATTCGCCCACGAACTGAATCTGCACCGTCGCATAAACCAGGTCAGTCGATGAATTGGTAAGTGTCCCGGTGACGCCGTTCTCATCGCATCCATCGATTCTCACATCGACGGTGTGCGGGTCGATGGGCACCAGTTCGTCGGTGTCGATCGTTGTTGTGCCGGTGCCGGTGTTGTTGCCAGCGGTGGCGATGAGGGCGTACGCGACAGCTCCGAGACCGATGATCAGGAGGAGGAGCCCGGCGAGGAAACCGAGGCCGCGACGTGGGATCTCGAGGCTCTCGGCGAGTTCGTCGCGGGAGCTCGGCTCGACGACGCTGAGCGCGATTGGCGCCCGTCCTCGTACCCGCTCGGCCCGTTCGGTCGGTGGTTTTGCGTTGGCGTCGGTCTTGTTCGAGAAGAGGTCGGCGGGTGGTGGGGTGACCGGTGTTTCTTTCGGCGTGGATCGGGGCTGAGCAGAAAAGACATCGGCATTGGTTTCGAATGCTGGGATCTCCCCGGCCGTTGGGCTCTTCTTGGCTGCTCCGGCCTCGGCAAAGAGCGCGAGTGTCGACTTCGCTTTTGGTCGTTCGGGCCGCGCTGGCTTTGGTGCCGGCTCCGGCGGCGCTTTCGGCTCCCGGACGCCGGCCGCTTTCGGCGAGCTGACGCGAGCCGGGTCCTTGACATCGGTTGATTCGCCGGCCGTTGTGAGGTCGATGTTGCTGGTCGACTCGGCCGATTCGGTCGCGGAGGCGGTCGCCGCGGCCTGGTCTGGCCTGGTCGACTCGGCCGATTCGGTCGCGGAGGCGGTCGCCGCGGCCTGGTCTGGCCTGGTCGTCTTCGGCGGGGCTTGGTCCTCGATCGCTCGGGGCGCAGGCGTCATCGTGGCCGCGGGAGGCGGGGTCGCAGCGGCGGTGGTACGTGTCGCCGGTGGCGGTGTGGATGGGGTCTTGCGTGCGGCCGGTGGCGGTGTGGGCGGTGTCTTGCGTGCGGCCGGTGGCGGTGTGGACGGGGTCTTGCGTGCGGCCGGTGGCGGTGTGGGCGGTGTCGTGCGTGCGGCCGGTGGCGGTGTGGGCGGTGTCTTGGGTGCGGCCGGTGGCGGTGTGGATGGGGTCGTGGGTGTCGCCGGTGGCGGTGTGGATGGGGTCTTACGAGCGGCCGGCCGGTTCGGCTTGTCGGTGGGTGGCCGGTTGATTGGTTTCGGGGCTGGACTGGACGACGCAGGTGCCGGCGACGGTGTGATCGACGACGGCGTCGTTGTGGTACTCGGCCTGGTGTCGGGGGTGCTTGGTTTGACGGTGCGACGGGGCGGGACGAGTCCCCGGCGGGCCGACGTTTCGGGAGGCGCCTTGCCCTCGACCGGTGACGCCTCGTTTTTGTTCTTCGGCCGGGCGACCTTTGGGGTCAACGTCGGCTTTGTTCCCGCAGGGAGCGGATTGGTTTGTGCCGCACCGTCGGGCGCTCCCGGCGGCGTGGACGTCGTCACCGGCGGCATGATCTCGGCGGGCACGATTTGGCTCAGCGGCATTGCGTTGTCAGTGACGTCGGGCTTTGACTTCCGTCGGCCGATAGGCCAGCGGCGAGTCGACGCCGCAGCGTTCTCCCCGTCAGACTTGGGAGTTCGGGTTTGGTCGCCAGACGTGGGGAATGGGGGCTGGTCGCGGGCCGGTTGGCGGGCATGACGGGCGACGTCGTCTCCAGAAATGGTGGACGAGCTTTCGGCGTCAGTGGCAGTCGTTGCCGCTACGGCATCCGAACCATCTACGGTCGCACCGGGTCGGGTTCGAAGCTTCGAGTCGACCGGAAGTCCGAACGTGCGCGGGTCGCTCAGCCCCGGAACAACCTTGTCGGCACCGGCTCTACCTGAGGCGGGCAGTCCGGTGTCGGCCTTGGTTGAGGCTGGCTTCGTCGGCAATCCGGCACCGGCTCTACCTGAGGCGGGCAGTCCGGTGTCGGCCTTGGTTGAGGCTGGCTTCGTCGGCCCGGCACCTCGGGTTGGCGATTCGGGTTCGAGGGCGCGCCCGAATGCGCCGGGTTGCACCGCTGCCCCAGCAGGTGTCGTCGACGAGATCGCCCGATCGAACGCACCGCCGACATCGGTACCCGTCGTTGCCTTTGCACTGTCTCCCTCGGTCGGAGCGTTCGCTCCCGATTGGACATCGGTGGCGCGGTCGGCGACTGCCGGGCTGAGAAGGTCGGCGTCCGGTGGCGCCGGGTCATGGTCGGTCGTCGGCCCGGTCAGGTTGAACTGCGGTGGCGGCGGGAGTTTGAAGTCGGTTGCGTCGGCGATCGGGTCAGATTCGATGATCGGCGCCGTCGCGGCCTCGAGGCGTTCGAGACTTTCAGCTGACGGTTGAAGGCCTGCGGTATCTCCCATGCCGAGAACGGCACCGCTGATGTCGGGCGTCTTGCCGTACCCGACCGGCGTGGTGCCTGACACGGGTGTCCACGTCGTTGGCTTCGGCGTCGCCGGAAAGGCCGAAACTGGGTGCGCAGGCAGCGACGGGTCGTCACCCATGCGGTGGAGATTGTCGAGCACCTGAGCCAACTCGGAACTCGGGTCGAAGTTGCCTTCCGGGGCGGTCCAGCCGGTTGGACTTCTTTCACCTTCGCCATCGGCCAGGCCTGTGTGGTGGGGCGCGGCATCAGGATCGCCGCCATCGTCTTCGTCTTGCAGCGAGCGGAGAGCGGACAGCGATTCATCGAGAAGTGACTCGACATCGCCATGTAAGACGGCGTCGAGTCTGCTCTCGATCTGCTCCCACTCTTCCGAGTCGCCCCAACCATCGGTCACCGTCCCAGCCTAAATCACCGTTGGGCGTAGCCATAGTCCGGTGTCGCCTTCAATTCAGTTCAGAGACCGATGCGCTCACTCATCGTCCGTACTCGCGCCGCTCGAATCGTCCTCGGCGCGTTGCGCCGCGTTCAGATCGACGAAGAGCATGTCGTCATCGATCGTGACCGGATATCGCGGTAGATCGCCACCGTCGGCAGTCACCGTGAGGTCCGGGTCGCACCGATCGACGAAGATCCCGGCCGGTCCCGGCCCGTCGTTGCCCTGCCAATCGAGCGGACACTCCTCAGCCGCACCGGGGCGCCGCGCCGCGAAGGCATACCAGCCGTCGAGGGGGTCGGTGCCTAGATGTTGCAAGTAAATGTCGCGACCCTTGCCGAGCGGATCGGGGTAGGGAATTGGGCCGTCGCGGTCGATGATGTCGGCCATCAGTTTCGGCTGGCCGGCCTCGAACGTGTCGTCGCCGAGCTTGACCTCAATGCCATCGCTCGGCGTCAGCCGGAAGATCAGGATCATAAATCCGATCGCCAAGCCGATGCCTAGCAAGGCCACGACAATGGCTCGCACGGGTTGGAAAGCAGACGTGTTGTCGACGGGCATTTGTCACCAAAACGGTTTGTAGGGGTCGGTCGTTGCGGCACCGCCGACACCAAGGCGTGAAGTACTCGTTGCGGCGCCTAGTATCGCAACTCGACAATCGTTTGCGTAGCCCGGCCGCGGTTCGTGCGGCGATGCTTCGCGACGGAGACCTCCGAGGTCGATCGCAAAGGAGCGCTCGTGGACCTATTCGAGTATCAGGGCAAGCAATTCTTCGCCCAGTACGGCATGCCGATATCGGCGGGGGAGGTCGCCTTCACGGTCGACGAAGCCCTCGCAGCAGCGGAACGACTCGGGCCACCAGTGATGGTGAAGTCCCAGGTGCTGACCGGTGGCCGAGGCAAACTCGGCGGCATCAAGTTCGCCGCTGACATCGACGCGGTTCGCGAACATGCCGGCAACATCCTTGGTCTCGATATCAAGGGCCACGTCGTCGAGCGACTGTGGATCGAGAAGGCCTCGGACATCGCCGAGGAGTACTACATGAGCTTCACGCTCGACCGCTCAGCGAAGAAGCACCTCGGCATGTTGTCAGCCGCCGGCGGTATGGACATCGAACAGGTCGCCGAAGAAACACCCGAGAAGATCTCAAAGATCTGGGTCGACCCGGTCGACGGACTCACCGACGAGTTGGCTGCCGAGTGGGTTGCCGGCGCGAATCTGAACCCCAAGGCCACCGAGGGCGCGATCGATATCGCGAAGAAGCTCTACAACTCCTACGTCGAAGGCGATGCCGACCTCGTCGAGATCAACCCGCTGATCCTGACGCCGGACGACAAAGTCCACGTGCTCGACTCGAAGGTCACCCTCGACGGCAACGCCGTGTTCCGTCACGAGGACTACAACCAGTACGACGAGACGCAAACCCGTGATGAGCGCGAAGAAGCGGCCCACGAGAAGGGCCTGCAGTACGTCGGGCTCGAGGGTTCCGTCGGCATCATTGCCAACGGTGCCGGCCTCGCGATGAGCACGCTCGACGTCGTCAATCAGGTCGGCGGTCAGCCCGCCAACTTCCTCGATATCGGCGGTGGCGCAAATGCCGACGTGATGTCGGGTGCGCTCGAGGTCATCAACAACGACCCGAACGTCAAGGCGATCTTCATCAACATCTTCGGCGGTATCACCCGAGGTGAAGAGGTTGCGAACGGCATCCTCGAAGCAATGAAGCGAGTCACGATCGACTCGCCGATCGTGATTCGTCTCGATGGCACGAATGCCGAAGAGGGGCGCGCGATTCTGGCGCCACAACTGAACGACATGCTGATGATGGAAAACACGATGCTCGACGCAGCCCGCAAGGCCGTCGAGCTCGCGAGCTGAGGGACTGGGAACATGTCGATTTTTGTCAACAAGGACACCAAGGTCATCTACCAAGGCCTCACGGGTCGCCAAGGCAGCTACTACGGCGGTCTGAACAAGGCGTACGGCACGCAGGTTGTTGCCGGTACGCATCCTAAGAAGGCCGGCACCGACGTCGACGGTGTGCCCGTGTACGCAACCGTGGCCGAGGCGGTCGAAGCGACCGGAGCAACGGCGAGCTGCATCTTCATTCCCGCCCCCGGCGTGAAAGACGCCGTACTCGAAGCCGCCGAGGGTGGCGTCGAGTTCATCGTTGCCATCACCGAAGGTGTGCCTGCCCATGACGAGGCGTACTTCTTCAACAAGCTGAAGCGCGATCACCCGACCGTGCAGCTGCTCGGGCCGAACTGCCCTGGCATCATCACGCCGGGCGAGTGCAACATCGGCATCACGGCCGGGCACATCGCGAAGGCCGGTGGTCCCGTCGGGATCGTGAGCCGATCGGGAACGCTCACGTATCAGGCGCTCTACGAACTGCAGCAGAAGGACATCGGTGTCACCACGTGCGTTGGTATCGGTGGCGACCCGGTTCCGGGTACCAGCTTCATCGATTGTCTGAAGGCATTCGAGGCCGATCCCGACACGAAGGCGATCATGATGATCGGCGAGATCGGTGGCTCGGCCGAAGAGGAAGCGGCCGAGTTCATCAAGGCCAACGTCTCGAAGCCGGTGTCGTCCTACGTCGCAGGTGTCACCGCACCTCCGGGCAAGAAGATGGGCCACGCGGGCGCCATCGTGTCGGGCGGCAAGGGGACCGCGGCGGCGAAAATGGAAGCACTGCGCGACGCTGGCGTGCACGTCGGCCTCAACCCGACCGAAGCCGGCGAGTTGATGGCCGACATCGTCGCGAAGCTGTAGTCGTTTGAGCTTTTTGGCGGTTTCACGACCGTCGGCAAAAAGCTGATAGGACTTCATATAACGCAACGACGGGGCCACGCGAGTGGCCCCGTTTCGCGTCGCGATTTGTTGAACAATCGCCCGCCGACTGACCGTGTCGATGACGCAAGCCGTACTACGTTTGTAAGCTTCGACAGGACTTGTCTGGGCATTGCTGCTTGTGCACGGCCTGCGGAGCCAAATAAGACCTACACGGAGGAGTCTGAACCTATGCAAGGCAGACGAATAATGAAGTTTCTGGCATTCCTGCTGACGGTGGCCCTTGTCGCCACGTCTTGCGGTAGCGATGACATCGTAGCCACCGACGAAGAAGCCATGGACGAGGCGGCCGAAACGGCAACCGACGAAGTCGCCACAAGCGATGACGCCGCGGACGAGGCCATGGAGGAAGAGTCGATGGCCGACGACGCGGGCGACGAGGCGATGGAAGAACCGGAAGAGGAGGCCATGGCAGAGCCGGAAGAGGAAGCCATGGACGAGATCTTCGAGGTCACCTACGGCATCGCCGAACCCGCCTGGATCGACTCGTTCAACGTGCAAGAGAGCGAGGGCTTCGAGATCGCCCGCCTGCTGTACGACGGTCTCACCGATCTCAGCTCCGACCTCAGCGCCGTGCCCGCCGTGGCCGAGAGTTGGGAATCACCCGACAACACGGTCTGGACGTTCACACTTCGTGACGACGTCATGTTCCACGACGGCACCCCGGTGACCGCTGAGTCCTTCGTCAACGCGTTTAACCGCGTTGCGAACCCCGAAAACCTTTCTGACGTTGCCTACTACGGCAGCTACATCACCGGCATCGCCGGTTGGGCCGACGTCGAGGCCGGCGACGCCACCGAAGTCACCGGCGTTGAAGCCAAAGACGACACCACGCTCGTCATCACCCTCGATGGTCCGTACCCGCTGCTGCCGAAGGCCATGTCGCACCCGGTCTTCTCGCCCGTTGCCGATGCCCAGATCGACGGCAACACCGACGCCCCGATCGGCAACGGTCCGTACATGATGGACGGTGTCTGGGAGCACGACGTGCAGGTGCGCCTCGTTCGCAACGAGAACCACTACGGCGATGCCGGCAATCCTGACGCCATCAACTTCAAGATCTTCGACAGCATCGAGACCCAGTACCTCGAGGCCCAGGCTGGCAACCTCGATATCTCCGACGTTCCGCCGGAGAAGATCGAGAACGCGGCATCGGACTTCCCGGATCGCTACATCCAGCTCGACACCGGTTCGTACACCTACCTCGGTTTCCCGACGCAGACCGCACCGTTCGACAATCCCGACATCCGCAAGGCACTATCGCTGGCCATCGACCGTGACACCATCGCGCAGGTCATCTTCTCAGGCACCCGCGCGCCGGCCAACGGCTTTGCGCCACCGCTCGCACCGGGCGCAACCGCCTCATGCACGAACTGTCTCTTCGACGCCGATGCGGCGAAGGAGCTCTTCGATGCGGCTGGCGGTGTTGGTGACGAACCGCTGAAGATCTACTTCAACAGTGGCTCGGGCCATGAAGAGTGGATCGAGGCTGTCGCCAACGGTTGGAAGCAGACCCTCGGCGTCGACGCCGAGTTCATCGGCCAGGAATGGCCGTCGCACCTCGAGACGCTGCAGAACAGCGAGCACGACGGCCCGTACCGCCTCGGCTGGTTGTGGGACCTTCCCTCGGCAGAGAACTTCCTGTCACCGCTGTTCCTCAGCGAGTCAGGCGATAACTACTCGGCCTACGTGAATCTCGACTTCGATGCCGCGATCGAAGACTTCAAAGCGGCACCGTCGGAAGCGGACGGTTTCGGTGCGCTGGCAACGGCGCAGGAAATCCTCAACGATGACATGCCAGTTCTGCCAATCGTCTTCGGTCGAGCGCAGAAGGTCTTCACCGACCGTGTCGGCAACGTGAACTACACGGTGTTCGGCTACACCGAACTCGAAAACGTCACGCTGAACTAACCAGCGTTTCGCTTATCACGACATAGCGAAAAGGCCGGGTTGCGGATTCCGCTTCCCGGCCTCTTTGCTGTCAGACTGAGGCCACATGGGGCGCTACGCACTTCGACGAATTTTGCAAATGATCCCGGTGTTCTTCATCGCGACGTTCCTCATCTTCATCATCATCCGGGTCTTGCCTGGTGATCCGATCCAGGCGCAGTTCGGCGAGCGTCGGATTCCCGACAACCTGCGCGAGGCGTACATCGATCAATACAACCTCGACGAGTCGTTGCCGATGCAATACGTCCTCTACATGAAGGATCTGCTGACCGGCGACTTCGGCACGTCGATCGCCAACCAACAGTCGATCAACGACATGTTCAAGGAGCGGCTACCCCGGTCGCTGCGGCTCGCCAGCCTCGTCATCTTCTTCGAAACGATCATCGGCATCCCGGTCGGCGTCTGGGCGGCCCGACACCGAGACTCGTTCATCGACAACGGCATCCTCGTGGTCACACTCGCGGTGCTAGCGATGCCGGTGTTCTTGCTCGCCGTACTTGCTCAGCTGTACTTCGGTTTGAAATGGGGGCTCTTTCCGATCTCGGGAATCGAGGACGGGTGGATGTCGTACTTGTTGCCGGCGGTGGTCGTGGCGGTCTCGTCGATCGCGATCAACATTCGCGTCGTACGGGCAACGCTGATCGAGACCTTTCGCGAGGACTACATCCGCACGGCTCGGGCGAAGGGTGCAAACTCCCGTCGGGTCCTGGGCATCCATGCGCTGCGGAATTCGTTGATCCCCATCGTCACGATCCTCGGGGTGCGCTTCGGCTCGATGATCGGCGGTCTGCTCGTGACCGAGTCGATCTTCAACATTCCGGGCCTCGGATTCACGATCGTTTCCGCGATCCCGCAGCGCGACAACACGATCATCATCGGCTTCTCGATCTTCCTCGTGATGGCGTACATGCTGATCAACTTCCTTGTCGACCTGCTGTATGCGTGGCTCGACCCGCGTATTCGTTATGACTGAGCTGACCGACGCCTTGGCGCCCGAGAACGCCGAGGGTGGGGGAGGAGGGCGTGGCAGCAGCAATGTCGACCTCGCGACCGATGACACGAAACGGACGCATCTTCGCGACGCGTGGCGGCTGTTGCGGCGTCGCCCAATCTTCTGGGTCGCGGCATTCCTGATTGCGGTGTTTGTCTCGATGACGATCGTGCCGCAGCTGTTCACGGCAATCGCTCCGGGCGAGGGCAACCCATCGGGCGAATTCTGCTTCCTCGCCGACTCGCGTCAGGGACCCTCGGCCGATCACTGGTTCGGCACCGATGTGCAAGGTTGCGACTACTACACGCAGGTGACCTACGGCGCCCGCATCTCCTTGCGGGTCGCGTTAGGGGCGACGGCGATCACCCTCACGATCGGAATTCTGCTCGGCAGCCTCGCCGGCTACTACAGCGGTTTCATCGACACCCTGATCTCGCGCCTCATCGATGGTTTCCTCGCGCTGCCCTACCTCGTCGCCGCCATCATCGTTCTCTCGGTGCTTGCCAGCAATGCCGGACGCAACGAGTGGCACGTCATGGCCGCGATCGGCGCGCTTGGTTGGCCCGCCGTTGTGCGGTTGTATCGAGCGAGCGTGCTGCAAGTGAAGAGCCTCGAATACGTGCAGGCGGCCAAGGCGCTCGGTGCCTCCGATGCGCGAATTCTTGCCCGCCACGTGTTGCCGAATGCGTTGGCGCCGGTGCTCGTCGAGGCCACAACCGGCATGGGCGTCGTGATCAGCGTCGAGGCGACGCTGACCTTCTTTGGCGTCGGCCTGCCGCTCGATTCGGCGTCATGGGGAATCATGATCGCTGAGGCGACCGGACGATTCGAGAATTCGCCGCACCTGCTGCTGTTCCCGGGCGCCTATCTCTTCTTCGGCACTCTCGGATTCATCATCATGGGCGAACTCCTGCGCGAGGCCCTGGATCCGAGGCTCCGATGAGCGCGCCGTTAAGAGAGGACAATCCGCTCCTGACGGTTCGTGACCTGACTGTGAGATTTGATACCGAGGACGGGATTGTGAACGCGGTCAGCGACCTCAGCTACGACCTGTTCGCCGGCGAGACGCTCGCGATCATGGGCGAATCGGGAAGCGGCAAGAGCGTGTCCGCGCAAGCACTGATGGGCCTCGTCCCAATGCCGCCGGGCCGAATCGAGAAGGGGTCGATCTCCTTCGTCGGACAGGAGCTTGTCGGCCTCGAAGAGAACGACTGGACCAACCTGCGGGGCGAGGAGATCGCGATGATCTTTCAGGATCCGCTCACGTCGCTGAATCCGGTTTTTCCCGTCGGGTGGCAAATTGGCGAGACGTTCCGTCTGCACCGCACCATCGGTCGGCGTGAGGCGATGCGCAAGGCCGCTGAGTTGATGGATCGCGTCGGCATACCGAACGCTGGCAAGCGGGCGCGGCAGTTTCCGCACCAGTTCTCGGGCGGCATGCGACAGCGACTCATGATCGCGATGGCCCTCGCGCTCGAACCGAAAATTCTCATCGCCGACGAGCCGACCACGGCCCTCGACGTCACGGTGCAAGCGCAAATCATGGACTTGCTCGCCGATCTGCAACGCGACACCGGCATGGCGTTGATTCTGATCACCCACGATCTCGGGGTGGTCGCGTCGGTCGCCGATCGTGTCCTGGTGATGTACGCGGGCCGAGCGGTTGAAACGGGCCGGGCCGGCGACTTCTATGCCCGACCGGGCCACCCGTATGCCCAGGGCCTCATGGGTTCGGTGCCCCGCCTGCTGTCCGATACCGATCGTCTCTTGCCGATACCGGGCCACCCGCCGTCGGTGGTGCAGCTGCCGACCGGCTGCTCCTTCCATCCTCGTTGCGCGCTCGCGGACGACCACTGCCGCACGAGCCGCCCCGACCTCACTGTTTATGGCGATGGCAGCCGCCAAGTTGCCTGTTTCAAGGCCGAAACTCCAGCCGCCTTGCGGAACCAACCATGACGCCGCCGTTGCTAGACGTCCAGGGTTTGGTGAAGCACTACCCGCCCGAGGGGTTCTTGGGCGGCGGCACAGTCCAGGCCGTGTCGGGTATCGATCTCACGATCGAGGCGGGCCAAACGCACGGTTTGGTCGGCGAGTCGGGCTGCGGCAAGTCGACGGTCGCCCGCACGGTTATGCGGTTAGAGAAGCCGACTGGCGGTCGGGCGCTGTTCGAAGGCGACGACCTCTTCACGATGAACCGGCGCCGCATGCGTTCGGTTCGCCGCGATATGCAGATCATCTTCCAAGATCCGTTCGCGTCGCTCAATCCTCGGATGACCGTGCGATCGATCATTGAGGAACCATGGAAGATCCATGGCGGCGTCGGTGCATCAGAACGCAGTGATGCCGGTGACGAGCTGCTGCGCAAGGTTGGCCTCAGTCCGGAGCACGCAAACCGGTATCCCCATCAGTTCTCTGGAGGGCAACGTCAGCGCATCGGCATCGCACGAGCGTTGGCGCTCAATCCGAAGCTCATCGTCTGTGACGAACCGGTGTCGGCCCTCGATGTATCAATCCAGGCCCAGATCGTGAACCTGCTGCAGGAGATTCAGGAGGAACGAGGCCTTTCCTATCTGTTCATCGCTCATGACCTTGCCGTCGTCCGCCACATCTCCGACGTCGTGTCGGTTATGTACCTGGGCAAGATCGTCGAGACCGGGACCCGAGACGAGATATACGGTTCACCCGCGCACCCGTACACGAAAGCGCTGCTCTCGGCGGTGCCCGAGCCGGATCCGATCATCGAAGCCAGCCGGTCGCGGACCGTGCTCGAAGGTGATGTGCCGAGCCCGGTCGATCCGCCGTCCGGTTGCCGGTTTCGCACGCGGTGTGCGCATGCGACCGAGGTTTGTGCGACCGAGGAACCGGTGCTGAGCGATCCTGGCGTCGGCCACATGGTCGCCTGCCATCACGCCGAAGTCGCCGTCTCGTTGTAGTAAGCCTCGTTGTAGCAGGCGTTACTAGCGCTCGAGTTTGAGTTGGCCGAGGGCGCCGCCGGCGATGGCGATGACGCCGGCGACCCAGGTGAAGAACGTGCCGATACGGGCGCCGTCTTCAAAGTTCAGCGCAAAGCCCCAGAGCGCAACAGCGAGGCCCAAGGCGATCGCCAGTTGGTACGGGCTCAGACCGAGCAGGTTCATACTGCTCAATGCGTCACTGCGCCCGGCGAGCGACAAGATACCGATGAGAGCGACGATGACGCCGACGATCAACTGGAAGAGGCCGAGCATTCCGTAGTCCCACGCCGACGACGTCACGGTTCCTGATACGGCCTCGACGGCCTGCCACGACAAGAACGAACTGACGGCAATCATCACCCCGCTTATGACGAGCAGAATCGACGACGGACGTACCTGGTTCACAATGACCCTTTCGGAATGGTCGATTTCACGAGGGCTTCTCGCCTGATCTTCGACGGTGCTCGACGGCACGAAAACTTACTCGATCGGTCATGCCGCGTATGGTCACCGGTCGACTAGGTTCGCCTCACGATGAACGTTGCGGTGCTCGCGTCCGGTAGCGGAACAATTCTCGAAGCGATGCTGCATGCTGGTGTCCCCGTCGACCTCGTGGTGACCGACCGGCAGTGCCGAGCGCTTGCGGTCGCCGCTGCAGCCGGTGTTGCCTCGACCCTGGTCGAACGAACGGACTATGGCGCGACGTTCGATCGAGATGCCTACACCGTTCGGGTCGCGACCGAGTTGGCGGCAAATGACATCGACCTCGTCGTCATGGCGGGTTTTGGCACCATTTTCGGGGCGCCCATGTACGAGCGGTTTGCCGGCCGGGTGCTGAACACCCATCCATCGCTGTTGCCGTCGTTTCCCGGTTGGCATGCGGTCGGCGATGCGCTCGCGTATGGCGTAAAGGTCACCGGGTGCACGGTGCACGTGGCCGAACTCGAAGTCGATGCTGGCCCCATCCTCGCTCAGGAAGCACTGGCGGTCGCCGCTGACGACTCGGTCGAGTCGTTGCACGAACGAATCAAGGTCATCGAGCGCGATCTGTATGTGGCCACCGTGCTCACCATCCTCGACCGGAACTGGGTGCTCGAACCCGGTGACATGGCCGGCGACGCGGCCCCCGCGACGACAACGACAACGACAGGAACCATCAACTCATGACGGCTCGGACAGCGCTGCTTTCGGTCTACGACAAGGAAGGGATCGTCGAGTTTGCGACGGCTTTGGCCGGCTTTGGCTGGCAGCTGGTGAGCAGCGGCAATACTGCTCGTACCTTGCGGGAAGCTGGGGTCGAGGTGCGCGAGGTCGCCGAGGTCACCGGTGCGGCCGAGATGCTTGGGGGGCGGGTGAAGACGTTGCATCCGAACATTCATGGCGGGATTTTGGCCGACCGGTCACAGCCATCGCATGTGGCTGAACTTGTTGGCCGGTCGATCGACCCGATCGACCTCGTCGTGAGCAACCTGTATCCGTTCGTGGCCGAACCGTCGATCGAGCAGATCGACATCGGCGGGCCGACGATGGTGCGCGCCGCGGCGAAGAATCACGAGCACGTCGGCATCGTCGTTGACCCGAGCGATTACGCGCTGGTGCTCGATGAGCTTGCGACGGGCGACTTGTCGTTGGCGACCCGGCGTTCGCTGGCCCGCAAGGCCTTTGCCCACACCGCCGCGTACGACGCGGCGATCGTGGGTTGGTTCGACGACGACGTAATCGAACCCGACGATGCGGCCCCAGAGGCGGCGTCAGTGTTGCCGCCGACGATGCACTTGGCGCTCGAGAAGACCGGCGACCTTCGGTATGGCGAGAACCCGCATCAACAAGGTGCTCGGTATCGGTTCGTCTACGGCGCCGGCTGGTGGGACTCCGCCGTGCAGCATCAGGGCAAAGCGATGTCGTACCTGAACGTCTACGACACCGAGGCGGCCTGGCGGCTGGTGCACGCGATTGCCGACGACGAGCCGGCGGCGGCCGTCATCAAACACGCCAATCCGGCTGGCGCCGCGATCGCTGCCGACATCACCGCCGCCTATCAGGCCGCGCATGCCGGTGATCCGGTGTCAGCGTTCGGTGGGATCGTTGCCGTCAATCGCCCGGTTCCCGCGTCGATGGCCGAAGCGATTCTCGACATCTTCACCGAGGTGATCGTCGCCCCAGGTTTCGATGCCGATGCTCGTGAGTTGCTCGCGGCGAAGAAGAATCTGCGGCTGATCGAGGCCCAGCCACCGACTGCGAGTCGCTGGCACCTCCGTTCGGTCGACGGGGGACTGCTGGTGCAAACCGCCGACACCGTGAATCTCGACCACGCCTCGTGGACTGTCGCGACCGATCGTGCGCCGACCGACTCGGAGTGGGCCGACCTGTTGTTCGCCTGGCGGGTCGCGGCGCGGGTCAGTTCGAACTGCATTGTCCTGGCCAAGGATCGTCAGGCGGTTGGCATCGGGGCCGGTCAGCAGAACCGGCGCGACGCTGGTCGCATCGCCACCGAGAAGGCCGCGGGCCGAGCCGCGGGTGGCGCGTGTGCAAGTGACGCGTTCTTCCCGTTCCGCGATGGTCTCGACGCCGCGATCGAAGCGGGCTGCACGGCAGTTGTTCAGCCAGGTGGCTCGATGCGCGACGACGAAGTGATCGCCGCAGCGAACGAAGCTGGGCTCGCCATGGTCTTCACCGGCGAACGCCACTTCCTGCACTAAGAAGTTCAGCCGGCGGACATCCGCAACATCGCGCCAACCGTCTCTGAGGAGACATTGGCCCCACAGGCAACGGCCACAACCGTGCTCGCCGGGTTACCGTCGGCCCACGCGGTCGCGGCGCTGATCGCGACACCGGCAGCGCCTTCGACGAGCTGGTGATGGTCGTCGATCAGATTGCGAACGGCGTGAGCGATCTCAAGCTCGGAGACATCGATCCACTCATCGACCAGGTCCCGGCAGATGTCGAAGGTCATCGTGCCGGCTTCCAATCCGCCTGCGGTGCCATCGGAGAAAGTCGGTTTGAATTCGGGAGTCATGATGCGCCCGACATCGACTGACGCGGCCATGGCCCGGTCGTTCAGTGCTGAGGCGCCGATGATTCGCGTGGACGGCGAGTGGGACTTTACCCAGGTGGCGATTCCGGAGATCAGGCCGCCACCGCCAACCGAAACCACAACGGCGTCGATGGCGCCGAGCTCTGCGCTCTGCGCCTGTTCAAGGATCTCTTTCCCGATGGTTCCCTGTCCGGCGATGATGAGCGGGTCGTTGTACGGGGAAACGTAGGCAAGGTGTCGTTCATCTGCAAAGGCCCGAGCGGCCTGTTCAGCGAAGCTGCTGTCGGTCGCCTCAATAAGAGTTGTTTCGGCACCGAGGCGATGGATGTCAGCGATCTTCGAGGGCGACGCGTTCGCCGGCAGAAAGATCTGACAAGTGATGCCGCGACTCGCGGCCGCGGTTGCGACACCAATGCCATGGTTGCCGGTCGACGCGGTGACAACGCCGGCCTCGGCGTCTTTGGGGCTGAGCGCGTGAACGAGGTTGGCCGAGCCCCGAACCTTGAAACTGCCCGTGCGTTGCCGATGTTCGGCCTTCAGGTAAATGAGTGCCCGATGGCGCTCCGAGAGTGGCTTCGAGTGCAGCAGCGGGGTGCGAATGACATGGTCGACAATGCGCTCTGCGGCGATCTGGATCTCCTGGGGGTCGATCATTGTTCGGCTCCCGGTGATGTCATTTCCAGCGATGTCATTTCCAGTGACGTCATAACCAGTTCGGCCATGGCTGCATCCTGAACACCGAGACCGCAGAGGTCGGACACCGTGATCTGCTGGTCCGAGGTTCGAGCCTCGGCGGCGCCGTTCAGAATGCTGCCGAGATCGACGGCCCGGTGCCGTAGGCCGGTTGCATGCTGGAGTTCGCCGACGGCGGCGCTGACCTCGACGGAATCGCAGGTCAGGATGTCGCATCGTTCGAGCACGTCAGAAGCCAGCTCACGTTTGCCGATCATGTCGGCGCCGACAGCTGTGATGTGGGTGCCAGGTTGCAACATCTCGAAGTCGAGGAGTGGTTCGGTCGATGGCGTACAACACACGACGATGTCGGCATCGGCAACAGCATCGGAGATGGAGGCCACTGCGACGGCGTCATTTTCGGCTGCGAACCGCTCGGCGGTTTGGACGGACCTGCTCCACACCGTCACATCGGTCAGAGCAAAGGCGTCGCGGTATGCGGCGACCTGGTAGCTGGCTTGGAAGCCTCCGCCGAGAATCGCCAGCGACGTTGATCCGGGCCGAGCTAACACCGAGGCCGACAAGGCTGAAGCGGCGGCCGTCCTGATCTCGGTGAGCCAACCACCATCCTGCAGGATCGCGACCGGTGCTCCCGTATCGGCTGACAGCACCGCCGTGAAACCGGAATTGCCACCGCCGGGGAATTGCCCGGTCGCAGCCTTGAACGCGATCCAGTCACCGCCGAGGTAGGCACCTTTGACATGCAGCTCGCCGCCGTGTTTGAGCTTCATGGCCAGCTCGTCTGGAGCGATCGCGTCGCCTGCGGCCAAGGTGGCGAACGCGTTACTCATCGCCTCGCGGGCACCGCTCAGCGAGATCGCCTGGCGGATCTCGGCTTCTTCAAGGATCTTCACCACGCGAAGTATGTCAGCTAGCGGGCCGGAGACTCAGATCGGTGGGGTGCTCGTGAGCAGAGCGATGTCACAAGTTGACCGCCGCCGCAAACGAAGTGGGCCTCGCCATCTTCTTTCTCCGGCGAACTCCACCTCCCCCAAGTACGTGTCGTCGTTGCGCAAATGCTGCCATCGCGGCGAGTGCCAACAACGAACTCACTCCGCGATCTTTCTTGCCGCTCGCCACCTCATTCACTCGAAGCTCTACTGCATAAGGGTGAATCGTCCCCGCACACGCCGCAGACCGTCATTGGAACATGAAACACTCGTTCCCAGTCGACGTTGAGAATGGCGCTGATTTCGTTGGCGACATTATTGCTGTCGGCGAGCTTGCAGTGCTGGCTGGATGTGCTGCTGCGCCCGGAGGTGACGCTCTTTCTGGCATCTTTACCGGGAGTAGTTGCAGCGACCGGTTGATGGAGCGTTTGAATCCGTTCATCGAACTTGCTGAGCGGGTGATGGACGGTGAGGGAGCGCAGGTGGCGGTGGAGCCTTGCGATCGGTTCCATCCCGCCAGGGTGTGTCGACAATGGAGCGGACTATTGTTTCGCTTACGTAGCGGCGACAGCGCTGGCCAGATCGATCACTGCAGGTGCGGGAGCGGCGACGCTGATCAATCGTGTCGCCCCAAGTTCTGTACCTCCGCTGTTTAGCCAGACGACTGCGTCGTCTACATTCCGACATGGCGACTTCGCCGGTGAATCTTTAGGTGACGTAGCAGCGGCGGTTAGAGCGGGCAAAGTCGGAGCAGCGGATCTACCGGTCGATGTCATTGTGCGCAATGGTGAAACGCTCGCCCTCAACACCAGATCATCGCTTGTGTTGAGGCGAGGAGGCATCGATCCGGCTGATTGGGTCCTCAATGATGTGACCGGCAACCCGCTGATGGAACAGATACTGACTGAGCGCTTGTTGCGCAATCAAACAGAGGGAGGAGTCGATGTGTTGCGAATAACGGGCGCTGGCTCGAATGCGAGCAACATCGGATGAGCGCGATGATTTGGCAACTGCCCTGCATGTCACAAGAGTTCCGCGAGGGTCCGAAGATCCGTCAGGACGTTGGGGACCAACTAGCGATTGCATACGACTTCGAGATGTCAACCGGTGCATACGACTGGGAGGAAATCGTGTTCACCGGCGTCGTCGGGTTTCGCTTCACGGCATCTCGATATTGCTCGGCCGATCAAGTGAAGGCATACGACAAGCTTGAAATGGTCGTAGGTTCTGGCTGGGCTGCGGAGATAGTGGATGCCCCTCCGGGTCTCACCCACTATCGAATATTCTTTGACGACATCGGGTCGTACGAAGTCCTCGCGACCGGTTTCGTACCCCCACCCGAGCCAACATGATCCCTGCCCAGCTGTCGTTGCCGAAGCTCATCAAAACCGCTCTGTTGGTCTGCGGCCTCGCAGGCTTGATCGTCACGGCCGCACTCGGCGCAATTGCTTTACCGCACGCAAGCGCCGAAGACACTGGTCCTGCAGCAGGTTCTGCTGACCTAATCCGAGTTGCATACGACTACGACGGGTCATCAGGTCTTTCGACGACCACCATCGGGCATGTGGCGGCGTCCAGCAATGAGGCGTACCGCTGGGCCGCTGCTGTCGATAAACGGGCAGGTCTACGACTTGACGCCGGTCTTGTTGCCCCAA
>Ga0114956_1000606_pt1 | contig 26655 bp, 15 predicted proteins | sample MaitaG_FD_87304 | JGI IMG/M metagenome (GOLD analysis project Ga0114956, IMG submission 87304) | Marine algal microbial communities from Maine, USA - Maine_Asex2 metaG | ecosystem: Host-associated > Algae > Red algae > Unclassified | place: Maine, USA | collected 2015-01-05
TGTTTTTTCGCAGCGATAGTAGCATTGGGGCATCATTCGGTTGGCCGGTTGAACTTGGTCAAGAAAAAAAATACCGCAGTCTCATTTCTGGGGTCGTCGATCGTCTCCGTTGTCCTGTGCTCGTTGTATTCGAATTCTGAATATGCATTGCCGCAGTACTTCTTCCCTGTATTGTGCCTGATCAGCGCCCAGGTTTTAGGCGTCAAAGCAACGGTGAAGTGGTATTTGTTGATCGTTGTCGCAACATATTTTTGTTATTTCCCATCCGTTTTTTCAGAGGCCACAACGACCGACTATCAATTGTTTGATCGAATGTTGGTCAACCTTGCCGTCAGTTTTGCCGTGGTTTGGATGTCTGATCAATCCGAACAGTACCTCGCGCGGCGTTCAACCGAATTTACTCGATTGACGGAGAACCTTCGTGAGAATGCACGCCTGTTAGAATTGGCCGAAGAGACTGCCGGCGTGGGGCATTGGCGTTGGAAGATGGAAGACGAACAGTTCGAATTTTCGGACGAATTGAATCGCATCTTCGGCTACTCAGCGTCCGACGTGCCAAGCCTTGGATTGCTGTTGAACTGTTTCGATGAAAAAGATTCGCAAGCACTCTACGCGGCATTGATGGAGGCCCGTCAATCAGGCCAGCCATTTGATTGCAATTTGAAACTTAGGAAAAGCGACGATGAAGTCCGCTTCGTTTCCGCACGTGGCATTTCCGAGCGCGACGAGACAGGTCAAGTGACATCTTTGTTTGGTGTGATTCGAGATGACACCGAACTCAAGCAGGCCACGAGTCGTTTGGCGAAGAAGGCCAAAGAACTACGTAAACTGGCCAGCTTTGATCCATTGACGGGATTAGCCAATCGGTTTCTTTTCCGTAAGCATTTGCATCACGTGGTGAAAAACTCAGTGGAGAAAAATACGTTGGCGGCGTTGCTGGTTTTAGATATGGATGGGTTCAAGGAAGTCAATGATACACTGGGCCATCACGTTGGCGATCTCGTGCTCAAACGCACCGCCCGGCGGATTCGTAATGTCGTTGGAAAAGAAAATGTTGTGGCGCGGTTGGGCGGAGATGAATTTACGGTCATCCTGAAATCGCCCAAATCCGAAGCTGAAGTGATCAGCATCGGCGAAAAGATTGTGGCCCAAATTCTCAAACCTATGATGGTGGAAACCAGTGAACTGCTGGTCGGTGCGAGCATCGGCGCGTGCCTGTGTCCAATCGACAGTCATTCCCCAGACGAACTGTTCACTTTTGCGGACACGGCAATGTACGCCGCGAAATTCGATGGCAAAGATATCGTCATCTACCAGCCTTGGATGACAGAGGAATTAGTAGAACGTAAACGTGTCGAGAGTAAGCTCTCGGGAGCTTTGTCGCGCGATGAATTTCATCTGGTTTACCAACCGCAAGTCTCCTTTGATGGAGATCGCATCAACGGATTTGAGGCGCTTGTACGCTGGAATCACAATGGCGAAACAGTGTCGCCGGCCGAATTTATACCGATGCTCGAAAGCTCAGGGAAAATCGTCGAAGTAGGGAACTGGATTTTTGAGGAAGCCTGCGAACAAGCGGCTATATGGCATCGTCTGGGGTACGATTTCACAATGGCCATCAACATCAGCCCTGCCCAGTTCCGCGAGGATGATTTTGCGCGTAATGTCATCCGAGTTATCGTTGCCAAGAACATCCCGCCTCATCTCATCGACATCGAAATTACCGAAACAATGTTGATTGCTGATGTTGGGCAGACCTCGCGTACGCTCAAACAGTTACGTGACTTTGGTACGATGATCAGCATCGACGATTTTGGTACCGGATACTCGTCATTGGCGTACTTGAAAGATTTCCCGATCGACCGACTGAAAATTGATCGCACGTTTATCAAGGATTTCCCGCAGCATGACGATGGCATGATCGCCAGCAGCATCATCGTCTTAGGGCAAAGTCTTGATCTCGAAGTTTTGGCTGAAGGTGTTGAGACTCAAGAACAACAGCAGTTTCTCAAAGATAATTTGTGCAACTCATATCAAGGTCATCTCTTCAGCCCTCCGATCGAACCGGCTGAGTGTCTCAAGTTGTTGCAAAAACAAGGTTTATTGAAAACCATGCCAAGACGAATCGTTGAGTCGTCTGTTTGAAGGGGAGAACTGAAAAGTTCACTTCAATATCAGCGTCCAGTCTCAAGCCGTATGACAGTTCACTAATCGGGAGGCTGGCGCTCAATGGCACTTACGTTAGATTTTACTAGCGGTTCAGAAATCAAAATTTAGCTCTTCTTCTCCTCGTGAATTCGGACGTTAGATCTTCCCACCGGTAGCAAACGCCATCCGAATTTTTAGGGAGAGGGGGAGCTAGTTTTTTAGGTTTGGATGTAAAGTAAGTACCCTTGGACTGGCGCGTTATTGCTTATATTTGAATTTAAATATATTTGAACTTGAATTTGATGTTCTAGTGTCTGATTCAATGCGTTGGTAGAACTGAAATTGATGTTGGGTTAGGATGCGAGTTCTATAACGGTCTAACTTGTCTCCTTCTTAAACCCATTCTCAAAAACCTTTCGCTCGCTATGGTTGAAATTGACCAAATCGTCAAACGGTGCTGGTTCCTTGCGGGAGCCACCGCCAGCGGAAAGACGGGCGTCAGCCTGAAGTTAGCCCAAGCGCTTGACGCGGAAATCATCTCGATGGACTCGATGGCCATTTATCGAGGCATGGATGTCGGAACGGCGAAGCCATCGGCCAAGGAGCGATCACAGGTTCCGCATCACCTGATCGACATCTGCGACCCTAACGAAAATTTTAGCACATCGCAGTTTTACGACGCAGCGCGAACCGTCGTCAGCGAGATTTGGAGTCGAGGCAAAACAGTTTTGGTGGTGGGGGGGACGGCGTTGTATTTGAAGACGCTGTTACGAGGCTTGTTTGAAGGTCCTCCCGCAGACTGGGATTTTCGCAAGGAAATTGAGGACGAGATTGCGGAGATGGGCGACGATTTTTTGCACCAGCGACTACAAATGGTCGATCCCGTTTCTGCTCATCAACTCCATCCCAACGATCATCGAAGGATCATTCGAGCTTTGGAGGTTGCCAAGATCACCGGCAAGCCGCTCAGCCATCTGCAGCTGGAGTTCGACAACAAGACGGACCCAGAGAAATGCCGCGTCTTCGCTCTGCGGCATGATCGTGCGATCCTCCATCAGCGGATCGAGCAGCGCGTGACAACGATGTTTGAGAAAGGCTTGTTGGAGGAAGTGGAGCTTATTCTCAAAAAGCATGACCATCTCAGCCGTACGGCAGCCCAAGCCGTCGGTTATAAGGAAGCGATTGACCACCTCAAGGGGGAAATGTCTTTAGAGGAAGCGATCGAACGCGTTCGGATCAGGACGCGTCGGTTCGCGCGTCACCAAGAGACTTGGTTTCGTGGCCTGCACGAGTGCGAAATGATTGATCTTCCGGCTGAATTTGATCAACAGGCCACCGTCGATCTATTGGTGGAAAAAGGTGCTCAGCGAAAGACGTGATCAGACGAACCTTCTCCACGAATCATTTGTCATCGCCTTTTTAATGCTGCCGCCGCTACTAATTCCATTCTGTTTCTGGAGCAACGGATTGAAAATTGTTGCTGCGGGTCGCCTTAAGCCGCAAATTAAGCAATCCTCAACTGATTGACGCCTTTAATTAAATGGTATGGCGTGCGATATTGTGGCACCTTTAAAAGACGTGAAACCAACAATATCTGGAAACCGACTGTGCTACGAACCCATACTTGCGGCGAACTTAATAAAGACCATATCGGACAAACGGTAACGCTCTGCGGATGGGCCGCCAAAATCCGCGACCATGGCCGCGGAAAGTTCATCGATCTTCGTGACCGCTATGGACTAACGCAAGTCGTCATCGACTCCGAGGCTCCCGCTGCGGCGATGGAGGCCGTTCAACCAGTTCGTCCTGAATGGGTCATTAAAGTTACCGGCGAAGTAAAGGTCCGTCCTGCCGATCAAGATAACCCCAAAATCGCGACCGGCCAGATCGAGATTCATGTCTCAGATTTAGAGGTGCTCAATCCCTGCAAAACGCCACCCTTTGTGCCTAATCAAAAAGACCTACCCAACGAAGACCTACGTCTAAAGCACCGTTACTTGGACCTGCGACGACAGGGCATGCAAGACACGCTGGTCCTCCGCAGTCGTATCATCAAAGCGATGCGCGATTACTGTGAGAAACATGATTTCATCGACGTTGAAACACCGATCTTGGGCCGGAGTACTCCCGAGGGTGCGCGTGATTATCTGGTTCCAAGCCGTGTCCACAATGGCGAATTCTACGCCCTGCCCCAATCGCCGCAGATCTATAAGCAAATCATGATGGTCGCCGGCTACGATCGCTATGTGCAAGTCGCGCGATGTTTTCGTGACGAAGACCTTCGCGCCGACCGCCAACCAGAATTCACGCAGTTAGATATGGAAATGTCCTTCGTCGATTCTGACGATGTCATTGGCATGATGGACGGCATGATGCAGAAGTTGGCCAAAGAGATCTTGGATATTGATTTGCAGTTGCCGCTGCCACGACTGACCTACGATGAGGCGATGAGGCGGTTTGGACATGATGCGCCCGACATGCGGTTCGGAGTAGAGATCGTCGATTTAACGGAGATTGCGAAGAAGACTGACTTTCGCGTCTTCCGCAGTGTTGCCGACAGCGGCAATTTCGTTCGCGCGATCGTTGCACCCAACGGTCAATCAAAATACTCACGCCGTGGCATCGATGAACTGACAACTTTTGTCCAAGAGAATTTTGGTGCCAAAGGTTTGGCTTGGTTCCGCGTCGAAGATGACGGCACGCTGAACTCGACGATCGCTAAGAATTTCAAGCCTGAAGAATTGGCGGAAATTGCAAAGCAGTCCCAAGCAAAACCGGGCGATCTGGTTCTGATCATCGCTGACACCTGGGAGACGTCGTGCAAAGCGCTTTATGCGTTGCGGAAACGGATCGGCGTCGATCTTGAACTTTTTGATCCGAGTCAAATGCACTTCTCTTGGATCGTTGAATTTCCAATGTTCGATCATGACACCGAAGGAGATCGGTTCAATGCGATACATCACCCTTTCACTGCGCCGCTGGAATCGGATTTAGAACTGTTGAAAACGGACCCTGCGAAATGCCGGGCTCAGGCTTACGATCTTGTGATCAACGGTTACGAAGCCGGTGGCGGTACCATTCGTATCCACGACAGCAATATTCAGCAACAGGTGTTCGGACTGCTTGGTTTGGATGAACAAGCGGCACAAGAACGATTTGGATTCCTTTTGGACGCACTCAAATACGGAGCTCCTCCCCACGGCGGGATTGCCTTAGGCATTGACCGCGTGGTGATGTTGTTCGGCGGGTTAGATAACATCCGTGATTGCATTGCATTCCCCAAGACACAAAAGGCAACCGATATGATGACCGATGCGCCCAACGTTGTTGAAACGCTTCAATTGAAGGAATTGGGAATTGAACTGGCCAGCAAGGACGACGATTAGCGATCGTTTTAATGAATGTAGCGATATTCGGGACGCGCGGTGGGTGCTTTTTCAAACCGCCGCAAATCTCACGCTCTATAAAACAAAGCCCTTGCCGACTAAAATGAAGACGTTCATTCTTTTCAGGAAAACGTCTCATGCCGCAAACCGTATTGACCATCATTGGAACACGTCCCGAAGCGATCAAGCTGGTCCCTCTAGCGCTCGAATTCGCCAAACGCCCCAGCGAATTTAAATCGATTGTTTGTGCCACCGGTCAACACCGGGAGATGCTTGATCAAGTCTTGGATACATTTGGAGTTCAGGCGGATCACGATCTCAATCTGATGGCTCCCAATCAATCGCTGGCGCAGATTACCGGCAGAGCTACGCAAGGGTTGGACAAAGTCTTTGCGGAAGTGAAGCCGGACGTGTGCTTGGTGCAAGGCGATACGACAACTGCATTTTGTGGTGCTTTGGTGGGCCACTATCATCAGACGAAAATCGGTCATGTTGAAGCCGGCCTGAGAACAGGCAACAAGTTTTCCCCTTTCCCCGAAGAAATAAATCGACGGTTGATCGGGCGCTTGGCTGATCTGCATTTCCCTCCCACTGCTCACGCACAGAAGGCGTTGCTGGACGAGGGCACTGATCCGGCGACGGTGTTCGTTACTGGTAACACCGTGATCGACGCACTGTTGTTGATGCAGGCAAAAATTGTAAAGGAAACTCCACCGGAAGTAGTTTCTTTCGAGCAAAAGATCGGCGACAAGCGCGTTGTTCTGGTTACAGGGCATCGACGCGAAAGTCACGGCCAGGGATTCGAGAATCTTTGTGAGGCCATTCGTACCGTTGCGGATGAAATCGAAGACGTGATCTTTGTCTACCCAGTTCACCTCAATCCCAGAGTCCAAGATCCCGTCAACCGGATTCTTGGCGGTCACGATCGTATCCTGTTGATCTCCCCGCTGTCATACGCGCCGTTTGTTTGGCTGATGAATCGCGCAAACGTTGTCCTGACCGATTCTGGTGGCGTCCAGGAAGAGGCTCCTTCCTTGGGCAAACCTGTACTGGTCATGCGAGACACGACCGAGCGTCCCGAGGGTGTCGAAGCGGGCAACGCAAAACTTGTCGGAACAAACAAAAAAGTCATCATTAACGAACTGACCGAACTTCTAACATCAGCGGGCGCGATCGAAGCGATGGCTCAAGTGCAAAATCCTTACGGAGACGGCACGGCATCAAAGCAGATCGCAGATATTTTGGCACAGCAGTTTGCATAACGCATCTTCCGCCAATGAACTTCGTTTTTTAAAAAAACGAATCGCCGTCAATCGCCGTTCTGTCGGACGTCCATCGAAACATCCTATGATTCAACCGTTTCACCCTGTCTTTCGACATCTATGGTTTTTATCGGCGTTGGGCATGGTCGGTTTCGCCGTCTTGGGATTTGCGTATGAAAAATTTAGCGGCGACACATCTGGATTAGCGATATTGGGATTCACGTCTGCGATCGTACATGGTGCAGCGTGGTGGTTCACCCTGGGCGTGACGTCGCCTTTGAGGAAATTTGTGGCGTGTGGATTTTTGTTTGCCGGAGCGATGCTGAGTGCGGCCGTAGGTAGATTCGCTTTCCTCTTAATCGCCGAACAACCTATCCAACCACTGCTTACCAATATGCAATTTATCGCCAGCATCATCCCCGTTTGGTGGTTAACGCTGGCGATCGTCAACAGAGCCGCGAAGGAGCTGTTACGTTGGCGTTTGAATTATCACGGGACGCCAATAACTTCATCTACCTCGTTGGCCGACATGTTTCAGTTGACGGCGATCGTAAGTGTCATCTTCGCTTTTTTCGGCGCGTCTCTTCATGCGGTGGTGGGGACCGACTATATCACGATGCTGTTGGTTTCGATCAGCTTACATCTGGTGGTGCTTATTCCGTTGTCGGTATTAATCTTAAACAGGCAACGCTGGAGTCCATCGTACGCAGTGCTCAAAGGTGGCGTCGCCGCCGGTTTAGGTCTGTTGTTTCTGTTGGTCTTTGCGCGATTTATCGGAGATGAATTTGAGCGCATTTCAGACGTCGGCGTTGGAGTCAGCGCCTTCGTTGTGCCGTACGTTCTGATGCTGTTGATGGGCCGCGACAAAGGGCTCAGCCTGTCATCCGGCTGGTATAAGCATCCATCGTGACCAACCACTTCCCCAAGGGCATTTACTTTAGATTTTCATGCCGGTGCAGAGACGAAAATCTAGCTCCCCCCACTCCTCGTCAATTCGCTCAAAGCCTAATTCTATGGCAGCGTCTTTAGGTCCCAATTCACGAGGAGTGGGCGAGCTAATTATTTGATTTTGGAGGTAAAGTAAGCGCCATTGGCCACTTCCCTTCTGAGAACGATAGAACCTGTCAAAAAGCGACTGCCAAGCAGATCTTTTTCTGCGGCTGTTGATGGACGAATTATCGCACGTCTTGCCGTTAATTGACCCGCAGTTGATACAGTTAACGTAAAGGTTTAACAGCCGTTGATAATGGTGATCGCCACGTTCTGAATTTTAAATTCGGTCGTGGCGATTTTTTTTGAAAGGAAACCAGCGGTCGAGTGACCAGAAGATCAATTTTGTTGATAATTTAGCCTGCCGATTCATTTAGGTCATTCTTTTAATAAGGGTGTTAAAGAAGTTGGCGACGAACGGATTTTGGTCGCCTTTTTCGAAAGTTTTTGCGAACCTTAGGCTTGCCCCTTGACACTAATGGAAAGATCGGGCATCTTACTGCAACTTGATTGAGTTGCCATTGGCGACACGGTCGATCGGGATCGTAGCTCAGTCGGTAGAGCAACGGACTTTTAATCCGTAGGTCCAGGGTTCGAGCCCCTGCGATCCCATTTTTACCTTTTGTCCTCGGCTCCCTGCCGATTGCAAACGTTAGAACCTCCTGTCGAAAACGTTGCTTGATGGAATCATTCTGACTTTCATAAGAAAGCATGGGAGGCATCGCGTTTAAGTCCAATCTCAGTTAGTTCTCAGTCTGATTTCAGTCCAATCCAAGCTCAATTTAGTCTTCTATCACCACGCCGGTTTAGTCATTGGCAGTGGTTTTTTTATGCCATAATTTTCTATAACTTGATGATGGCTTAACCAACGTTCGACTTACAATTTCAACAAAACGTCACCGACTTTCACTCATCACCATGCCCTCAGCTATAGAGTAGTTCAAGAATGCCACAGTCTCGATCCGCAGGGATATTACTTCACGTTACCAGCCTCCCCAGCAGATTTGGCATCGGAGACATGGGGCCATCAGCGTTTGAGTTTGTCGACTTCCTGGACGAAGCCGGTCAAAGCGTGTGGCAAATTTTACCGCTTTGCCCAACGACCGCTGGAAACTCGCCGTACAGCAGTTACTCCGCTTTTGCTGGAAACATGTTGCTACTAAGCCCCGAAGCTCTGGTGACCGATGGTTGGCTTGGAGACCAACGGTTTGAGGTCATCGCGGGGGACAACGAAAAGGCCTTCAATGGCGACGTCGAACAAGTTGACTTTGAATTAGTAACGGATTTCAAACGGCAACTGTTGGCCGCTGCTTTCGAGCAATCACGTGAGAAGCTTGCCTCTCACGATCAATACCAACAGTTTTGTCAAAGCCAAGCGTGGTGGCTCGAAGATTTCGCCCGCTTTGAAGCTCTACGAGAACACTTCGGCGAATCGAATTGGACGCGCTGGCCTGAGGGCTGTCGTGCGCCGAGCGATTTGAACGATTCTATGTTGGAGGAAATCAAAAACGGCATACTGTTCTCCAAATTCAAACAGTTCTTATTTGAAAGACAATGGAATCAGTTGAAACGTTACGCCAATGAAAAAGGCGTGCAGATTTGTGGCGATATGCCAATCTTTGTTGCTTTCGAAAGCGCCGACGTTTGGGCGAACCAAGACCAATTCTTATTGGATCCCGCTGGAGATCCGAAATTCGTCGCAGGGGTTCCTCCGGATTATTTTAGCGCGACCGGTCAGCTGTGGGGTAATCCACTTTACGACTGGCAAGCGATGGAATCTGATGGTTTTGCCTGGTGGTGCAATCGTTTTTCACGCGCGCTGAATCAATTCGATATTTTGCGAGTTGATCATTTTCGAGGGTTTGATCGATATTGGAAAATTCCCGCAGACGCAGAAACCGCAGCGGAGGGTACATGGGAGAATGGACCCGGCGATAAACCATTCACCGCCGCGCGGCAGGTGCTTGGAGATCTGCCGATTTGGGCGGAGGACCTTGGTGATATTGACCAGGCCGTCCATGATCTGAGAGACCGACTTGAATTTCCACCCATGCGTGTGCTTCAATTTGGCTATGCGGATGCCGACGATGACTTTCATCGGCATACAACATTTCCATCGCATTGCATCGCCTATACCGGCACCCATGACAACGATACGCTGATGGGATGGTTTCAGGCTCGGCAGGTGGATTTGAGCGACGACGGCGAGGATTTATTAGCGCCGTATTTGAACGATGAAGAAAAAGTTCACTTTCAAATCATCAAACTTCTCTACCAATCAGCGGCCAACGTGGCGATCATTCCGCTTCAGGATGCTTTGGGGTTGGATAACTCGGCGCGTATGAACGTGCCTGGTGTCGCTTTTGGAAACTGGACATGGCGGAGCAAAAAAGAAGCGCTGACAGAGGACCTTGCGAAACAGCTGCGAATCATGACGGTCGTGTCGGGACGCCTATCCGAATCGCGGATCACATTATCGATCGACTGCTAAAGTGTGAAACACACGAATGCTTTGAATGTTTTAGCGCTTCAGTCCGAACGAGAATTAAGCAGCGGTTTCATGCATTTGATCTGATTGACGTAGCACACCCGCTAACACCGGCCGAATTCGGATCAGCGCCTGCTTCAACAACTTACGTGTTTTTATCCAAATCACCTTGAAAGGCCGCCCATCTCAGAAGGCTGCCCATCTCAGTTCGGTTAAATTATCGGTCGTTGGCGCTGCCCAAATAAGGATCACTATCGCAAGAACGCTTCGTGCAGTCCGCCGTCGACGTTGATGATTTGCCCGGTGGTTTTGCTGGACTTCTCAGACGCCAGGAAGTAGATGGCTTCGGCTTGATCGGCCGGTGTGATCGGTTGCTGCGTGAGGGTGCGCTGAGCGTAAAAATTTGCCAGCTTGTCTCGCAGTTGGTCATCGGATTCTGATTCAGCGAATTCGATTTCGTATTTTGTCAGCGATGCAATTACGCGGTCACGAGGGAACATGGTACTGCCGGCAACGACTGTTGCAGGTGCGACCGCATTGACGCGAACAAGCGGAGCCATCTCGATCGCCAGTTCGCGTACCAAGTGATTCGCGGCGGCCTTGGACGTGTCGTAAGCGACGGAACCTTTTTTGCCCACCACACCGTTTACGCTGGTGGTCAGCACGACTGACGCTGACAAGCCCTGTTGTGTGAGCGTCTTCCTCAGTTCATCCACGACGTTGTAGCTGCCTCGCACGTTGACGTCGAAGGTAAACTTCCACTTGTCGTCACTCAGCGAACCGTCGCGCTCCGGCGCGACGAACACGCCCGCAGTCACGATGACTCGGTCGATGCCGCCATAGGCCAATAGCGTTTGTTGTATGAGTTCTTGAATCGATTCCCGGTTGGTGATGTCGACCGAAAGACCGATTGCGGGACCGCATCCGGAGATACCGCTGCCGGCGACACCGATGCCTTGTCCGTAGATATCAGTCAATTCAGTAGCGGTTGCCTCGGCAGCTGCTGCGGACAGATCCGCGCAGACGACGTGAGCCCCTTCTTTGGCGACGCGCATCGCAACCTCTTTGCCGATACCGTTGCCGGCACCGATAATCAGAACAATGTCACGCGACATATCCTTTTCGGGTGGCTTACGCTTGAGTTTGGCTTCTTCGAGCAACCAGTATTCTATGTCGAAGGCTTCTTGTTTGGGTAGCGCGATGTATTCACCGATCGCTTCGGCGCCTCGCATCACTTCGACGGCACAGGTGTAAAATTCGGCCGTCACGCGCGATTCGCTTTTGTCTTTTCCCCAAGCAATCATGCCGATGCCGGGAATGAGGATGACCGTTGGATTCGGATCGCGCATTGCAGGCGAATTGTCGTGCTTGCAGGCTTCGTAGTACGCCGCGTAGTCTTTGCGGTACTGCTCAAGTCCATCTGTCAGCAGCTTTTTCAGGGCTTGCAATCCCTGCGGATCCTCTTCGGTTGCCAGTTTTGGGCTCCAATCGACGTAGAGGGGTTTGATTTTTGTACGAAGAAAGTGGTCGGGACAACTGGTGCCCAATTCAGCCAGCCTGGCCGCGTCGTTGGAATTTACAAATCGCAAAATCGCGTCGCGCGTTTCAACGGTGCCGACGAATTTGTTCTGTTGCGATACCTGTCCACGCAGCCACGGCAACAGGCTGAACAGGATGTCGTTACGGTCGCCTACGGACAGTGCCGAATATTTCTCGCCGCCAAAAGTTTGGGCTCCTTTGTCTTTGGATTCGATGTATCGAGCCGCCTTGTCGATCAACTCTAAAGTCAGTTCGTAGCATTGCTTATCATCGTCGGCCCAGTTAATTAAACCGTGCTGGCCCATGATCAACCCCTTCAGATTTGGGTTGGCTTCGGCTTCGCGCTGCATCATTAAACCAAGTTCGAAACCTGGGCGTAGCCATGGAACCCAACCGATTTCGTCGCCGAAAATTTCTTGGGTCAGGTTCTTACTGTCCTCGCAGGCGGCGATCGCGATCGCGCTGTTGGGATGCATGTGATCGACGTGTCGTGCGGCCAGGAAACCGTGCAACGGGGTATCGATGGAACTGGCACGCGGGTTGAGATTGAAGGTGCAGTGCGGGAAGCATCCAACCATGCCGTCTTCGGCAGGTGTTTTGGGGCCATTGTTGGGCGCGTTTTCGTACATCGGAATCAAACCGAGCAGTTTATCCATGTACAGAGAAGCGAAGTTTTCCAGTTTTGATGTTCGCAGGTCGCCGCCGGATCCCTTCACCCACAACACGTCCGTTTCTTTCCCGGTCAGAGGATCGACTTCCATGACCTTTGACGATGTGTTCCCGCCACCGGTGTTAGTAATGCGTTGATCGGCACCAAGGCAGTTGGATCGATAGATCAAACGCTCCGCCGGTGTCATCTTTGAGGCCGTCGCATCATCCCAGAGGTAATTGACGTGCTTGAGTTTGTTAGCCGTAGTGGGCATCTTATAAGCTCCAAAAATTTTCTAGAAAGTTTGCCACAGCGATATATTTTTCCTGTGGCCTGATTTGACTCAAACAAGTGTGCTTAGTTGCCGGGAGAACTGCAATTTCAAAGTTAGCGTCATGCCGCAAAGCCCTACTGTTTTTTCATGGCCCCGAAGTTTTGCGTTAAAAACCGGGAGGCTCGCGCCTCTCCGCTAAAACCGGATGGCTCGCGCCTCTCCGCTAAAATCGGATGGCTCGCGCCTCTCCGCTAAAACCGGGAGGCTCGCGCCTCGCCGCTGAAGTTTTAACTTGCCGTTTCCATGTTTTGGTTGCCAAGTTCAAAACGTCAAAATGTGTCGACGTTGAACAAGCACGTAAAGATCTTATCAAAGCGTCCTTCGTTTAGCTTGTCTGTTGACTTGTGATTTTGCGACAATGGTCCGCACTTTGTCAGCCTTTTTTAATTCGCCCCGTTTCGGTTTTTTAGAGCACTTACTATAACAAAACGGGAAGTGAAAATGTTGATCGGACGCGGACACGCCGCCAGACAGGAGGTCGTGTCATAGAATGTGATCACCACAGCATCAAATTCGAGTGTCGGAGCCGTTACGATTTTTATAAACCATTCACCTACTAAAAAATGGCAGAAATGACTGACACTGACTCTGGAACAAATGCTTCGGTGAATCCGACCGAGGCCGAAACACTCTCGACACATTTGGCGATTGATCTCGGGGCAAGTTCCGGTCGCGCGATCATCGGTGTGATTCAAGGGGCTAATAAGACTGAAGAGAAAACGACCGATGGTAAAACGACCGATGGTAAAACGTTGCGAATAGAGGAGCTTCATCGTTTTGAACACATCGGGCAACCGACGCCGGTGGGCCCGGTTTGGAACTTGACTGACATCTGGCGAAATATCATTGAAGGGATGAAGTCCGCCGCATCCTATTGTTCAGCCCACGATCTAAATCTGTCCAGCGTCGGTGTGGATTGCTGGGGTGTTGATTGGGCGTTGTTGGGCCAATCCGGCGAACTGTTGTCGATGCCCCATTGTTATCGGGACCCCCAAAATGATGCGATTCATCAACGGATTCTTGAGAAAATCGGTGGTTTTGAGTGGCTGTATGGACGTACTGGCATTCAGTTGATGGCGATCAATACGATCTTTCAAATTTCCGCTCGATATGAGAAGGAGCCGAAGTTGTTTGACGCTGCGGCTCAGTTTGTCTTCATCCCCGATCTGTTTCACTACTGGATCAGTGGTGAAGTTGCTGTCGAACGAACGGTCGCTTCGACCAGTGCGCTGCTGAACATACAAACGCAAGACTGGGATCGCGAGTTGATCGAACGGTTGGGCATCCCGCAACATTTATTTGGTTCCATTGCAGATGCGGGCACAAAGATTGGCCATGTGCGTGAAGCGGTTTTGAAGGCCACCGGATTAACGGGCGACATCGCCGTCGTTCTGCCTGCGTCCCACGACACCGCCTCAGCAATCGCCGCCGTTCCCGCAAAAAGCAACACGAACTGGGCTTATCTTTCCAGCGGAACGTGGTCTCTTTTAGGTGCCGAATTAGCACAGCCAGTGACGACGAAGGAAGCCTGCGAATTTCCTTTCACCAATGAACTGGGAGTCAATGGCACGGTTCGATTTCTAAAGAACATTACGGGTCTGTGGATCATCCAGGAATTGCGAAGAGATTGCGCGGATGAAAATGGCAACATGCCAGATTTTTCCGAAATGATGCAACAGGCGGAGAATGCCGAAGCCTTCCAGGTTTTGTTTGACACTGCGGCCCCCCAGTTTCTTCAGGCGGGTGAAATGTCGAAGAAAATTGCCGACTATGGTGTTCGATCTGGACAAGCTGAATTGCGAGAAACTGGCGAATTCGTGCGGAGTAGTTTGGAAAGTTTGGCATTATGTTATCGCGATACGCTGAAACGTTTAGAAGATGTTTTAGGTCAAACCTTTGACACTCTGCACGTCGTCGGCGGTGGTTGCCAAAGTGTTTTGCTGAATCAATTCATCGCCGATGCGATCGATTGTGAGATTATTTGTGGCCCCGTTGAATCTACGGCGATCGGTAACGTGATGGTTCAGGCGATGGGGTTTGGGACAGTGGAGGGGTTGGATGAACTCCGCGCGATCGTTCGCAACTCCTTCGATCCTCAAGTGGTCACACCCAGTTCCGCAAAAAGCAAATGGCAGGAGCTGAACATAATTTAAGATAAGTGGCAGCAAGCCTACATCACTTTTAATTGCGTTAAGGTTGCGCCCAATTCGGGCGTCGCGATCGATAAGTGACTCGGTCTCTGGTTTCGGGATGATCGAGTTCGATCTTCCAAGCGTGCAAACACATCGGCGGGTCATCAACGGTCAGCGTTTGCGTCGCCACCTGCGTTGCTGTTTCATCGGAGCCACCGGCGTCGCCGCCTGCTTCAGTCAAGTCGTACGCCGGATCGCCTTGGATGGGAAATCCTAAATGCGACAGGTGTATGCGGATTTGATTCGTCCGGCCCGTCTTGGGGCGACAGATCAGCAGCGTCGTTGCATCGTCCATCCGCCGAATTACCTCGAACGAAGTTGAAGCGGATTTGCCGTCGTCGCTGACGGTACGCGTTCCGACTGTGGATGCTTTGGTCGAAATAGGTTGGTTACACTCAAACGCATCTTGGGGACAATGGCCTAAGACGCGGGCCAGGTAAGTCTTGTCCACCGTTGCGTTTTTAAATTGAGCAAACAGGGGCTGTGCGTGACGTTTTTTGGTTGCGTAGACCACAACGCCAGTGGTATTGGCATCTAATCTGTGAATTTGCCGAAGCTGATGGTCGTTGTAGACCAAACTCAAAAAATAACCCAGCGTGTTTCGATTGAAGCGACCGCAAGGATGCATCGGCAGCGGTGCCGGTTTGTCGACGACGACGAGTGCATCGTCTTCGTGGATGATGGTGATCTTTGAATTGACGGGCGGTTCGGTTGCCTGGGGCGTTAGATGTTCGATCCGCCAACCGGCTCTGATGATGGTGTCGCCGGTGATCGGTTGGTCTTTGTAAGTGATGCGACCGTCGTCCAACCGCTCTTGCCAGAACGCTGCGTCCAGAGTGGCATGCATCCCCGTCAGAAAATCCATCACCGTCTTTTGGTCAAAACGCAACGGAACATTCATTGGCCGGACATTGTCGTAAGCGATCGAACCGGGCAACGGATCGACGGCCGATTGTAGAGATTGAGTGCGCGCTAGGGCCGCCGCCGCGTGCTTTTGAGCTGGCGTTTGGTAGCAATGGGGGCAACTGTGAGGTGGGTGGTATTGATCGGATTGTTGATCTTCAGCTGTCAGCACCGTCTGGCAGGCGTAGCATTGCTGAGCTTCGGTTTCGGCCAGCGTTGGATCGACGGCGACTCGTTTGTCGAAAACGAAGCAATCCCCGTCATAGTGCTCTCCGCCCACTTCTTCAAAATAACGCAGGATGCCGCCGTCCAATTGGTAGACCTGCTCGAAACCATTTTGCTGCATCAGTGGACCGGCCTTTTCGCATCGAATTCCGCCAGTGCAGAACATCACTACAGGTTTTTGCTTTGCCTCCTCAGGCAGCGCAGTGATCGCTTCGGGGAACTTGCGAAAGTGATCGACACCGATCGCGGTCGCCTGTTGAAAAGTGCCGACTTCGATTTCATAGTCGTTGCGAACATCCAGCAGCGTAATGTCCTTGCCCTCATCGAGCCATTGTTTCAATTCGGCGGCCGAAAGTTTGGGGCTGGTCCGCACCGCCGGTACGATCGATTCGACGCCCATCGAAATGATCTCTTTTTTCAAACGGACCAACATCCGACTGAAGGGTTGGTGATCGCTGAAGCTTTCTTTAATGGGAAGATTATCGAAGTCGGGGTACACGGTCAGATGGTCAAGATACCCGTCGATAGCCACGCGCGTTCCGGCGACGAACATATTGATGCCTTCGGTCGAAATAAGAATCGTTCCCTTGAGCCCCAGTTGGCGGCAAAGCGGCAGCAAGTCGGCTTTGACCGCGGCGGGGTCGTTAATCGGAACAAACTTGTAAGCGGATATGTTGACGAAAGATTCTTGCATGGTCGGCGGCAGGCGTGCGTCCATTGGTCGACGGAGAAAAAAGCGTTTTCAGCGGGACAGTTGAGGAACCTGTCGCAGCATCTCCTGTCTCAGACGACGAAATTGTGGAAAAATTTAGGTGATTGCGTTAGTATTAGATGCTCAATTGTAGATTAAAAATCAAATAACGCGACGTTAGTTGACGAACACAACGTTGTCAGCATATTAAAATCGCTTCCTTCGAATCCAAACGTACCGATGGCCAAAAAACAGAATCCCTACCAATTGTGGCTCGGTTTGCATCCAAAGCTTACCAATCCTAATTTGTTCCAGCTTTTAGGGGTAGATCCGCGATCGCAAGACGATGCTGCCATTAAGAAAAAGGCGGTCGCGTCTGCCAAAACGCTGTTGCAGAGATTGAAGGCGGTCGAGGTCAAGAGCGACGCTGAAAAGGTGTTCAAGAAAAAGCTGCACGCGAAGATTGTGTTGGCTCACGAGACATTGGTATCGCCGGAAAAACGAAAGCAGTATTTTCAGACGCTGGTTGCCAAAACTGCCGCTGAAAACAAAGCCGCAACAACCGGAGCGGCTCCGACTCAGTCAGAGGCCCCGGCAGCGAAGGCGTCCGCCCCAATTTCTCCTGCGGTTCCGCCTTCAAATCCAAATGTAGGAAATTCGAATGTAGGAAATCCGAGTGTGGATAATATTCCGGCTGAGATTCCTTCTGCCATTCCGATGGCCATGCCGGTTACTCCGACGCCGCCGTCAACACCGTCGCCGACGCCGCCGTTAATTTCGCCGTTAATTTCGCCGTCAACGCCACCGGCGGTGGAGGGCGAGCCTACGTTTTCGATGGTGGACGCTTCGGTAGGAAAGTCGGAGCCGAATTTCGATCGTCTCGACGCTGAACCGCAAATTAAAGTCTACGCCAAGAAGCGGAAGACCAGCCGCAGTTGGCTGGTGCCGATCGTCGTCTTGGTTTTACTGGTTGGCGGCGTGGGTGGACTTATTTCCATGATGACCAAATACAGCAACATCTTCGAACTGATTCCAGGGTTAAACGGTGCGGTGAATGAAGTTGCGGTTAACGATCCCAAGAACCCCGGCGATCCAAAACCGGAGATGGCCGATCCGGGAACTAAAACTAATCCGGACGACCCAACGGAGACGGCGTCACTTACGGTTCCGGACACTCCGAGGCACGCGATACAATATAAGGGCGATGAAGATCCAGACATGGAGATTCCAGAGGGGGGAATGCCCCTGCTGATCGATGACAAAAGTAGCAGCAGCATCGCCAGTCCAGACGAACAGATGAAGGAACAGCCGAAGACGATCATTGATGCTGCTGAGTCCGAGGGCAATCCATTTGATATCAAGGATGACGCCCCGCAGAACGGTGACATGGAAGACCCTTCAGGAGAACTGCGTACTGTAGAGGATAGTAAATTGAATGTACTGAGGCTGGGTTTGCACCGCAGTCGCGATGCCTTATTCCGGCAACATTTCGATACGGCGAAACATTTCAACAACGATGTTCGGAAACTTCTGAAAATCTATGAAATTACTGACGCAAAAACAATCGCGCCCGAACAAAGAGGTTTAGTTCGCGCGGTCAAAACGAACGACCAAGTCATCGGTTGGGTAATTGATTTTTGGGACCAAGTGCAATCGTCATCGATCGAAATGGCCGGTGGTCAGGAGGTGGTCGTTGGTAATAAGACGATGGGATTGGTCGAAGGACGCGATTCAGACGTCGTGCTGAGGATCGCGGGCCAAAACGAGATAATCCCCTATCTCGATTTGACGCCAATATTGGCGACGACGCTCGGAGAGATGGGATCTAAGAAAAGTGTACCGCGTTGGAACCTCGCCAAAGCGGCGTATCTGGGTGTGATGGCGCAACAATATAGTGATGTAAAAGACCTGCAATATCGGATCCTTAATCAACTGAAGATTGACGGCTTTGACGTCGAAGCCCAAGCCATCTCCGATTATTCGAATCCGGATTGGTTAACGCTGGGACTGCCCAAAGAAAAAATCGCACCCATGAGTGACGATCAAGTCGAAGAACTCATCGCCAAAGACCGCAAGCGGTTGGACTACGAGAATCCCAGCGCGGTTCCCATCGACCGAGTCGATGCACTTATTTACAAACTTACGCTAAACCCTCGAAGGAACACTGCGGATCGAGTTGCCCGTCTGTGGGAGGCCGTCGCGATGATTCAAAATGGTCACCGAACTTTTGAGTTAATGTATGTCAATCGTGAGTTGGACAACCTGTGTACGGAGGTCGACTTCGGCCGCTCGTTTGTAGATCCTATTCTGCATATCGCCAAAAAAGAACCAGACCCAGGCTTCCAGGATCAAGTCGCGCGGCAGATCGTCATCTTTGTCAAGCAGTTCGACGGAAATCCAAGCTTGACTCCCGCGCTCAGAGAAAAGTTGATCCAGAAAGTAAGTAACGTTGCAAAAGATTTAAAAAGTAGTCAACTGGCGGCTATGGCGGATCAACTGGCAGTTATGGCGGAGTGACTTTCGCTCGCCGCGAAGTAGGTGATGGCCGTAGTTTTCAAATTTTGAAAGTCCTGATAAAATTTTCTGAGATTGAACGCACCTGATTTCGTCAACTGCTGATCGCAGACTATTGATCAGGTATCACCTATCCTCCGGAATTGCTTTATGAAGACTTTCAAAATTCTTATCCGATCCGCAATAGCCGTAACAATGTTGTTGCTGCTGATATCTTTTTTGACAGGGCCCGCAGAAGCACTCACTCCCATCGGGCCGTTGGAATCGGTCGCCGAAGCAGCGGTGGACGCAGGAGTCTCCCCCGAAGAAACGGATTTGATCGCGACCCATGACAGTGCCGGAGAACTTCAATCGCACACGTTGATCGGGGATTTAGTTACCTTGGGACTGTTGGTGCTGCTACAAGCGGTTCTGGGTTTCGACAATCTGCTGTATATCACGCTGGAGTCGAAACATGCTCCCATTGAGAAACGTGCATCGGTAAGGGCGTGGGGTATCGGTATCGCTATCTTTCTGCGAATCGCACTTCTGTGCATTCTGGTTTATCTTAGGGAATTGTTTGAGACCACCTCTGTGTTCGGATTTGATTGGCCCTTTGCGAGCGGGAATTTTAATCTGCACAGTCTGATCGTATTGGCCGGTGGCGTATTTATTATCTACACTGCGATGAAAGAGATTTGGCACATGACGCGACTGGAGCATAGTGGCCACGGCGGAGAAGAGAAAAAGAAATCAGTTGCCATGATTATTTTCTGGATCGTTACAATGAACGTAGTTTTCTCTTTCGATTCAATTCTGAGCGCGATGGCGTTGACTAACGTCTTTTGGGTGATGGCGACAGCGATCATCATCAGTGGTGTCGCGATGGTTTATTTGAGTGATCAAGTGGCTAACTTTTTAGAGAAGAACCGAATGTACGAAGTGCTTGGCCTGTTCATCCTCTTCATCGTTGGCATCATGCTGGTCTCCGAGGGAGGACACTTGGCTCATCTGAATATGTTCGGAAACCCTGTCCAACCAATGACCAAGACGACGTTTTACTTCGTGCTGGGAGTCTTGGTGCTGACCGATATCGTTCAAAGCCGCTATCAGAAAAAGTTGCTGGCCGACAGGAAACACGCGTAGCATACATTCGTAGGATAGGATTTTTTCCTGTCTTGGCCCGTGCGGCAGGTTGAAATCCTGCCCTACAGGCTCGTTCCGGTTCGTGGATTGCTGTAGTCAAATTCGATTACCTTCCACTGCTTACCGACCTTTTGCAGTTTCAGCTGCACCTCCAAATGGAACGGACCTGAATATCCTTGATGCGTTGCTGAACCGATGATGACGAAGTTAATCGAAGCGGTCTGAGGCGATACCTCTGCTTGGTTCTCAAACGATTTTACGCCTACGATGCGGAGATTTTCAAAGGTCGTCCTGCTCAGTTCACGTGTTAAACGGTTAATCGATTGTTGTTGATCGGGATGCACCAAAGCAATTATCTTTGGATCATCGTTCGCATTAGCAGCACGTGCGCCGGAATAAATCATCTCCATCGCCAGTTCTCGATCAGTGACGATTGACGACTCGATGACGCCGATTGCGACGGTCAGCGCGGCCACCGTCAGCGCCGCGATGTACATGATTTTTTCGCCTGAATAAACGGCCAACCCGAAAAGGCAGATGGCCAAGAATCCGCCTCCGATGATCGGCTGCAATGCGTCTTCGGTAAACCATTGGATCAAGGTGTACACCTACAAAGTTGAACTAAGAATTTCAGTCTGATTTACAGTTGTATACCTGGGTGGGACAGTTCAAGTTTCAACATTTGTTTGACGTTGCAGTGGTAGGTGAGCATCCATTGGGCTCAGGGTTCAATCCAAATCCGTTGATCGAAACGGAGCGACCACCTTATTCGTCTTACGAGACCTTGGCTTGGAGAAGATGATTTTGGGAGCGTCCGGCGAACGATGAGCGACGCCCGCAGGGTTTGGCGTGGGGGAGTGCGCCGTAGAACTGGCAGCGGTAAGCCCTGCGCTGGCTCCCGGCAATTGAATTTCCCCAAGATATTTCTTTTTCACTTCATCGTGCTGCACGATTTGTTCGGCCGATCCACTGCAAAGGATACGTCCTTCGCTAACCACGTAGGTTCGGTCGGTGACCTGCAGGATCTCACGCGCGGCGTGGTCGGTGATCAACACCGCAATTCCATGCTGGCTCAACTCTTTGATTACGACTTGAATGCTTTGGACGGTCACCGGATCAATACCGGCGAAGGGTTCGTCTAGCATTATGATCTGCGGATCTGAGACCAGACAACGCGCGATCTCAAGTCGCCGTCGTTCGCCGCCGGAAAGGTCGCCAGCCTTTGATTTCCGAATGTGTGTGATTTTAAATTGCTCAAGTAATTCTTGACATCGTTCTTTTTGTTGCCGACGTGAGAATCCGAGCAACTGCATCATTCCTTTGAGGTTCTGTTCGCAGTTCAGTTTTGTGAAGACACTGGATTTCTGAGGCAGGTAACCCATGCCGCCCTCACGCGAACGCATGTACATCGGCCATTGCGTAACGTCTTTGCCTTGCAGAAAAACTTTGCCTCGGTTGGGTTTGACGATGCCGCACATCATCTTAAACGACGTGGTTTTCCCAGCGCCGTTTGGCCCCAGCAGCCCCACGATCTCGCCCGCGTTCACCTCCAGTGAAACACCATCGACGACTCGCCGTCTGCCATAAATTTTGACTAATCCGTCAGCTCTTAAAATTGTCATTTGATAAAGGTCATCCGGCCAAAGTTTGGCATATAAGGAATCGGTTCGCTCAACGTATGCGGCCAGAAGACCACGATCCCGCGACCAATCAATAGATCGCGTTCAAAGTACCGTGGTCCATCCCACACCCGCCCGTCAAGACTCTGCGCACTGTTGTCTCCCATCGGCAGGAACTGGTCTTTGGCAGAATCATCTGAATCTTTGAGCGTAAACATTGGTTTGGTTTGACCTTTTTTGGCCAGAAATAGACGGCGCGTTTCGTCCGTGCTCCAGCGGGTCGGATTGCGCATCGTTTTGATGATCGTAACGGGATCGGCGCCCGTTTCGTTATGCATGAAAGCGGAATCAACCGTTGAGATGTAATAAAGATCTCGAAACACTTGAATGCGATTGATTACAACATCCAAATTCTGACAACCAATGCCCAAGGGTTCGGCGTCGCCGGGGTCTTCTTCTGAAAAATGCGGTACGGGAATATCACTGCGCGTATAGGTGCAACCAGCGAAGTCGATCAATCCTCCGTTGACCCACAGGTGAATTTTATCGTCTGCATTTATAATGCGAATCGAGTAGGTTCCCGGCCCCGTGATGGATGTTTGAGCGACAGGATTCTCAACTGGATTGCCTTGGGCGTCGTTGAAATTGATGACAGATTCGGAAACAGGATTTTCGGGTGGCTGAGCCGACAATTCCAGCTGCCCCGATCGAGTGTCCAGTGACATCTGGAAGTGTGCGCCGCCTTCGACGATATCAAAGAAGAGGTTGCCTGTGCCCGATTGGATTTCCAAATCGGCCTCAAATCCGATGTCCCCCACCCAATGCAGGCCTTTGTTAAAAGCCGTAACGAACCCCGGTTTCTTAGCTGATATACCGTCAACTTTCAGCGAACCAGACTCCAGTTGATTGGAGTTGGTGACGGCCATCGTGAAGTCGTTGTAAGCGACATAATCATTGATCAATCGACTCGGGTTAGGTGAAGATTTAAAAACATCTCCATTTTTGGACATCTCCAGAATCGTGGGCCAGTCCTTGTCGTCGGGGCCGTTGTTGCGGAACTTTAGCCAGCTGATCTCAGGCCGCTGTTGGGCGAGGTAGGAGAGTCCATCGTCGGTGTTGGATTGCCAATTGGCCTCACCAGAATACTGTTGCCATTCCAGTGGCCACTCCGTCACGACTAAGGAGTGAGCCTGATATTGGGTGTCGGCGATGACTTCGAGTGTGTGCAGTAGTTTTTTTGAAGGCTTCCGCGCGATCGTTTTATCGTAAGTGCCGTCGTCAGATTGCTCCATTGTGTAAATGTCACCGTTCTCGATCAGAATGTTTTCCCCCGGCAACCCAATCAATCGCTTGATGTAATTCTCTTTGGCGATGTTTGGATTTTTGAAAACGATGACGTCAAAACGCTCGGGTTCCTGAAAGTCATAGATGAACTTGTTAACCAGAATGCGATCTCCATTGTTGGTCACATGAGAGGCTTCTCGTTTGCTGATTCGAGTCGTATAGTTACACAACGGACATGTCGTGCCTGACACCTCTAGCCCCTCGTTGACGCCGACGCGATAATGGTGACCGCATTCAATACAGGCGAGATCTTTATGCTGGCCTTGTAAGGAAGGAGCCATCGATCCGGTCGGGATGATGAAGGCTTCAGCTTCGAAGGCGCGAAAGACCAACGCCAACAAAATAGCAATTACGAATGACTCGATCGTCTCCCGTACGCTGTAGTCTTTGAAAAAACCAAACACGCCGCCCGAGGGTTCTTCGGAATGAACCATGGTCGTAGATTGCTTGGCAGCGGGGCGATTTTCGCCGGGAAATGAGCGTCGTTTGCGTTTGGCCATAACGAAAAATTAAGGGGTGTTGAATGTGTCAGCGTCGTTTCTCATTGTAACGGTTTCACAATTAGTCGAATACACGAGATTGTCGAAGAACGTCCGCTGATACCCCCGAAAATCATGCTGGGTTTCGCAGGAAAAGGAGCCTGTGAAATAGATTCTGATTCGCGCGGAATCTACTGTTGTACGGTCCCAATCACCTTTTTGATCGGTCCGAAATGGCGGCTGTCGCGGGAAATAGCAGTATTGTCGCCCAATACGAAGTAACTTTCCTGATCAAGGGTGATTGGCAACTGAAATTCAGGCGGTGCCGTCTCAGAAAAGTAGTGGATGTCACGCCAGATGCGGCAGCGGTTGACCGATCCGATCGACGAGGGGCTGAATCCGAACTTGAGATAGGGAGCCGAAAAGCTGGCACCGTCTAATTGCTGGTTCAAGGTGCCCTTGGCAGCGGGCGAATCAAACGACGCGGAGACGTCAATCTTCACGACTTCATCAAGTGCTATTTTTATCCTTCGGTCAAAATCAGAGGCACTAAGAGAGACTTTAAAAGTGCGATCCATCAGTTTCGGAATGCGGCCCGAAAAAGTCGCTTGGAAATCTCCCCTCGTGAGCGTGCCACGGTATTGAGGCAAATCTTCGTCCACCGTTAGCTTCAGTCGGTAGGTCGCAAGTGGAGCAAAATTTGCGTCATTAGCCTCTAAGTGGTTGTGGCCGACGGTGCGTTGAAGGACAAACGTCGTCCCGTTTTGCAGGGTCAAATCAAGTTGGACTGCCAGTTCGTTGACGACCTTCAGTTTACGGCCAACATTTTGGTTGTAGCCGTTGTTGTCTTCGATTGCTGGCCATGATTGTGGTGAAGAAGCGGCATGGTGGGGGTAGTTTCGTTGGTGCCGATAGCTAATCCAATCAATCTTCGAGGCGACCGCGTCGCGGGAGCGATGTTCCACCGCACCGCTTCGTTGGTTCCAATGTTTGGCGTTGAGCTCAAGGCGTGGAGGTGTGTTATGATTGTGGAAGGCAGAATCGAAAACGAAATGTTGGGTTTGGACGGCGATGTTGTGAGGTTTGGTGACCAGGTTACCATCGATCAATATATTGCCACTTGCGATTGAAACGGATTCTCCCGGTAACCCGACAACGCGTTTGATCATCGTGTTGTCGCCATGCTCAAAGGCGACAATGTCCCAGCGGCGGGGCGACCGATTGGGCATCACCGAGACACTGTCGGCGGGCAGCGATGTGCCTTGGGAGGGGAATTGAGATCCGCAATTGGGACATTGGACGGATTGAACATCTTGGTTTGAGCTGTAATCGAAGGAGAAGTCGCACTGCAAGCAGGATTCCCTTAGGTGCGTTCCGCAAAGCAAAGGGGCCATCGAATCGCCGACAATTTCAGCGGGGATTTGGCTTGATTGCCGGCAGCCCGACACCATGAAGATAACGACAAGGGCAAAAATGCACTGGTTCAACAGTCTTCTCAACCGTAAAAATTTCGACGGCATCGGTTTATTGGAGATCCGCAGGTGAGATATGATAGACGCTCGAATAAGTCATTTGATTAAGTCAATTGATTAAGTCATCTTATAAAGTATTGCGGGTAACGGAGTGGGCAAACGAAATTTCTGGTTGATCGTGGTCGTTCTTTTAATACCGCTGATCCCGTTTCTGTTGTTGGGGCACTGGCTGGAGCCACTGATCGAGTCGCAGTTTTCTGAGATCTCGATCGCTGAACATCAGGGGTGGATGGGTTTGGCGATTGTTGCGGGACTGACCGTCGACATTCTGTTGCCGATTCCCTCGAGCGTATTATTGACTTTTGCGGGTCGGTTTTTTGGCGGTTGGGGCGGCGCGGCGATGGGATGGATCGGGTTAAATCTGTCAGCAGCGGTTGGATTTTGGATCAGCCGAAGGTTTGGCCGGCCCGTTGCTGAGCGATTCTCGAGCTCTAAAGATGTGGAGGATTTCGAAGTGATTAATGCACGAGCACGCTGGTGGTCGCTGGTGGCGTGTCGCCCGCTGCCGATCTTGGCGGAGGCGAGCGTCATTTTCGCGGGACTTAGTCAGATGCCGGGTCGCCAGTTTTGGCCGCCGATAATTTTTGCCAATGGAATCATTGCTTTACTCTACGGGATGTTGGGTGACTATGCGGGGCGGCAACAGTGGTTTGTGACGGCGGTCATCGCATCGATGGTTTTGCCAGCGCTGTTTATCGTAGTGTGGAGATGGCGTCAGACCGTTGGTAGGTAACAGAGGGTTACTCAACCAACCCGCAGCGATTAGAATCAATATCAACATAGACGGTAGTCGATTGGCACTTGTTTTACATTCTCTTGGAGCGGAGGCCCCTCAACACAAACCCAATGCTTCAGCGAGTGTGCAAACGCGCGCTCAAGGAAACTTACTCTCTAGTTGGACAGCGCCACTTTCGTGAGCGGCAAATCGCTAGCTTCTTGCCGCTCACCGTTTCGATACCACGATAATAACCAGTGTTTTGATTCAAATGTGGCGCTGTCCAACTAGCGCGTCGTATTTGTATCGTTGAACGACACGTTGTTTAAGGATCAGTCACAAATTAAGTTCCCGATTTGGAGTAGTGGGATTCGCCAGAATTCCTAAGACTAAAAAGGAATTCTGGCGAATCCCACGACACTCCATAAGTCAATTCAGCGATAAAAAGTTGCAGCACGCAAAATGCGGAAGTTATTTCGTGACTTGTCCTAAGGGTAAGTGTCATCGGGCTGTCGTCCAA
>Ga0114956_1000611_pt1 | contig 26502 bp, 20 predicted proteins | sample MaitaG_FD_87304 | JGI IMG/M metagenome (GOLD analysis project Ga0114956, IMG submission 87304) | Marine algal microbial communities from Maine, USA - Maine_Asex2 metaG | ecosystem: Host-associated > Algae > Red algae > Unclassified | place: Maine, USA | collected 2015-01-05
ACCGACTACACCAAAATTGTTCGAAAATGATGTTACCGAAATTGTTAATGAGATTGATGCAGCAGGTATAAACTACATTGGCGAAATAAAACCCAAAGCATTTATTTGGCCAATAAGCAGAGCGCAAAGTGAAAGTTTATTACAATATTTCCTGGAAGAAATGCTTCCTTATTTTGGACAATTTCAAGATGCTATGAGCAATGAGTATTGGAGTATTTACCATAGCCGTTTATCGTTTTCAATTAACTTAAAAATGCTAAGTCCACATGAAGTGGTAAAGCAAGCAGAAAACCATTGGAAGCGCAATACTGATACTATTAACCTAGCACAAGTAGAAGGTTTTATTAGACAAATATTGGGTTGGCGCGAATACATGAGGGGTATTTATTGGGCCAAAATGCCTGAGTATGCTACGTTAAACTTTTTTAATGCCGACAAAAAACTACCCCAATTCTTTTGGACAGGCGACACCAAAATGAATTGCTTGAAAAAGGCAATTAATCAATCGCTCAAACATGGCTATGCGCATCACATACAACGCTTAATGGTAACTGGTAGCTTTTGCACCATGGCTGGCATTAATCCTGATGAGGTAGACCAATGGTACTTGGGTATTTATGTTGATGCTTTCGATTGGGTAGAGATAACCAATACTAGAGGCATGAGCCAGTTTGCAGATGGAGGAATTGTGGGCACCAAACCTTATGTATCATCTGCAAGTTACATTAACAAAATGGGCGACCATTGCAAAGGCTGCCATTACAGTTACAGCAAAAAAACAGGTGAGGGTGCTTGTCCACTAAACAGCATGTATTGGCACTTTTTAGCGCGTAATCATGATAAGCTAAAAACCAATCACCGTATGAATATGATGTACAATGTTTGGTTTAAAATGGATACTGCCAAACAGAAAGAAATTTTAGATCAAGCTGATCAGTACTTGGAGGATATTGAAAATTTGTAGTTTCAAGTGTAATCTCTTACAACTAACCTAAACATGCTGATCAATCAATATCACATTGCCATCAGGATCGGTTAACATAATACTTTCTGGACCAGTGGTTGCGGCATCAGCTTCTTTGGTTAGTGCAATTTCTTTGGCAATAATTTGTTTCTGAATTTCTCTTACATCTTCAAAACTTTCTAATTTTTCAGCACCTTGGCTCCAACCAGGGTTAAAGGTCAAGATGTTGCCTTCAAACATACCTTGAAAAAGACCAATTACAGTTTCGCCATTTTTCATAATTAAGTAGTTCATTTTTTCATCACCACCCAAATGCTTAAACCCCAATTTTTCGTAAAACGCTTTGGATGCTTGTAAATCTTTTACACTTAAGCTTATTGAAAATGCTCCTAGCTTCATGATGTTAATTTTATTTAACTGCTAAATTTTGTTTATCTGATTTTACTACCTTTTCCATATCAGTTTTAAATGTGGCGTAGTCTTGCGGTTGCACATCATCATTCAATATCTCAAGATTACGTTCAATAGTTAAATCATTACCCGATTTTTGGTAGTTCATTTTATATGTAAAATATTTGTTGCTAATGTTTACGTTGCTTGGCACATCCGAAAATCCTTTACCCGCAGGAGGAACAATCTGAATTTTTTCGCTATAACTTTCAGAGCCAAAATACTCCCATAAACTAATGCCATAATCACGCTCTTCTGTAGCAGCAAAATCGGGGCTGTTTATATAATCGGTAATAGGCACCATAAAAATCTTAAGATCACCTATCTCCGTGAAAGCATCAGGCACTTTATAAGAATAATTGTAGTTCACACTTTTACTGTTGTTATATAAATCATCTTCAAAAGCAAGTGTTAACAGTTTTGAACTGTGGTAGCGGCCACCAATTGCTTCCTCCATATATTTTCTACGTTCCTTTTCTCCTTCTTTCTCATAAGTGTTTCGCATAGAAGCTGCTTGTGTGCCGGTTTTCTCTGATTTTATATCCAGGGTCATATCATCTCCAGAAAATGTTACTTTCTTATTTCGGATAACTTTATTTCGCACTCTAGTAGCTTTGTTGGCCACAAATCCTTCAGACTTTACTCCTCTTTCAGTAGGAATTTTCAATACAAAATCATTTTTACCTGAGGCGGCAAAAGGTAAATTCTCAGAAGTTAATTCAACTAAATACTCCTTGCCTTCAACATCAACATTTGCAATGCAATGGTTAAAACCAATGCTAGGCAAAGCCAAGTCTAATGCTCCATTGCCGCGCGAGTTAACCAACACCAAGTTGGCATCAATATTTTGAGTTTTACAAAGTGCAACAAACAAAGTTGAAACATCTTTACAATCGCCTTGTTTAGCACCAATTACTGTTGATGCTTTTTGAGGCACCAAACCACTTTGTAAAAAAGGTATTGAACGGTACCTAATATTATTTACAATGTACTCGTAAATGATATTTACTTTTTCCATTTCAGTTAAACTTTCTTTTCCTTCAAACAATTCTTTGGCAGTTTGCTCAACTTCAAAGTCAATTTTAGATTTTTGTTGAGCCATACCTGCATACCAATCGCTTACAAACGTCCAATCTTTAATATTAGAAATGTGCAGCACTTTACCTATATCAGATAAATCAGGCATATACGATTCGTATTTCATGCTCGGTATTTGATTTAGTTGCCAAACATACATTTCATTGCCATTATCGTCTGTAATTTCTGGTTTTAAATCATCATTTACCATTTTGTATTGAAACTCTGTGCCCTTTGGCACCATTAAACTGTACTGCGATCTTTCAATAGGAAAGAAGTAGTTCATGTAAAACTTATCCCAGAACTTTTTACTCAGTTTACCATAGTTGGTTGTTTCGGTTTTGTAAGAAATATAAATGCCATCACCAGGCTCTAAATTGGAGAAAACCAATTCACTTCCATTTCTTTCGGCTTGTAGTTTACCTCCATTCTTTTTAAGAACTTCAGCTTTTAGCATTTCGCCATTTTCGCTTGCCCCCATTGATACTCTGTATCTCTTCCAATCATCAACACCTTCTGTATTAAAAACTTTTACAATTAATTGGAAGCGAGCTTCTGATCCACCTCCATCATAAACTACTCTATCAACTTTATCTAAAAGCACTGCGCTATTGTCATCTGGGTAATCATCTTCACTACCAGCTGCTTTAAAAATTGCTAATTCATCAATTTCTTCAAAGTTGTCGAAAATTGGCTTATCGCCATTTAAATCTCGCAGTAACTCATGTGAATCATAATCATAAGGATAATAATAAAGGGCCTTTTCATAATTTGCTTTAGCCAACTCATCATCATTGTTTTCTTCATTTGCCTTGCCCATTTCGCGATAGAAATTAGAGATTGACGGAGCTAGTTTTAAGCACTCTTCATATCTTCTAATTGCTTCATCATAGTTGCCAATTGAATAATACAAACCAGCTAATCTGCTTTTGTAGCCAACAGCTCCAGGATTATTTTCTAAAAGCTTATCATACAATTTTAAAGCTTTGGCCAAGTCGCCTGCTTCTAAATAATGTTGTATTAAAGTAGATTGGGCTTCATTGGAATAGCGATTTTTTAAAAACGCTTCTAAAACTTTTTTACCACTTGCAGGATTTTTCTTTATCTCCTTTTCAATTAAATAATTCAAGTAAACGAACTGATAGTTGTTAGGGAATTTTTTAAGAGCTTCTCTATTTAACTTAACCAATTCTTCTGTTTCACTTTTTTTACTAGCTACCTCAATCATATGGTTGTAATAGTTGGCAGATTTTCCTTCAATTTTAACCAATTCATCAATTAATCCATTAGCCTTGTCATAATCTTCATTGTCTAGGGCTTCATTAAAGTAGCGGCTTCTAGATAATGGAGAGTTTTTGTCTTTTAACTTTATTTGCTCCATTACTTCACTAGCAGCGTTTTCATTTTCGCCCCTTACAAACGATAGATAATTTAAATACATTAAATAGCTGCAATCAGTAAATTGAGCGTTGGCTTTTTTTAGTACTCCTTTGGCTTTAAAAACATTGTCGCTATTTAAGTAATACTGACTAAGTATTAAATAATTTTCAATGTGTTTGGGGTTTTGGTCAATTTTATCTTGGAAAAATGCGGCTACATTGTCATCAATTTCATTGTTACTAGCAGTTCCAGATTTTTTGGTGTAATCAGCAATTGTAGTGCTATAAGTAACATTTTCTAGAGGATTACCATTGGCATCTGTTACTCTAAGTAAAAAGTTAGAACTACTTATTTCGCTAGCACCAATTTGAACCAATATTCTATTAGCACCAGCATTTAGCTTGCCAGTAAATTTGTAGTTATCAATGCCATTATTACGTTCTTTACTTTCAGAAAATAACAATTCGTCATTTACATAAAACTTAACCGATCCGCTGGTGCCAATTCTAAACTGCACATCTTGCGCAATTTCGCTATTAGCAAAATTTTGGGCAAATATTATACTGTTGCTAGAATAGAAGTAATAAGTTAAATCTATCCATTGGTCCATGCGATATTCACCAGGGTTAAACCACTTAACGTTTGCACCTCTTTTATTCTCAAACTCGTATGAGGTTTCAGGATGTTCTAATGGGCCATAATCATTATCAAAGCCACTTTCACTAATGTTTTCAAAATCGCCAACTAAAAGCCATGGCCTAACTGAGCCTATATTTTTATAGTAACCTTTTGCTTTGGAGGTGTTGTTTAAATATTTGTAATGGTCGCCCAATTTGGCATTGGCCTTTGCTTTTAATTTACCATCTACACTTGCATCTTCTAATAAATTTTCATAAAAATCTTTGGCACCATCTTTTAGCTCGGCACCTGAGTAAGACCACATACCCTCTAAATACATATTTGCATTTTCGGTAGTTTTAATAAACTCAAAAAACTCACTTTTGCCAGCATCTTCTCTGGCTAATGCAGCCTGGCAAAAACCTAAACCCAATAAAGCCTCAGCTTTTGTATCGCCATTATTTAGCTGTTTAAACATGGCTTCAGCTTCAAGCACCTTGTTTTCTTCAAATAATTTGTAAGCGTCTCTAATGGTTTGGCTAAATGTTGCTGTTATACTTAGGCATATTACAATAACAAGGGTAAGTAACTTATTCATTTATATTGGATTATTATTTTGTATAAAAATAGGAAAAAGAGGGTGTTACCTCAAAAAATGCACGCAAAGAAATGTTAAACATATTAATATTAACGAAAATGTATTTTAATTAATATCTAATTTTGCGTTTTAGTATTATGAAAATAGGAATATCATTTTCGGGCGGTGGTGCCAGAGCTGCAGCGCATGTAGGCGTTATAAAAGCTTTAAGGCAAAATGGAATTGTGGCAAATTATGTTTCGGGCACAAGTGGCGGGGCTATAGTTGGTGCTTTATATAGTGCCAATTTTTCTATTGAACAAATGCTAATGTTCGCCTCTGAAGGCAAATTGCTAAGAATTTATACTCCAGGAATTCCATTGCAGGGCTTAACGAGTTTAGATTATTTAAAGAAAGTTTTACGTAAGCATAAGGTGCCTAAGTCTTTTGGCGATTTGGAAATTCCTTTTTATGTAGCGGCCACCAATCTATCAACTGGCCTAACAGAAACGCTTAATGCAGGTAATTTGTATGAAGCAATTTTAGCCTCATGCTCAATTCCTTTGCTATTTAAACCAGTAACCATCAATGGCAATTTGTATGTTGATGGTGGATTGACCAACAACTTACCATCAGAAGTACTAACACCTTTATGCGATATTGTAATTGGGGTAAATGTTATGCCCAATGTAAGTTTGCCAAACAGTGAGCTTAAAAGTATTTATGGTATTGGTTTAAGGGCATTTAACATTGCTGCATCTAACAACTCGTATATCGATTATCAAAACCTAAACATTATTATAGAGCCGCCAAAATTGAGTAATTACAATGTGTTCAATTTTGGCTCTTATTTAGATATGTACGAAATAGGGTATGAGCAAACCATGGAGCAAATGGATAGCATAAAAGCTATTTGCGGGTTAATTTAATCCAATAAATGCAGCCTTGAAAGGCTGCTCAAAAGCATTGGATATAGACTACAAATAACTCGCTCCAAAAGTATCGCCTTCTCTTAAATCGCCACTTTGTAATCCTTTTTTAAACCAGCGCATGCGTTGCTCTGAGGTGCCATGGGTAAATGTATGCGGGTTTACATAACCTTGCATTCTTCTTTGTATCCTATCATCACCAATTGCTGCTGCTGCATTCATGGCTTCTTGTATATCTCCTTTCTCTAAAATGCCTTTGGTTTTTTGTGCATGGTGCGCCCAAACTCCAGCTAAAAAATCTGCCTGCAACTCTAGCCTTACCATTAGGGCATTAAAATCGGTTTGGCTCATTTGGCTTCTTCTGCCTTGCACTTCATCTGTTATTCCTAATAAATGTTGTACATGGTGGCCAACTTCATGAGATACTACATACGCCATTGCAAAATCGCCTGATGCCCCAAACTTGTTATGTAATTCAGTATAAAAACTTAAATCAACATACAACTTTTGATCACGTGGACAATAAAATGGCCCAGTGGCAGCGCTTGCTGGCCCGCAACCAGACATGGTTCTTTCAGTAAACAAAACCATTACAGGTGGCACATAATTTCTACCTAATTGCGCGGGAAAAAGCGCTCCCCAAACATCTTCATTGTCTTGTAAAACTACTTTGCAAAATGCGGCCAATTGCTCTTCCAATGAATTAGGGTCTGCAGCTTGCCTTTGTTGAGTGGGTTGTTGGTATGTTTCGCCACCGCCACCACTCATCATAGATGAAGGGTCAACTCCTAAAACTAAAGCCAATATTATTGCAATAATAACTCCACCGCAACCTAGGCCACCAATGGTTTTTCCTCTGCTTCTGCCGCCACCTCCGCTGTTTCTTCTATCTTCAACGTTGGTGCTTTGTTTTCGCCCTTCCCATTTCATAAATGTTAATTTTTATAACTCTAAAATTAAATATTCGTGCAACAAAATGAAATCTATTAGTTTTATGAGAAGAATAACTAAAGCACTTCTGAATTTTATTAACACGATTTTTAATTGAAAATATTAGTCAAGTTTTTTACATGCATCTTGTTATTGGCAGCAATTATTTTTTTTGCTGGTAGGCCTATACCTCCTGCATTGCCTTTTGCTCCAGGGAAAATGCTTTCTCCGTTTACAGGTTTTTGGCAAAATGCCGCTACAAGCAATTTCGATTTACCCAATGAGGTGAAAATTGAAGGCCTAAAAGATGGAGTATCTATTGAATACGATAAAAATGAAGTGCCACACATCACTGCCAAAAATGAACATGATTTGTTTGTTGCCCAAGGATATGTTATTGCAAGTAACCGCTTATGGCAAATGGACTTTATTAGCCGAGCTGCTGCTGGCAGAATGAGTGAAATTTTAGGACCCATTGCTTTAAATTTTGATAAAGGTCAGCGCAGGCAAGGTTTGCTCTATGCATCAGAACAGGCTATGGAGCAAATTAAAATTGATGATGTTGCCATGAGTACATTAAGTGCTTATGCTAAAGGTGTAAATGCCTACATCAATGCTTTAAGTGTTGAAGAATACCCTATTGAATACAAGATTCTAAATTATGCGCCTGAACCTTGGACAGAGTTAAAAACTGCTTTGCTGTTGCGATATATGGGCAACATGTTGGCTAGCAGTTATGATGACGTGAACAATACAAGATTTATGGAGTTATTCGATTCAACATTATTCGATTTATTCTACAATACTTTTCCTGTTAACCAAGCCCCAATTATACCTCCTGGTACTGAATTTAACTTTAATACCGCTGTTGGACAAAGGCAAGCCTTACCCAAAAAACTACCTTACCTTGAAGAAGAGCAATATAGCTTAAAGCCTAGTGAGCGGAGTATTTTGGGTAGCAACAACTGGGTAGTTGGTCCTGAAAAAAGTAAAAGTGGAAATGCGATACTTTGCAGCGATCCGCACTTAGCGTTGAACTTGCCAGCCATTTGGTTTGAGATGCAATTGACTGCGCCAGGTTATAATTGTTATGGTGTAACATTACCTGGTAGCCCTGCCATAATTATAGGATTTAATGATAGCATAGCTTGGGGGGTTACCAATGCCGAGCGTGATGTAACAGATATTTATAAGGTTAAATTTAAAGACAACACTTTAAGCGAATATGAGATTGACAGTGCTTGGCAAACGGTAAAAAAGCGAGTAGAAAAATTTGCCATAAAAGATTCAACAACGGTTACTGATACGCTGTTTTTTACAAAATTCGGATTGACCACAAGGGCAAATAGGACTATTGCAAGGCAATGGACAGTCTTAGATCCTAGCAATGAGCTAATGGCGTTTTATCAGTTAAATAAGTCGAAAAATTTGGCAGACTTTAATAAGGCTATCAACAATATGCATAGTCCAGGACAAAATTTCGTTTTTGCTTCTGCTAGTGGAGATATTGCCATTAAGCAACAAGGCAAGTTTCCCATAAATACTGATGATAGAAGCAGGTTTGTGCAAGAAGGAAACTCGAGTGATGATTTGTGGAGTGGTTTTATTCCAATGGAACACAATCCTTACGCTGAAAACCCTGAGAGAGGATACCTATTTTCTGCAAATCAAAACCCTACTGATGAAACCTACCCATACAAATATTGGGGCCCTTGGGAAAGATTTAGAAATAGAAGAATTGATGATTTATTAGGTGCTGAAAAGCAGTTTAACATTGAAGAAATGCAGCAAATGCAAGTAGATAATTATGGCGTGCAAGCAGCATTTGCGTTACCAGTTATTATGCCTTATTTAGATAGTTTAGAAATGAATGAGGCCGAGCAAAGTGCATATGATTTGCTAAAAGATTGGAACTATAATTTTGATAAAGATTTAAAAGCGCCAACCATTTTTAGCCAATGGTTAGATGAGTTGGATTTGTTAATGTGGGATGAGTTTTACATTAATAAGTTAAATCCACCTTCAGTAAATCGGAGTATTGAGCTAATGTTGGAAATTCCAGACCTACCAATGTATGATGTTGTGGGTACTAAAGACACAGAAAATTTAAGAATGGTAATTGAGCAATCATTTAAAAAAACGGTTACCGGGTTAAATGAGGCAGGTGAAATTAAAAATTGGGGGAAGGAAAAAAATACCACATTTAGCCATTTAACCAATAGATTACCTGCGTTTGATTTTGCCAATATACATTCATCAGGTTGCCGTAAATGCATAAATGCAACAGGCAGCAGTTGGGGGCCAAGCTGGCGTATGGTGGTTGAAATGGGAGATGAAATTACTGCTTACTCCATTTATGGTGGTGGGCAAAGTGGCAACCCTGGCAGTTCGTTTTACAACAATAGAATTGATAAATGGGCCAATGGCCAATACAATAAGGTGGAGTTTTTGAAGCAAAATACAAAGGTTACACAACCCATTTTCTCACAAAACCTAGTGGCTAAATGAGAGGATTACTTCAAATAGTATTGATTGCATTAGGTAGCTTTTTATTAGGACATTTTATGGATAACTGGTGGTTGTTCGCGGTTTGTTCGTTTACAGTTTCTCTATTTTTTAAGGGTAGGGGGTTTACATCATTTGGTAAAGGGTTCATAGGTGTTGCCCTGGCTTGGGGCATTTATGCTTTGTATATCAATTTCAAAAATGATGGTGTTTTAAGCGATAAAATGTTTCAATTGTTTACCTCAACTGCAGATGGTGGAATGGGGTGGTTACTCATATTAATTACTGCATTAATTGGCGGTGTTATTGGAGGAATAGCGGCATTGGCAGGTAATTATGGTAGAAGACTAATTATTGATGACAAGCCTGGTAATATGAGAAGCAGAAAAAATAGAAGAAGGAAGAGTAGGTATTTATAATCATGGGGTTATGGCAAAAATCAATAATTTTTGCTGTATTGATTCTCACTCTACTTCAAATTATAGCGAGATTGTAAAGATTTAACATACTTATTTAACCAACTGAATCAAACACCCAATCGCCTCAGTTTGGGAAATTTTCACCTCTTTTCCTAACTGCACACTTATTAACACTTCCTCCAATTCATTGGTGGTGGTTACCGTGCGTCTTTTCCCTAATGCATGAAAGGTATTGTCTATACGCCCTTGGTACACAACGGCATCTTTAGTTGTATTTACAACAATAATTTCAGGTGTTACTGTGGCTTGGTATTTCTGCGTTATTTTTTGAAATCTATCCGTTTTCAACTCAAATTGTATATTATATTCATTTTCAAATACTTGAATAGTATTTTTGGTAGATAATTTATTCGGAAACAACCCGATAATGGTCAAATTATCGTTGCAGTAATTTTCATGTAATTCGTTCAACTTTGGTATATAGTATTGGCTAATAGGACAATCTTCTAACAAAAAAATATACACGGTAAAAGAGTCGCTTTTTGCGGTAGTTGTATTGTTTGACATACATAAGCTGCCTAGCAAGTAGATAAACCCTATGGCTAGATATTTAATCAAAACTTAATGCCTGCAGTTATTGCCAAATTAAAATCGGTGCTTGCGGTTGTTGCGCTGTTATTTATAAATGCCACTTCATGAAAACTAGTGGCCGATTTTTTTGAAATATCAAATGTTAGGGCACCATCAACATAAAATGACTTGTAATGTAAACCTGTACCTAAGCTAGCCATTGTTTGATTGTCATAATATCCATTTAAACGCGAATTACTGCCTTTTATAGGTGAAGTTATTTGTTGCACACCTGCACGTAATCTAAAATTTTCTTTTGCCCATTCACCACCTACTTTAATATGATGGCTTGCGGTATAAGCAGTATCAATTATATTGTTTAGCCGTTGTTGCAATTGAGCATCACCATCAATGGTATATTCAATTTTACTGTAATCGGTATAATGATAGTCAACAGAAATAAACCCTCTACGTTTAATAATGGATGATAAACCAACTGTAGCCCTCCAAGGTGTGCGCAATTGATATTCTATTATTGACTGTTGCCCATCAAACGATTGTAAATCAAAGTTACCAAATGTGGTATAGTTGGCCTGTAAATCATTACTAAATCCATCTGTAAAACTAAATGAAGTAGGTGATTTAATAGCCAATCCTATTTTTAAACTTTCGGTTGGCCTAGCTATTACACCAATTTTTGCATTAAAACCGCCACCTGTTATATTAATGTTTTCAACGTAAGTAAAATCTTCAAAGTCTCCAACTACATCTTCAACATCAGTTTCTGTAAGTGTAGAAATTTGGGTGTAGTTTAAATTTGGAATGGCCAATTTTGCTCCAACATAAATTAGATCATTAATGTTAGCTCCCGCTGCTACCATATATTCATCTATGCCTCCACTTTCAATTACTGAGTAGCTTTGTTCAATCATTCCATTTTGTAAAAAGCTTCCATACTCGTTGTTTCCACCTGGTACGGTATCAATTAAATAGGCATCAAAAAAAATGGCTTCATCAAAAAATAAATCTGATGGACTAATACCAAAACCATTTAACTGTCCAATAAAGTCGTTCACTTTTGAGTCAAATTCATTAAAAGCGGTGTATTCAGTTTTTCTGTTAAAGTTTGCTTGCCTATTATACCCAACTGCCCAATTGAGTGCTTTTAAGGTTTTATTTTCAAATTTATTGGTAAAGACTAGGCCTAGATTATTAAAATTGAACCTAAATCTATTTGCAGAGGTATTTTGGTTTAAATATGTTGAAGTGGTGTTTGCCAACAAAAAATTAGTGGTTAAAGTAATTTCCGACCCTCTGTACAATGCGGTACCTGCAGGATTATCTGCTAGAGCAGAAAAATTTGCCCCTAAAGTGCTAAATGCACCACCAGCACCAACATAGCGTGCACTTCCTGTAGGATTTAAGTGAGCAAAACGCAAAGCATCTAACTCAGTTTGAGCGCTTAAAAACATTGTTGGTAGCAAGACCAGTACCAGAAGTAGTTTTTTCAAGAATGATAGATTTAGGTTAATATAGAATTTAATAGGCATAAAAATAGCGGTGAATATCGTATTCACCGCTATCTCGTTCAATGTAATAACAATTTTTATCTTCTAGAACCTGATCTTGTAGCAGCTGATTTGGCTGACTTTGCAGATCTTGTAGGAGCTGAAAAGCTTCTTGAAGAGTTCATTTTACTAGACTTATTAGGAGATGAATAACTTCTAGTAGATGATTTCATTTTACTAGTTTTAGTAGGAGTTGAGTAACTTCTGCTAGTATTGGTTCTTGGAGATGTTGAATATGTTTTTGTAACCGACTTTAACTTAGTTCCTAATGTTCTTTTAGGAGCAGTTCTTGTTGGAGTTCTATAAGTTTTAGGGGTTGTAGCTCTTGTAGGAGTGGTAACTCTGGTAGGAGTTGTAGCTCTTTTAGTAGCTGTTGACCTAGTTGGACTTTTAAAAGTGGTGCTAGATTTTGTTGTAGGATTAAACTTAGCCTTCTTAGCAGCAGTTGTGCTAGGGTTTGTTGCTTTTGTATTTGGCCTATAAGTAGTACCACGAGAACCACTATTGGTATTGTTGTAACTTCTGCTATTTGTTCTTGAACCAGAAGTATTTCTATTTACAGAGCTATTGTTATTGTTGCCACCAAAATTAACTGAGCTACCACCATAACCAATACAATCATTATAGCTATTGCTAAATGGGTTGCTGCTACCAAAATTGTTTCCATAATAACTACCGTTTGATGCAAAACCATAATTGTAGTTATAGTTGCTAAATCTATTCGGACGGTAATTATTTACAATCGTTCTTGTATAACCGCTTGGTGTATAATAAGTAGTTACAGTAGAGCCATAATTGTTAAATCTGCTGTAATTGTTATTACCATAGTAGTTATTATTGTTATTAACGTTGTTATAACTAGTAGTGTTGGTATAAGGGTCACAATAATATGAGAAACCTCTGTAAGGGTTAGAAAATCTTCTTATTCTTTGGCTGTAAGCAAAGTTTGAGTTGTTAGCCCTATTGGTTCTAACAGTTCTAGCATCAGTAGTTTTTGCTACTTTCGTTTTTTCTACGGTTGCTTTTTCCTCATTTATCTTTGTTTCATAGTTATCGTAACTATCGCTTGGTGTGTAGTATACATCATCATAACCTTGTGCAAATGCACCTGCAAATGTTATTGTAATGATGGCTACGAGTAATCCTAAATTTTTCATATTAATCTCCTTATTGTTATTGATGAACGTTAATTTAATAAGCTTTATTTTTATGCTTTGCAATATTTAAAACAAATACTGTACCAATTTAACAAATAATGGCGAAACAACTTACAAAACGTGAAGATGATTATTCACAATGGTATAATGAACTTGTAGTAAAAGCAGGTTTGGCAGAGCATTCAGATGTAAGAGGATGCATGGTTATAAAACCTTATGGTTATGCCATATGGGAGAATATGAAGGCTGTTTTAGATAAAATGTTCAAGGATACTGGACATGTTAACGCAGCTTTTCCATTATTAATACCCAAAAGTTATTTAAGTAAAGAAGCTAGCCATGTAGAAGGTTTTGCAAAAGAATGTGCAGTTGTTACACATTATCGTTTAAAAAACGATCCTGATGGTAATGGAGTAATTGTTGACCCTGAAGCTAAGTTGGAAGAAGAGTTGATCATTAGACCAACTTCAGAAACCATAATTTGGCATACCTATAAAAACTGGATTCAATCATACAGAGATTTGCCGTTGTTGATTAATCAATGGGCCAATGTTATGCGCTGGGAAATGAGAACAAGGCTATTTTTGAGAACTTCAGAATTTTTTTGGCAAGAAGGCCATACAGCGCATGCAACGAAAAGTGAGGCCGTAGAAGAATCAGAAAAAATGTTGAACGTATATTCAACATTTATGGAAGAATATATGGGTGTGCCAGTTATAAAAGGTAGTAAATCGGAAAGTGAAAAGTTTGCTGGTGCAGAAACTACCTATACAACAGAGGCCATTATGCAAGATGGAAAAGCCTTACAAATGGGAACGAGTCATTTTTTAGGTCAAAATTTTGCAAAAGCATTTGATGTTACTTTCCAAACCGAAAAAGGTGATAGAGAATTTGTTTGGGCAACCTCTTGGGGTGTTTCTACACGTTTAATGGGAGCATTGGTTATGGCGCATAGTGATGATGAAGGCTTGGTGTTGCCACCAAAGTTGGCCCCAATACATGTAGCAATTGTACCTATTTTTAAAGGAGAAGATCAGTTAAGCATCATTAATGAAAAAGTAAATCCTATTATTGAAGCTTTAAAGGCCAAAGGCATTAAAGTTAAATACGACAATGATGATCAAAAAAGACCTGGATTTAAGTTTGCGGAATATGAGTTGAAAGGTGTGCCTATTAGATTGGCAATTGGCCAACGAGATATTGAAAATGGCACTATTGAAGTAGCTAGAAGAGATACCAAAGAAAAATCTACACAATCATTTGAAGGCATAGAAAATTATGTAGAAACCTTGTTAGATGAAATTCAAACAAATATTTACAACAAGGCGTTGACTTGCAGAGAAGGTTTTTACAGCACTGCAAATAGCTATGACGAAATGAAAGACATTTTAGAAAACAAAGGTGGTTTCGTTTTAGCCAATTGGGATGGCACAGAAGAAACTGAAGAAAAAATAAAAGAAGAAACCAAGGCTACCATACGCTGCATTCCTTTAGATGGGGTAGAAGTTGATGGTAACTGTATATATAGTAATAACCCAGCCAAACACAAAGTATTGTTCGCTAAAGCGTATTAATTAATAAATTAGTAATGAGTAAGGAATTGACAAATAAAGATCGAATAGTTAGTGCATTAAAAAATAGAGCATCTAACAAACAAAGTATATATAGAACTACCAATGATATATATAATCAGTTAAAAGATATTATTAAATCATTTAGTGGCGAATTGCATGGTGAAATAAGCGGCATTGACTCAAATGTTGAAGTAACATATAAAGAATACGGAGAGTACGAAATTCAGTTAAAATTCTCGGGTGATGTATTAATATTTTCTATGCACACCAACGTTTTCAATTTTGATGACAATCATTTTCTGCGCAAAACCAAATATGTAAAAGATGATCCTACTTTGGCCTATTGCGGTATGATACAAATACACAATTTTTTAGCAGATAGCTATAAGTTTAATAGATTGAATGATGTTGGCTATTTAATTGGTCGCATATTCATTAATAAAGAAAAACACTTTATGGTTGAAGGCAAAGGGCAATTAGGCTTTTTATTTAACGATTTTCATACCAACATAGCAAGTAAAGAAGCGTTAACTAAAATTGTAGAAGCAGCTATGCTTTATACCATTGATTTTGACTTATTGGTGCCACCTTATAATCAAGTTAGTAGATTGTCATTGGCACAACAAATTGCACAAAGAGGAACTACTGCTCTAAAAACAGGCAAGCGAGTGGGGTTTGAATTTTCTGCTGAAAGAGAGAATTAAATTTTCTCAAAAGTCTGAAAAGAAAAACTGTAAGCGTTTTTATCATCAGGTAAATACAACTCGTCTTGAGTTTGTTTCCAAATTTCCATGTCAATCTCTGGGAAGTAGGTATCACCATCAAATTTGTGGTGTATACGAGTTAAATATATTTTGTGGGCAATGTCTAAAGCCATTTTGTAAATTTCTCCGCCACCTATTATAAATACTTCTTTCTCGTTTGCGGTTTCAGCAATTTGCAAGGCATCCTTCATAGTATGCACAACTTTGCATCCATCTACTTTGTAATCTTTATTTCGAGTAATTATTATGTTGGTCCTATCTTTTAAAGGTCCTTTGGGTAAACTTTCAAAATTTTTTCTACCCATTATTATATGATGCCCTTTAGTAGTGCGCATAAAAAAGCGCATGTCCTTTGGCAATCGCCAAGGCAAGTCATTGTCTTTTCCAATAACATTGTTCATGTCTGCCGCAGCAATTAGTGTAATGGTCATACTGAAACTGCAGCTTTTATATGCGGGTCGGGGTTATAGTCTACCAACTCAAAATCATCAAACGTAAATGCGAAAAGATCTTTTACATCAGGATTTACTTTTAAGGTAGGCAACGTTTTGGGCGTTCTAGTCAATTGTAATTCAGCTTGCTCTAAATGATTCATATAAAGATGGGTGTCTCCAAATGTATGTACAAAATCTCCTGGTTCTAAGTCGCAAACTTGTGCCATCATTATGGTTAACAACGCATATGAAGCAATGTTAAAAGGCACCCCTAAAAATACATCAGCACTTCTTTGGTATAATTGGCAGCTTAACTTTCCCTCAGCTACATAAAATTGGAATAAGCAGTGGCAAGGTGGCAATGCCATATCATCAACAAATGCTGGGTTCCAAGCAGTAACCAAGTGCCTGCGGGAGTTAGGTTTATTTTTTAGAGAGTCAATTACTTTGGTAATTTGATCAATACTTTCGCCTTTGGGTGAAGGCCATGAACGCCATTGATATCCATAAACAGGTCCTAAATTGCCTTCTTTATCAGCCCAAGCATCCCAAATTTTAACTCCGTTTTCTTGTAGGTAAGCAATATTGGTATCGCCCTTTAAAAACCACAACAATTCATGTATTATTGAACGTAGGTGTAATTTTTTGGTAGTTAAGCAAGGGAAACCCTCACTCAAATCAAATCGCATTTGATGTCCAAAAATAGATTTTGTTCCGGTGCCGGTTCTATCACCTTTAACTACACCTTCTTTTAATATCTTGTCTAATAAGTTTAAATATTGCTGCACATCACAAAGAAAGTAAAAAGCCAAGGCAAATATTGAAAATTGTAATGTTGAAATGTGGTTAACCTAAATTAGCTGAGCTAAACATTTAGCTATTTTTAACCTAAATACTATTTAAATTCTAAAACTTGCTTATAAAATTTGTCATTTTTTCATTTTGCTTCATCATAAAATTGAACCGTAGCTTTGGCTATTCTTAAATTTCATTTTTCGCATAATGGAAAAAATGTCGGCTTTTTATTATCGCACTTTTAAAACTTAAATAGTATAACATCCTGTATTTTTGCAACGCAGATGAGTTTCTTATTTCCAGCATTTTTATTTGGTCTATTCGCTTTAGCCATACCTATTATTATTCACCTTTTTAGTTTTAGAAGATTTAAAAAAGTAGAATTTACCAATGTTAAGTTTTTAAAAGAGGTAAAGGAAGAAACTGCTAGCAGAGCGCGTTTAAAACATTTGTTGGTTTTACTAAGTAGATTATTGGCAATCGCATTTTTGGTGTTTGCATTTGCCCAACCCTATATTAAAAATGAGGGGACTGAAGTTAAAAAAGGCAATAAAGCAGTTAGTGTTTTTATAGATAATAGCTTTAGCATGAATGCCATGGGCAAGGATATGTCTTTGTTTGAAAAGGCCAAGCAAAAAGCTACTGAAATTACCAGTGCTTATGGAGTTGGCGATCAATTTCAAATTTTAACCAACGATTTTAATGGAAGTCAACAACGGTTGCTGCCTAGTGAAGAAGTGGCTGCCAATGTAGAAGCTTTAAAAATTTCGCCAGCTACCAACACTTTAAGCAAAGTACTGTCAAGGCAAAAGCAAGCATTGGAAAAAAGTGATGCTCAAAATAAAATCTTGTATGTAATTTCTGATTTCCAGAAAGGATTTTCCAACAACTTTGATCTAGATACCAATTACAATGTCTTCTTTGTTCCTTTAGTAACAGTAAATCAAAAAAATGTGTTTGTTGATTCGGCTTGGTTTCAAAATCCGGTTCAATTTTTAAATCAGCCTCAAAATTTATTGGTTAAAATTAAAAATGCAGGGGAAGCTGCAGTTGAAAGATCTCAATTGACTTTGCGTATTAACAAACAAGTAAAATCCGTAAACGAGTTTAGCTTGCAAGCAGGTGAATCATCTATAGATACTTTGAGCTTTGTGGTTAAAGAAACAGGTTGGCATAAAAGTGAATTGTTAATTAATGACTTTCCTATAACTTTTGATGATAGCTACTTTTTTAGCTTTAATGTTGCCGAAAGTGTAAACGTTTTAGCCATTAACCAAAACAGCCCTAACAAGTTTTTAAATGCGCTTTTTGCCACGAGCGATTACTTTAAAATCAAACAAAAATCATCTGGTCAATTAGATTATTCGGAGTTTGCAGAGCAGCAGTTAATTGTTTTAGATGGAGTAAAAAGTATAGCCAGTGGCTTAGCTGCTGAGCTTAAAACATACGTAAACAATGGTGGCAACTTATTAATTTTCCCTGCAATAGATATTGATAAAAGTAGTTATGATAACCTTTGCCGCAGCTTACAAATTGATGGATATGGTGCTTTAGAGAAGAATAATAAAAGTGTGTACCGCATTAATACAGAAGAAGAAATTTTTAAAGATGTATTTGAACGCTTAAGCAGCAACATGTCCTTACCCAAGGTAAAACAATCTTACGAGTTTAAGCGATACTCGAATACTTCAGCAAAATTAATGAGCTTTAAAAATGGCGATCCATTTATAAGCAGATATAATTCGGGCAATGGCAAAGCTTACTTATGTGCTTCTCCGTTAGATGAAAAATATTCAGATTTACCAGTAAATGCCGTGTTTGTGCCAATGGTTTACAAAATTGCCATGAGTGGCAATAGCAGCGAAAAATTGGCTTATGTAATTGGTGATGATAATTTGATTGAGATTAAAAAAGAAGGTTTGTTGGATGAAGCGGTGTATAAAATGCAAGGGCCACAGCAAGAGTTTATACCGCAGCAAAATTCAATTGGCAGTAGGTTAGTTTTAGGAATGAATAATCAAATAGAAAAAGCGGGAATGTTTGATTTAAGTGCAGATGGCTTTGACCCTGTCTACCATTTTGGATTTAATTACAATAGAGCCGAATCAAACTTAAAGTACAATACCATTAAAGATTTAGAGGAAAAATATGCTTCTCAAGAGGTGTCAATTTTACAATCAATTGATAAAAATTTGAAAGATGTTGTGGGAACTTTAGACCAAGGAACCACGCTGTGGAAACTTTGTATTATTTTAGCGTTGCTGTTTTTGGCCTTTGAAGTAGTGCTCTTAAAACTCTGGAAATAAATGCAAATACTTATCCGTTCGGCTCGGATTATTGATTCAAACTCACCTCACCACAAGGCCGTTAAGGATATTTTAATTAAGCAAGGCCAAATTATTGAAATTGGTAAAAGCTTAAAACCCAAAGGAAAATTTAAAGAAGTTAATATTAAAAACTGCCATGTTTCAACTGGTTGGTTTGATATTGGTGCGCATTTATGCGATCCTGGCTTTGAGCATAAGGAAGATTTTCAATCAGGTTTGCAAGCAGCGCAAGCAGGGGGTTACACAGGTTTGGCAGTAATGCCTAACACGCAACCGGCATTGCACTCAAAATCTGAAATTGAGTATGTGGTTAATAAAGCCAATCAAACTTCAGTTGATGTTTATCCTATAGGCTCACTAACTAAAAACTGTGAAGGCAATGACATTACTGAAATGTATGACATGCACAACGCTGGTGCCATTGCATTTTCTGATGGATTGAATGCAACGGATGATGCGGGAATTCTTTTAAGAAGTCTTCAGTATGTAAAACCATTTGATGGATTAATTATTAATCAACCAAATAACAAAGGTTTGTCAGCTGGCGCTATGGTTAATGAAAGTATTATTAGCGCTCAATTGGGAATAAAGGGCATACCATCATTAGCTGAAGAATTGGCAGTATCAAGAGATATAGAGTTGTTAAAGTATGCAGATTCAAGGTTGCACTTGGCTCAATTAAGTAGCAAAAAATCAGTTCAATTGGTAAAAGCTGCTCAAAGCAAAGGTTTGCAATTGTCGTGCGGAGTAAGTGCTTACCATTTAGCATTAACTGATGAGGAGATTGTCAATTTCGATTCCAATTACAAGGTTTTTCCTCCATTAAGGCAAAACACAGATCGTGAAGCTTTGATTAAAGGATTAAAGGCTGGTACCATACAGGTGATTTGCTCAGGCCACATTCCGCAAGATGAAGAATCTAAAAAGATGGAATTTGAGTATGCAGAGTATGGAGTGATTAACTTACAAACTGCTTTTGCAATTGCCAACGAACAGTTAAGCAATATCTTAGATTTAGATGCTTTAGTCGAAAAGTTTACAGCAAATCCAAGAAAAATTCTGAACTTACCACAAGTATCAGTTAACAAAAACCAAGTAGCCAACCTTACTTTGTTTAATCCTGAATTAAAATGGACTTTTGATAAAATGACTAATCAATCAAAATCAAACAATTCTCCATTTTTAGGTAAACAACTTACAGGAAAAGCTTTAGGTACAGTTAACAAAGGAATTTTAACTTTAAGCTAAGCACTATGTTTTCATCAATCTCTCCTTGGGCAACAGGTATCAAGCATGGAGTAATTTGGGGCGTTATTACCATTCTGGTTTCGCTCTTACTTTTTATTTTAGGTATGGATTTAGAACCCTGGGTAAGAAACCTAGGAGCAGTTTATGTTATTGGAGTATTTATTTCTACTATTATTGCACACCGCAAAAATGATTTAGGTGGCTACATCAATTTTTCGAGAGCTTTTAGTATTGGTATGATTGCTCTTGGCGTTATGGCATTAATCGGTACTGTTTATTCTATATTTTACATGTATGCTTTGCAGCCAGATATTATTGAAAAAACCTTAAAATTGCAAAGCATTGCCATGGAAGAAAGAGGTATGTCAGAAGCTCAAATTAGAGCCGCTAGTAAATGGAATGAGCCTTTGATGAAAAAACCCATTCTTGCGGTAATGGCTTTTTTCCTATATGCATTTTTTGGAGCAATATTCGGTTTAATTATCTCAGCAATTATGGGCTCAATAAATAAGCCACCTGATGGTTATACAGTTCCGCAAGAATAGTTGAGCCGTTTGGTGCTTTTACCAAACTAACCTAGTATTGATGGACTAAGGCTTGAGAAAACACCTGACTTGACATAAAGCACTAAGAATTTATCGCATTGTAATCCTTTACCACAGTATTTAAAAACTCCATTGGTTTCATGTTGGTTTCAACTTTTAATACATTTTTAAGTTTTTCATATAAGTTGTAAACCACATTTTTTTCTTTAAAAGTATGGCGGGCATTTATTACTTCTTTTACCAACGTCAGGTCTTCATCAGTTAACATTGCCACTTGCGGAAAAACTATTTCATAATCGTTTTCTAGCACTGCATATATTGTATCTTCTAAACTAACTCGCGGTTTAATCTTAACCACTGTTGTTGTTGCAGCCATATCTCCCAATCGCTGGCCTTTGCCATTAAATAATATGGTAATTATCGCCACCATTTGAGTGAAAACCAGGGTGTCAATTAGTCTAAAAAGCCATCTAATGGTATAATTTCCCAAATTGGGTTCTGATCCATCAACCCTAATTACCTTAATTTTTAAAATGCGTTTGCCAAAACTTTGTCCGTTGTAAAACACTTCAAAAACCAAATGGTAAAATATTATTGGTAAACCAACTAGCACCATCATGGTGGTAGAAATTAAAAAGTCCCATTTGGTAATTTGGTAGAATAGAAAATACAAGAAAAAATATCCTGCATGAATTAAAACATCCAACAAGGCAGCACCAATTCTATCGCCAATGCTAGCAACTTCATAGTCAATGTCAATATTTTGGGTGGTGCGTATGCTTATGTTGTCCACAGAACACTAAGGTAAATTATAATTGTTTAAAGGGTCTTATTCGTCTTGGTTTTTTTCGAGTTCCTTTTTTTCTTTTTCTTTTAGCTTTTCTATTTGTTCTTTTAACGATTCAATGTCTTTTAGTAACCTTTCTTTTTCTTTCGTAAGGTTTTGTTTTTCAGCTGCTTGTTCTTTAAGCATCTTTTCTTTTTCTTCTTTCACCTCTGCAACCATTTTAATTTTTTCGGCTTCCACTTTAGCTCCAGCATCCTTTACTTGCTGGTTAGATTCTTCAATGGCATTTTTTGCTTTTTGTTGGTATTCTGCAACATCTGCAGCAACTTCTAACTTAGCCGTGGCAGCATGGCTGCGCATTGCTGCAATTTCTTCATCAGTTTTAATTTTAACTGAGTCTCGCTTTTTAGAAATATGTTGTAGTTGTTCTTCAATATTGGCTTGCACCCTTTTCATTCTTTCTTGGGCGGCAGCTACGGTTTTTTCATAATTTTCTTCAACTATATCTGTTCTTTCCTCTAATCTTGCAACTTCAGCAGCATTACTTTCCTTAACTTGATCTAGCCTTGCATTTTCTTTGGCAATATTGGCTTCAACCCTAGTTTTTGTTTCTGCCTCTTGTTGTTCATACTTTTCTATTTCAGCCTGTGCGCTTTCAACAACTTCTTTTTTCTTAGCTTGTGCAGTAAGTATTTCTTCATTTAGCTGGTCTCTAGTGTTATTGGCTTGTTGTAAAGATTGTGCCATTTCAATAGCAGCCATTTCTTTGGCTTTGGCCGATTCTTCTCTTACTACTTTAATTTCTTCCAAAGCTTTTTCTCGATAATTTTTAACCTCATTGGCCGATTTTAGTTTGGCATCTTCAACTTCTTGCTCAGCTTTTTCTCTAGCTTCAATTACCTCTTGCGATAGTTGCGCTTTGTATTTATCAATGTCTTTGGCTGACGCCAATAAATTTGTTGCAGCATCCGTATCGGCATTTTTAATATTCTTTGCAGCTTTTTCTCTTGCTGCTGCTACCTCTTTGGCTAAATCTTCTTTTACATCTCTAGCTTTTTTACGCTCATCTTCAATTTCATTTTGTAAATTTTCCTTTTCATTTTCAGCTCGTTGCCTTACTTCAGCAATTTCCATTGCGGCATTTTCTTTGGTGGTTGCCAGCTTATCAATCAAATTAGCACTAACAGAGTCATACTTAATTTTGGCATTGGCCACTTTACTTTTATTTCTTTCAATTTGTTCAACCAATGTCTTTTTTTGTTTCTCCGATTTTTCTTTAAGTGCGTTTAGCTCTTTTTCATATTTAACTTTATTGTTTTCTAATCTTTGATTGTTTTCTGCAATTACACTTACAGAATTTTCTCTCACTTTAGCAGCATCTTTTCTGGCTATTGATACTTCTTGAGCTAAAGTGGTTTTTTCTTTATTTGCATTTTGTTTAGCATCCGCAACTTCTTGAGCTAATTTTAACTTTATTCGTTCAACTTCTTTTTTTGAAGCAGCTACTTCTGCTGCCAATTTTTCCTTTTCATTTTTGGCATTTTGCTTGGCTTCTCCAATTTCTCTTGCAGTTGCTTCTTTGGCGGTCAATGCCGCAGCTCTGCTATCTTCAATTACTTTGGCTGATGCTACCTTAGAATTTTCAGCCTTTTCTTTTAAAGTGTTTTCATTGGCAGTAGCCTTTTCAGCATTTATTTGGGCTTTAGCCAAATTCATATTGGCCTCTTTTAACTTGGCATTAATAATAACTAACTCTTTAGCCAATGCTTCTCTGCTTTGCTTAACTTCTTGCGCATTTGCCGCAACTTCAGCATTCGATTTTTCTTTTGAAGCAACAACATCATCTAAAAACTTCTTTTTTGCAACTTCAGCATTTTTTCTTGATGCTTCAATTTCGGCAACCAATCCTGCTTTTACAGCTTTTACCTTTTGCCTTTCAGCAGCAACTTCTTGCAGCAATTTCTTTTTTACTTTTTCTGCATTGGCTCTTGCTTTTTGCATGTCGGCACTAATTTCTTTTAAATTACCTCCACTGCTTTTACTGCCCTTGCCAATTGTATTTTGTGATGCTGCTGCACCTCCACTTATGTCAACTCCTGTCTCATCTAACAAACATTTAGCCGCTCTGTTAGCCAGCCCAATTCTACCAGCTGAAACAGGTGCATTTTCTGTTTTACCCGAAATTTTGGTTATCGTTAAACTTTGAATTGTTTCTTTGCTAAACCAATTTAAATCATCATAACCTATTGAAAATGCGTTGTTATGTATAGGCGCACCTCTATAGTTGGTAGAGTATATTTTTTGATTAAACTCATAATCTCTGCTGTCTTTACTGGTGGCAAATGAAACTTTATCTCCTCTGTTAATTGCCAATCCATTTTTACTGGTTAGCACTGCAGATGCGCCTGATGCATTGTGAATGAAGGCTATGGAGTATTCAATTTTACCAATTACCACTATGGTTTTAGGATGTGTACGAGTTACTTCTTTGCCTGTGGAAGATTTTAGTTTGTATAATTCTGTACTGCAATCTTGGCCGAAAGTATTCAAAGAAACCAACAGCAATGGCAGAATTATAATGGAAAAAATTATACGCCACATAAGCTATCTTTTGATAAGTTTTAGTAAGATACAATTTTTTTTAATTGGTTGTATGTGAATAAAGTATAATGTTGTTGGCAATCAATTGGAAAAACCATGGTTAATTCTTAAATTTCCATTGGATGAAGGAAACGGTATTTCTCAAACGAAATGTTGAAAGATGGAAGCAAATAGAAGCCATGTTTGCTCAAGAGAGTCAAATTGAACCCGATTTGCTAGCAAAGCTGTTTATTGAGCTTACAGATGATTTGTCCTATTCAAAAACCTTTTACCCTAAAAGTAAAACCACTAAGTATTTAAATGGATTAACATCAATGATTCATTTAGACATTTATAAGAACAAAAAAGAAAAATCTAATCGGATAATAGAATTTTGGAAAACAGAATTGCCGCTAATTATGTGGCAGTGCAGATTACAATTGTTATATGCCTTTTTGTTTTTTACTGTTAGCGTTGCTATTGGCAGTGTGTCGCAATACCATGATGATTCTTTTGTGCGTGCAATAATAGGTGATGGCTATGTAAACCAAACCATGGAGAATATTAAGAAGGGTGATCCCTTTGCAGTTTATGGAACAACTAGCGAGTTAGGCATGTCTTTACGAATAACCTTAAACAATATAAGAGTGGCGGCCAACACTTTTATTGGTGGCATATTGGCATTGATAGGCACGGTTTATATCATCTTTTTTAACGGAATAATGGTGGGCAGCTTTTTTACCATGTTTTACCAGCATGGCCAAATAGGTGAAGCTATATTAACCGTGTTAATACATGGTGCAATTGAGCTATCGGTTATAGTAATTGCCGGTTGTGCAGGCTTTACTTTAGGCAACAGCATTTTGTTTCCTAAAACTTTGCCAAGGTTAAAATCATTTATTAACGGTGCAAAAAAGGGCATTAAAATATTTATAGGCATAGTACCACTATTTATATTGGCAGGCTTTATTGAGGGTTTCATAACTAGGCATTACCTATCGTTGCCCCAATTGTTAAAAGGCTTAATGTTGTTTGCCTCTATGGGTTTTATTATTTGGTACTTTGTATTGTATCCCTTTATTGTAAAACGCAGGGTAGATGATAATGCAAAAAAATTAATGAATATTCAATTATGATAGATAAGGTTTACGCTAAGCAAAAAATGAATTTGTTAAAAATCCGAGATTTTTCGCAAGCATTTTCCGATACGTTTAAGTTTATTAAACTAAATGGAAAATCACTTTTCCTTTCGGTATTAATTTACGGAGGGATATTTTCTTTGATTTTAGGTGTTGCTTACGGTTTGTTTATGAGTAAGTATTTCGATTTGATTGGCAATGTTAGTGGTGGCGATCCATTTGACGAATCTAGTATTGAAACCATTGCTTATTACGGAGCAGTAATATTAGTTGCCATGGTGGTTGGCGTTTTGGCTTTTACAGTTATTACGGGTTTAAACTACAAAGCGGTTATTGAATATGAAAAAATGGGAGCTGATGAAGAGCTAACCATGAATACAATTTGGCGTTCAACCAAAAAAGATTTTGCAAGAATTTTAGGAGGTATGTTCTTACTAACATTTTTCCTAACCATAAGCATAACAATTGTGGTAGGAGTTTTCGCTTTAATGGCTGGAGGCTTGGCTACCATTAATGAAGGCCTAATGGTTATACCAATGCTGATGGCATTTTTGATGATTTTTGTAGGAGTTGCTTATTTGGGGACTTGCTTATCTCCTTTTTGGATGGTATATCTACGGGAACGTTTAGGGTTTTTCGATTCAATTAAACGTTGCTTTCAATTGATAAAGGGTAACTTTTGGTCAACATTTTTAGTGTTGTTTGTTATGCAACTACTTACTTCTATTGCGAGTTACATCTTTCAAATTCCGGTACTTATTTATATGATGATTAAAATGGTTATGGGGTTTGATGATAACATGACCGATCCTGGAGACATGCTAAATTTCAATGAATTTATAATGGGTCTGTTGTATGCTTTTTCTTTCTTTGGGAGATATTTAATGTTATCGATAGTATTGGTTGCAACCTCAATTATCTATTACAATTTAGTTGAGCGAAATGAAGGGGAAGATATTTCTAAAAGAATTGATAATATGGGGGTTGATTTATCAAAGTACTAAATGAGCGCACTTAAATTTCTACTCCTCCTTTTTTTCATATCAACCGCAACTGCCATGCTGGCGCAAGGCGATTCGGTAATTATTGATACTGCTGCTGTAGATGTGAGATCCTATTCAGAAGAAATACTGGAAGATTTAAGAGGTAAAAAGGAATTTTTATA
>Ga0114956_1000613_pt1 | contig 26468 bp, 23 predicted proteins | sample MaitaG_FD_87304 | JGI IMG/M metagenome (GOLD analysis project Ga0114956, IMG submission 87304) | Marine algal microbial communities from Maine, USA - Maine_Asex2 metaG | ecosystem: Host-associated > Algae > Red algae > Unclassified | place: Maine, USA | collected 2015-01-05
TAGTTTATTATTTTGATTAATGATTTTGCCGAGCCAGTCAGTAGCAATCTCAATTGATTTTGGGCCTGGCAGGGTGGTAAGTTCGCTGTAAAAAGAAACCATCCTAGCGGTTAAATGTTATAAGTAAAGTTGATCCGTTTTGCTCAAATCCCACGCATTCGCAAAGTTGATGTATAAGGTATACGCCCCGTCCGTTTGGTTTGGTTATGTTTTCAGGTAAAGTGGGGTCGGGTATGTTAATTGGGTTAAACCCATCGCCTTGGTCGCAGATTTTAAAAACCATTTGTCCTGGCTTATTCGTAGTACATGATATTTTAACAACCTTGGCCTTATCTTCTTTGTTACCGTGCACAATGGCGTTTGTTACGGCTTCTGTAAGGCATAGGTTTATTTTAAACAATTTCTCTTCATCAACACCTATTTGGTTACAAATAGAAGCAATAAATTGATCAACCTTGGCTAATTCAGACTTGCAGGATGTTATTTCTAAACTTGATGATGTCATTATGGCCTAATACGATATCGATTTAAAATAGTCTTGCACCAATGTTTTATAGTAGGGCTTTAAGGCGGGAGGCACCTCTTTATAAAGGTCAATTTCAGCTTCTCGCTTTTTTAAATACTCGGCAAGTGAAGGGGGGATTTCCCTTGTTTTTTCTTGTGCAGTTTGCGATTCTCTCTTATTGTCCATCTCTCTTTGCCTTTCAGCCTCTTCAGCTTTAAGAAGCCTTGTCATAATGTCTTTTTGTCTCTTTAAAGTTTCTTGAGTTAGGTTTTTATTTACTATATCTTTTTCTACTTTATCCATTTGTTCAATGGCCTTTTTTAGCTCTTTTGCTTGATCTCCATCAGGCGTACCTTCACCTTGCCCAGCACCACCTTCATTCATGTGTTTTTGAATAGCATCACGAATAGCACTTTGCTGTTTAGCCATTTCAGCTAATTGCTTGCTCATTTCGCGCTTACCCTTACCTCCTTGTCCGCCTTCACCTCCTTTTCCATCTTTCATCTGCTTCATCATCTTCTCCATTTGCTTTTTAAGGCCACCTTGTTTGCCGCTCATTTTGGGCATACCTTGGCCCCCACTTTTAGGGTTGTTGCACATTTGGTTGCCTTGCATTTGAGACGCCATTTGAGCCTGCATTTGCTGCATGGTTTCGTCAAGCATTAGCGCAAGGTTGTTTAGGCTGGTCATAACAAATTGCTGGTTTACGCCCGCCTGTGGCACCTTGCGATCTTCAAGCTTTTTAATGCCACCACTTAAATTTCTTTTAATTTCGCTAAGCTCTTTATTTACAAAGGAAGATAATTCGAACACGCGCTTGCTCAGTGCGGTTAGGCTATCTTCAATTATTCTCATGTCGTCTTTAAGTTTATACTGCTCTTGCACAAGCTTTTTGTAGTTTGGGTTGTTTTTATTGGTAGCGGAAATCTCATCTTTAATGCGTTCTTGGTCAAAGGAAACGTCTACTAGGTTTTCTAAAATTTGCCTCAAACTTTTCATGTCTTCTTGGGCGCTTTCCTCCATTTGAGCGCTCATGCTTTCTTGCATTTTCTTAGCCATCTCCTTCATTTTTTCAGCAGCCTTCTTTTGAGATTTTGACGATTTGCTTTTTTGGCTTTTTTCCATCTCTTCTTTTCCTTGCTCCATGCTTTCTTCCGCAGCCTTTTGTTCTTCCTCTGTATCTGGGGTTTCAAAATCTTCCAGTTCTTCCGCCTTCTCTTCTAGCTTTTCCAGCTTTTCTTGTATTTCATCAAACTCTTTCTGTATCTCCTCCTGTTCCTTTATTATCTCTTCTTTAGACTTTTCGCCTTCTTTACTTTCTTCAGCCAATTCTTCCTGCTTTTCTGCAAGCTCCTCTAATTTCTCTATCGCCTCAGTCATTTCTTGCTCTGCCTCCATTTGCTTAAATAGCTCCAACATGCGCTCTAATTCTTTTTCTAGCTCTTCATCTGTCAAGTTCATTTCTTCTAGTTCTTGCAGTGCATCATCCTTTTTCATATCGTCAAGCATCTCCTCCATCTTCTCCATCATTTCCTTCATCTCATCCGTAAGCAACTCATCCATTATTTCTTGCAATTGCTCACGCTTCTTTTCAATACTTTCTGAAAATTCTTTAAACTCTTCTTCCTTACTCTGGTTTTGTTCAAATTGTTTTTGAAGTTCTTCTACTTGATTCTTTAGCTCTTGCTGCTTATTAATCATGTTTTCAATGGCCTTTTTATCGTTCCATTCCATGTTTTTCTTTTCAAGCAACTTTTCTTTAAGGTCTTTAATATCTTCTTTTAACGATTTGCTTTCATCAATGGCTTCTTTAAGGTTTTCTTTAAACTCATCTTTGTCTGCATCACTTTTTTGCTCAAGCTCTTTTATGCTGGGCTTTTTAAACGAAAGTGGGTTGGTGCGTGCAGATTTTGCGCCCGATACACCATCATTGTCCCAAACCTCAAAGTAGTAGGTTATCTTTTCGCCTGGCATTAAACCAAACTGATTCACATCAACGTAATAAGAGAATTTGTCAAAATTACTTGATGGGTTAAATGTTATTGGTTTTGATTGTTGAGGCTTAGAAGATGCATCACCTTCAATGGTATACTTAAAATTAAGTTGTGAAAATCCATAATCATCAGAAATCTCTCCAGAGAAAAAGGTTAAGTTAGGAGCTGTAGTGTCTTTTTTATTATCAACCTTTATTGTGGGGTGCTGGTCAGATATAACAGAAATGTTGTAAGCAATGGAGTCAGTAGCACCCACTTTATTGTTGGCAATAAGCAACTCATATGGCGTGGATGAATACAAGCTTTTTTTATAGGTAAAAATGTTTTCCCCTAAACGTTCTGCTTGTAACGCAGTATCTGGAAACAAAACGGCTAAATTGTCAGTGTTTTTAGCATTAAACTTCCAATAAGCCTTGGTTCCTTTAGGCACATTTAGATCGCCTAAATTCTTAAGGGTTTCATCTTTGCGCTTAATGTAGTTGGGATAATCCAGCTCAACCGTGAAACCAAGAATTGCAGGTTTGGGCATTACGGTTATCTCAAAGTCATCTGATTGAATGCCTTGTGAATTAACATAAAAACTCATGTCGTTGGTAATCTTATCAAATTTATAAACGAAAAGATTATTCTCGTTTTTATTCATTTTTAACGTGTATTCGCCTTGCTGTAGATAAACCTCATTGGGTAAAAAATCACCGTTAACAGCTACTTTTATTTCTAGAGGGTCGTATTCTAAAACTTCCAGATTATCATTAATCAATTCAAAATAGAAGGGCGCAGGCTTTACGGTTTCTACATTGTTTTTGATAATTCTTTCCGAGCCATCTTTAATAATGTTGGGTGCGGCAAATAATAGAACTACTAATGATAATACAGGAACTAGCGCAAACTTTAAATATTTTTTATTTGTGCTAAAATCAACAGCCCTTTTAAAGGGAATGGGCTTAAGAGATTCTATTTTTTGGTCGATACTTGCAGAAATCAAAGCGCTATCACCAGAAGCTGAAGATTGCTCTTTCAATTGCAAGATGTTTAACAATCTATCTTTTACATCACTAAAGTGGTCGCCAATGATTGTGGCTGCCTGTTGGTGCGAAATTACTTTACCAAGCTTAAGGTAGTTAAGTAATGGAAGTCCTATCCAATAAATTAAACTAATTGCTAGCACTCCAATAAAAGAAAAAAGTAAACCTTTGCGAATTGTTCCTGGAAAGAAGAATTTATATTCTAAAAAAGAGAACACTAGAAATAACAAAAGGATAAGCCCAACAAAATATAGTGAGCCCTTAATTAGCTTGTTTACATAGTATTTGCGCGTAAACTCGTCAATTTTCTTTATAAGAATATAATAATTAGATGTTTGCTGATTCATAAAAACACTTCTGTAACAAAAATGATGCTACATTATAACCAATTGCATAATGTTTGAGTTGCATAAAATGTGTTAAATATTTGTTTTGCCTAAATATGACGTATTTAAATGCTTTGGGGTTTAAAGTAAACATCTCTCATGTTTCTATATTCCATTGGATTTTTAGGGCAATTGGCAACTTTTTTCTGCAGTAAACGATAAATTTTGTCGTAATACAATATTAAAACTGCAGCATCATCCATAGCAATTTGCTCAGCTTGTGCATATAAATTGTAACGTTCATTTTCATCTGCGGTTTTAAGTGCTCTTTCCATGGTTTTATCAAACTCAGTATTTGAGTATCTAAATGAATTTATATACGCCTTGCCATTAGGATCTTTGGGTATGTGCTTGCTCAAATAAAGATTTAGGAAATTTTCTGGATCAGGGTAATCGGCAATCCATCCAAGCCTCCAAAACTCGGCATTACCGGTTTCAATGATTTCTAAGTGTTGCGCCCAAGGCATTTGTTTTAGCGTAACATCAATGCTTAAATTGTCTTTTAACATTTTAACTACGGCTTCAGCAACATTAACATTTCTGCCACCACCAGCGTTTAGTTGTAAAACTAGTGGCTCAAAGCCTTCACCGTTAGGATATCCAGCTTCTTTCATCAATTGACGAGCTTTATCGGGGTTATAGGTGTATCCTTTTACTTGGTCGTATTTATAGCCATTAAAGCCCGGAGGAACCATGCCAAATTCACCTGGCACGCCTGTATTTTTTAATGTAAATTTTGCCAGTTTTTGTCTATCAATAGCATAATTAAATGCCTGACGTAATTTTTTATTTTTAAATCGCTCGTTTGTATTTAGCAATCCATAATATTGGGTTGCAAACTCTGGCGCTATTTGAACATTAAATTTTTTGTAATCACCTATTAGTTGGTCGTTTACATCAACCATACTTCCCATCATTTCTAAAGGTGGGCGGTAAACAATGTCAAGATTTCCCTTTTGAAATTCTAATAGCTCGGCCTGCTTTTCTTTAATAAAAGAATACTTTATGCCATCTAAATAAGGTAGTTGATTACCATTGTCATCTTTTCCCCAATAAGTCTCATTCTTTTTCATAAAAACTACCTCATCTTCTTTTAGCACTTTAAGGGTAAAAGGGCCAGTACCAACAACATTTATTCTCATATCTTTGTCATACTTTTCGAAAGCTTCTTTTGGGTAGATAAATGTGAAAGGCAATGCCATTAAATGTAGGAAGCTGCCAAATGGCTCAACCAACGATACCGACACCGTGTAATCGTCAATAATTTTTACGCCACTAACACCAGTTGCAGGTGTTTTACCCGCGGCTGTTGCATCATAATGATCTTTAAAACCTACAATTCTATCTTTAAAAAAGTGAAAACCTTGGTTGTTAACGTCAGCAGTTGCCAATTGGTTAAAGCACCATTCCACATCTTTGGAGGTTACCTCTCGTCCTTTTCCATCAGTAAAACATGCGTTGTCATGAAATTTAACTCCCTTTCGTAAATAAAACGTAAACTCTGTAGCATCTTCATTTACCTCCCACTTTTCCGCTAAGCCAGGTATTACACTTAAATCGCCTTGATCTAAAAGAACCAACCCTTCATACATTTGATTAACTATTCGGCTACCAGCAACTTCTGTAATATTAAGAGGGTATAAACTTTTAAAAAACTGCTCTTCATTATGCTTTAGCACACCTCCATAATAAACTCCACCTGCTGCGGCTTTTAATTCACTCGAACTAGCTTTTGGTTTTGAATCATCTTTGTTGGCGCTTGGGTCGCCACCGCATGAGAATAGTAAAAGTGTTATTGCCAAAATTATGACGGATAAAAATTTCATAAAGAATTATTTGAATCATTAAAAATACAAACATTAAAAAGGGCATGCCAAAGCATGACACACCCTTTTCAATAAAAAAATTTACTAGGTTATTTTATGACTTTTATGGTCATTTTCAAATCTTCTAAAGGTCTATCTCTACCATCTTTTTGAACGGCAGCAATTTTATCAATTACATCTAAACCTTCAATTACTTGACCAAATACAGTGTAACCACCATCAAGGTTAGGTGTTCCGCCAACTTCTGCATAAGCCTTTTTGGCTTCTTCATTTTTTATTTGACCCATTTGGGCTGCAGGATATTTTCTTCCTTGCACAATATAGAATTGTGAGCCAGAGGATGCTTTTTGTGGGTTTTGGGCGTCACCCATTCTAGCAGCACTCAATGCGCCTTTTTTGTGAAAGAGATCGCTATTAAATTCCGCAGGAACCGTATAGCCAGGACCTCCCATGCCTAATGGCTGCCCTTTAGTTGCGGTTTTGCTCATAGGGTCGCCTCCCTGAATCATAAAGCCGGCAATAATTCTATGAAATAACATGTCGTTGTAATAACCAGCATCTGCAAGCTTTATAAAGTTGTCTCTATGCAGAGGTGTTTCATCATGTAAAACAGCAACCATATCTCCATAGCTAGTGCTAATTTTTACTTTTCTCCCTTCTTTACCCACCTTGGTTTTACTGTTAAATTCAGGCACAACAACATTGCCTGCAGGTTTTGGAGCAGCTTGCTTTGCTTTCTCAACCGGCTTTTCAACTTGCTTGGTCTGTTCTGTTTTTTTGTTTTCTGTTTTTTCTTTGGCTTCTTCTGAGTTGCATGCGTACATGATAAATGACATTAAGGCAACCGACAATAAGTATTTCATTTAGTTAATTTTAAAGTATTCTATAATTTGCTCTTTAAGCAATGCTTCTTGTTGCTCAAGCGTATGTTTCACATATTTTTCTGTTGGAGAGTAGTGTGGCCAGCCATCATCATCATTCATATCAAATTTATAATAATCAACTTGACTTAGTAGCTTGCAAACCGCTATGTGTATTAAGTCTTGTTTTTCTTCCTTGGTAAACTTTCTCTTCAAGTCTCCCAACTCCTGTACTCCAATCAAATACAAAACCGCTTGCATATCTGGTTTTTTCCCAAATACCTCTTCAACCTTTAAAAGAACATTTTGCCAGGACTCTTCCATACAAAGCATTTTTTATGCGGGGCAAATATAGATAAATTTGCAATCGTTGGGGTAAACTTGTAACTTAGAAGGGCCTTAGGATTTACTATACACAAAACTCTCATATGAACTTTAAACCATGGCGCGCAGTCTTTCTATTTGCTATAACCTTTTTATTTTTAAGCTCAATACTTGCACAAGGTGACTTTAATCGCTATTACGGCATACCCGTTAGTGATGGAACAGGCTCTCTAGATAGGGCCTGGGAAGGAGGACTAAACAACCCTATGTTCAACCATGCCGATTTGGATAATGACGGCACAATGGACCTGATAGTGTTCGATAAATCGACCAATAAGTTTAGCGCTTATTTAAATCAAGGTGGGCCAACACCAGCTACATATGCTTTTGCTCCAAGTGAAACCAATGTTTTTTCAGATTCGGTTACCGATTGGGTTTTGTTTAGAGATTACAATTGTGATGGAATACAAGACATTTTCACCTATTCAATATTATATGGTGGAGGTGGAATTTCTGTTTTTAAAGGAAATAGAGATATAAATGGTAAGCTATTTTATACCGTTGCAAGAGGTAAGCTTTGGAACGACAGCTTAACCAACCCTAGTACGGTTTATTGCTCATCTGTAGATTTGCCTGCGATTGAAGATATTGATGGTGATGGTGACATGGACATTTTGGCCTTTCCGTTATTTGGTTCGTCTGCACGTTATTTTAAAAACAAATCGGTTGAGCAGGGCTTTGGATGTACCAACTTGATTTATGAAATTGAAACAAATTGTTGGGGAGGCTTTAGGGAAAGCTCTGCAACGAATGCTATAACATTAAACGTTGCTTGCAAGGGTGGTAACAGCAGTGCTGGCGGAAGTGGCGGAAGGCATGCCGGCTCATCAATGACATTGTTTGACAATGATTCAGATGGCGATTTGGAATTGTTGTTGGGAGATATTAGCTATAGCAACATATTCTATTTAGGGAATGGAGGCTCTGCGGCTAATGCAACACTTACTTCAAAAGATTCTCTTTTCCCGTCTGGAGGTACAAGTTATTTAGAAGACGTATATCCAGGTTGTTTTTTATTAGACATTGACAATGACGGAGATGATGATTTGCTAGCAGCACCACTTTCTACAACTGAGGGCACTGCTAGAGATAATATTTATTATTACCAAAACAATCCTACTGCGGGGGTTTCGAGCTTTTCATTAACACAAAACGATTTTTTGGTTGGCGAAATGATTGATTTAGGTATTGGAGCTTATCCTACCTTTTTAGATTTTGATGGAGATGGAGATTTAGACATAATTTCGGGTAATCAGGGCTCATATAATACACCACCAAGCATACCCGTGCTAGTTACACATCAGTTTTTTACTAGCTCTTTGGCTTTAATAGAAAATACAGGAAGCAACATTGCCCCTAGCTATAACTTAGCTAGCCGAGACTGGAAAGGCTTAAGAGGGATGAACATGCTTAACTTGGCGCCAACGTTTGGCGATTTGGATGGTGATGGAGATATTGATTTGATGCTCGGAGAAAGTGAAGGAAGGTTGATTTACCATGAAAACATGAGCTCATCACCTACTGTTTTTACCTTTGGCTCACCACAAATGCCTTACAGTTTAATTGATGTTGGAAGAACTAGCACCCCTCAATTGATTGATTTGGATAATGACAATGATTTAGATTTAGTGATTGGAGACAATCAGGGTGGTGTTCAATACTTTGAAAATACTGGTAGCCCAACTAGTCCAACTTTTTCATCAATAGGCATTTTATGGGATTCAGTTGATACTAGAAGACCTTTTCCGAACAACCCCTCAGTTGGCAATGCAGCGCCACATGTTACCCCTTTAACGCCAACAGGTGAATTGTATTTAGTTACCGGATCTGCTAGCGGACATGTTCAGTTGTTATCAAATATTGAAGCCAATATTTCAACTGGTAAATTTGTTAAAACAGACGAAAATTATACAGATGGGAGGTATGCTAAAAACAGCAGCATTGCAGTTGCTGATATAGTAGGTAATGATGGTATTTATGAAATGTTGATTGGCATGAAGTCGGGTGGTTTTGCTTTGCTTTCGCAAGATACGAGCGTTGTTCATCAGCCTATAAAAGCTCCAGAACTGCAATTAATAAAATCGCTTAACGTTTATCCTAACCCAGCTAAAGAAGTTATTTCATTTGAGCTACCAGTGCCCGCAAATGGAGATAATGTTACCATAGAAGTAATAGGGATAGATGGAAAAGTGCTTCAAAACAATGAAGTTCGTCATTTAAAAGAAACGCTCAGCATAAACATTGGCAATTTACCCAATGCTATGTATTTCATAAAAGCAACCTCCCCATCAATTGTTGCAACAGGCAAGATTATTAAATCTACCAACTAAGGATTAGGGTCTGAATAATCAGGATTGTTGAGTAAACTATGGTCTGTAAAGGTGTGTAAGAAAGCTAGCAAATCGGCTTGTTTTTTGGAATTAAGATTAAAGGGAATATGGTCTTTTAAGGCCGGATCCAGACAAGGCTTATTTATAACTCCTTGACTGTAGAAACCAACAACATCTTCTAACTTACTGAACCGGCCATCATGCATATATGGGCCGGTTAAAGCGATATTACGTAACGTTGGAGTTCTAAATTGCCCCATATGTTCTGCTACACCGGTATGTCCTCCTCTGCCATTGTCAACAAAGCCAGTAACACAATGTGGGTCAAGGCCATTGTCATGAAAGTCATTGTCATGAAATGATTTTGCCGTGGTGTGGCAATGCTGGGCACAATCAGCTCCGCCCTTACTTGGCTCTAACGTAAATAGTAGCAATCCATCAGACTCTTCATTACTCAATCTTAATCCAGCATACAAGTTGCTATCAAACTTTGAATGGTAACTCACAATTGTTTTTACGAACTGAGCAATTGCCATAGTAGTTTGCTCCTTGGTAATAATTTTAGTACCGAATGCATCCAAGAACATTTTGGGGTAAATACTGTCGGCACTTAGTTTGGCCACAACGCTCTCCCAGGTTTCGTCCATTTCAACAGGGTTGGTAACTGGCCCCAAGTGATGTAATGGCAAAGAAGGGGAGCTTCCATCCCAATTGAACGAACTGCTCCATGCAAGATTTACTAAACTCATGGAATTTCTGGTGCCCGTTAAACCATCAACACCTATGCTTAATACCTTACCACAATCTGTAAAAGCGCAAGACTGATCGTGGCAAGATGAACAGGAAATAGTGTTGGTTCTGGAAAGCATCTCTTCATAAAACAAATGTCTTCCAAGTTCAATGCCTTCAACTGTCATTGGGTTTTTCATAGAAGGTGCTGGTGGTGCTATGTTCCACGGTAAATTCCAAACATAAGGTGTGGGGTTATGGCTGTTGGTGTCCGACTTGCACGGCATAACCGTTTCTGGCTTGCAGTTGTAAATAAGTATTATTAAGGCGAATAGCCAGTAAAGCTTTTTACTTTTCATGGCTTTATTTTATGTTTTATGCTAAATACACGCTAGTTAGCAAATAAATCACCACATTTAAAGATAGTTAAATTAAACGGAAAATCGCTGCTCTATGGATTGGGGTCCGAATAGTCAGGATTGTTAATTAGCACATAATCTGTGAAAGTATTTAGGTAGGCAATAATGTCAGTTTTATCTTTTGCAGAAAGGTTTAGATTAATGTTCGCATGATGATCTAGCAAAGGGTCTAAACAAGATTTACGGTTAACTTGATTATCATAAAAATTAACCACCTCTAAAAGACTGCCGAATCTGCCATCATGCATGTAAGGGCCAGTTAGAGCGATATTTCTCAATGTGGGGGTTCTAAATTGGCCCATGTGCTCTGCAACACCCGTATGCCCTCCTCTTCCATTGTCTGCAAAGCCGGTTACGCAAAAAGAATCTAAGCCATTGTCATGAAAATCATCATCATGGAACGACTTTGCAGGAGTATGGCAATGCGCAGCGCAGCCAACACCCAAAGGAACGTCTTCTTCAAAAATAAACTTACCATCAGATTCGGCATTGCTTAATCTAAGGCCTGCATGCAAATTACTATCGCTTTTAGAGTTATAGCTCACAATAGTTTTTACGAACTGTGCAATTGCTTTAGCTGTTTGTTCTTTTGTAATAGTGCTTGTGCCAAATGCTTCATTAAACATGGTTGGATAATCATCATCTGCGCTTAGCTTGGCAACAACATTGGCCCAAGTTTCATCCATTTCAACAGGGTTTGTAACGGGCTCTAAGTGATGAAGTGGCAATGAAGTTTGACTGCCATCCCAATTGAATGAAGTATTCCATGCAAGATTTACCAAGCTCATAGAGTTTCTTGTGCCAGTTAAGCCATCTACTCCGATACTTAAAACTTTATTACAATCGGTAAATGCGCATGATTGATCATGGCAAGATGAGCATGAAACTGTGTTAGTTCTCGACAACATTTCTTCATAAAACAAATGCCTGCCAAGCTTTATGCCTTCCACCGTCATAGGATTATCAATTGATGGTGCAGGCGGAGCTATATTCCAAGGTAAATTCCATGAATATGAGGTAGGGCTGTAAGTTCCCGGCCCTGTTGGTTCAATAGGGTCGGGTTTACAACTGAAAATAAGTGTAATAAGAGCCAATAGCCAGTAAAGTATTTTACTTTTCATGGCTAGCTTTTATTTTATGTTAAATGCGCTTGGTATATTGGCAACAAAAGCTTGTGCTGCACTAGGATTGTCCCCAACATGAGTAACTGAATCAACGGCTAAATCTATACCTGCAAATAATTTTTCAATGTCCACCTCTATGGTCACTTCAGTTAATGTCGTATTAGATGTAGCAAACGCTGCCGTTTTGGATACGTTGGTTAACAAATTGTCCGTACCAATATGGTATTGCATAGCTGTTTCATAAGTGCCGTCACCATCTTTATCAATAGAGCCGTCAACTCTTACAAATCTGTAGCCAGCATTCCAACCCCAGTGGTTTCCTGGAGTTTTAATTTCTAATGGATCTCCTGGAGGATATGAAGCTGGGTCTAAATGGTTGGTAGCGGAATCAACACCCACATCAAAAGATAGCCCAGTGTATGAACCGGTTTGTAAGTCAGTTGCAGTAAAAGACTCGCTAGTGCCAGGCTCAAAGTAAAAATACTCAGAGTTATTAACTGTCGAACCAGATGCGGTAGTTAAAGATAAGCCAGACATGTAAAATCTAAAAATATCTACCTTAAAATCTACCATGCCAATCATATAATTGTTTCCTTCAACAAAATCGGCAGTGCCAACTTTAGGTTCAAAGTTTAATTTTAATGATTGACTAAAGGGATAGGTGCAAGATCCGTCATCAATGTCGGCATCAGCATCAAAGTTTGTTGCAGCAGTGTCAGTGCAACCCTCTGTATCATCCGTGCAGGATGTAAATGAGGCAAAAATTCCAAAAATCAAAAGGCAAATTATTGAGATTTGTGTTGTATTCATATATTTAAAACGTTTAATATTTTAATTTGGTTGCAAGGTTATTAAGCAAATGTCAAAAATTAACATAAAAATCATCTTTATCCCCTAAAAATGGCAATTGCTGCCTTGTCTTTTGTAAAAATAATAAATCTAAAGTTTCTGTAAAAACTATTTCTTTTCCTTCAATCTTATTTAGAACGGTTCCAGCGGCATTTATTATACATGAATGGCCAGGATAATTATAATTGTTGCCATCTAGGCCCACTCTATTAACGCCAATAATATAGCTTTGGTTTTCGATTGCTCTAGAAATTAGCAAGCTATCCCAATGGTAAATCCTTTTTTCGGGCCAATTGGCCATAACAACAGCAAGGTCATAATTTTGCGTATTTCTCATCCAAACGGGGAAGCGCAAATCATAACAAATAAAAGGAGCAATTCGCCAACCATTTAATTCTATTATTATGTTTTCATTGCCACTAACATAAACTTCATGCTCCTTAGCCATGGCAAACAAATGCCTTTTATCATATTGGGCAATTTCTCCGCTTTTACTGCAGAAAATCATGCGATTAAAGAACACGCTATTTTCTTTTACAATTAAACTACCCATAATCGCACAGCTTAATTTTGCGGCAGAACTTTTCATCCAGCTAATCGTAGGGCCATCCATTGTTTCAGCTAAATCAACAGCATTCATTGTAAACCCCGTAGGAAACATTTCGGGCAACACAATTAAGTCAACATCTTGACCTTGTAAATCAGTTAGTTTTTCATCAAAGCGTAAAAGGTTTTCCTTTTTGTTTTCCCAAACCAGGTTGGCTTGTATGGCGGCAACTTTTAAATTTTGCATAGCAATTTTGTAGCATTTGTTAATGTTTCTTCATTTTTTGCGAAACAGAATCGCACTACTTTATTGTCATTTTTGTTATCATAAAAAACAGAAACAGGTATTGACGCAACCTTGTGTTCAGCAGTAATTCTTTTGGCAAAAACAACATCATTTTCATTTGAAATTGCTGAATAATCAGCCAATTGAAAATAGGTGCCTTTAGAGGGTAGCATTTTAAATTTGGAAGCTTTCATTAAATCTAAAAACAAGTCGCGTTTTGCTTGATAAAATGAAGGTAAGTTTTGGTAATTGTCTTTTTCTGAAATATAATCGGCTAAGGCATGTTGCACAGGAGTGTTTGCGCTAAACACATTAAATTGATGCACTTTTCTAAACTCTTTCATTAAATTATCGGGGGCAACTGCATATCCCATTTTCCAACCCGTGGCATGAAACGTTTTCCCGAAAGAAAAAATGGCAATGCTTCTACTTGCTAGCTCAGGGAAACGCAAAACGCTTTGATGTAATTGACCATCAAAACAAATATGCTCATATACTTCATCACTTAAAACTACAATGTTGGTGTTGGCAACAATTTGGGCAAGCGTTTTTAAATCATCTTCAGTTAATGTTGAGCCTGTTGGGTTGTGTGGGCTGTTTATAATTACCATGCTCGTTTTATCGGTAATTGCATTTTTAAACTCCTGCCAATCGATATTAAAATGGGGGTATTTTAATTGTAAATGAATTGGTTTTCCACCAGCTAAAACGATTGATGGAGCATAACTATCATAAGAAGGATCGAAAATTACCACCTCATCTCCTTTATTAACTAGCGCTGCTATTGCTGTAAACAAACCTTGTGTGCCACCTGCAGTAACCGTAATTTCTTCTTTTTCATTTAACTGCAAGCCATAAGTATTGCTTACTTTTTGAGCAATTGATGCTAATAATTTTGGCACACCTGCCATTGGCGCATATTGGTTAAGTCCTGCTGTCATATAGTGGCCAACCAGATCAATTAATGGCTTTGAAACATCAAAATCGGGAAACCCTTGAGAAAGGTTAATGGCACTTTCGTTATTGGCCAGGGCAGACATTACACTAAAAATTGTGGTTCCTACATTTGGCAACTTAGACTTAACTGTTATCTTTTTTGTTTGGCTAGAGGAAATCATCTCCTTGCTGCTGTTTAATGTCGGCAGTAATTTGTTTTATAATGCCCTCATTGTCTTTTTTACAAATCATCAACACATCATCCGTATCAACAACAAAGTAATCTTCTAGCCCCTGCAGCACAACCAGCTTGCCATTGGGCACCATTATCATTGAATTTGAGGTGTCATAAACCATTACATTGTCGCCACTAACGGCATTGCCAACATAATCTTTTTCATATTGCTCGTACAATGATGTCCAAGTGCCCAAGTCAGACCAACCCAAGTCGGCAGGAATTACAAAAACATCTTCTGCTTTTTCCATTATTCCATAATCTATAGAAATGTTGGTACACATAGAGTAGGCCGAGTTAATAAATGACGGTTCATCAGGTGTGTTGTAGGCATCAACTCCTTCTGCAAAAATTTCATTTATTTCTGACTGATGCTTTTCAAATTCTTGAACAATGGTATTTGCGCTCCAAATAAATATTCCTGAATTCCAAAGAAAGTCGCCACTTTGAATAAATGTTTCAGCCAATTTTCGGTCGGGTTTTTCGGTAAATGTTTTTACCTTAAATACACCCTCTTCTGCAGATTCTGTTGTGTGCTGTATATACCCATAACCAGTATCTGGCCTAGACGGTTGCACACCTAAGGTGACCAGTGCATTAGATTTTTGTGCAAACTCTACTGCATTTAAAATTGTTTCTTCAAACACACCTTGGTTTTGGACAATGTGATCTGAAGGTGCGATAACGGTAATGGCATTGGGGTTAATGGCCTTTATTTTATGGGAAAAATAGCAAACGCATGGGGCGGTGTTTCGCCTTAACGGTTCAATTAAAATTTGCTGCTTTGTTATGTCAGGTATTTGTTCTAATACGGTGTCAGCATAGCTTTTGTTAGTAATAATAAATATATTTTCCTTTAAGCAGAATTTACTAAAACGGTCAAATGTTTCTTGGATAAGACTTTTACCAGTTCCCATTATATCAAGAAATTGCTTTGGGTAGTTTGCCCTACTTGCTGGCCAAAATCTACTGCCAATTCCTCCGGCCATTATGCCTATGTATATGTCTTTCTTCAATATTGTTCTTTTTATTCTTGCCTACACAAGCCCTTCTTTTATTAAATCGTGTAAATGTACCATTCCTATGTAAACTTCATCTTTAGTAATTATTATTTGCGTAATGCCTTTGGCACTCATTAATTGCAATGCTTCCTTTGCTAATGTGCTGTGTCTCAAAGTTAGGGGATTCTTTGTCATTACAGCCTCTGCCGTTAATTTATCAAAACTCAGTCCTTTTTCAAGCATTCTACGAACATCTCCGTCAGTAATTATTCCAACTAGGCGGTTGTTGTTTAAAACTGCTGTTGCGCCCATTCGTTTGGATGAAATTTCGAGAATTACATCTTTTATGTTGGCATTAAGGCTAACACTTGGCTTTGCATTCTCATTTAATAAAGAGTGAACTGAAAGAGTTAAAGCCTTACCCAAAGAGCCGCCAGGGTGGTGCTCGGCAAAGTCAACATCACTAAAACCTTTGAGCTTTAAAAGGCAAATTGCAAGGGCATCTCCCATTGCTAATTGTGCAATGGTACTTGAAGTTGGTGCTAAATTGTTAGGGCATGCCTCTTTGGCAACATGTGCCAAAATGGTAACATCTGCATTTTTTGCAAGAATAGAGTCTTTTCCTCCAGTGATTGCAATTAATGGATTGCCCCTTTTTTTAATAGTTGGCAAAATGTTTTTTATTTCCTCTGTTTCTCCACTTTTTGATAAGCAGATGATTACATCATGCTGCTGAACCATCCCTAGGTCTCCATGGATGGCATCTGCGGCATGCATAAACATAGCAGGTGTGCCAGTTGAATTAAATGTTGCAACTAGTTTGGTCGCAATATTTGCGCTTTTACCTATGCCGGTAACTACAACTCGGCCTTTGCACTTTTGCACCTGTTGAATTGCCAATGCAAATTGATCGTTTAACTGCGGGATTAATCCTAGCAGCGCCTCTCCCTCAATTTGAAGTGACTCTTTAGCGATTTTTAATATTGGTTCAATGTCTGTTTTATGCATTTTTGTTAAGCCTTTTACTTTAAAGGAAAAATTTGTGTAAATTTATTAAAACCTTATTTGATTTATTACGTCTAAGATATTATGGAAGAAACCGTGCCTATGGGTAATGTTGCTGAAATGAATTTTTCAGAAGCATTAAAAGAACATTTCGGCTTTACAAGCTTTAAAGGACAACAAGAAGAAATTATAGCTAGCCTTATGAATGGGCAAGACACATTTGTGATTATGCCCACAGGAGGCGGTAAATCATTGTGTTATCAATTACCTGCATTAATGTTGCCAGGTATAGCAATAATTATTAGTCCATTAATTGCGTTAATGAAAAATCAGGTAGACTTGGTTAGAGGCTACAGTAACAATCAAGAAATTGCCCACTTTTTAAACTCTTCTTTAAATAAAACTCAGGTAAAACAAGTAAAGGAAGACATTGTAGATGGCAAGACAAAATTGCTCTATGTTGCTCCAGAGACACTAAAAAAGGAAGAAAACCTAGCTTTTTTTAAGTCTATAGAAGTTTCTTTTGTTGCCATTGATGAGGCGCATTGCATATCTGAATGGGGCCATGATTTTAGGCCAGAGTATAGAAGAATTAGAGAAATGGTTGCAGCCATTAATAACGACATTCCATTAATTGCATTAACGGCCACAGCTACACCCAAAGTAAAAATTGACATAGTAAAAAACTTAGCGCTTAAAGACCCCAAAGTTTTTATTAGCTCATTTAACAGAACCAACTTGTTTTATGAGGTAAGGCCAAAGGGCAAGGAAGAAAATGTGTTAAAAGACATTGTTCATTATATTAAAAGCAACGCAGGTAAATCGGGCATCATTTACTGTTTAAATAGAAAAACAACAGAAAAACTGGCTCAACTTTTATCAGTAAATGATATTAAGGCAGCTGCATACCATGCAGGCATGGATGCCAACACAAGATCAAAAATTCAAGATGATTTTTTGATGGAAGAGATTGACGTTATTTGCGCTACCATTGCATTTGGAATGGGCATTGACAAGCCAGATGTTAGGTTCGTAATCCACTACAATGTGCCAAAAAGTATAGAAAACTACTTTCAAGAAACAGGCAGGGCAGGTCGAGATGGCTTGGAAGGTGTGTGCATTACCTATTTTAGTTATGCTGATATTACCAAACTCGAAAAGTTTTTAAAGGACAAGTCCGTTCAAGAGCGAGAAATTAGCGCGCAGTTAATTAATGAGGTAGAGGCTTTTGCCTGTACTTCTGACTGCAGAAGATTGTTTTTACTACACTACTTTGGTGAAAATTGGGATGCAAAAAATTGCAACTGCATGTGTGACAACTGCAAAAACCCTAAGAAAAAAGAAGAGCTTAAAGATGACCTGGTAATTGCCTTAAAAGCGGTAGTAGAGACTAAAGAGAAGTTTAAAATTAAGCATTTAGTGAGTTTTGTTATGGGCAAGAAGACCCAAGACATAACTGCTTATAAGCATGATCAATTACCAACTTTTGCAGCTGGTAAAGGCAAAGATGACCACCATTGGAACTCAATTTTAAGGCAAGCAATTTTAAAAGATTTTTTACGAAAAGATATTGAGGATTACGGTGTAATTAAGTTTACTAAAAAGGCGGAAGATTTTTTGAAAAACCCAGTATCCATAAAGTTTGCGATTAACCATGATTTTGATAAAATAGCTAATACAGCAGATGCGAAAATAACGGCTAGTGGAAGAACCTTGCTAGATCAAACGCTATTTAATTTGCTAAAAGATTTAAGGCGAGAGGTTGCTAGAAAGCACAATGTACCGCCTTTTGTAATTTTTCAAGATCCATCATTAGAGGATATGGCTACCAGATATCCAATAACTCTGGAAGAGTTTGGGCATATAACAGGAGTTAGCAAAGGAAAGGCGCTTAAGTATGGAGAAGAGTTTAGTGATGCAATAAAAAGCTATGTTGAGGAGTACGAAATTGATCGACCAACAGATATGGTTATAAAATCGGAAGCAAAAAAGAGTAAGAAGAAAGTGCAGCTAATTATGGGAATTGATAAAAAAATTGCCTTACCTGAGTTGGCTGAAAGCAATGACCTTACTATGCATAACTTAATTACCGAACTAGAATCGATAGTTGGTTCGGGTACAAAAATTAATATTGACTATTATATTGAAACAATAGTTGATGAAGAGTTAATAGTTGATGTAATCGAATACTTTAAAACAGCCGAAACCGATAGCACAGATGCGCTATTTGAAGAGTTTGCAGAAGATGAGGTTGAGCAAGAAGCCTTGCAAATGATTAGGGTAAAGTTTTTGAGCGATTTCGCAAACTAGCCCTTCTTTTTGGCCAAAACTATTCCTACAAAACCTAGAATAATAAATGCGACCCCAGCAATTAACAAGGCAGAGGTCATAAAATTATCTTGAATAAGGTTGGCAAACCTTCCTACAGCTCCTGCCACTAAGCAAATTGCACCTAATACAATTCTAACCTTACCTTTTTGAACAAAGGCTTTTTTTAAATCTGGCTGGCTCATGGCATCATACTGTTTTTAAAACATCTAATTGTTCACCAACCATTTTAAATGCGGCAATTGCCTTGTCTAAATGCCCTTTTTCGTGGGCTGCAGATATTTGAACTCTAATACGAGCTTGACCTTTAGGCACAACAGGATAGTAGAACCCAATAACATAGATGCCTTGTTCTAACAATGCATCTGCCATTTTTTTAGCTAAAACGGCATCATAAAGCATAATTGGAACAATTGGGTGGTCGCCAGGAGTAATGTTAAAACCATTATTGGTCATTTCAGTTCTAAAGTACTTTGTGTTGCTTTCCAACTTATCTCTAAGTTCTGTTGTTTCGCTTAGCATATCTAACACGGCAATTGAAGCACCAACAATAGAAGGAGCAACGGTGTTAGAAAATAAATATGGTCTTGATTTTTGTCTTAGCATATCAACAATTTCTTGCCTAGCGCAAGTAAAACCGCCAGAAGCACCGCCTAATGCCTTGCCTAAAGTACCAGTAATAATGTCTACTCTGCCCATTACATCACAGTATTCATGCACTCCTCTTCCGGTTTTTCCTAAAAACCCTGTGGAATGACATTCATCTACTGCCACTAATGCGTTGTACTTATCTGCTAAGTCACAAATTTTATCTAATTGTGCAATTGTGCCATCCATTGAAAATGATCCATCAGTAACAATTACACGGCTTCTTTGCTCTTGAGATTCTTTTAGCCTTTCTTCTAAATCAGCCATGTCATTATGGATATACCTATACCTAGCGGCTTTGCATAGCCTTATTCCATCAATTAGTGAAGCATGGTTTAAGGTGTCAGAAATAATCGCATCTTCTTTAGTGAATAAGGGTTCAAATAAACCACCATTGGCATCAAATGCTGCAGCATATAAGATGGAGTCATCTAAGCCTAAAAAGTCGGCAATTTTTGCTTCTAGCTCTTTGTGTATGTCTTGTGTTCCGCAAATAAACCTTACGCTACTCATTCCATAACCATGTGTGTCAATGGCTTTTTTTGCAGCCTCAACCACTTTTGGGTGTGATGACAATCCTAAATAGTTGTTCGCACAAAAGTTGATCACCTCTGCTCCACTATCTAACTTAATGCTAGCGGCTTGCTCACTGGTAATAACGCGTTCGCTTTTAAATAATCCTGAAGATTTAATTTCTTCTATTTCTTGACTTAGTCTTTCTTGTATGGAATACATTCAATAAATTTTTTGAAAAATAAGGTTTTTAAATTTCTAAGAGGTAAACTTAGATAGCATTTGATATAAATTAAAACCCGGCTTTACCATCTCTTGTTCAATGAGCTGGGATAATTGTTCAAAGTTAATGTCCTTCATTCGCAATGATTGTATAATTCTAAAAGCTTTTCTAGCCATTAACTGACTTTTTAAGGCTTTATTTTTTTCATTCGATTGCAAAGCAGATAAGTGATTAATTAGCTCTTCAATCCCTTTATTTTGGGTGGCAATTGTTGGAAATATTTTGACGACACCTTCTTTTTCATGCACCATTGCACTAAGGTTTTTAATCATACTATCAGATCCTGGTCGATCAGCTTTGTTTACCACAAATACATTGGCAATTTCCATTATTCCGGCCTTCATGGTTTGCACTTCATCACCACCTTCTGGCACCATAACAACAATCGTTGTATCTGCCATTCCTGCCACTTCAACTTCCGATTGTCCAACACCAACAGTCTCAACAAAAACAAAATCAAATCCTGCACTTCTCACAACATCTGCTGTTTCTAGTATACTGTTTGATAAACCACCCAATGAACCACGAGTAGCGATTGATCTTATATATAAATTTTCATTATCAAAGTGGTCGCTAATTCTAATGCGATCACCTAACAACGCCCCAAGGTTAAATGGACTAGAAGGGTCAACGGCTAAGACTGCAATTTTTTTATTTTGTTTTAGCAAATGGGCGATCATTGCATTTACCAAAGTGCTTTTGCCAGCGCCAGGCGCACCAGTAACACCAATAATGGGTATTGAATTATTTACACTTAATTTTTTGAGAAGCTCTAAAGCTTGTATAGAATTGTTTTCTACAATTGATATTGCGCGTGCAATTGATTTAAAGTCGCATTGATGAACGCCAGTAATCAGCGATTGATTGATAGGCATGTAGTGTTATGCTCGTGGGCTTTGTGTTTCTATGATAGATCGTATGCTTGTGGCTAAGCTATTATTGCATTCTTTGCGATTGATGCGAGCGCACAAAAACTCTTTAAAGTCTTTTTCTATGTTGTATTTGTCTAAGCAATATGAGCAATCTTTCAATTCAGTTAAAAATGCCTTCTGCTCATCTAGGCTCAACGCCCCGTCTAAGGCTAGCTCTACTTTTTCCAATGTTTGGGAACAATCGTGATTTTGGTGGGAGCAATTAGATTCGGGATTTTGATTCATGACAAATTTTTAGAAAACTAATAGAAAATCCGAGTTGCAAAGCCAAGGCCCTTCATGCATTTTTAAAATAATATTGCAACAACTCATTTAATAATTATTTACTTTTTGGTTTATATCCATATTCGGCAGCATAAGTTTGAAGTTTTTCCTTCAACATGTTTCTTGCTCGGTGAAGTCTAGACCTCACCGTTCCAATAGGGATGTCAACAATTTTTGCTATTTCTTCATAGGTGAAACCTTCAATATCGCATAAAAGCACTACCGTTCTAAAATCTACTGGTAATGCATTTAAGGCGTTCGTTACCTCATCACCCAACATTCCTTGAAAAATCTCTTGTCGTAAATCTAAAGCACCAACCGAACTTCCGTCTTCTTTGGCATGACTTACAATAATGTCTTCATAATCTACCTTAGTAGGTCGTTTAGACCGCTTTCGGTATTCGTTTATGAATGCGTTTTTCAAGATTTTAAACAACCAAGCCTTAGCGTTAGTTCCTTTTATATAAGAATTCATAAATCTATACGCCTTCATATAGGCTTCTTGTACTAAATCTTGTGCATCACTCTCATTATAAGTTAAGTGAAACGCAAAATTGAACAATGCATCTATTTGAGGAAAGAATTCTTCCTTAAAAATTTTGTCTTTTTCAGACTTGTTATAGTTATTTGCTGCCAAGGCTACAAAAATAGCATTATTAGTTGAAGGTATAATAACTGTGGTTAGCAATAATTTTATTTAATTGCAACCGTTATTCTAGCTGAAAACCCAAACCAAATTAAACTAGTATTAAGCAAGCAACATTTATAACGTATCTTAAAAATACCGAGCTAAGAGCTTATGCAATTCTTTGTTTATTGCTAGTAGGGTTGTTTTTTTCAAGGTTCTTGCTCACCTTTTGTATGGTGCTGTTGATATGCAATAGCGTTATAAACTTTAACCTAATAGCATCTTTGGCTAAGGAGTTTAAGTGGAAGAAATTTAAAGATGCAGTATTATGGAAAAACTTAAAAGTCTTTTTTACCAGTCCGCAGTATGTGCTATTAACCTTGTTGTTTCTAATTTATTTTATAAGCATTTTTTGGACTAACCAAGATATTAATTACTGGGCTGGGCGCACTAGAATTAAGTTGCCGTTTTTAATATTGCCAATTGCTTTCGCAGGTATGAAGCCTTTGAGTCGCAAACGATTTTTCAACTTACTTTATTTATTTGTGGGATTAACAACCATTGCTTGTTTGGTAGTTGTTTTGCGCAACGTAGATATGTTTGGCAACATTAAGCAAAACTACATGGAAGGACGTTCCTTAGGCTTTATGTTTAGCCATATAAGGTTTAGTTTGCTATTGGCTATTGGCGCAACAGCAGGCATTTTCCTTTCCATTAAAAAGCACTACTTAAAATATAAGTGGGAAAGAATATTAACGGCTATTTTAACCATCTTTTTAATCTACTTTATTCACCTGTTTGCGGTAAGAACTGGTATGTTGGCATTGTATATTTCATTGGCATTGTTGGTGTTTTATTTTGTTTTGGAGTCTAGAAAATATTTGTTGGGCATTGTTTTGTTGCTAGGGATTGTTGCTGGACCCATATTGGCCTATAAATACGTAGAAACCTTCAAGCAAAAAATTAACTACACCAAGTATGGGTTAGAAATGTTTAAGCAAGGCAAAGATTTGCAGCATTATTCCGACAGTAAAAGATTAATAAGCATAAAAGCAGGCATTGAGCTAGCCAAAGAAAGGCCTTTTTTAGGACAAAGCGCCGGAGATATGCGTCCCTTGTTAATGGATTATTTTAAAACTAACTATCCTCAATTTGGCGATAAGTGGTTGTTGCCTCACAATCAATATGTAATGGCTGCTGCTGCCACAGGCATTGTTGGCTTGTTATTGTTGGTTTTGGCAACGAGCTATATTCTGCTTTATAACAGTAGGTTTAAAAGTTATTTGTTTGTTGCTGTAAATGCCATTATGCTATCATCATTTTTAACAGAACCCACATTAGAAACACAAATGGGTTCGGCAATTTACATTGTGTTAATTTTGACAATTGATAAATACCTACAATCCAACCCCAATTTAAAATTATTTAACAAGGCCAGCACCATTGGAAAAAATTACAGCCATAATTCCCACGTTTAATGAGGAAGCCAATATTAGGCAATGCATAGAGTCTGTTTTGTGGTGTGATGAGGTAATGATTATTGACTCATTTAGTACCGATAATACAGTTGAAATTGCAAAGGAGTATACCAATGTTATTTTGCAACGTGAGTATGGCTATTCGGCTTCTCAGAAAAACTATGCAATACCCAAAGCAAACAATAAATTAATATTATTGGTTGATGCTGATGAGGTGGTAAGTGAGCCTCTCAAAAAGGAAATTCAAGCCCTTCAAAAGAATGGAAGGGATTGCGCGGCTTATTGGATTGGGCGTGACAATTACTTTATGAACCACAATATGAAGTTTAGTGGCTGGCAAGGTGATAGTGTGATTCGGTTTTTTGAAAGAGACACCTGCAAATATGAAGATTTAAGAGTACATGCAGAAATAATTACTAGCGGAAAAATTGGCAGGTTAAAGGAAAAGCTGATTCATAACACTTACAAAGGCATGCCTCACTTTTTAAGTAAAATTGACAATTACACAACCTGGGCTGCCAAAGATTTGGCCGAGAAGAAAAAGAGCATTAACTATTACCATTTAATGGTTAAGCCAACGTTTAGGTTTTTTAGACAATACGTACTTAAGTTGGGAGTTTTTGATGGCATGCCGGGCTTAATAGCCTGTGGCTTATCGGCTATGGAGGTTTTTTTACGCCATGTAAAGGCAAAGGCAATATTAGAAGAGCAGAAGCATGGAAAAAGTACTGATTAGTAGAACTGATGGTATTGGAGATGTGCTTTTAACCTTGCCATTGTGCAAGCAGTTGAGTGAAGATGAAAACATGCAGATAACCTTGCTTTGCAGAGATTATACCCAGCCATTAAAGTCATTTACCCCATACATACAAAATTATTTGAGCACCGATTTTTTGTTTGCGCAGGAAAAGGAGGTTGTTAAAAACACATTGGCAAAATTTGATGCTATTTATCACATTTTCCCTAATAAGCAAGTTGCCAAATGGGCGAAATCTGCTGGCATTAAGAAACGGGTTGGCACTAGTCATAGGTTATTCCATTGGCTAACATGTAGCAAAAAGATAGGTTTTACCCGCAAAAACTCAAACCTGCATGAGGCACAGTTAAATTTTAAATTACTTGGAGGTGATGTGCCTAAAATAGATGAGATTTCAAAAGAGCCTTTGTTATATACTAAGGACCAAACTTTAAGTAAGTGGGGTAAGCTAATAAGTCCTGATCGTCTAAATATTATTATACACCCTAAATCAAAGGGCAGTGCTGTTGAATGGAGCACAGATAATTATTTGAACTTAATAGAACACATAGGCAACCAGGTAAATTTTTTAATTAGCGGTACCGCAGATGAGGCCAAGTTGATTAGTAAAGAACTGCTTAACCACACCTACGTTACCAATGTTACGGGAAAATTTGCGTTGGATGATTTTGTAAGTTTTGTAGGCAAGAGTGACGGTTTAATTGCAGCAAGCACAGGGCCATTGCATATAGCGGCTGCGCTTGGCAAGCATTGCTTAGGCTTGTACCAAAATGTTCGTCCAATTTTTGCCAAAAGATGGCATCCAATAGGCCCAAAAGCTGATTGGTTAGAAGAAGATGATATTAACAAAATTGAAGTATTTGCAGTTGCGAAAAAAATAATGCAATGGACAAAAAGCTAAAGCCAAGTATAGCCTTTGTTTGCTCATCAACCAGTTGGGGTGGGTTAGAAATGAATGTTGTTAGGCGAGCCAATGCATTTAGCAAAAGAGGTTGGAGATCGTTGGTGTTTGCAGTTGAAGGAAGTAAAATATATGAAGAATCGAAAAAGCAAAACATAACAACCATTGCCATAAAAAAGCAAAGACGCTACTATGCATTTTTAGCTGCATTTAGCTTGGCGAAAAAGTTTAAGACCAACAACGTAATGGCATGTATGTTTATGGATACACGAGATATGAGCATGTTGGCAACGGTTAAGTGGAAATTGAATAACAAACTAGCATTATTATACCACCAAAATATGCAATATGGTAGGCGGGTTAAAAAGGATTTTTTTCATACTCAAAGGTTTAATAAAATTGACGCATGGATAACACTGTTGCCATATATGAAAAAGCAGTTGCAAGAAATGACACGCTTAGATATGGATAAAGTGCATATAATACCTGTTGGAGTCGTGCTAGAAAAATTTAACATAGACGAAATACTGAAAAAAGATGCTTGTGAAGAGTTGAAGATTGATGCCAGCATAAAATACATTGGCAACATGGGCAGGTTAGGGCCAAAAAAACGACAATTGTTTATAATTAATGCATTCGGTAAAATACATAGTGAATTGCCAAACACCAAGCTATTAATAGTTGGCGACCCTACCAAAGATGAAGGAGATGATTACTTGAATAAGCTAAAATTAGCAGCAGCAAAAAACAAAATAGAGGAAAAAGTGATTTTTCGACCACATGGCAATTCCGCAACATTTTTTGCTTCTATTGATGTGTTTATCATGTCTTCTTTAGCAGAAACATTTGGAATGGTAACCCTAGAAGCCATGGTTGCAGGAAAGCCTATTATTGGAAGCAAAAGTGCAGGTACCCAAGATATTTTAGGCAATGGTGAGTTTGGCTATTTATTTGAAACGGAAGATTTAGATGATTTAGCTGAAAAGATTAAGCATGTTTTAGGTAACAAAGATGAAGCAAATAAAATGGCAAATAAAGCACAGCAACATGCCATAAATACATTTTCATTCAAGCACGAAATGGATCAATTGGAAGCTTTGGTTAAATCTTTAGAGCCTGCATTTACATAATCCATCATTAAGTAGAAGCTAAATAAATAAAACAGAGAAATCAACCCCTCATTGGGCTGCATTACATGAAAAGTAACCCAAGTTGGGCCTGGCACTGTTTTCCAAAACCCATGTGATAACTCACGCGAAAATAGGAGAGGGCTGCTTTCAGAATTATCTGGATAAA
>Ga0114956_1000614_pt1 | contig 26441 bp, 20 predicted proteins | sample MaitaG_FD_87304 | JGI IMG/M metagenome (GOLD analysis project Ga0114956, IMG submission 87304) | Marine algal microbial communities from Maine, USA - Maine_Asex2 metaG | ecosystem: Host-associated > Algae > Red algae > Unclassified | place: Maine, USA | collected 2015-01-05
AGACGCGAAAATACGGAACTCTACTTTGTCGGAGGAACCGCTATACGAGGAAAAATGAGGAAACGCTGCGCGAGGAAACAAACCCAACACGTCTCCCCCACAAGCGCGAAACACACACGCACACAAATATCCCCCGCTGGCGGGGGACAGAGGGGGTGGAATATCCACGTCTAAAAAGGGTTTAAAGGGTGCAGAGGGTGCAAATGTTGCTCAGGAGACAACCTGCAACTCTCGAAATCTCGCTGTCTCGAAGCCTCGATGTCTACAAGATCTCTGCCACCAACCTTTTCAAGTCCAATCCATCAAACGTACCCGAACTCATTAGCAACAGATTAGTTTGCTCCCACTTATGCGCTTCAAGTACCAATTCGATTTGACCACGATTTCGGCAGACCACCAAGTCACCTCTCCCAAAAAATTCAACCAACTCCTCGTTACTGATCGGCGGCCTGCGCTTCATCTCAAGTGTGTGATCACTGACAAATACAATTGCAGTGTCTGAATGCTGTAGAGCCCCGCTATAAAGGGGCAAGAACGCTTTATTCAGACTACTGTAGGTGTGCAATTCCAGGCATGCGACCAAGTGTCGATCAGGATATTGCTCGGCCAGGGCCTTTACCGTGGCCCGAACCTTAGAGGGGGCATGGGCAAAATCCTGGTAGATCAGGAGATCCTCGCGACTGCCCAGCAGCTGCTGCCTCTTTGCTGCTCCGCTAAATCCCTGAATGGACAAGAGAAATTGCTCGTCCTGAACCCCCAGTGCTTTTAGCACCAGGTATGCTGCACGCAGATTACTCAGGTTGTGCCGGCCAAAAACGCGCAGAGGTGCGGTAATCCCTGCCAACCGAATGAAGGTTTTACCCGCTTCGATAAATGAATCAAAGGGAAAATATACCTCCGCTTTCAGATCTCCAGAATGCTCTGTCACCACCTGCCCAAGGATCTCATCCTCCCCACTGTAAAAGACATGCGCAGCGGCTTCAAGTGTTTCCAAATAGTGCGAGAAGGCATGTCGGTAGTCGGCAAAGGTGGGGAAGACGTTCATATGATCCCATGCGATGCCAGTGATAATGGTTATGTGGGGATGATAGTGCCAGATCTTAGGTATCCGATCGATCGCCGAAGAGAGGTATTCGTCGCCTTCTACAATTAGAATCGGCGCATCGCTCAGCTTGACCATTAAGTCAAAACCCTCAAGCTGGGCGCCCACCAAAAAGTCAAAATCGTAATCCAGCTCTTTCAGCACATGCAATATCATCGCTGTGGTGGTCGTCTTACCATGACTGCCGGCGACCACCACACGGCGCTTTTCCTTACTCTGAGCATGGATAAATTCTGGAAAACTCTGGATCGAAACACCGAGCTCTTGTGCTCGCTTCAGCTCTGGGTTGTCTTCTCGCGCGTGCATGCCCAGGATGATGAGATCCAGATCGGCCGTGATCCGTTCATCGTCCCAGCCCATCTGCGCTGGCAGCAACTCTGCTGCAGCGAGACGACCACGCGCGGGTTCATAAATTTCGTCATCTGAGCCCGATATTGCATGGCCCTGCCGCTGAAGAGCCAAGGCAAGATTGTGCATAATGCTGCCTCCGATTGCGATCAGATGAATGCGCATGACTGGTAGAATAAGATGATAGGTACTAAATTTACTGTGCGGGTCGTTAACATTTGAAGCCCTAAATAGGCATTTATTACATAAATTTGCAACATGATTTTGAACAGGCAAAAAAGATCGATCATTCTATGGTCTGCATTGGTAGCGATGGTCATGATGATTTCGTCATGCAATCGCGGTGTGGGTTGCCCCAGCGAGTTTTCGGCTGAACAAGAGCAGCCCGAGCTTGTTGTGCCAGTATGAGCAGACAGTTTTTAGAATGATTGATTGGAACACACTTAGCAGCCTTGAGCAGCTCGATGAGATCGACCAGCTATCTCACCAACGCACCGTCTTGATTTTCAAACACAGTACGACCTGCCCCATCAGTGGTATGGCCAAGTATCGCTTGGAGGATCAATGGCAATTTCCGGAGGGTGAAGCACCCAAAATATACTATCTCGACTTACTCAATTACCGCTCCATCAGCAATGCAATTGCCGAGCGATACTCGGTGCACCATGAGTCGCCGCAGCTGCTGGTGATTAAGGAGGGCGAGTGCATTCTTGAATCCTCGCATCTGGGTATCAACCTTGCTGAAGTAGCCGAGGTGGTGGGCTGATGAACCGCTCTCGCCTGAGACTGACTGAAGACGGTTCACTTACCATTATTTCGGACGTATTTGGAGAGGGGTATCACTCCCGGCACGGAGCTATTCAAGAGAGCAATCATGTCTTTATTGATGCAGGGCTTCGCCATCAGGCAGCTTCGGGTGATCACCTAAACGTCCTTGAATTTGGTTTTGGCACCGGGCTCAATGCGGCACTGACCTGGCAATGGGTCATGCAGCTCAGTGATGTTACGATTAAATATATTGCGGTCGAAGCATATCCGATCGAGATCGCTGAGGCACAACAACTGAATTACAGTACGATGCTTGGTCTGGAAGATTTCATCAAATTGCATGAGGCTCCCTGGGAAGAGGAAATTGCACTTTCCGACAACTTTCGCTTGCAAAAAGTCCAGGAAGACTTTCACAAATTTACATTTGACATAGGCTTTGACCTCATATATTACGATGCCTTTGCACCGGCGTGCCAACCAATGTTATGGGAAGAGCCCATCCTTGCTCAAGTCATGAATATGTGTGCACCGGGAGCAGCCTTGGTTACGTACTGCGCCAAGGGCTCTTTTAAGCGAGCGCTTAAGAAAGTGGGTTTTGAAGTGGAGGAATTGCCCGGGCCACCAGGTAAGCGTGAGATGACAAGGGCTATTGCAAAAATAAAATAAAGCCGTATGCGATCTAGACATACCTGGCAAGGATTATTACAATTTGCATTACTAGCTGGTTCATGTCAATCCACAGACCGACTGGAAGCACCTGGCAATAGTCAAGACAAAACGCTACTGTCGATTTTCGACCATCCCGATGCTATTTCGGCAAGTACATCATGAGTATCGATGTTTTCGAATAGCCCGCAGGCACACCGATATCATCGTCGAGCGGTATCTGTGATCTGCCATATCTATCTCAAAAGAAACAAGACCTATTCCTTCCGTCCGTATAGTTTCTTAAAAGCCTCCTCGTACTTGTCACCCTCACTCCACCTTGGTCGCTCATCCTTATTGGCAATGAGCTCGGCAGCCAGTCGAAAAGCCTGGCAGAAACGATAGACGTAGTTCATATCTAAAGACTCAAACTCATCGATCGGCTGGTGGTAATATTTTAATATTTCCTGATTAAATTCTTTGATGCCTGGGCTGAAGGTGGGTGCAGGAATTCCGACAGCCGCAAAATTGACATTGTCAGATCGGTCAAATAAATTTTGCTCCGGTGCAGGGTCGGCAAAAATACCGAGATCATATTCAGCTGCCGCTTGCGTCATCTCTTCTTCCGCCCCCACTCTATTCAGCCCCATCACCGATACAATGGTCGTGTCGTGGTATCCTCCTCCATCGCAATTTAAATTGAAGATTATTTGCTTGAGTGGAACCGGCGCATGGTCAATAAAATACTCACTGCCCAAGAGACCAATTTCCTCGGCCGTAAAAGCTGCGAAAATTACCGAGCGTTTTGGTGAATGAGCGGCCAACTCAAAGGCTGTCATCAGCAGCGCCGACGTACCGATCGCATTGTCCCTTGCCCCATTGTGAATTGAATCAGTGGTGCCGGGCTTGGATCCGATACCGACATGATCGAAGTGAGCCGAAACAACGACGTATTCCTCACGCAAGGTGGAGTCGCTTCCTTCAATGTATCCAATTATATTGGGACTCTGCACAACATTGCGCTGCAACCCTTCCTCATGTATTGACATCCGCATGGTTTTGCCCATGGGAAAATCTTCTGCATTAAAATCTATTTCAGGCCCGAGCATCACATAGCTGAAATTGGGATCATCTTGCTCACCATCTTCCCGCACAATTAATTGCTCTGAATTTAAAAAGCCTCGCAAATAATTCCAGGGATATTCTCCTTTGTAAATTTCGACCAGGCCTTTCGCACCCAAGTCATGCAAGATCTTGCGCTTTTGCCGGACCTTGGCAAACGCTTCCTGTACTCCCTCCCCTTCGGGCGTACCCAACAGTGCCAATACATATTTACCTTCAACGTCGAGATCTTTGAAGTCATCGTGCTCATCGTCTTGCCAGGCAAAATTTGCAAAAACCAATTCGCCGTCTACAACGTTGCCCCCACGCAAGATCAATGCATCTGTCCCATGTTCAAGGTCCAGGCTGTCGATCATCACCGATCCTTCACTGGCGGGCGAGCTTTTCTCGAAGTCGATGTTTTGAAAGTAGGTACCTTCTTCATCAAAGCTCTTGAGACCAGCAAGTCGATAGAGCTCAGCGATGTAGCGTGCCGCTACCAGATTGCCTTGTTCGCCGGTCTTGCGGCCTTCGAGCTCATCAGAAGAGAGGTAGCGGAGATGCATCGCAAGTTCTGCCTGGGTGACCAGATCGGTCGACTGTCCGTATGAGACACCGAATGCAAGTGAAAAGATAAATACATTGATCAATTTCATGGTGCAATTTCGTAAAACCGTGCCAAACTTAGGGGTGCCGCAGACTCTTGAGACATAATTAAACTTATTTCCTAATTTGTTCTTTCACAAACAACACCAATGAAAAAGCTAGGTCTGCACTGGAAGATTCTTATTGGGATGCTTCTAGGCGTCATTTTTGGATTGGTGGCAGCCGGCATCGGTTGGAACCAGTTTGTGATCGACTGGATCAAGCCATTCGGCACCATCTTTATCAACCTTCTCAAACTGATTGCGATCCCACTGATCATCGCCTCACTCATCAAAGGGGTAAGCGATCTCAAGGATATTTCCACCCTTTCGAAGATGGGTGGGCGCACCGTCTTGATCTACATGCTGACCACTATCGCATCCGTATGCCTTGGTCTGTTGATTGTAAACATCATTCAGCCGGGCAGCAGCGTCACAGAAGCCACCCGTTCAGATCTTCTTTCGGGATATGGAGATGCCGCCTCCACCAAGATTGAGATGGCCTTGTCCCAAAAGGACCAAGGTCCACTACAAGCGCTGGTCGACCTGGTGCCCGACAACATCTTTGAGGCGGCATCGAGCAATACCAACATGCTCCAGGTGATCTTTTTCGTGATTTTCTTTGGGATCGGAATGATCCTGATTGCTCCTGAAAAAGCCAAACCGCTCAAAGACTTTATCGATGGGCTAAATGAAGTAGTCCTCAAGATGATTGACATCATAATGCTCTTTGCACCATATGGGGTGTTCGCCTTGCTGGCTTCGCTGGTGGTCGAATCGCCCAGCTGGAGTCTTTTCCAAGCCTTGCTCTGGTACAGTCTCTGTGTGCTACTTGGGTTGGGAATTCTCATTCTAGTGGTATACCCGACCTTGGCAAAGACCTTTGCCGGATTTAGTTATCGCGACTTTTTCAGCGGTATAGGGCCGGCACAGTTGGTGGCCTTCTCTACGAGTTCGAGCGCTGCGACCTTGCCCGTGACGATGGAGCGGGTACATGAGCACATGGGCGTCGAGGAGGAAGTAAGCAGTTTTGTACTGCCCGTGGGAGCGACTGTCAATATGGATGGAACCTCTCTCTACCAAGGAGTCGCTGCCGTATTCATTGCGCAGGCGTTTGGGATCGATCTGTCATTTACGGATCAGCTCTCGATCGTGCTGACGGCTACATTGGCGTCGATTGGCTCTGCCGCAGTGCCCAGTGCCGGCATGATCATGCTGGTCATCGTGTTGGGAGCGATCGGTGTGCCCGAGGCCGGATTGGCCCTGATCTTTGCGGTAGACAGACCACTTGACATGGTACGCACGATCACGAATGTCACGGGTGATGCGACGGTATCGCTCATCGTTGCCAAGAGCCTCGGCAAATTGGGCATACCCAAGGTGCGTAATGTAGATGATCATTATCAAAAAGAAACATAAAACCTATTATGAGTGTATTGGGAATCGGCTCGCGAGTAGAGCACCCTGCCTACGGACAAGGTGCGATCATTCGTGTACATAAGGCCGCCTACGAAGTCTGCTTTATGAAATTTGGCATCAAGGATGTCGGCAAGACGTACGATCAATGGGAAATTATCGAAGCGATCGAAGGTGTGGAGGAAGTCTCGTTTACGGAGGCTGAGGCATCCCTCATCAAAATTTTAAGTGCCTACTCCGATATTTCGAAACCAGTCGAACTTGGTGATCGCTGGACGGATGGTACTCTGACGCTTACTCCCGGCACCGCTGGCATGCAAGCCAAGGAAATCCCCATTGATACCTTCTTTCATAAAATCGTCATGGTGCGTGATCGCATACGAGTGATGGAGCAACGCATCAACAGTAGTAAACTTTCTGACGAAGAAAAGGTTAACCTGCAACAATACATCACACGAATCTATGGCAGCCTTACCACATTTAATGTCCTGTTTAAATACAAAGAAGACCATTTTGCAGGCGAAAAAACACGGTAGGGGCGTATTGCCATATACCCCAATCGCGTTGTTATGCCTCCTCCTGGCATCGTGCTTCGACATGGGCGATACCTACACCAAATTGCCTCCCGGGCCCTGGCGTGGTGTCTTAAAACTAGATCCAGATATGGCGCTGCACGAAAAATTGCAGCGCGAAACTTCACGACAGCAAACCGTAATCATCGACGAGGTAAGCGAGGCAGAACTGCCCTTTAATTTTAATGTGGTTTACGACAATGAAACTGATTTTCATTTTGAAGTAATCAATGGCGACGAAAAAATAATTGTCAAAGACATTTATTACGGTGTGGATCGGGCGACCAGTAAGGATACCATCAGGGCCTATTTTGAAGCCTACGATTCCTATCTCGAGGTGCTCTTTGACAACAATGTGATGGAGGGTCATTGGGTTGTGCCGAGTCGCGGATCGTATCAGGTTTCGTTCGTGGCTCACCACGGCAAGAGCCATCGCTTTTCAGAATTGCGCAAAGAACCGGTCGCTGATCTCACTGGAAAATGGGAAACGTATTTCAGCACCGAGACCGACGCCCCTTCTCCCGCCATTGCTGAGTTTGTGCAAGATGGAAATCACCTCACCGGCACCTTTCGCACTGAGACCGGTGATTATCGTTTTTTAGAAGGGACAGTTCAGGCAGATAAGATGTACCTCTCGTGTTTTGACGGAGCCCACATGTTTCTCTTTGAAGGAAAGATCGCCGAAGACGGATCGATCAATGGGCTGTTTCGCAATGGCACCCATTACATCACCAGTTGGTCAGCACAGCGCAACGAGGATTTCACCCTGCGCAGCCCCGATAGCCTGACCATGATGCTAGCCGACGAGCCCCTGGCTTTCGCGTTCCCAAATACTGCGGGAGAAATGGTAAGCCTGGACGATGCGAGTTTTGCCGGCAAGGCCAAGCTGATCCAGATCACCGGTACTTGGTGTCCAAACTGCCTAGACGAAACTCAATTTCTGGTGGACTACCTCAAGAATAATTCCAATGAGGATCTGGCAGTTATTGCCCTTGCCTTTGAGCGGCACAAGGACCCTACTCGAGCCAGAGCAAACCTAGCACGCTACCAAGATCGTTTAGATATTCCTTACCCAGTCTTGCATGCCGGCCTATCCGACAAAGCCGAAGCAGGCAAACAGCTCCCCATGCTAAACAAAGTAATCAGCTACCCTACCCTCTTATTTCTTGACAAAGAGAATAACGTGGTGCGCATTCACACCGGCTTTAATGGCCCGGCGACGAGCAAGTACGAAGCGTTTAAGCAGGAATTTGAAGAGACGATTAATGAAATAACAGCGTCCTAATCAATACCCAGCATTTTGATTTAGAAATCCATCTAAATTTGATGCGCCATCAATTGCACTTTGTGGAATAGGAAACAGTCTCTTTTCCGCTGCCGAACTTGTTTTTTCCGTCCAGCTATCTTCAAATTTCCCAAAGCGAATCTGGTCACTCCTACGATGACCTTCCCAATACAGTTCAAAGCCCCTCTCATCGTAAAGTCTTTCCAGGTCCAGATCAGTAAGTGCAGCTGGCGTTTGATCTGGTCGGGCATTGCGTGATGTGCGAAGCATATTAATGTCGGCCAATGCACCAGCTGCATCACCCATCCTCATTTTGGCTTCTGCTCTATTGAGATACACTTCACCTAGTCGCAAGAGCACCAAATCCACGCTGCTACTGGCTGTGCCATTGGGAGAAGTCTTGCTAAACTGATGCTTTGCAAAACGATACCCTGTATTATGGAAGCTTCCATCCGTCGTAAAATTAATTTCGCGTACGTGTGTCACATAGACTTCCTCTTCCCCTTCTCTGACCGAACTCGTTGCATCTTCTCTGACCGGATATATTCTAGCAGATCCATCATCGCAGCTAAGAAAATTACCATCAGCTCCCTCCCGTGGGCCCCATTGCACTCCCCTGAGAACACCTCTATCCATCTGGAAATCCAGAGCGGGAACACAGATGAAATTATCTTGATCATTGTCTGGTGACAGCCCCGCTAAATCACTAAGTTCAGGAGGTACAATCACATTTCTCTTAAAGAATCGGGCGTCGGCCTCAGCAGGATCTACGTCTCCATACGCATCGATCCAGGTCTGATAAAAATCGGGGGTCATTGCGGGACCATTGGTGCCATCTGGATTACCATCGGCAATCCACTCGGGTCGGGCCAACATTGCACCAGAAACAGACCAATAGGCCCATCGGCCATGTTCATTTGATAATTGGCCTCTTTGATCCAATGCAAAAATGAGCTCGGAGTTCCCGTTATTGTCATCATTAAAGAGATCGAAATATTCTGGGGAGAGTCGATAGTCTCCAGAATTAATGACCAAATCACAATACTCGATCGCCTTGCTCATATTGTCCTGGCTAAAATTGGGAGTACCATACGGATCGCTATAGACCGCAGCATTCAAATGCAGTCTTGCCAGCAGACCCCATACCGCTCCCTGAGTGAATCTTCCTGGTCCCCGCTCCTTGTTGATTACATCGACCACTGATTCGAGCTCACTCTGTATGTAGTCCACAGCATCTTGGCCTCGCAAGATCGTAGATGTCTCGATAGAACTTTCCTTTTGAAATGAAAGACCCCAGCTATCTAGCATGAGCATATTAAGGTATGCGCGCATAGCAATCATCTCATGCAAAGCACCTTGGGCTTCCGCATCACCAGCTTCAGCAAGAGGTCGCAAGACTTCTATCGCAGAAAGTGCCCTGGAGATGTTGGTGGTCACGCCATTCCAAGCGTCTCTTACCACCCCATTACCTGGAGTCATTTGGTGGGTATGGAGCGCAATATATTTTCCACCGTCAAACCAGTCTGTCCCGCCCCTTGCCGGTAAAATAGCTTCGTCGGAAGTCACTTCTTGCAATCCGAAATAAATAGTATGTCGCCAAACTCCCCTTCGCATATATCCATATGCAGGGGCGATCGCGCCACTGATTGCTTCTGCTTGACCTGCACCTCGAAAGGACTCATCGAGCACGTTTTCTTCTAAATCTGTACACCCCCACGGTGCTCCCAATAGGGCAACTAGACAGATGATTCCGATTCTAATGTTAGATGTCAATTGCTTTGCCATTTCTTTTCAATTTAAAGTGATCGGAATATATTAGAACGTGACGTCTAGTGCCAGTAAAATCGTTCTCGCTGCCGGATAACTGAATCTATCAATGCCAAAGGTTTGAATACCCCCTGATGTGTTTCCAGTATTCACCTCCGGATCAAAGCCGCTGTACTTTGTCAATACAAATAGATTTTGACCTGTCAGTGATATACGTGCTCGCTTGACCATGTTATTAATTGACATTTTCTCGGTGTCTAAATTGTAGCCCAGCGTCAGGTTGTTCAGTCTTAAGAAACTCGCATCTTCCAAAAATCGAGTAGAGACTTCATTAAAGTTGGTGACCTCTTCATTGGGAAATTCAGTTGCAAAATCGGTGGTATTGGAAGATACCGCAAGTTTCCCTTTGATGAAGCTGGTCATCGCGGTATGATTGTACACCTTATTACCAGCAACTCCATTAAAATTTAAACCCAAGTCAAATGCTCCGTATTCCAAATTTAAGTGGAATGCATAGAGGGTATTCGGCAGTGCAGAACCAACCACAGACCGATCATCATCTAAGATGGCATCGTCGCCATTTGTATCCGCAAAAATATTGAGACCATCCGATCCGATTCCATTGAACGTCTGCATGTAAAACGCCCCAATTGCTTCATTATTAATATACCCATTGATCGTGGCTCCAGTCTGACCAGCACCTTGTGCCACGCCAGTAGCCAACACAGAAAAAGGAGAATCCACAATTTTGTTGCTGATCAAAGACACATTTCCTCCAACCGTCCATTGCAGTTCCGAGCCAGGATTACTGCTATAATCCAGGGCCAGCTCAAGGCCGCTGTTCCTAATTTCCATATTCGGAATATTGGTCCAGAAGGTAGCAGTTGGCTGAATGGGATCCGCCGGTGAGATTTCCAGCAAAATATTGTCGGATACTTTAGTAAAATAGTCTATCGTACCTGTGAGTCGGTAGTCGAAAAGAGCAAAATCTAAGCCGACATTGGTCTGGGTCGACACCTCCCATTGGATATCAGGATTGGCCAATCGACTAAACGTCACTCCAAAAGGATATTGATCTAAAGTAAGCTGTCCTGGCTCTAACGGATAGGTGTTGTTTGATGCACCACCGCTTTGAGACCTTGTCTCATTAAAACTCTGTTGAGTAATTTTTGAAGGAATTTCTTGATTTCCAGTTTGCCCCCAACTTGCCCTAAATTTTAAATTGTCAAATACGGAACTACTAAAAAAATCTTCCTTCGTAATATTCCAACCGACCGCCAGAGAAGGAAAGTATCCATATTTATTGTTGCCTCCAAATTTAGATGAACCATCGGCTCTCATTGTGGCAGTAAGTAAGTATTTACCATCATACCCGTAGTTTATTCTGCCAAAAAATGATTGAAGTTCGTTTTCCTCGGCCTGACTGGTGACAATTGTTCTCAGATCATCCGGGCTCGTATGATCTTGGAATATGGGATCAATGCCATTGTCAGCAAAACGTTCAAAATTAGTTGACCGAGCCTGGCTGAAGAATTTTTGATAAGAGTGACCCAGCAGCACATTAATTTGGTGGACATCTTTCGTCGTTTCGTAGGTTAAGGTATTTTCGACGAGTCGATTTTCATTCTTTACTTCAATGGTATTTAATGACCCAAATGCCAAATCAGCCAGCGGCGAAAAGGGCTTCCATTGGATATTTCGAGAAGTAGATGAATAATCAACTCCAAAGTTCAATTTATAGGTGAGTCCTTTCACTATTTCCAAAGATGGTGCGATGTTGGCCAGTATTCTATTATTGTCTGCCATGTCCGAATAAATCTCATTTCGTGCCAGGGGATTTAATCTATTTTCATCAAGGAGTGTGGCATTTCCATCACCATCTCTAGGTGAAAGAGTAGGATTAAATTCCAGCATATCTACCAGCGTCGACGATATATTCGGTCTAAGATTTTCTGTATGTGAGGCCGTCAAATTAAGATCAAGTTTGAAGCGGCCATCGAGCGCGGTTTGATTGATATTCAATTTGCCAGAATAGCGCTCCAGATTGCTATTCTTCAAAATTCCTTCCTGATTCTGATACCCTATTGACGCGTAGTAGGAGAATTTTTCAGTGGCGGCACCACTCATTGAAAGATTAATATTATTGGATATGCCGGCCTGCGTCAATTCATCTTGCCAGTCCGTGTCTCCACCAAAATCTTCCAATCGCCCTCCGATCGCATTCACCTCCCTCTTGAAATCAGTGGCACTAAAAACAGGCAGTGTTTTCGCAATGGTTGATACGGCGGTTGAAGCAGATATGCTCGTTTCTGTAGTCCCCACTTTACCCTTCTTAGTGGTGATGACAACCACTCCATTGGATGCTCGAGCACCATAGATAGCCGCAGCTGATGCGTCCTTGAGCACATCTATACTTGCTATATCCGCTGGGTTTAGAAAATTCAGGGGATTGCTCGCCAGCCCGCCAGAAGAATTATCCAACACAAAGCCATCGACTACAAAGAGCGGGGTCGTACCGGATCTCAAGCTGCCGATACCTCTGATAATTACGTTTTGTGCAGCTCCCGGCTCGCCACTGACATTAGAAACATTGACACCAGCAACCTTGCCTTGCAGCAATTGGCCTGGATTTGTCACCACACCTCGATTAAATTCCTTTTCATTGACCCCCGCTATCGAACCCGTTATATCGGATCTTTTCTGAGTACCATATGCGACCACCACGACATCTTCTAGTAGTGTCGCCCCAGAAAGCTGGATGCTGAGATTACTCTCCGTGCCAACAACCAGTTCTTGCGCTGCATAGCCCAAGTAGGAAAATACCAGGACATCTCCAGGTTCGGCCTCCAGGCTATACGTGCCTTCGGTATCAGTGACTGTGCCGACATTTGATCCTTTAATCGTTACGGTAGCTCCGATAAGTGGAGTTCCATTCTCATCCGTAACGGTTCCTGTGATTTGCCGCATGGTCAAATCGAAGGTGACTGGAGCACTTATGGAGATAATGTGAATGCCCATGCTTAGACCTGCACAGACCAAGAGTCTAAATATTAGTTGGTTCATTTGTGACTAGATTTTCAAAAAAAAGGACTTCTTGAATCTAGCAAATAAATTCCGCACCCGTTCAATAAATTCTTGAATACCCAATTAGAGTTCTCATTCGAGATATAGATTAACCTCGAATTTACTCTCAATTAACATTCAAAGCTTACTGCTCGCATTCACTCACTCTCGAATACCCCCTGCGACACAAAAAACTGCTCCAATTGTTCGACTCCAATCCCTTTCGTCACGATGACCTTATCGCGATCGAGCACGAATAATTTGGGCGTCTTCTTGATGTTATACAGCGAATGAATGCGTGAGAGCCCTCCCTTCATATCGGAGGCATTGGTTAGATTATCCAGGCCTTTTTCATCCACAAAATCCCAACAAAGCCCCTCGTCCTTGGCAATTTTTGTACAGACCGAAAGTACTCCCAGATCTTTGTCCTGATGCTTCTTCATAAACTCGGCAAGGGCAGGCATAGACTCCTTGCAGTGTCCACAATCATGTGCCCAAAATACCAGGATCGTATGCTCATTGTCTAAGCCATAAAGCGAAAGATCGCTACTGTCACGTCGCTGCACCGTAAAATCTGGTGCCTGCTGGCCAATCAAGGTGGGCTTTGTTTTCTGGGCTTCATCAAGAATTTTAGCCAGTTGCTTTTCGTCGATCCAGGGTGCCTTTCCTGTTGCATAGTAGGTTTCGGCAAGGTGCACAAAGACTTTGTCGAGTCCCACAAACTTAGGTGCAGCGTAGTCGTTGACAAACTTGATTAGGAAGAACTTGTAGGTTTCTTCTGCCGGTTCCATCTTGGCGAGCAGCAGATCCAGTGATGTGATGATCGAGTCTGGATGTTGCGGCGTGAGCTTTTCGATGTAATAATTGACGCGATCAAACATCATGTTTTGGGGCGTGAGCAACATGCGCGGATCACCCAAGTCAAGATTGTCCCAATACTTGCTCTTAAAGTGACGGTAGCGTTTCATCTGCTTCTCATCATCTGTACCCGAAAACTCTGGCATGTCTTCGGTGATACCGCTGGCGATCAGTGCACTCGAGAGCATCCCCTCTCCTTTCGCAATAAGTGTCTTCTGGTGGGCGATCACTTCTTTGCCGAGACCATCCAATTTAGTTTGGGTGGCTTGCTTTTCTGCCGGAGATGAGAGTGAGTCAATTGCCGAGCTGAGTGCATCTGCCTCTTTTTTCTTAGCACCGATGTACGACATGTTTTCATAAAAAATCTCGTTGTCTATGGAGCCCTCAAATGTGATCGTCTCGTTGAGGTTGGTGTGATCTGCCGAAAACGAAAAATTGGCATTGCTGCCGTCTACGAGGACCTGAAAGAAGGTATTCTTGGGGGGCATCACGACCAGGTATACGCCAGATCGCAGCTCATCATCCCCTTCGAAAACAAAGTCTCCATTCACGACACTGGTGGTATCGATCAGGTATTGCTTGTCGCCGTAGTAATAGCCGAGGTAGATTGTGTCTTCGGTAAATTTATCCAGGTGACCTTTTATCTCATATCCTTGGGCAGCCACTTGGCTCACCGATAGCACAATAGCAACAACGATGTAAAAGGCAGACTGCAATTGGTGTTTCATAACAGGTACAAGTTTTTTCCAATACTGATAGTTCCCCGAGGGCAGAGAGGTAACGTTTAGGGCGCCAAATTTATGATAAATAGTGCAGTGAATTACACTGGGCGAGGTGCTGCCAGAAGATACAGGATAGCCATGCGGACAGCAACACCATTTTCTACTTGGTCCAGTATGATGGCCGCATCTGAGTCAGCGACATCACTGCTCAGCTCGACACCGCGATTGATCGGACCAGGGTGCATGATCATCACGGGAGAATCCAGGCTGTCCACCAGCGATCGATTGATCCCAAAAAATTTGGCGTATTCGCGGATGGAGGGAAAGTACTTGATGTCTTGACGCTCCAGCTGGATACGCAATACATTTGCCACATCTGCCCACTCGAGGGCTTCACGAATGTTGTAGCTTACCTCCACTCCCAGTGCGGCAATGTGTTTTGGTATGAGGGTGGGGGGGCCGCAAACCATCACATCTGCTCCCAATTTTTTCAGACAGAAAATATTGCTCAGTGCAACGCGCGAGTGCAAGATATCGCCTACGATCACAACCTTCAGTCCCTCAAATCGATCGAAGTGCTCCCGGATGGAAAAAGCATCAAGCAGGGCTTGGGTAGGATGCTCATGGGTGCCGTCTCCGGCGTTGATGATATTTGCGTCAATGTGCTGTGCCAGAAAGGTGGGTGCTCCCGGAGCGGGGTGGCGGATCACGACCATATCCACCTTCATCGACAAAATATTATTCACGGTATCGAGCAAGGTCTCTCCTTTCTTTACCGAAGAAGACGATGCGGAAAAATTGACGATATCGGCAGACAATCTCTTTTCTGCAAGTTCAAATGAGATACGTGTGCGGGTAGAGTTTTCAAAAAACAAATTGGCAATCGTCACATCGCGCAAGGAAGGCACCTTTTTGATCGGCCGATTGATCACCTCCTTAAAGTTGTCTGCCGTTTCAAAAATCAGAGAAATGTCCGCTTCGGTGATGTATTTGATGCCCAGAAGGTGCTTGGAACTTAAGAGGATTTCCGACATACAGGTGCTTAACTTTTTTCCGGATAAAGAAGTATTTGATCTTTGCCGTCGAGCTCTTTCCATTCGACTTTGACGTAGGCCTCATCAACGCTATCGACCGTAAATCCAATAAAGTCTGCCGAGATCGGTAGGTGGCGATTGAAGCGGCGATCGATCAGGCTCACCAAATGGACCTTGTCAGGCCGTCCATAATGTTGCAATGCAGACAGCGCCGACTGAATCGTACGACCGGTATAGAGCACATCGTCGATCAGCAACACTTGCTTGTCTTCCATCAGGAAGTCTATCTCTGTGGTACTGGCGGTGAGGGGTTTGGTGCGGGTGCGGAAATCATCGCGGTAAAATGTGATGTCCAGCTTCCCGTAGGTCACCTTTTCTACGCCCAGAATATCTTGCAGACGCTCCACCAGTCGATCAGAGAACAGCACACCGCGTGGCTGAATGCCCACCAGACAGACATTTTCAAAATCTCCAAATTCCTCAATGAGTTGATGACAGAGCCGCTCAATGATCAGCTGTAAGCGACTTTCTTTGACGAGAATACGTGCCTTTGGCATAGCTGAGGATAAAGATAGTTCTTAGATCGTGAATCAGTGCATTTTCTGACCTCCGATTAAATTGGCGACCAGTCGAAACTTTGAATCGCATTCGTGCTATGCAGCAACGATGGTGCTGGACTAGCCCTTCTGCTTTTTCGACCAGCTATCTCGCATGGTGACAATCCGGTTGAATACCATGTGCTCAGGAGTAGAATCGGAATCGACGCAAAAATATCCTTTACGCATAAACTGAAAACTGTCGCCAACCTGAGCCGAGGCTAAATGAGGCTCAATCGGAACATCCTTCAGCACCTGCAGCGAGTCGGGATTGACAAACTCCAAAAAATCTCTCTCCGAATCGGCAAGTGGATCTACCTCGGTAAAAAGAGGCTCGTATAGTCTAACCTCTGCCTTTGCTGCATGGGAAATCGACACCCAGTGCAGGGTTCCCTTGGCCTTGATGCCAGAGGTATCTTCCCCACTTTTGGAGTCGGGAAAATAATGGCAGCGTATTTCTGAAATGCGCCCGGTTTCGTCCTTTACAAAATCGTCGCAGCGGATAATGTAGGCGTGCTTCAGCCGCACATGACGCTCAGGCCCCAGCCGAAAAAACTTCCGCGGAGGATCTTCCATAAAATCTGAGCGCTCAATGTAAATTTCTCTGCTAAATGGCATTTCCCGAACACCGGCATCGGGATCTTCCGGATTGTTTTCTGCTGGCAGCATTTCATGGTCGCCTTCTGGATAATTGGTGATCACTACTTTGACCGGATCTAGCACAGCCATGACTCGATTCGCTATTTTATTTAAATCTTCGCGCACACAAAATTCCAGCAGACTTAATTCAATTAAATTTTCACGCTTGGCGATTCCCACCTTGTCACAAAAATTACGCAATGCGGCTGCTGTGTATCCACGCCTTCGCATACCCGAGATGGAAGACATGCGTGGATCGTCCCACCCATTGACCACACCCTCTTCCACCAGTTTTAGTAGCCGCCGCTTTGAGGTGATCATGTATTCCACATTCATGCGGGCAAACTCAATTTGTCTGCTCGGAAATATCTCGAGTGATTTAATAAGCCAATTGTACAGCGGGCGGTGATTTTCAAACTCGAGCGAACAAAGAGAGTAGGTAATCCCTTCAATTGAATCTGACTGACCATGCGCAAAATCATACATTGGATAAATACACCAATCATCTCCTGTACGATGATGAGTAGCTCGCTTGATGCGATAAATGACTGGGTCGCGCAAATTAAGATTGGCAGCAGACATATCTATTTTGGCACGCAACACGCGACTGCCATCAGGAAATTCTCCTGCACGCATTGCCTCGAAGAGTGAAAGGTTTTCTTCGATGCTTCTCTCGCGATATTGGCTATTTTCTCCCGGAGTATTCGTGTCTCCTTTTTGCGCTGCAATTTCATCGGGAGTGGAATCATCGACATAGGCGAGACCTTTTTCAATCAGTTTTATTGCAAAGAGAAATAATTGCTCAAAGTAGTCACTGGCATAATATTCCCTGTCGCCCCAATCAAAACCCAACCAGCGTATATCATCTCGAATTGCGTTCACAAAGCGTGTTTCTTCAGTAGCGGGGTTGGTGTCGTCAAATCGCAAATTGGTCACACCTCCATATTTTTCAGCAATGCTGAAATTCAGGCAAATTGCCTTGGCATGGCCAATGTGCAGATAGCCATTCGGCTCGGGTGGAAAGCGCGTATGCACCTTCCAGCCACTGGCATTTTGAGCCTGATCATGCTCAATTATTTCTTCAATAAAATTTAGCGAATCGTGCGACATGCTTGATTACATTTTTTCGGGCATTTCAATACCGAGCAGGTCCATCGCATGGGCCAAGACCTGAGCAACACAGGCGCTCAAGGTAAGTCGGAAATCACGAGCTGACTCGCTCTCCGCACCAAGTATTTTTAAATCGTGATAAAATCGGTGATAATTCTTGGCCAAATCATAGCTGAAATTTGCCACGCCAGAAGGATCGTATTCGGCAGCTGCTTTTTGAATAACCTCCGGATAAACAGCCAATAATTGCAAAAGCTTACGCTCACTCTCTGCAAATTCATTGTAATCTCCCTGCTGTGTAGATCCTGCACCCGCGGCCTTGCGCAAAACTGATTTGATGCGTACGTACGCATTCTGCACATAAGGTCCGGTCTGGCCCTGCAGATCGACTGATGCACTCGGATCAAACACCATTCGCTTCTGAGGATTTACTTTCAGAATAAAAAATTTGAGGGCTGCCAAACCAATATTGCGAATGGCTGCTGCCTGCTCAGATTCTGAAAGTGAACTGATCTCACCCTTTTCCCGAGCGATACTTTTTGCCTCAGCAATGACATCACGCATCAGGTCATCTGCCTCGACAATGGTGCCTTCTCGGCCCTTCATCTTACCAGTAGGTAGATCGACCATACCATACGACAAATGAAATAAAGCATCGGCATAGGGCTCGCCTAATTTTCTAAGAATTTCGAAGAGAACTTTAAAATGATAGTTCTGCTCATCGCCAACCACATAAACCATCGAGTCTGCATCGTGATCGCGATACCGCTGCATGGCCGTACCGATGTCCTGAGTCATGTAGACAGAAGTGCCATCAGAGCGAAGCAGGATTTTCTCATCCATTTTTTGATCGGTGAGGTCTACCCAAATCGATCCATCAGCTTTCGCCTGAAAAATGCCTTTGTCCAAGCCATTGAGCACTTGCTCCTTCCCTGCAAGCCAGGTCTCAGACTCATAGTAGAGTTGATCAAATGAAATGCCAAGTGCTTGGTAGGTAGCAGAAAACCCAGCATACACCCATTTATTCATCATGGTCCACAAGGCCCGCACCTCTGGATCATTGCTTTCCCACTTTATCAGCATCTCGCGCGCTTGCCTGCCCAGCTCACTGTGTGTATTGAAATATTTATTTTGATAACTCTTGAAAAAATCCTGCTCCGACTGATCACCACCATGTTCTGCAAATACTGACGCACCTGAATCAGATTGCTGCCATGCCTGGTATTCAGCGGTCAGTTTCGTATTAAACAATACATAGTATTTCCCGACTAAAAAGTCCCCCTTCAGGCCGCTGCTCTCTGGAGTTTCACCTTCTCCAAAACGTTGCCAGGCCAACATACTTTTGCAAATGGCAATGCCACGATCGTTGATAATTTGCATCTTCACTACATCCCATCCCGCAGCTGCCAAAATCCGCGAGCAAGACCAACCCAAAAGTATATTGCGAATGTGACCGAGGTGCAACGGCTTATTGGTATTGGGTGAGCAAAATTCCACCAGTACCTTCTTATCGTTTTTACTATGCTCTCCGTAACGATCCTCTCCACTGATGGAGGTCAATAAATCGTACCAGGCTGCTGGGGAAAGCGTGAGGTTTAAGAAACCCTGTACAACATTGTAACTTGAGACAACCTTCAGCTGGGATTGAAGCGCGTCACCCAACCACTCTCCTACTTGAGCCGGGCTCTTTTTCATTGCCTTAACAAAAGGAAAGATGACGACCGTGAGATCTCCTTCAAAATCTTTTCGCGTAGAACTGACCAAGACATCACTCGCAGCAACGTCTACCTGTTCGCCGGCCAAGACGTGGGCAGTGGCTTCTCGGATCTGATCTAGTACATTCTTCTCCATAAGATGGGCAAAAGTAACAGTCGTCCGCTTACTTTAGCCAGTCTTGCGAAAAAAAGAAAAGCGGGTGCCTCCGTAAGACCGTTCGACTTCAAAATCAGGATGCTCTGCAAAGTAGTGGTTTGCATTGTGCTCAAGCACGAACAGGCCACCCGGTGAGCAAAGGTTGTGCTGTGACACTAAATCAGGAATTTCGTCCAGGCGTGGCATCCCATAAGGAGGGCCGGCAAAAATGTAATCAAAATGCTCACCGCATTTCTGGACAAATCGCAGGGCATCTTTCCGATGCAACTTCACGAATTCTGCCATCTTCAGATCACTCAGGATGCCCGCCGTATATTTAAGTGCAGGTGCAAAGCGATCTACGTAGGTGACATCACGGCACCCTCGGCTCAGGGCTTCGTAGGTGTGACTGCCGGACCCACCAAAGAGATCGAGCATCTTGATCTCGCCAAAGTCAAGTTGATTCTGTAAAATGTTGAAAAGACCTTCCTTGGCAACATCTGTAGTAGGTCTGGTGGGCCAGTTATCTGCAGGAGGTGAGAATCTCCGGCCGCCAAAATCACCCGAGATTATTCTCATGCTGCACGCAGTAGAGGTCAAAAATCTCAATGGGATCAATCACATTTGTGGGCAATCGCCAGCCATTGACCCAGTCTATGACTTCAAAATGGAGGAAATGGGCAGCCAGCAAATTGCGCACTTCCTTGACGATTGGCTTCGAGCCGGCAAATCTAAACGAAGTCGACGACGGCTCAAGCCCTAGTTGATCGGCTGCTAGCAGCGCATAGTATACCACGTCTGCCGTTGTGGTGGCCGTATACCTATTGACCAATCTCCTCTGACCCTGACTTTGCATCAGCAAGAATAGTTGTCCATTTGAGTGCACGGCAGAGAGCTTGTCACCTCCACCTGACGCGCGATCAAAAAAGCCCAACATCGATGCGACAAATGGACGCACCAAACTTTCGGGAAGCATGGTGGATAGCACCCTGCGTAAACCCAGCGGGTAGGCATACACAATGACCATTTGATCATACCGCAGATAGCAAATGTCGTCGCGCCGTAGCTCAGGATGCAATTGTTGGAGATAGATCCACCACTGAGCGGGATCAAAGAGTGCGGCGGGTACGATGGTAGAATGGCCTTCGAGGTTTACCTCTACGTTCTCAAGTCCGTGCTTAGACAATCCAAATCGGTCGATCAGCGCAATCAATTCTTGCAGAGGCAAGTGCTTGATGCTTCCGGGATTGCTTTTCCATGGTACCTGAACAAATTGAGTGATCTCACTCTGATCGAGGGTCATAAAAGCAAAACTGTCCATCCTGATGAGGATAGACAGCTGCGACATACTATTTATTTTTGACTTCAACTAGGCCATGTTATCGTTCCCAATTGCCGGAAAGATTTGGTTTGGTCAGATCTCCAAAACCTATCAAGGAGTTCGGATTGTACGAATTATCGTACTGGGCAAATCTTGGATCTGCATAGTCTCCCATGAAAACGGTGCGGGGTGTATTCACTTGCACCACATTGACCAAAGTACTTTGATACGTCAATGTATCTGCCACAACCTTAAACTCGGCACCATTGCCAAAAGGCACGAAGCGCAAGGAATCAAGACTGATTCCCATGGCCATTATTGTATCAATTGCAGCCGTATACGTTGTGTCGTAGACCACTGCCTCAGTGTTGTTTGGATCGTCAGGATCTCCAGTTGCCTTGATCTCCCGGAAATTTTGAGTCTCAAGCACATGTTTGAGCGTGTCAAAAGTTGGCGCAAAAGAACCCCCAGTGATGTCCCGGTAGAACTCTTGCATTTTCCTGATCGTGAGCAACTTGTCGACTACGACATTTTCACGACGATCTTTCTCTGCCTTAAATTTAATCGGCTCCTCAATGCTATGCACCAGCATGTAGCCCAGCAAAGCGATGATCAATACTAAAACTAAGTTGATAACTAATCTCATTTCCTCCTTAAGTTCAGTTGGTTAGACTCTTACAATGATAGCAATTTTTAGCTAAGAAACGACACCAAATTCGATGCTTCTTTGTCATTCATCCATCTAGCGAATAGATGCAAATGGAGATCCCTTTGGTGGTTGCCGATGAGAAAATACTGAAGAGTAAGCATTACGTTTGTGCTAAGATGCCTGATCACTTACTTGCCATAGAATCCTCGTGCGATGATACGGGCGCAGCTGTCTTTACAAATGGGCAGCTGGCATCCAATGTGGTTTTCAGCCAATTGGTTCATGAGTTGTACGGCGGTGTAGTCCCGGAGGTAGCCTCACGCAGGCACCTGGAGGCGATCCTACCGGTGGTAAAGAAAGCGCTTCAGGAGGCGAGTGTGGATAAATCAGACCTCACCGCCATCGCATGCACGCGCGGCCCAGGACTCATGGGCTCGCTCATGGTGGGTTACACCTTTGCCAAGTCATTGGCTAAGGCATTGGGCTTGCCCCTGATCAGTGTCGATCACATGAAGGCACATATTCTTGCGCACTTTATCGAAGAGCCCAAACCTGCGTTTCCTTTCCTGTGTCTTACCGTTTCGGGTGGCCATACGCAGCTCGTGATCGTGCGTGGCTTTGATCATTTTGAGCTGGTGGGAAGCACACTGGACGATGCCGCGGGTGAAGCATTTGACAAAACAGGTAAACTGCTTGGACTCCCCTACCCGGCTGGGCCGCATGTAGATCGCGAAGCTCAGCAAGGCTCTCCCATCTTCTCGTTTTCTACTGCAAACATACCGGGACATGATTTTAGCTTTAGCGGCTTTAAGACCTCCGTGCTCTATTTCTTGCGCGAGCAGATTGCGAAAAATGAAAACTTTGTTGCGGAAAACCTTGCAAATCTGTGTGCCTCGATTCAAGACAATATCGTGCAGACGTTGGTAGACAAATGTTTGGTAGCACTGCAGCAGTATTCCATCTCTACCCTAGCCGTGGCCGGTGGTGTTTCTGCAAACTCGGGCCTCAGAAAAGCGCTGCAAGAGGAAGCAAGCCAGCTTGGTTTCGAGCTGTACATTCCTAAGATATCTTACTGTACTGACAATGCTGCCATGATTGGCATGGCGGGATACATCGATTGGAAAAATGGAAAATTTTCCTCCTTTGATTTAGCACCAGACCCCAGACTAAGATCAATGTATTAAGATGCGACTGATTAAAACAATACCACATCCGCTTTGGAAAATCGACGTCTTTCACAATCAGGCAAATTATCTCTTGCAGATTTCTGCAGGTTCAGTGCAGATCGCCTATAAATTTGCCCGGAGCGTTTGCTCTCCAGAACAAATTACTGAAATGGTCAAGGACCCTGATTTCATCAAGTCATCCCAACATGCCCTCGAGCAGCTTTTGCAAAATCAAGCTCGAGCGATGCCAACCCAAATCTGGGACGACGAAGAAATTATTTAGCATCGATGATCCGTGATTTGACTTTGTCAAATTCTTCCTGGGTGATCATGCCGTCTTGCAGCAGCTTGGCGAGTTTAGCCAACTTCTCAACGGGCCCATCTTCCTCACTCACCTTCTCGGCTGCTTCGGCTTTGTGCTTATGCTCTTTGCGAATATCTCTGGCGTATTCCTTACCTTTTTCGAACATCTCATCGTAGAGCTTCTTGATCCGAGCGGGATCAAAATCCAAAAACGTACCTCCCGTCTCAAAATGCTTTTTGAATACTTCGCCAAGTGCATAGGTCGAGGCACCAGAAAGCACGGCCAGAGTGACACCCCCGATCACCGATCCAATACCCGGAATAAACTTGATCGCTCGTGCCCCCAGTCTGGCCATGAGCGATCCGGTCATTGAGGTAATCATCGCTTTGCCTTCGGTTTCCTTGTAATCGATATCGTACAAGGCACAAAGTTGTCTGACCATATCTAGCTGAATGGCACTCACTGCAAAAAAATCTGCAACGGGTACCGGTATCAGTCCCGCACCCATCGACCAAATCATGTGATTTTTGATGACAGAATTTGCATTTTCAATTCGTTCTTCCATCTGCTCTTTCTTTCGTTTTCAGTAGCATAAAGTGTGTAGATTAAGAACAATCGACTGTCAGAAAAATTCCCCTAAGTTCAACCTTCTCCCTACTGACTCAGATTTACATTCTAATTTTTCGAAATGCATTACGCATTGAGGGACAAATTTATATGTCTCTCTACGCAGCTCATTTGTCTGCTACAAGTTAATTGTCTGCTAAAATTTTGTTTTATAGAATCATGGTACTACCTTAGTCTCAATTAAAAATTATTCTACGGGTTTTGAGTGTGTAAAAAGCTGCTTCGCAAGGAGTGGCTTTTTCACTTTATAGTCAGTCTCACTCCCTGGGAATGATCCGTAAATTCTGGTGCATAAACACATTGTATTTCTGCTAAACCTGCGGATACGTTGCCCTTTTGACCTGCCCAAATTTGGTACTCAAAGGTATGGCTGCCCCGATCTAATCGCTCAATAAACAAGTCAGTCCTCAAATCTCCCGGACTCAGATAGTAAGTCGTTCCACTTGCGAAGTGATGTTTACTGAGCTGTTCGATCGGCTCAAATCCTGCCGCCCGATGATCAAGAATCTGTACAAAGTTCAGAGGTCTATCTGTTGAGACATTCAGTCTGACCAAGATGCGATCTCCCAACTTGATCTCGTCCGGGGCGACCTGATCAAATTGATTTTCACCCTTTCTCAAAAACGTGCGCTCGATGCTGAGTTTGGCATCTGTCACACCCCCATCTATCTGATCGACGTCGGCATAGTACTCCCAATGAATCGATCCGTATGCTACGGCATTATTGGGATTGTGTACCGTCAGTTTCTTCAGCGCAAATTGGAGATCAGCGCCGGTGTAACTCTCTCTAAAATGCATGGCACCTTCCTCAGAATTTTCTGCATTGATTGTAACATCTCCAAGCTTCAGCTCAACTGGCTCAGAGGAGACAAGGCGATCGTCGAGCAGCAGTGCTTGCACGGCTGCCGTCGTCGCCATCGCGGTGGGCCACTGATTGGTTTGTTTGTGAAGCAGCAGCCATTTTTGCAGCTGGTATTGGAGTGTCCGATCTTCTGGCATCGCTCGCGCAAAAAGCCTGGTGAGTAGCGCATGCTGCTCAATCGGCAGTTCGTGCCAATCGTAGCCCGCATTTCTCTTCCAGTAGAGGCCGCGATCTGCAGTCTCGATCGCTCGTTCTTGCAGCGAAGCCAGCCAAGGCTCAACATTGCCCCCGTCGAGTAGTTTTGCATAGGCAAGCATGGCTTGTACATACAGTGTCTTGTCGTACCAGAATTTTTCAGCTTGTGCGACGAAATAGGTTCGGGCCTCGCTTTCAGCAATTTCGATCCCGACCTGCTGCAGCTGCGCCATAATCATGATGGCATGCGCATGAATGGGTGATAAATGATCATCATCCCAGCTGGTCGTTTTCCGTTTCACCCCACGCCTTATATCACTGTGATCTTCTTGCAGCTCTTGATCCAAATACACCAACGCTCGCTGTACGAGATTCGACCACTGATCTTGTTTAAGGTCGATCGCACCCTGCGTCGCCAAATTGGCAAGGGTACCAAGAACGTGTTGGGTGATGAAGCGATTTGGTCTTCCTCCTCCAATCCAGGGGAAGGCACCACTGGACAGTTGAAGGCTGGTCAATTTGCGCCGGGCCTTCGTCACCTCGCTCTCGCGTATTTCTTGGTCAAGCAGACGATGCATGCCAGCCAATTGCTTCTGCTCCTCGGTGGCTGTCGCGAGCCAAGGTGTATTGCCCAGTTTGTCAAGAAGCAATTCCTCATTTTGCAATAGACGTCCTTCGGGATCTTGCTTCAGCCATTTGCCCAATTCTCGCTCCAGCGATGGATGTTTGGCAAATATGTGGCCAGCCATGCGATGTGCATAGATCACATTCGCAAGATCATCTATGCTTGGCTTTTCGGCCAGCGTAAGGTGAGGCAAGGCCTGTACGGCATACCACAATGGATTTGAGGTGAAGTCGATCGTGATGCGGTGATGTGCTTTTGCAGCATCTGCTTCGATCATACTTTGAAAAAAAACCTCCTGGGTCTCGCCGCCTTCCACAAAAAAAGGCAGACTTTCCCGCACCAATTTCTTTTTTGGCAATACTGGAAAATGATCTTGTACAGCGTCAAAGTATGAGTCCGTTTTCGCTTTAATCAAATACGTCAATGTGCCGGGCTCCAGGTCATTCAAATCTATTTTCCAATGCACGTTGCGACTTCCTCCAGGAGCCAAAACCAATGCTTGCTCCTGATCTGTCAGTTGTGCTGTAACCGCATTTTCGCCCTCATTCATAAACTCGAGCGTCACCGCAACATTTAGTTCCTCACTCGTGGTATTGACCACTTTACTGGAAAACTCGATGTGATCAGAAATTCGTAAAAATCGCGGAGCATTTGGCACCAGAATCAGCTCCTTTTGCGAGATAAATTCGAACGATTGAAATCCTGTTGCCAATGTACGATCATGGGCAAAAATGAGTCCTTTCCAGGTAGTCAGCGCATCCTTGACTTTATAGTCGATCGTGATGTTTCCATTGGCGTCAGTCCTCTCAAGTGCTCGCCAAGCCAAGCTTTCGCTGAGGTCTTGCCGTATCTCGGGAGTTTCATTGTTTACACCTGACTCGATTGCCAGTTCAGCTTCATCCTCCACACTTTCCTGTCCTCCCGTCACCCTCACTGCGTCTGCTTCATCAACCGCCTCCGACTTCATCATACGCATCGAGTGTCTTTGGTGACCCCAAATGTGAATCCCAAACCAATCAAAATTTGGTTTGGAGCGAAGTCGAGGTGGTCTTGGATTCTCTCGAGGAGATCGAGACCAGACTTCCTGGGAGGCAAACTGAGAAGCTCGAAAATGGGCCTGACGGTAATTTATACTCCCATACGACCCAGACCAACTATGAGGATAAATGGC
>Ga0114956_1000615_pt1 | contig 26436 bp, 30 predicted proteins | sample MaitaG_FD_87304 | JGI IMG/M metagenome (GOLD analysis project Ga0114956, IMG submission 87304) | Marine algal microbial communities from Maine, USA - Maine_Asex2 metaG | ecosystem: Host-associated > Algae > Red algae > Unclassified | place: Maine, USA | collected 2015-01-05
AACCGCGTCGGCTCCGAAAATGACCTGGCAACTGCGCAAATTTTGGCGTAGGTGTGGTGTCATCTAGCCATTCCCCCTTGCCTCGAATACTGTCAGACGAAACCGGAGGCCGAGGACAAGGAGGGCAAACGAGGTGCACCTGGCAAGCTCGGCGTCGCAGACTCGCCTCGTCATCGTCGACGACCACCGAGTCCTTTCCGAGTTGCTCGCCGAAGCGCTGTCGGCCCGAGATGACATCACTGTCGTCGGAACCGCGAGCACTGGCGCCGAGGCCGTGCGGACGGTCACGATGCACCTACCCGATGTGGTGTTGCTCGACTATGACCTACCCGATACCGACGGGGTGTCGATCATGGCGCCGCTCCTTCAAGGTTCGCCCAACTCCCGGGTGCTCATGCTCACCTCCTATACCGATCGCGTCATCCTGAGCGAAGCCATCGATGCGGGCTGCGCGGGCTTCATCACGAAACGAAGCAGCACCGACGAGATAGCGGCGGCCGTACTCGCGGCGTTCTCGGACCAAACGCCGGTGTCGCCGGACATGGTTCGGCATTTGGTCGCCAAGAACGAACGCGCGCGTTCAGACCTCACCGAGCGTGAAGTCGAAGTTCTTCGCCTGGCCGCTAAAGGCCTGCGCAACAAAGAGATCGCTGAGCAGCTCTTTCTGAGCGTCAACACAGTGCGCAACCACATGCAACGGGTGCTCAACAAGCTCGGGGCCCATTCCAAACTCGAAGCCACCGCGATCGCCGTGCAGCTCGGCATCGTTCGACGCTGAGAATAACGACCACCGGCGGAGCGGTGATGCACTCGCGCTACGTGGAATGATGCGTCCGTCTCTACCCGCGACCGGCGGGCCTCGGCGACGATGGCAGGACCGTTGACCTTGAGGAGGCCGTCCTATGAAGCTCGCCCTGTATCTGCCCAACTTCCGCGACGAGGTTTCCGTCAAGGAGCTAGAGGATCTCACCGAGCTCGCCGAAGAACTCGACTTCGATTCGATCTGGACCCTCGACCGCATCATCGTTCCCGAGGCGTCCGATCGGGGCGAGCTCGTGCACGCGTTCGGGATGATGGATGGTTTCCCAAAGCAGCTTCCGGTGTCGGCTCGGGGCCAGTGGTTTCAAGGTTGGCCACTCATTCCCTGGCTCGCAGCGAAGACCTCGAAGTGTCGCATCGGCATGAGCATCACCGACACGCCCTACCGCTCGCCCGGCGTGTTAGCTGCAGAGTTAGCGACCGTCGACCATCTCTCGAACGGTCGCCTCAACGTCGGCGTCGGCGCGGGATGGATGCCAGAAGAGTTTGCCGCCGCCAGCGCATCGCACATCTACCCCAAACGACACAAGCACGTTCGGGAGACGATCGAGATCATGCAGGGCATCTGGACGAACGAGCTATTCGAATACCACGGCGAGTTCGCCGACTTCGAACCGTCCGGCTTTGGCGCCAAGCCGATTCAAGATCCGCTCCCAATTTTCTTTAGCGGTTTGAAGGACCCGAAGCGGGCGGCGAACCGCATCGCGAAGTACGACCTGTCCGGTTGGATCGGCATTCAAGACGACCCAGAAGAGCTGCTCGAATGGCGGGGGCCGATCCAACGGGAACTCGAAGCGCAGGGCAAACCCGACGCCCTCGACAATCTTGAGCTGTGCAGTATGTATTGGACCGTCATCACCGACGAGCCCTCAGACCAGGCCGACCTCGGCAAGGGCAGCAACATCTTGGTCGGCACGGCCGAGCAGATCACCGAGAACCTCATCAAGCTCAAGAACGCGGGCCTCACGATGCCCCTCATTTGGCCGCCCTTTGCCGATGTCCCGGTCTCGAAGACCCTCGAGGATCTGCGCCAACTCAACGACGAGATCCTGCCCCAGGTGAACGCGGCGTAGCTCGTCAGCGACCGAGCAGCACAAATGCGCCCCCGTCGAGCCTCGGTAAATGTTCCATCGGCGGTCACTAAGGAGCTGCGCCGGTAAGGCGAGGAACGAGTCCTGCTGGCAAGGCGACCAGACAACAGAGCGCGCTATTCGCCGAGGAACGAGGCGAAAAGGGACTTGTCGGAGTGAGCGCTTGCACCTACCGGCGCGGGTCCTAAGCCGCGGGCGCCGAGTGCGTCGACGGCTTCTTGGCACGCCTCGTCTGACCACTTGCGAGTCTTCCGTAGCGCGACCGTGACACCGTGCCGGTCGTGGCATGGAGCACCAACGCCTTAACCGCGATGACCGGAGCGGTGACCAACGCGGCGACGTGTACATCGCCTCGCCACTCAACTCCCGCCTGGGAAACCCGGCCGCCGAACGCTGCTATACCGAACCCATGACCCAACGCCTCGTGTCCCGAGTCAGCTAGGAGGCGTGCGATGCGACTCACCGAGACTGAGGCGTTGCGCCGCTTGGCCAGCCACGACCACGGCACGCTCGCCACGGTCCACCCAGATCGTGGGGTCGATGCGGTGCCGGTCGTCTACGCGGTGACCAATGGCTTCGTCGGTGTGCCGATCGACCGGGTCAAGCCCAAGTCATCGTTCCGGTTGCAACGCGAGCAGAATCTTGAGGCCGACCCGCGGGCTGCCTTGTTGATAGAACGCTGGGATCGCGATGACTGGTCGAAGCTCTGGTGGGTGCGAGCCGAACTTCGGCACGAAGTCTCACCGGCAAGTGATCTCATCGCGAGCCTCGCAGCCCAGCTGTCAGAGGCGTTTATGCACTATCAGGATCAGCCGTTCGCCGGCATGTTGGTACTGCGGATCGAGGCAGTAAGTGGCTGGTCGGCCAGTCGGGCCGACTAGCGCGACGCACCCGTGGCATCTGCGCCCAGTTCGGCCGCGGGAACGTCGAGGGCCGACGATCGGCTACTCGGCGGCTGTGTCGTACTGCATGACGAGGGCCGGGTTTCCGCCGGGGTCTTCGAAGGCGAGGAGGTGTCCGACCTGCGGGATGGTTGACTTGGCCATCAGAATGCGGCCGCCGGCCGCCAAGACTCGTTCTCGCACTCCGTCGACATCGTCGACGCCAAACGTGCACTCGAATCCGACAGTGGGCGCATCGTCGAGAAGCTGGCGCCGCTCCTGGATCGCTCCGATCGGGGCGGTGCCAGCCTCATCCATGATCTGGACGAATCCGGGCGGCCCATACTCCCGGAACTCCCAGCCGAAGACAGATCCGTAGAAGGCCTGCGTCGCTTCGACGTCGTCGGTGTTGATCGCGAAGTGGGTCAATCGTGGGCTCATGGCTCCATCTTGGCAGGTGTCGAGGCGGGTCGGGCCGGGCGACCTGAGCGATAGCCTCAGGTCCGAACCCGCCGAAGGACACAGCTCGTGAAGATTCTCAAAAGCCCAGCTGACCGCGTGCCGGTGACCCTCTTCCTGGCTCTCACCATCGTCGACTTCGCACTGTTTTTCGCGGTCGACCAGATCTGGTTGATCGTGGCCTACTGGTTCGTGATGATTCCGATCAAGGCGCTCGTCTGCCCGTGGAACCACCACCACCAACACGTACCGATGTTCCACTCGAAGCCCCTCAATCGCCTCCTCGAGATGTCGTTCGCGCTCCACACCGGATCAACCACCAACGTGTGGGTCCTTCATCATGTGCATGGGCACCACATGAACTATCTCGACCAGGAGCGAGACGAGAGCCGCTGGCGACGCAGCTCCGGTGAGCAATTTGGCTTTGTTACGTACACGGCCGTGACTGCGCTGACCGCGTACGTGCGGGCCTACGCCGTCGGGCGAAACCATCCTCGGCTGCAGCGGGCATTTGTCCGGTATGGCGTCCTTACTGTGCTTCTCGTGAGCGCGCTTGTGGCCATCAAGCCGGTGAACGGCCTCTTCCTTTTCGTCTTCCCGATGCTCACGTCACTCGCGTTCACCGTTGCCGCGACGTACAAGCACCACTCGGGCCTCGACACCGACGACCACATGCTCGCGTCGCGCAACTACACCGGCAAGATCCGCAACGCCCTCACCGGCAATCTTGGCTATCACACCGCGCACCACTACCGCCAAGGTCTGCACTGGTCGAAGCTGCCTGAGCTCCACGAAGAGATCGCCGACAAGATCCCGGCTGCGTACATCGACTCCTGACGACCGCTCACCGGCCCGGGCGTAAACGGAACCGCTCAGCGGCGAACGCCGACTGGGGCCCCTGCGGCCTCTGCGGCTTGGTAGCTTTCTTCGGTCAAGCCATGACGAACTCGTCTCCGAGACTTGCCGGGAGAAACCCAATGACATGATGGGCGATCACCACCTGCTCCTAAAGGGTTTCATGCACTACCCGGGGGTGCATCCAAACGCCCCACGTCGGTGCGAACACTCAGTACGCCGACCCACCGGTACTCGCGCTACATCACCGGCGAAGACGAGGTGTACGAGCTCGGAACCGACGACGATGAGCGCACCAACCTCGCGGCGCACGACGCTGCGCTGCGAGTCCAAACTGATCGAACAAATCGCCGACGCCGTGATCGCTCACACCGACACGGCCCGCGGCGCGGCCGTCGGCTGAACAAGAGGAGTTGACCTCCATGGACAAGATGCGCGTGTTCGTCGCCGGCCAGGTCCGGACGATGGACCCGGGCCGGCCGACCGCCAGCGCGGTCGCAGTCTGCGCCGGCCGGATCGTCTCGGTCGGTTCGCTGGAATCGATGGCGCCATGGTTGCGCCGAGTCGATCACGACATTGACGACACGTACGCAGATCAGGTTCTGTTCCCGGGCCTCGTCGACCCCCATACGCATCTGCGCATGTCAGGGACATTCATGGGCCTGGAGTATGTGGGTCCGATCCCATGCCAGAGTCCGAGCGGTTTGGTGCATGGCCTCGATGATCGTCGTGCGGTCCTCGACCGTCTCGAACACCTCGTGGCATCGGCCGACGATCCGACCCGACCGATCGTCACGTGGGGGTATGACCCGGGCAGCCAAGGCGGTCACCTCGATCGGGACATGCTCGATCAAATCTCCGACACGATCCCGATCTGGGTTCTCTCCTACGCGCCACACATCGTGTACACGAACACACCGATGATCGAACGCATCGGGGTGACAAACGAGAGCAGCGCGCACGGTCTCGGTCGGTACCCGGACGGACGGCTCAACGGATGGTTCATCGAGACCGGTGCGGTCGGTATGGCGGTCGCCCCGGTGGCCGAGTTCGTGTACCGCCCTGGCTTCGGGGTCGAAGCGCTCCGGCGACAAGCCGCCGTGGCCGTTCGCAACGGAGTCACGACCACCGCCGACATGATCTGGGGCGCCGAATCATTCGACCGTGAGTTAGCCGATCACGAACAGGTGATGAATGCGGGCGGCTTCCCACTCCGAATGCTGCTGGTCCCGTTCCACACTCGTCTCGAAAAGAAGTACGGCGATGACCGGTTCGACTTCCTTCGTTCCGTGTGCGAGCGCAACACCGATCAGCTCGCCGTGCACGGAGTAAAGTTCATCAACGACGGTTCCTATCCGTCGATGACGCTGAAGCTTAACTTCCCCGGCTACCTCGACGGCGAGGTCGGCCTTACCGGCGAAGTGCCATGGGAAGACATGGTCGAGACGATGTGGCCGTACTGGAGCCGGGGCATCCAGATTCACTCACATGCCAATGGCGACGAGACGATCGACATGACCCTCGACACGCTCGCCGCGCTCCAGGAGCGCAAGCCACGGTTCGATCACCGCTTCACGATCGAGCACTACTGCATCAGCACTGTGGCCCAGGGCCGGCGACTGGCCGCCCTTGGTGGTCTGGCCAGCGTTAACCCGTACTTCGTTCACTATCGATCCTTGATCCATTCCGACAGCGGCTTCGGCCCCGACCGGTCTGAGATGACGGCCCGCCTCGGCACGCTCGAACAAGCCGGGGCCACCTTCGCCTTGCACTCTGATTACAACCTCGTCGTCGGCCCGATGGCGCCCATGACAGCAGCGTGGGTCGCCGTGAATCGACTCGCGGCCGATGGTTCGACCGTGATGGCTGCGGGCGAGAGGATCTCCGTCGACCGAGCGATGCGCGCGATCAGCATCGATGCGGCGTACGTGTTGCGACGCGATCATGACCTCGGCAGCATCGAGGTCGGCAAGCTTGCCGACTTCGCAGTTCTCGGCGACGACCCCTACGAAGTTGACCCGGGCAAGCTCAAGGATGTCCCCGTCGCCGGCACCATTGTTGGTGGGGTCCCCCACGTTGCCGATGGTTGACGTTGCCGATGGTTGACGCTGCCGATGGCTGACGGTGCCGCTCGACTCCATAACGAGTGGGACGCATTCGTCTCGATGCTGCAAGCCCCGGTGCCCGCTGACGGGGTCAGGCCGACGGCGCGGGTTCCGGTCACCGTGGTTGGCGGCTTTCTCGGTGCCGGAAAGACGACGCTGCTCCGTCATCTTCTCACCTCTGATCACGGACTGCGCCTGTCTGTTGTCGTCAACGACCTGGGTGAGATCAACATCGACGAGCAGCTGCTCGAATCGGTCGCGGCCGAACGGATCGACCTGAGCAATGGTTGCAGTTGTTGCACGCTGGGGCCTGACCTCGCTCGTTCCCTGCTGGAGCTGGCGGGGCGATCGCCGACGCCTGATGCCATCGTCATCGAAGCCAGCGGCGTCGGTGATCCAACCGGAATCGCCACGGTCATCGCGGCCGAGCCGCGGCTGCGTCTCGACGGGATCATCACTATTGTCGACGCAACCTCGTTCGCGATGAGACTCGACGAGCCAGCCCTCGCATCGCTGCTTCAACGCCAGCTCGACGCAGCCCACGTCATCGTCGTGCCACGCTCGGACCAGCTTGGAGCGACGGAGCTCGACAGCGTCACCGAACGACTCGCCGTTCTCGCTCCGGGACGACCGGTGATTCGAGTTGAACACGGCCGCCTCGATCCTGGCATCGCCCTCGCTGCTGCGTCACGAGGCGCTCGCCCTGAACCAGACCGGGCGGCAGCGGCCCCCATCGGGTTCACAACAGCGACGCTGGAGCTACCAACACCGATCACCCGGCGCGACTTACGTGACCGGCTCGAACACCTGCGTGTGCTCAGAGCAAAGGGATTCGTCGAGTTCCTCGGTGAGCCGGGGCGAGCGCACTTGGTACAGATGGTCGGTCGGACGTGGACCGTCGAACCCTGGGGTGACCTCCGCCGAGACCACCAGGTCGGCTCGCTTGTCACCATCGACCTCGCATAACAAGGCTCAGTCGTCCGAACCGGACGCCGTGCCTCGACCGGCGGTCCGATCGCGTTCGAGTTCAGCAAGCGTCTCGACCAAGCGCTTCGCCCGGGTTTCTTCGCGTTTGGCCGCATACAGCGCGCCGCCATATTTCACATTGTCATACAATCCCGGCACGTCGAATCTGGCTGTTCGCCGGAGGCTCGTGCCAACGCGGCAACCGTTACTAGGGGGAAACATGTACGACCATCTTGGTCAGGTGATGGCAAGGGGCGCCGAGCAGTTCGGGGATCGCGTCGCCCTGGTGTTCCATGGCGAGGAGTTCTCGTACCGCCGCCTCGAGGAGCTGACGGCACGGCTGTCGAACGCCCTCACCGATCTCGGAATCGGCACCGGTGATCGCGTCACCCTGTACTCGCAGAACCGGTGGGAGTGGATCGTCAGCTACTACGCAGTGTTGCGGATCGGCGCCGTCATCAACCCGATCAACGTGATGCTGACACCGGAAGAGATCGTGTACGTCACGCAGGACTGTGGCGCCAAGGCGCTGCTCGCATCGGCCGACAAGGGCGCGCCGATCATCGAACGCCGCGGCGAAACCCCGCTCGACCACATCGTGCTCTTCGGTACCGACGTTCCGGACGGGGCGACACCTTTCAATGCGTTGGTCGCTGGCGCCAGCGCCGACTTCGACGACATCGAGATTGATCCGGTGTCGACCTCGACGATCGGGTACACGAGCGGTACGACCGGTCACCCCAAGGGCGCGATGCTGACCCACCAGGCGATCGTGCTCAACAGCGCGATGACCGCCAACGTGCACGCTCGCACCAGCGACGACGTCTGCTACACATCACTGCCCTGCGCGCACGTGTACGGCAACGTCGTGATGAACGGCGCCTTCTTCCTCGGCGCCAAGCTGGTGCTGAACGACCGCTTCGACCCGCTCGACACCATGGGACTGATCGAACACCACGGCGCGACGATTTTCGACGGGGTTCCGACCATGTACATGGTCATGCTCGCCGACGAGAAGTTCGACAATTTCGATCTGTCGTCGCTGCGGCTGTGCGCGGTCGGCGGCCAGACGATGCCCGAGCCGAAAATGCGCGAGGTCGAAGAACGCTTCGGATGCCCGCTGATCGAGCTGTGGGGTATGACCGAACTCGGTGGTCTCGGCACCACGTTCCCGGCGTATGGGCCGAACAAACACGGATCCATCGGCGTTGCGATCCCCTACACCGAATGTCGCATCGCGGACGCCGAAGATGCCGCGACGACGATGCCGGCGAACGAGGTCGGCGAGTTGATGGTCCGCGGTCCGATCGTGATGCAGGGCTACTTCGGCAACGAGGAGAAAACTCGCGAAGCAATCGAACCCGATGGATGGCTCCACACTGGCGATCTCGCCCGCATGGACGAGGACGGTTGCGTCTTCATCGTCGATCGGAAGAAGGACATGATCCTCACCGCGGGCTACAACGTGTACCCGGCCGAGATCGAACGGGTGGTCGCTGGGCATCCTGCCGTCGCCATTGTGGCAGTTGGGAGCGTCGACGACGAGCTACGAGGCGAACTCGCGAAGGCCTACATCGTGCTGAAGAGCGGCACGACCGCGACCGCAGATGAGATCATCGAGTACTGCCGCGGTTCTCTCGCAACCTACAAAGTGCCTCGCCTCGTCCAGTTCGTCGACGAGGTCCCGACGACGAGCACGGGCAAGGTCATGCGTCGCATGCTGAACACCCTCGACGACGATCAGCGATAAGAACTAGCCGGGCAGAGCATTCGTATTCGTTGGGCGAGCGCATGGTCGGTGGCGAAGAGGACGCCTCGGTGATTCAAGAACGCAGAGTCCGCCCGGTTCAGATCGAGGGGGCGGCCACGGATGTCGGTTGCGACGGCGCCGACCTCCTGGGTCAGACACGCGGTCGCGGCGAAGTCCCACAGGCTTCCACCACCGCTAGTCCCGGTAACTTTGAAGTAGCAGGCCGGTGCGTTCATGAGCACGCCACATGCGTTCATCACCGCACCGCGACCGGGTAGAGGGCCCGCCAATCAGCTCCAGCGCACCAAAGTCCAGCACCTTGCCCGCACGCTTCAGCGCGTCGCCGAGCAGCTCGAAGTACCGGTCGAGCAGGTCGGGGGCCAGACGATCACTCTCATCCTCGTCGAGGCAGCTGCTCATGAAATAGGCAACGTCCTCCATGCCACAACCGCCGCCGACATACTGGAAGTCAACTGCGGCCGCCCGTCGTCCGTCTGCGTCGAAGCAGAAGTTGGCCAGCTTGGCGTCACCGTGAACGAACGTCCGGAACGCGCTGTTGGCAAGGCGCCGGTCGATGGTCGTCGCCGCGGCCTTCACCGGACCGTCGGGAAGGGCGCCGAGTTCGTCGGGGCGAGTCGCCAGGTGCCAGTACGTGCCGATAGCCCACAACCCCTCTGGGCGCGCCCCCATAAACGTCGCATGAAAGTTGGCCAACCACGACAAGCACGCATCGAGTTCCATGGCGCTCACCCGCTGCGCGCTCGCACCCGATGCGCGCAGAACCGCAGCTGCGAGGTCGTCATCAAGGCCGTCGGGTCCGGTCACGAGCGAAGCGTACGGGCAACGTCGGTCCCGGAGATTCGCGACCCTCCTCTAGAAAGGCACGTAGTCGTCTTGTGCCGCGGTCGGGATCGTCCAGCGTTCGTGCGCTTCAACCACAACAGGCTCAGGCGACCGGGCGCGCACCCGACCAGCATCACCGAAGAGCCACGGCACAAAGTTGGTCCGCTCGTCGGATCGGAATGCCCGCATGCGAAGCGTCGTCGAGATAGTCGCGAAGATCAGCGAGGCGCTCCGGATCGAAGAACTGGAACGAGAACACGCCGGGAGCAGCCTCGTGCAAACTGGTCGATTGACCTGTTGTGTGAGAACTCACATCATCCCAGGTCGGAGGCCCTTTCTCGAGCCCTTCAAAGCAGAGCTACGAAAGATCCGGGCTAGAGCCGCAGAGCGGCGCCCAAAGTGGTGCGACGCCTGCGAGCCCCGATGGCTCAGGCGTCGATGTCGGCGGCAACGCCGCGGGCCAGGCTTCCAAGACGTCGCCGGTAGGCCTCGACCGTTGGCATATCGGACTTCAGCCCCCGAGGTGACAGCGCGAGCACTTCGGCCCACTCGGCTCGTTGTGCGACTGCCGCCTTGCTACGGCCAGGGGCCGCCTTTGCGAGGAACGCTTCGAGCGCCGCGCGCCGTCGCGTTATCACCTGATGGATCTCCGCAGCGGTGTCAGCGCTCCTGACATCCATGATTTCTGCTGAGTGTTTCGAGGTCGCCATTCGCTCCCAAAGGTCTCCCTCGAAGCGTTGCAAGAATCCGTCTAAGGATTGCGCGGTCGTCTCGCCATCGTCCAGGGCCTTCAGCGAGTCGTCGACATGGTCGTTGAAGAGAGCGACGAACGCCGACGCATAGATGTCGCCCTTGTTGCGGAAGTACTGGTACAAGGCCGGGCGAGACATTCCGGCCGCCTCAGCGATGTTGGCCATCGACGTAGCCGAAAACCCACGCTCGGAGAACTGGACGATCGCCGCATTGTGGATTATCCGGCGGGGATCGCCAGCTCCATCGCTTCGATCGTCCAACCTCTCCTCGCGCTCCATCTCATTAGCTTGACACATTCGCTCGAATACGTCAGTCTCGGGTTACTGACAGTTTTGCGCGAATCTGTCAGACATACAACCTCGACCTAAGCAGGAGCACCGGCATGACCCGACTCGGTTACCAGATCCCGAACTTCACCTATCCCGGAATCGAGGGCGCCGACATCTTTAAGAACGTCGTTGCGCAGGCCCAAGCTGCTGAGGCTGCGGGCTTCGATCGCGTCTTCGTGATGGACCACTTCTACCAACTCCCCGGAATCGGTGCGCCGCACGAGCCAATGTTCGAGTGCTACACCATGCTGTCGGCGCTAGCACAACATACGGAGAAGGTCGGACTCTCGGCCCTCGTGACTGGCAATACCTACCGCCACCCCACGTTGCTCGCGAAGGCCGTCACCGCCCTCGACCATGTCTCAGGTGGGCGCGCGACGCTCGGCATCGGGGCGGGATGGTTCGAGCTCGAGCACAACTCGCTGGGCTACGAGTTCGGCACCTTCACCGACCGGTTCGAGAAGCTTGAAGAAGCACTGCAGATCATTGGACCAATGCTGCGTGACGAGAAGGTCAGCCTTGACGGCAAGCATTATCAGGTGAGCGACGCGATCAACTCTCCGGCGCCGCTGTCGAAGATTCCGATCATGATCGGCGGCGCTGGTGAGAAGAAGACCCTGCGCATGGTCGCTCAGTACGCAGACGAATCGAACCTTGTCGGCACCGGGGCCGCCGACATTCCCCGAAAGCTCGCCGCGCTCGATGAGCACTGCGAACGACTCGGTCGCGATCGCTCCGAGATCGACGTCACCTGCCTCCAGATGATCGTCGTCGCTCCCACCATGGAGGAGGCCGAAGCCGACATGGCCGAGATCGCCGCCGTGAAGGGATGGACCGACGAGATCATCGAGATGGCCAAGGCGATTTTGGTGTTCGGCGATGTCGACACGGTCGGCGAACAGCTGCAAGCAGTCATGGATGCCGGCCTCGACGGCCTCACCGTCGACCTACCCGCGAACGGCCACAAGGTCGACCGCATCGCGCTCCTCGGCGAGATCGGACTCTCCGTAACAACCGACTGACAGAGACCGACGCCTGGGCACGCGTGCCGCGAGGCACGGGTCACACTTCGTGACGGCGAAGCTCTCGACGGGCGACGGCCATGAGGTGCACCTCATCAGAACCATCGGCGATACGCAAGGACCGCCGTTGTCGCTATGTTGCTGGCGTCACTTGAAGCGACCGCGGCCTTGGCTTCGGTCTTGGTCGTCCGTCGTTTGCCACGGTGCCAGCCCCCATTCGCTCGGCCGCGGTGGTCGCGTCGATCTATGGGTTCCTGGTCGGCGTGTCTTCCCATGGTGCTCACGGGGCTCGTCATCATCCTCCTCGCGGAACGGCAGGTCGCGTCCGACATGTTCAATCGCGCGGCGGGGAATGAGACGGCCTCGAGCTTCAGTCGGCCTCGGGGTCGATGGCGACGTGCACCGGGACGTTGTCGAGTCCCTTCAGCCCGAGCCGCTTCCGCAACGCGACCAGGGCATCGAGGTCCGCTCCTTCGATCGCCAGCGTGTGGAGTTCTTCACCGGTTTCAGTGAGCGTGATATCGGTGACCTCGGCCCTAATGGAACCGATCAGGTAGCGGGTTCGGCACTTCTTCACGAACACCGGCCGGGCGGCCGGATCGTCATCGAGTTTGGCGACTGCTTTCGTGATGCTGAACCGCTTGCCTCGTTGCACCCGGTCGAGGTGCAGGTCGTCGAAGAGCTGATCGAATGGTGCGTCCAGCCTTTTGGCGTTCGTGTGCCAGTCGGCGGTCCACCGCTCGAAACCTCGTTTGTGCCCCACCAGCTGTTTGACCTTCAGCGTGCTGTCGCGGACCTTCGCGTTCCACTCGGGGTCATCGACCAGGAAATAGCAGTCGTCCATCACCTCGGTTGATGATGAGTCGGCGAGCTTTTTCAGCGCCTTGCGGGCCTTGCGACGCTTCCCCCAGACGCGGTACTCGTAGCGTTCGCTGTCGTGGTTATCGCCACTGGCTTGGTTTTTCGCCATGAGTTTCTCGGCGCGATCGATTGATCGGCAAAACCAACGTAGCTCCCGGTCATGCAGCGACCGATGATCCCTCCGCGATGCAGCGGGTCCCGATCCGGCCCTGACCACGAAGAGTTTTCGGTCCACCGGATCACGGCGCTACGGTTCGTGCGTTGTCGACCTCCGGGAGAACTCCACTCGTGACCCGTCCATTCAGAGTCCTCGGACTCCAGCAGATCGCCATTGGCGCCCTCGATCTCGACCGGCTTCGCAGCCTCTGGGTCGACACCCTCGGTGTCACCAAGACGGGTGAGTTCACCAGCGAATCCGAGAACGTGAAGGAGGACATCCTGCAGCTTGGCGACGGACCCCACGCGGTGGAGATCGACCTCATGTCACCACTCGACCCCGACGGCCGGCCCAAGGTGCACGACCCGTCGCTGAATCACGTCGGCTTATGGGTCGACGATCTGCCGGCGGCGGTCGCCTGGCTCACTGAACAGGGCATGCGATTCACGCCCGGCGGCATCCGCCCAGGTGCCGCCGGCCACGACATCGTCTTTATACACCCCAAAGGCAACGACGAGTTTCCGGTGTCGGGCGAAGGCGTGCTCATCGAGCTGGTGCAGGCACCACGGCAGGTCATCGAGGCCTTCAAGTCTCCGAATACATGACCGGCCTGGCCTGGTCCCCGTCGCGGCGGCGGATCATAGATCCTTCAACGGAGAGCAAGGATTGCGCGGAGGCCGCTATCGACGGCATCGAGAAGCGGCGACGGTAGTTGGCCGGTGCAATCGGCCAGCCACGATCGGTCGATTAGCTCCAGGCCGAGCGGTATCGCGACCGAGTCTCTCGGTAACCCGGTGACGGTTGAACCGAGCAACACGTTGCCCGCCACCGGCCACGTGCAGCAGCATCAGTTTGTCGGTCCCGGCCGCTGACTCTTGGGGCGGAACCGGGTCGCCGTCGGCCGGGAACGTGGCCATCACGATGGTGAAGTCCATCCCCGCGTCCTTGTGCTGTTCGTCGGTCTGGAACGACTCGGACGAGTTCATCTCGATCAGAGCCATGCGATCTCTGTATTGAGCGATGGCGATCCGGTCCACTGTCGGTCGTCGCCACGCAGATGGTGGACGACGGGGGCAATCAGGATGATTCGCGATCCGACCGCGGCCAGGTGCTCGTGCGGGGCATACACGTCGTCGGCCCCGGCGCCGGTGAGATCGGTCGCGCGTCCGTCGGCGTACTCGGCTTGCTCGCGGTACCGCATGAGGTTGAGCGCCCACATCGGGCCGAACGCGAGGCGCGCTCGGTGTTGTGCCGGTCATCGATCGTCGGGCGGCATCCTCGTCACTCGTACCTGGGTGATCTTGTGTGCGTCGACACGGGCCACCTCGAGCTGGTGATCCTGAACAGTGGCGACGGTGCCGACATCGGGAACGGTGCCGGTCGAGGTGAGCACAAGGCCTGCGAGCGTTGTGACCTCTGGATGCTCGAAGGCGAAGTCGAAATCTTCTTCGAGTTCGGTGAGCGTGGTCTCGCCGTCGAGGGTCATCGATCCGTCGTCGTGGGTCACCGCAGGCAGATCGTGATCGCCCGCTGGGTCGTCGATCACTTCGGAGATGATGTCGTCGAGGGTGACCAGACCAATCGTGCTGCCGAGTTCGTCGACCACCAGAGCCGCGTGGATTCGCTCGGTCTTAAAGCGGTCGAGAAGCACGTCGGCGGTGGTGGTGCCACTCACGGTTGGGAGGTCTCGGACCACGGTGCTCAGGTCGAACGGATCGCTCGACTGGCTCACGCGCACGAAGTCCTTCACGTGAAGCAGGCCGACCACATGGTCAAGGTCGCCGTCAAGAACCGGATAACGGGAGATCTCAGAGTCCGTTAGACGGGCGGCTACGTCGGCGCGAGTGGCGGCGACGTCGATGGCTTCGATGTGAGTCCGCGAGGTCATGAGTTCTTCGGCCGAGAGATCTTCGAGTTCGAAGATGTTGTGGATGATGTCGCGCTGCAACTCTGCGAGCTCGCCCTCGGTTGCCGACTCGTCCGTCACGATCGCCAGCTCTTGAGCGCTGTACAACGACACCGCTTTGTCCGGCTCGGGAATCCGCAGTAGGCGCATAAGTCCGAAGGCGATCGCATTCAGCACCGCGACCGCAGGGCGGAACAGCGTCGAAAACAACCGCATGATGGAGTTGACCCGAAGCGAAGTGCCCTCGGGTGCCTGCAACGCCAGAGCTTTGGGGATCATCTCGCCGAAGACGACGTGCAGGTACGTGATGATGCTCAGCGCGATCGCGAAGCCGATGGTGTGCAGCGATCCTTCCGAGACCCGACCGGCAAGCGGCTCTTCAATGAGGTGGGCAATGGCCGGCTCGCCGTACATGCCAAGACCGATCGAGGCGAGGGTGATGCCGAGCTGCGCAACAGCGATGTAGCCATCTTTGCCGTCGGAACGGTCGAAGATATTGAGCAGCCACTCCGCGGCGCGGTTGCCGCCTTTGGCCATCTCGGCGAATCGAGCCTTACGTGCGCCGACCAGCGCGAACTCGGCGGCGACGAACACGCCGTTGATCACCACGAGCACGATGATGGCGATGATGGGGAGCACGGCGCCGGTCCAGAGGTTGATGCCACCGCCGACTTCGGCGGCGAGCACCGGGCTAAATGAGGCGTTCACGATCTGGCCTCCGGGAGGTCGAAGCTCACCCGATCCACGAGCGTTCCATCAACCGAATCGACGCGCAGGAGCGGAAGCTCTGGCGCAACGGCGTCACCGACCATTGCCGCCTCGTACGCGGCAGTGACGATTGGTAGCTCATCACCTTCGACCGGCAGGCGACCGAGTTCATGCCACACATAACCACCGACCGTGCCAACCTCGTCGGCGGGCAGTCCGAACCCAAACCTTTCGTTCACAACGCTGAGGAGCACATCTCCTCGTACCGAGACCCTTCGGTCGGTGATGGTGACCGGATCGGGCTCGATGTCGAATTCGTCGTTGAACTCGCCGAAGATTTCCTCGACGCAGTCCTCGCGGGTTGCCATGCCGGAAATCGTGCCGAACTCGTTCACGACGATGGCGACATGGATGCCTTCGGTGGAGAACCGGTTGAGCAGCGGACTGACCTGGTAGATCTCGCTGACGACGAGCGGCGCGGTCATGATGTCGCGGACGGTGTCGGCCGAGCCGACCTCGTTGGCGATGAAGAGCGCTCGAAGGGTGACGATGCCGACGACATCCTCGCCGCTATCGGTCACCGGAAACCGCGAGTGCGGGCTCGCCGAGAGTTCCCGCAGTGCGTCAGCGACCGTGGTGTTGGTATCGACCATCACCAACCGGCGACGGGGGGTCATCACCTCGCGCACGCGGCGGTTCGACACGGAGAGCGCACCGGCGAGCATCTCGCGTTCGGCCGAGTCGATGAGACCTCCATCGGCACTCTCGCGGTAAAGACCGGCGAGTTCTTCCGGCGAGTGAACGTGACTGTGGCTGTGATCGACATGGAGTCCCATGCGTTTCATCAACCAGAACGCCGAACCGTTGCAGAACAACACGATGGGGCGAAGCAGCCACTGGCTGACCCGCATTGGTTTGAGGGTGGCCATCGCCAGTTTCTCGGGATATCGAAGGGCCACCGTCTTGGGTAACAACTCGCCAAGCACGACCTGGAGAGCCGTGATGAGGAGCAACACGGTGAGGACGGCGAGCCACCGGGCGGCGCCACCGAACCATTCCTCGAAAAGGGGCGTAATCCGGCTCTGGCCATAGACACCGGCGACCAGGCTCGACAGCGTGATACCGATCTGACAGGCCGCAACGTAATTGTCGAGCTTCTCCGGATCCTGCATGATCTGGAGCAGACCCCGAGCGTCTCCGCTGCCCTCTTCTGCAGTTTCTTGTACGCGTGAACGGCGCGACCCAACGGTTGCGAACTCGGCCGCCACATAGAGGGCATTGAAGCCAACCATCACGAAGACGATGAGCACGACAATTGCGGTGTCCACGATCGACAGCAATCTACTCAACCGCAGCGCGAATGAGCCGCGCCAGCTACGAAAACCCTTCGAGTCGTTCGAAGTCGGAACGAACGCGGGTGAGGAAGTCGGCGCGCTCATCGGACCCGAGCAGGCCCCGCACAGACTCTTCGAGGGCATCGAGGTCGATCGCACCTGCCGCCGCCATCGTGGCCAGATCGACGCCATCTTTTGGGCGAGCGAAGAACGTTTTGAAAACCGCCAGGTCCGCGCACGCCAACACCGGCAGCCGTTCAACGCCGGCGAAGGGAACGTGTCGCCGATTCGCTTCGACATGATCGTGGAACGGATGGTTCGACAGAAAGATGTCGACTGGAGTCTCGCCCCACCTCAGCCGGCTCTGCCCATCGCGTTTGAGCTCACGACGGTTCGCCGCGGCCGTAGCCACCCCGGCTGGAAGGGCGTTGACCAGTACATCGATTTCATCGGCGCCGAGAAAGACGTTGACATCGATGTCCTGGGTTGCCCGTGGCTCCTCCGTACAAAATGCCAGCGCCAGCGCGCCACCAAAGGCGTGAGCGATATCGGCTGCGCTGAGAGCCTGGTGAAGGGCCACAATCTTGGCCGTCAGCCCCAGTCGCTCCACTAGCGCGCCATATCTCGGAACGGGGGCATGGCAAGCGCCCCGGAACGACGTTGCGGCAGGTTCCCGGCCAACTCGAGCACCGCTTCGAGTGCCCGAGCGTTCGCGGCAACATCAATGTTGCCGACTGGCCCTCTCACCCGCATCTCCATCGAGCTACCCGTGGCGGCAATCAGTCGGGCGAGGGTGTCGACCCGCGGCACCCGCTGCCCGGTCTCATAGAGACAAACCGCCGCCGGGGAAGTTCCGGCAAGCATCGCCAACTCGCGCTGACTCAGACCAGCCGCCGTGCGACTGGACCAAATCATCGTGCTCGCATCCATGCGAACATCTTAGCCACCTTGCTACCTAATCAGATAACGCGCCACCACTGGGTGCAAGGTCTCGATCCCAAAGACCACGTGCCTGTGGGTTCAGGCGAGCAGGGCCGCCAGACCAGCGGTGAGTGCCGCGTCGATCTCGGCTACCGAGAGCTGGCGGTGGCGGCGCAGAAAGTCGATCGACTCGAGCTGGGTCAGAAGGTCACCCGCGCTGATCACGGCTTCACGGCGCGCCGACTTGTGCTGGGCCAGCTCGGGCGCAAACTGAAGCTCGAACTGCTCGCGCATGGCGTTGCGGTTCTTGGTCAGCTCATCGCGAATGCGCGGATGGCGGGGAGCGTTCACCAGCGTGGCTCGATACATCGATCCGATGCCGTCGTGAAGCTTGAGTCGCATCGACACATAGTCATCGATGCGACCGTCGAGCGGCCCCAGGCCGATGGCATGCAACTTCGAGATTCCGGCCCCAATCTCGTCACTGCGTTTGATGGCCGCCTCGAGGAGTTCACCAGGGTCGGCGAAGTACCGGTACAACGACCGCAGCGACAAACCCGACCTCGTGGCAGCCTGTTCGATCGAAGGAAACATGGCCTCTTCGGCGAACATTTCCAATACGACATCGAGTACCGCATCGATATTGCGCTGACGCCGAGCCACGCGCCCGTCCACCGGTTCGGTGACGTCATCGGTGATGTCAGCGGTGATGTCGGCGCTGATGTCATCGGTGATGTCAGCGGTGATGTCAGCGGTGTCGTCAGCGGTGATGTCGGCGCTGATGTCAGCACTGTCGTCATTGGTCCCGGTCATCGCTGATCGAGGGTATCAACCGCCGCGCGGTGCTCAGCTGTGCTCAGAGGTGCCCCGCCTGGCGCTGGGCTACGAGGGCCAGCATCTCGCGAGCGACCATCGGCGCCGCGTTTTGGTTCTGCCCGGTCACGAGGTTGCCGTCGACCACCCAGTGGTTGGCGAATGGGTCTCGGAATCGGGTCTCACTCTCGAAGTCGGCCCCGAGTTTGCGGAGCTCGGTCTCGGCATGCTGCGGGGTGCTATCGATGCCTAACTCGTGCACCTGCTTGTCGGTCACTGCGGTGAGCCGCCGCCCCTCGACCAGGGGCGACCCGTCCTTGTCTTTCGCCTTCAGCAGGCCGAGCGGGCCGTGACAGACACCGCCGATGACCCGATCGTGCTCGTTCGCGATGGTGATCTGGCGGCCGAGTTCGTCGGACATGCCAAGATCGAATGCGGCGCCCCACCCGCCAGCGAGATACACGATGTCGTAGTCGGCCATGTCGAGGGTGCCGACCGGCAGCGAGTCATTCACTCTCTCCTTTAACTCGGCGTCGGCCAGGAACCGGTCACAGTCTTCGGTGCGCACTACCGGCTTCAGCGACTGCGGGTCGACGGGGATCACGCCGCCATTGGGGCTGGCGACATCGACAGTCATACCCGCATCAAGGAAGGCGTAATACGGCACGGTCAGCTCGCTGGAGAAGACACCCGTGGGTTTGCCGACGTCGAGTGTTCCGTGGTTCGTGGCGATGACCAGCGCCCGGCGACCAGCAAGATCGACGTCAATGGTCTCGGTGTCTTCAGGATGCATGCCAACCCGCTGCAGGATCTTGCGCACCGCTCGAGCGGGGGGCGGCGGCTGTTTCACAGGAGTACCTCTTGTAGGTGTTCGGGCGGCGTAGGGCCATGGTTCGTGACGTTCGGGTACGACCCCAAGAGTGGGCACTTCGCCCACGCGCAGCCACCGCATCCGCCAGTCGTCTTCCATCTTGCCCAGCCCGTTCGTCTGCGTGACGCCGTGGACATCGGCGTAGTGACCGGTGAACAGGGTCGGCCGACTGGGCACGCAGGCGAGCGAGCCCGTCTAGTGGCGCCGGAACGACACCCCGTGGTCCTCGAACCACTGGGCGCCGACAAGACGCTCCTGCCGCCACGCGGCCACGTCGGCCGACTCATACGGTGGCGCCGCACGTTCCTGGTCGGTCATCGGCACCACGATGTCGGGACGAGTCATGCCGCTCCCTCCTCAAGGTGGGCCCTCAGCCCATCGAGCATCTGCCGGGACGCCTTGGCCAGGCCCTTACCGACCACGCGAGCGATCGCTTGCTGCGGTGGCCGAGGGCCGGTGTCGACGTCGCTCGTGAGCGTCACGGTTGTCGCAGACCCCGCTCCGGCGAGTCGCCACGTGTTGGTGACCGAGCGAACGACCGGCGGCAGACCCTCGATCTTGTACGCGAGCCTCTCACCCGGCTCCCACTCGACCACACACTCAAGAAACGCGCATATCTGACCAGCCGAGGTGTCACCAGCTACCCCATGGCCGACGAGCTGGTCGTCCAAGCCGAGCGCAGGCACGACTACGGCTTTCGCGACGTCGGACCGCACCGAGCCAAACACGCCGCCACCTCCTACCGACGGAAACGTCGGGACTGACGTCAGGCAGCCGCGGCCGCGTCGCGACGTACGGCGCTTCCGCAGAAGCGGCCTCGCCGCGCTTCCGCGGAAGCGCCTTCCGGTTGCCGAAAGTGTCACACCCGGTTGCGAAAATGAGGGCGTTGGAACATCGGTGGGAGGATGCAATGAGTAAGGAGGATTCGATCGAGCTGGTCCATGGCAGCACCGATTGGGAGACGGCGCCGCTTGAGGTGCTCGAGCGTCAGTTGACATCGTGGGCGGCCACGATCGCCGCGGCCGAGGCCATGTGGCTTCAATGGCTCGGTGCCTACACGCGGCGTGAGGGTTTCCTCGAATGGGGTTGTCGCTCGGCTGCACATTGGCTCAGCTGGAAGTGCGGCATGTCGCTGGTCACCGCCCGCGAGAAAGTTCGTGTCGCATTGGCTCTGGAGCAACTGCCGCTGGTGACCGCGGCCTTCTCCGAAGGACGCCTGTCGTACTCGAAGGTGAGAGCGCTCAGCCGGGTGGCCAACGAGTTCAACGAGGCCGACCTAGTCGCCATGGCCCTCACCGCATCCGGAGCCCAACTCGATGCCATCTGTTCCGGCTACCTCCGATCGCGACCCGGCGCAGATGAAGCGGTCGAAGCGCTGGCCAAACGAAGCTTCACCGTCCGCGACAACAACGACGGAACATCAACGATCGCCTGGACCGTGCCCACCGACGCCGCTCATGCAATCCAGTCCCAAGTGGCTGCCGAGGTCCAAGACGAGATCGAACAGTCGGTTGCGATGCCCGACACCAGCGACGGCCCGAAGTACTCGCGGAAACAGCTGATCGCCGACCGCGGTGGAATGGCGGCCATGCGATCCGACGCCGCGGCCGTACTGCTCACCCGATCGAACAGCGGCGCTGTTTCCAGCAACGATGCCCGAAGCTGTGCCGTTGCCGCCGCAGAGGTGACCCTTGTGGTCGGCGCTTCCGCGGAAGCGCCCATCGTCGGAGAAGTTGCCGGCACCTCGGTGGCCGATGTGGTTGCCGAACGGTTGAGCTGCGACAGCCGAATCACCACCCTCATCGAGAACACCAACGGCGAGCCACTGGCCGTCGGACGGGCCACCCGTCTCATCAACCGTCGTCTGCGGCTCGCGCTTGAACGGCGCGACCAACACATGTGCCGCTTCGCTGGTTGCGGCACCAGACGGCACCTGCACGCCCACCACATCATTCACTGGAGTCGAGGCGGCCCCACCGACCTCGAGAACCTCATGCTGCTCTGCCATTTCCACCATCACCTCGTCCACGACGGTGGCTGGACCATCACGCCCGATGGCCGGTTCGTGCGACCCGACGGCGCTCCCGTCGATACGAAACCCGACACGATGACCGCCAACGATATGACTGCCGCGGTGGGCGATGCCCTCACCGTGATGCGAGACCACGTCGGGGCGACAGAACCCCACCGCCTCGAACCCGAATCCTTCGGACCCTTCGATCTGCCCTGGACGACCACGATCCTGCACCACAGCGAACAACTGGCCCGCCAGCAACACACCTTCGGCTGACCGCGTGCGTACGATTCCGCCGTTCGAGCTCCGCAATCAACGGCCCCTGTCGCCTATCGGCTGCGCCCGGACCTCTACGATCTTCGCGACGGACGGTCGACAACCACACCGAAGTAGGACACCAACATGACCATCTCCGAGATCCGGGTCTACACCGTGCCGCTCAACGCTCGCTCGACGTACACCATGTCGAACTCGACGGTAGCCACACCCGAGTCGACCATCGTCGAAGTCGCCGACCGCGACGGCACACTCGGATACGGCGAGGCGTGTTTGGCCAGCCCGCAATTTCAACCCGCGCACAACGACGGCGTGCGCTCGTCGCTATCGGTGCTCGCGCCCGCCATCATCGGCCTCGACCCCCTCAAGCTCAACGTTGTGCACGCCACCATGGCGGCTGCGGTCGACGGTCACCCCGAAGGAAAGGCCGCGCTCGATATCGCGTGCTGGGACCTGATGGGCAAGAAGCTCGGTCTCCCTGTCGTCGACCTGCTCGGTGGCGCGCAGATGGACCAAGTGATCACCTACCACGTTGTGGGCATCAGCGAGCCTGAGGACGCCGCCGAAACCGCGGCACGGTTGCAAGATGAAGGCATCACCCGCCTCCAGCTGAAGGCTGGCGGCCGGCCGATCCACGAAGACATCGCAAGCATCAAAGCGGTGGCCGCGGTGTGCCGGCCCGGCACCGATCTGGCGGTTGACACGAACCGCGGATGGTCGGCGGTCGAGGCGGTGCAGGTATCCAATGCGTGCGCCGGCATCACCATGTCGATGGAACAACCCTGCGCGACCGAGGCTGAGTTGATGCACATCAAGCCGCAGCTTCGGCACCCGCTTGTTGTCGACGAGGTGTCCACCGATATCCGATCGATTGCGCGCATGATCTCGTCGGGTCTGGCGGACGGTTTCGGATTAAAGCTCACGCGACTGGGAGGCCTCACCGCGATGCGAGCTGTTCGCGATCTTTGCATGGCCGCTCGAACGCCGATGAGTGCCGATGACGCGTGGGGAGGCGACATCATCGCAGCGGCCAGCGTCGCGCTCGGCGCGACCCTGACGCCGCAGTTCAGCCGTGGTGCCTGGTTGGCGCATCCATATCACCAGGTGCATTACGACGAGGTAAACGGACCTCGCATCACGAACGGCTTCTCGACGTTGCCCGCCGGCGGACCGGGCCTGGGCCTCGTTCTCGAAGAGGGACAATTCGGCGACCCCGTGGCGGTCTATAAACGATCGTCGTAGGTGATCAACCCGGTCGACGGCGCCAGCGAATCGGCCGACACCGCGGTCAAGGCGATGCTGCCGAGTCGGTGACTGAGCCAGCGAGGCGGCGGTCGTTCATTGGGCTGACCCATTACGCTGCCCCATGGCCATGCGTTCGTTCATCGATGCAATGATGCTCCAGCCCGCAGCTTGCACATCGGCGGAAATCAACGCCGAGACCGCACCGGCAGCTACACCTTCGCCGTCAGCGGCCACAGCGACAGTTGGCCGGGCGGCCGGCAGTCCAACGAGCGAACAATCCGGTGACCGGCCCGCCAGCGACTCGGGGCGAACGATCGACGACGAACCGCCGTCCGCAGCGCACGGTCGCCCGTGTGTTCTCGTCGGCGGAGACGGTGTCGCCCGCCGCCGAGGCGAAGGTTCGCGAGGCGGCCGAACGCCTTGGCTATGTACCCAACGCCATAGCCGGAAGCCTTCGGTCGAACCGCACAGGAATCATCGGCGCCGTCGTCCCAGCCCACAGCGAATACTGGCAGGGCGTACTCACGTCGTTGTCGCACCGGTTGGTCGACCAAGGCAAACAACTCCTGTTGTTCTCCTTCGCCGACACCGACCATGTGGAAGCTGCGCTCGAATCGGTCCAGCGGTATTGGCTCGATGGTCTCGTACGTGCGTCGTCCACGCTCACCCGTGATCACCTGGCTCGCATGAACCAACCGAACCAGCGCGTTGTGGTGTTCAACCAACCAGCGGCAGAGGGACTGCTACCCGTCGTGACCGTCGACAACGAAGCCGGCGCACACGATCTGGCCGCGCACTTGATCGATCAGGAAGTGCAGACAACGGTGTTCGTCGGCACGATGGCCACCGCATCGACGGATCAGCTTCGTTACCGCGGCGCGTCAACGGCATTGGCGGCTCGGGGAATCGCGTGCCCATATGTCGAGTCGGGCGCGTTTAGCTACGACGCGGGCTACAAGATTGCCGCCCACTTCCTGAATGGCGCCGAGCGGCCCGACGCGATCATGGCCGGCAACGATGCAGTTGCCCTCGGCCTGATCGACGGCCGCCGCAACGGGGGCGTGGACGTGTCCGGCGATGTGCTGGTCACCGGATTCGACGGGCTGCCACAGGCGTCATGGGCCGGCTACGACCTGACCACGCTGGTGCAACCCCACGACGTGCTCGTCGAACAGACCCTCGACCTCATCTTTCGCGAATCCGACGACTCCGCCCACGCGGTCCGGGTCGTTCCCGGAACTGTTCGAGTTGGAACCACCACGCGACGCTGCGGTCAAAGCACCGCCTCGGGCACGCCATGACCCGGCACCCGCCGTCGAAACCAGCGCCGTCCATACCAGCACCGTCCATACCAGCACCGCCCAAACCAGCACCGTCCAAACCAGCGCGGCCCATGCCGGTGTTGTACCTGCCGGGGTCGCTTTGCGACGAACGGGTCTTCTCCCATCAGCTCAGCGCCATCGACCATCCATCCGTGGTGGCCGACCTCACGCGCGACGAGTCGTTCGAAGCGATGGCGTTGCGGGCGCTCGACATGATGCCCACCCGGTTCGCCGTGGTGGGTCTTTCCATGGGGGCCATCGTCGCCGCGGAAATCGCCCGACTCGCCCCGACCCGGGTTGCCGGCATGGCACTCATAGATTTCAACCTCGACGCTCCGGACGAAGCGCAGAACTGTACGCGCCGGCGATGGGCTACCGAGGTGAAGACGGGGAACTTCGCCCAGGTGGTCGACGAGATCGGCCCCACCATGTCCGCAGCGCCCGAGGTGCACGGCCCACTCATCGCCGCCATGGCGCGTGCGGTCGGGCCCGACGGATTCCGCCGCCAGAACGACGCACTTCTGATACGCCATGACCGGCGCCCCATCGTCGCTGAGTTCGGCGGACCGGTTCTTATTGCGGCGGGGCGTCACGACCAGGCGTGTCCACCTCACTTGCACACCGAACTCGCCGCTCGGGTGCCGGACGCAACGGTCGTCATTGCCGAGAAGGCCGGGCATCTGTCCACCATCGACGAACCCGCCACGCTCACCCGCGCACTTCGCACCTGGCTGCAGCAAATTCCCAACACCCACTTCCAACAGGAGGAAGACCAATGAGCAACATCACCGAAACCGCAGCAGCCTTCTTTGACGCATGCGAAACCGGCAAGGGCTGGGCACAGTGCGCGCAATACTGCACCACGAGACCGGCTCGGCGATGACGAGCCACCAATTCACTATCGACTTCTGCAACGACGTTTCTCAATGCCCGACTGCCACTCGTGGCAGCCATTCCACCAACCAAGGTGTTCTGATCCTTCACGAGCCACGGCACACCTCGTAGCGGACCATCGGGGAGGTCGTCGAGCGACGCGAGCGCTTCCTCGCAGCAGGTCTCGATGACCGGCGTCATGCTCCCCAAGATTCGCAATATCGGGTTCCTCTAAAGGCCGAGCATGGCGCAGGTTTTGGCAAAGAACGGGCTGGCGGGATCGACCAGCACGTTGAGCTCATCAAAGTGATCGACGCCGGGCACGACATACATGTCGACGGCCCGCGCCGCGCTGGCGTATTTGTCGAGCGGCGAGACGGGAACGCCCGACGTGACCATGTCGGCCGGCAGCGCTGCATCACGTGCAGGCCAATCGGTTGCCATCATCATCTCCGTCAGGTGGCCACCGGCGGAATGGCCCATCACCGTGATCCGGTCATGGTTGATCTTCAACGTCTCGGCCTCGTGCCAGATGAATGCCAACGCCTCGCGCAGCTCTTCAGTCGTCGTCCCTCGAACGCGTTCGCCCGATCCGCCCCGCTCCCACGGCCCAGACGTGCTGGCGCTGAGCCGACGAGGTGTTGGGATCGGTTACACATCCTCGACTGCGGCACGGATAAGGGACGCAATCTCGTCGACCGCGAGTTGGCCAGCCGCCACTGCGTAAACAAGTTCGTAAACAACCTCGTTCGAGAGCTTCGATGGTCTCTCGCCGTTGAGTTCAAGGAATACCGCAGTAGCGAGCCACCCGAGACGTTTGTTGCCGTCGATGAGCGCATGGTTCTTCAGAATGGATTGCAGCAGAGCAGCCGACTTGGTCCAGAGATCGGGATAGGCATCGTCGCCGAACGCAGTGGTCTGTGGTCGGGCAGCGGCCGAACCGAGAAGGCCAACATCGCGTATCGGCGGCGGCTCGCCGAGAAGCAAGATCGTCAGTTCGATGAGATCGTCGAGGTCGAGGTACTCGATCGGCACCGTCACTTGATCAGCACCGTCATTTGATCGACACCGTCATTCGCCGAGGCGGCGCAACGCCTCCGCGTGGGACCGCATCACCTTCTCGGCTGCAAGAGCCACCCGCTCGCGATGGTCGGCACCAGCAACAAACTCTCGCACTGCCCGACGAGCCGCTTCCTGCATCGACATACCCTCCGCCTCAGCTCGCGCTTGAAGGGCAGCTTGCTCATCTTCGGTCAAACGCA
>Ga0114956_1000616_pt1 | contig 26425 bp, 18 predicted proteins | sample MaitaG_FD_87304 | JGI IMG/M metagenome (GOLD analysis project Ga0114956, IMG submission 87304) | Marine algal microbial communities from Maine, USA - Maine_Asex2 metaG | ecosystem: Host-associated > Algae > Red algae > Unclassified | place: Maine, USA | collected 2015-01-05
ATTAAGAATATATTGCGTAAGACTAAGGTGAACTCTCGACTTGAAGCGGCTGTATGGGCTATTAATCATGGGTTTGAGAAGCCATGAGATGAGTGTCGCTCTCAGCCTGTGGCTTTGTACTTCGCCTCCGCCTCGCTCTGCTCGGAATGTCGTGCTCAGCACAAATCCACAGGCTGAGGGCTGGGTTGGTAAGTATCCTAAGGCAGTTGTGAGGGTGGTGAAGTGAGTATTGCGCAGTTGCCTATTTCTGAGGTTAATGAAGCAGTTAGTTATGTTCGTCCGGCTGATCAGTCGGTGATTCTCAATAGCTTGCCTTGCAGTGTTGTTCAGACGGATGCTGTGGGTAGCATCACTTTTCTAAATGACAGTTGGTTTGAGCTGACTGGCTATCCTAAAGCACATTGCTTTGGTACTTCTTTGCAACGCTATATCGCGCCGGATGACCAAGACTTGTTGCAGGGCGTTTTCTCAAAGATTAGTGAGAACAAAGAGAGTGTTTGTAAGCTACGTTTGCTATGCGCCAATAATGTGGTGAAGTGGGTTCAGTTCAACGGACATCAAGCGCAAAGTAAAGGTTTAGGGTCCGGTGTATTGGGTATTGTTACTGACATTACTCAACATGTGGGGCGAGAGGCTTCACTCCTTGCCAATCACCGTACCCTGAGTGAGCTGCTAAATGACTTTCGTGGCATGGTGTTTCGCTGTCGAAACGACAAACAGTGGACGATGGAATATATCAGCGCTGGAAGCCTTGAGCTTACGGGGTACCGCCCTAGGGAAATTATAAATAACGCCCGAATTTCATATGATCGTATGATTGTGGAAGAGGATCGTGAAGAGGTTAGGGCTTCGGTAAAGCGGGCGGTACAAGAAAAGTCTGGTTATGACCTTATTTACTCAATCAATACCGCGAATGATGGTCGTAAATTGATTTGGGAGCGTGCTAAAGGGATTTACTCTCAAGGCAATGATTTACTTGGTCTTGAAGGCTTCATGACGGATATCACCCTGTATCAAGATTACCTCGGCCACAATACGTTAACCGAGCCTCAAAGTAGTCAGCAGTTGGTCAGTGATGCATTTTTTGATGATCGATTGGCGCATAGATTGCAGCGTTTTCAGCACAACAATCAATCAGACTATGCTGTCATCAATATTCACTTTGATAATTTTCAGCGTTACACCAGCAGCTTGAGCCTTGCCGATAATCAACAGGTTAGTGCTGAAATTATGCAGCGACTTTCCAGTGTTTTGACGCCAGTTGATAGCTTGAGTTATCGGCTTATTCACGACATTGAGATTATTGTCGATGAGGTCATATCCCCTGAGCTGCTAAAGAAGCAACTTAAGAAGCTACAAACGCTTTTCCGAGCGCCTATTCATTTAGATGATGCAGATATTTTCCTGACGTTGAGTATAGGGGCTGCCATCGCCTCACAGCTTGATGCGGTATCTTCAATGACGCTCACCGACCTCCGCCGCTATGCGAATCGAGCGATGATGTTTGTGCATGAAGTCGGTGGAAATGACTTGGCTTTTTACTCCGAAACAACTTACCCAAATGTAGGTATGCCCTAGTAACAATTGCAGCTAGTTTGCTAATCATCAATGATAGATAATTGGCAAATCTAATTGGGGCGGAACTTCTTAACATGGCAGCTATTATTGATCAGGCGTCTATCGCCCGCGCCTCGAGCCAAATGGTTCGTACGCCGGGGGTTAGGTCTTTGCAGATTGGTCAGGAGCGTTACACGCTTGAAGCCGATGGCATGCTGGCATTACCCGTTTTTCGTGATGATCTAGTTGAGATAATAGATCCTGAGGGTTTGCAATCTGCGTTGCTCGTCGCCTTTGATGATGCGGGTAATTGCATTAGCGATAAAGTGGGTTTGCAAGCTACTCAAAGCGGTGAACGTCTGGCTCAAATGCTACTGAGGCGAAGGAGCGGCACAGATAGGTTAAAAGAACAGTTACATCGTCACAATATCGATCTTGCCCAGTCTAAAGCCTGTGAAGTATTACAAGGCGACACACCTGCTGATTCTCGTTATCAATTTACCTGTGAAGCAACGGCCTTATTGATATTCGCAGCCCCACCCCGTGAAAATTCAGTGTTTGGGAGCTTCTTGCTTCCTAGCAAAATGGTGGTGATGATTACTCGTGCGAATCCTCAAGAAGCTGTAAACCAAGAGTACATGCCTGATCCACTAGCGGATATTGCTCAAGACATTCGTGTGAAAGCGCGTACGGCTGAGACGTTTGAAGTTAAAGCAGGTGAGTATTTCGAAGTCATCGACGTGTCGGGTCGTCAATGCTCCGATCTTCAAGTGTTTGATAGAGATAAGCTGGATACCGGCAAGCTGCAAATGCTTGATGTAACCAGCACACGTTCAGTGGTTGGCTCTGCCTATCCTGGACCGGGACTTTATTCTAAGTTTTATGACGTTGACTTCGAACCCATGGTTGAAGTGGTACGTGATAGCTGTGGGCGACACGATAGCTTTGGCGTGGCCTGCACATCAAAATACTACGACGACATGGGTTACTTCGGACACATCAATTGCTCTGATAATTTCAATGCCGCGCTAAAGAAATACGATATTGAAAGCCGTAAAAGCTGGATGGCGATGAATCTATTCTTCAACACTTTCTTTGATGATGCACGTCAGTTTGGGTTTGATGATCCTTGGTCGAGACCTGGTGACTCCGTGTTGTTCCGTGCGACCAAAGATTTAGTCTGTATATCATCGGCTTGCCCTTGCGATATTGACCCTGCCAACGGCTGGAGCCCTACTGATATCCACGTTCGCACCTATGCTGAAAGCAATGTATTCAAACGCTCTATCGCCTTCCGTAAAACTACTGACTCCGAGCCTGAAATGACTAAAGAAACTGGATTTCATTCCCGTATAGAAAAACTCACGAGTAATTTTACTGAATACAACGGGTTTTGGTTGGCAAACAGCTTTAATAACTTAGGGCCCGTTAAAGAATATTGGGCCTGCCGCGAAAACGCGATTATCACTGACCTATCTCCCCTAAGAAAATACGAAGTGCTTGGGCCAGATGCCGAAATCCTCATGCAGACTTGTGTCACTCGCGACATGCGTAAGCTGGCTGTAGGGCAAGTAGTGTACACAGCAATGTGCTATGAGTCGGGCGGCATGATCGACGACGGTACGGTGTTCCGTTTAGGCAAAGATAATTTCAGATGGATTGGGGGATGTGACAGCTCAGGTCTTTGGTTGCGCACGCAAGCCAAAGAGCTAGGTCTACATGTTTGGGTTAAAGATGTAACAGATACCCTTAACAATGTTCAGGTACAAGGGCCAAAAAGTCGCGAGATTCTCAAAGATATTATTTGGACTAGACCAGACCAAACCTCAGTAGAAGAGCTTGGCTGGTTCCGTTTTAGTATTGCTCGTATAGGTGATGAGCATGGTACGCCAGTATTGGTTTCTCGAACGGGCTACACCGGTGAACTGGGTTACGAAGTGTTTTGTCATCCCGATGCTGCGCCTGAAGTATGGGATGCCATCTGGGAAGCGGGTAAACCTCATAAAATGCAACCGCTAGGCCTTGAAGCCTTAGATCTACTGCGTGTTGAAGCAGGTTTGATCTTTGCGGGCTATGAGTTCTGTGATCAAACAGACCCTTACGAAGCAGGCATTGGCTTTACGGTTCCTCTAAAAAGCAAAGAAGAGGATTTCATTGGTAAAGAAGCGTTGATAAGACGCTCACAATCTCCACAAAAGAAGTTAGTAGGCCTTCAATTAATGGGTGAAGAAGTTGCTGCTAACGGGGACGGTGTATTCATAGGACGCCAGCAAGTGGGTGAAATTACCAGTGGTGTGTACTCAGCAATCCTAAAGAAAAATATCGCTTTGTGCCGTGTGTTTGTCGAATACGCAGAGCTTGGAACAGAGATTGAAGTAGGTAAGTTGGATGGTCATCAAAAACGTATTCCTGCTGAAGTGGTGGCGTTCCCGCATTTTGATCCTAAGAAGGAGCGTGTGAGGGATGTTATTGGGGTAGCTACCTAATTATAGGTATTCATTATTACTGATTGCAGCTACTTTTCTTATCCTTAATGATGGGTAGATATTACAGATTATTCATAGAGTTGGTGTCAAGTGGCTTGATGCTTCGCTCTGAAAGATTGGGGAGTTTTTAGCACGAGAAAATTTAACCAAAATTTATTTAACCAATCTCCCCGGGAGGAATCGTGTCGAATTGTGATCGCCTCATGAGTTAAATGAATTCCAAACAAAGAGAGGTGGAAAGTGGGAAGTAATATAGACGCACTTACTACGATCTTTACAGAGTTTTATTACTTTGTAACCGTCGTATTTATGTTTTTTATCCATATCGGGTTCTGTGTGTATGAAGTAGGGGCTGCGCGTCGTCGCAACCACATGCACACCCTGATGAAAAATACCATGCTGATTCCGCTGGTAACCGTAACGTTCTTTTTCTTTGGCTGGTGGATCTATTTCGCCCTCCCTAACTTCCCATTCGGAGCAATTGATTTTGCCGCAGGCGCACCCTATACGCCTTGGGCTGAGACCATGGGAACCAACCTTGGCGATCATTTAACGGGTGTTTTCTGGGCAGCATTCTTATTGTTCTCATGGACGGCTGCTTCGATCGTATCAGGTGCGTGTATTGAACGTATCAAAACTAGCGCTTTCCTAATTCACGCCGTATTGATCGGTTCAGTGTTCTGGATTATTGATGCAGCTTGGGGATGGCATTTTGGTGGATGGATGGTTAAGTATCTGGGTTACCATGATGCTTACGCCTCTGGTGTTATCCACGCAATTGCCGGTGGTTATGCACTCGGTATCTTGATGGTACTGGGGCCACGTCTTGGTAAATTTGCGAAAGACGGTACACCGCGTGATATTCCACCGCACAACCCATGGTTAGTAACGATTGGATTCTTCTTAATCTACGCTGGTTTCTGGGGCTTCTACGCTGCGTGTAATGTTCCCATAATTTCACCAGAAGTTATTGGTGGAGAAATCACTGGCGTGACATGGACAGCAACGAATATCTACCTAGCACCAACAACGTTAAGTGCGATTACCTTTAACTTCTTGATGTCACTATCAGGTGGTTTGATGGTGGCTTATCTTGTGTCTAAAGGCGATGCGTTCTGGACTTACTCTGGAGGACTTGCGGGTATCATCACAGCCTCTGCGGGTAATGATCTTTATCACCCAATACAAGCGATGTTAATTGGTGGATTCGGTGCTTACTGTGCATTCAAACTACATGGCTACGTAGAGCGTCGCTTCAAGATTGATGATGCGGTGGGTGCGGTTGCAGTCCACGGTTATGCGGGTTTCATCGGCGTGGTTATTTGTGGATTTATGCTTTGGGGTGCACCTAGTTCACCTTTTGAAGGTTATGCCACTATTTCGCCCTGGGGACAGTTAATCGGTGCAATTATTATGTTTGGTCTACTGGGTTTCCTACCGGGTTACTTAGTATCTAAGTTGTTGCAGTCAAGAGGCATGCTACGTATACCTGCTGCTGTAGAATTGCGTGGATTAGATGCGATGACTACCGTACAGTATGAAAATGCTGTCGCAGATGTTCAAGCTGCTGAAAAGGCGATTTTGAACGAGCAACCTAAATAATATCGGAGGATTTATGGCTACGACAAGTTATACAAGCTGGGCTGCGGATCTGGCGGATGTAGGCGCGGTTTATCCGTTTGTTGGTACCGAGGTCGTTATGGTGATCTTGGGAGTTGTATTCTGGCTGACTTGCCAGATTATGATGTCAAGAATGGAAAGTGAAGAGCTGGAAGCAGAGGAAAAGTCTGCTACCGCTGATAGCTCCTCAGCTAATATTGATCGATATTAGTCTTTCAGAAGTGCTATGGCTTTATCAGTAATAGCACTTGCTAAGCCAAAAGCCGCGACTTAAGGTCGTGGTTTTTTTGTGCGCTAAACAACATCGAGCGCTATCACAGTTAAAATGTGGAGTTAGAGATGGCGAGTATTGTACTGGGTTGGCAGGCCAACTACGAGCATCGCAGTTGCTGAATGGATTAAATTCGATATATTGTATCTGTGTTTTTACAGGTCACGGCAACCTCCACTTACCACTTATTTGGAGGTATTTCTAAATGAGGAGGAAGGATGACTGAGCGGGCTGCAAAACCACAACGGCGCGGAAGGCGGGCAAAAGCGAATGTCGCGGCAGAAAAAAATATCATGGAGCAATTGCCCTGGAAGCAGCTTGAGCATCGCGGTGGATTTACAGAGATTGCGACGGAAGAGCAGTTGGAAATGATCCACAACGCCTCAATGACGATTCTGGAAGAAGTGGGGATCGAGATACTGAATGATGAGGCGAGACGTTTGATGGTTGAAGCGGGCGCACGCTTAGATTCTAACGGCAGCAAGGTGTATTTTGATCGCGGCTTGATTATGGAAAATATCGCCACGGTTCCCGCTGAGTTTATCCTTCATGCACGCAACCCAGCACACAGCATCAAAATTGGCCACCCCTATATCAACTTTGGCAGCGTCGCCAGTGCCCCCAATACTAATAGTTTGGATGGTGGGCGTCGTGCGGGAAACCAGCGGGACTATCGTGATTTCCTTCGGCTAACGCAGCAATTTAATATCATTCACTTTAACTCAGGCTATCCGGTTGAGCCAGTTGATGTGCATGCCTCGGTACGTCATCTCGATTGTTTGGCGGACTGTGTCACGCTGACGGATAAGCCATTTCATGCTTACTCTTTGGGTAGAGACAGAAACGTTGATGGCTTAGAAATTGCTCGCATCGGTCGCGGAATCAGTCATTCGAAGATGGAAGAAGAGCCTAGTTTATTTACGGTAATTAACAGTAGTTCGCCGTTGCGCTTGGACGATCCGATGTTACAGGGCATTATTGAAATGTCATCGGTGAATCAGCCTGTTGTGCTAACGCCGTTCACGTTAGCTGGGGCTATGGCTCCCGTCACTATTGCCGGAGCGCTCGCCCAACAAAATGCTGAAGCATTAGCAGGTATCGCGTTCACACAGATAGTTCGTGCAGGTTCGCCTGCTGTATACGGTGGCTTTACCTCTAATGTGGATATGAAGTCGGGCGCTCCTGCCTTTGGCACGCCAGAATATATTCGTGCAGCCCAAATCAGTGGTCAGCTGGCTCGTCGTTATAATCTGCCTTTTCGTTCTTCCAATGTGAATGCATCTAATATCGCTGATGCGCAGGCGGGTTATGAGTCAACGATGGCGCTTTGGGGTGCGATTAGTGGCGGCTGTAATTTTGTGATGCACGGTGCGGGTTGGATGGAAGGTGGACTCAGTGCTTCCTTTGAGAAATTTGTTATAGATGCTGACCTGTTGCAAATGATGGCGGTTTATCTTGAAGGGGTTGAAATCAACGAAGCGTCATTGGCTTTGGAAGCGGTTAAAGATGTTGGGCCGGGAGGTCATTATTTTGGCACGCAACATACGATGGATCGTTATAAGGATGCATTCTATTCGCCTTTAATATCGGACTGGCGGAATTTTGAAAGTTGGGAAGAAGCGGGCAGTCCCGATGCGCTACAGCGAGCAAATAAAGTTTATAAGCAGGCTTTAGAAGAATATGAAGAGCCTGCGCTTGACCCTGCTATTAGGGAGGAGTTAGAAGACTTTGTAGCCAAACGCAAACTAGAAGGCGGGGTTGCGACTGATTTTTAATCAAATAGGTTGGCAGTTTTAAGTACGTAAAAGCAAACAATTGGAGCAAAATGTGAAATCTCATGCACAGGTAGCAGTTATTGGTGGAGGCGTTGTTGGAGCCAGCGTTTTATATCATCTGACTAAATTAGGTTGGAAAGATGTGGTTCTCGTTGAGCGCTCAGAACTTACCTCAGGTTCAACTTGGCATGCTGCGGGCGGATTTCATACCTTAAATGGCGATACTAATATGTCGGCTTTACAAGGTTATACTATCGAGTTGTACAAAGAGCTGGAGGCCGTTTCAGGCATGTCTTGTGGTTTGCATCATGTCGGCGGATTGACACTTGCAACGACCAAAGAGCGTATGGACTACCTGAAAGCTGAGCGTGCTAAGCACCAATATATGGGGCTGAATACCAGCATTGTTGAACCAGATGAGATTCGTGATATCTCACCAATAACAAATACGTCAGGTGTTATCGGCGCGCTTTATGATCCATTGGACGGGCATTTAGACCCATCTGGTACGACCCACGCTTATGCTAATGCAGCCAAAATTCAGGGTGCAGAAATTTACCTGCACACTCATGTCAATGAACTCAATCAGCGTGAAGATGATGGTTGGGATGTGGTTACTGACAAGGGAACTATTGTCACAGAGCATGTAGTCAATGCCGCAGGACTCTGGGCGCGTGAAGTGGGGCATATGGTTGGTGTTGAGTTACCGCTTCACCCTATGGAGCACCAATATTTAGTAACTGACGATATTCCTGAGGTTTATAACCACCACTGTGAATTACCGCACGTTATGGATCCTGCTGGTGAAAGTTACTTACGTCAGGAGGGGCGCGGTTTAGTCATTGGTTTTTACGAACAGAATTGCACGCCTTGGGCGACGGGAAAAACCGCTTGGAGTTTCGGGCATGAGCTGTTGGAAAATAATCTGGATCGTATTGGGGATTCATTAGCGATTGCCTATGAGCGTTTCCCTGTGCTTGCTGAAGCAGGCGTCAAGACCATCATTAACGGGCCTTTTACTTTTGCTCCTGATGGCAACCCTTTGGTGGGTCCTGTGCCTGGTGTAAAGAATTTTTGGTCTGCCTGTGCTGTGATGGCAGGATTTAGTCAGGGCGGTGGTGTCGGTTTAACATTGGCCGAGTGGATGGTTGAAGGAGAGCCTTCTCGCGATGTGTTTGCGATGGATGTGGCACGTTTCGGTAATTTCAGTACTCGTTCTTATACGCGCAATAAAGTCATCGAAAATTACCAGAAACGTTTCTCAGTGTCTTATCCAAACGAAGAGCTACCAGCAGGCCGTCCGCTGCACACCACGCCACTTTATGAAATATGGAAAAGAAGAGGCGCAGTGTTTGGTCAAGGATTTGGCATGGAGCACGTTAATTATTTTGCTAAAGCCGGTGAGCCGCGCTTTGAAACCCCAAGCTTTAATCGCTCAAATGCGTTTGAAGCCGTTGGCGAAGAATGCCGAGGTGTTAGGGAAGGCGTTGGTTTAAACGAAGTCCATAACTTCGGTAAGTTTGAAGTGAAGGGTGAAGGCGCAACAGAGTGGTTGGATGTAGTCATGGCGGGGCGCATTCCTGCAATTGGACGGATGACGCTTTCAGCAATGCTAAGCCCAAAAGGCCGAATCATTGGCGATTTCACGATCTCTCGCTTTGCTGAAAATCATTACCAATTAACTTCATCTTACGGCGCACAGGCGTTTCATCAGCGTTGGTTTGAGCAACATCTACCTAAGTCTGGTGTTTCAATTGAGAATGTTTCCGACTCGCGTATCGGGTTGCAAATAGCTGGGCCTAAAGCACGTGATTTACTAGCGAGGGTCACAAATCTTGATGTGTCAGACGAGGCATTCCGTTTTCTTGACGTGAAAATGGGTGAGGTTGGGTTGTGCGATGCGATTATCCAGCGTGTGAGTTATACCGGTGATTTAGGTTATGAAATCTACGTTAATAATAGCCAGCTTGTCAGCCTTTACCATACGTTGAACGAGGCTGGAGAGGCATTTGGCCTCAAACCTTTTGGCATGCGCGCGATGATGAGTTTGCGATTGGAGAAAGGCTTTGGTTCTTGGTTGAGGGAGTTTAGTCCAGATTATACGCCACTGGAGACAGGGTTGGATCGATTTGTAAATTATGCGAAAGAGGCTGCATTCATCGGAAAAGAGGCGGTAATTGCTGATCGTGCTAAGGGTGCTAGCAGGCGCTTAACAACTTTTATAGTAGATGTGGAAGATACCGATGTAAATGCTGATGAGCCAATTTGGAAGGATAATAAGTTGGTTGGTTTTGTTACTTCCGGTGGTTACGCACATTGGTCTCAGAAGTCAGTGGCGATTGGATTTGTTCCACCAGATTTGATCGCTGATGGAGCGGAGTTCCAGATCGAAATTTTGGGTGAAAGGCGGCCAGCAAAAGTCATTACTAAGCCGCTTTAACCTTAGCTATAGCTATTACTTAGGGTTTGAAAGCCCTGGTATGACGCTAACAACCTTTTGAAATCCATTAGGGAAGCGGCTTGTACTGTTTTGCGTGTAGGTGTATATATCTGACTGTGTCACCACGGTAAGCACTTCTTGATTAGAGGAAATGCCTCTACCCGAAATTGATTTTACTTTAGTGAAGTTTGCCTGTTCTAAATTGTATATGACCCAGTTGTAGTCGTTTGGTGTCATTTTTCTCGTCTGCTGAGAAAGCACCTTCCCGTCTCTTGATTTCGTTGTTCGTTTTATCCGAAGATCGTCATTGTTTAATCGCCAGGTATTAGTGCCCTCTGAAGTTTGGCTTGAATAAGTTACTATTCTAATATCATCTGGAACTGGGGTGGCGACGAATGAACGAGTATTCGCGTTTCCAATACCTCCAGAAATGCCGCTACATCCTGATAGTAAAAAAGCTAATAATGTAATCCATAAATAGCGCATGGTTCCGTCCTTGTATTAGGTTGTTTGGTTGTTTTATAGGCCAAGGAGAATTGCAATTATAGACATGTCATATGTATTGGTTCATAAAAGCAGATAAATGGTTCAATCCCCATATAGTTGCTCAATGGTTTATAACAGACTAAACTGTTTCACATATGACGTATTAATTGAATCTTATACAGTTAAAACAGTCACATAAAACACCCCCATCTTGAGAATGTGTCATTGTCGGGAAAAGGCTAATACAAAAAACTGAAAGTTCTGTGTCAGGCTTCAGTTACTCTCTGTTTGAGTATCAGGTACAGCTGTCGGTTTTCTTGTAAAAAATCAGGACAGTTGCTCAGCATTAAGAAGGATATCGCTCTTTGCAGTATAAGCTTATCATCACTGGTCCTGTGGGATCGGGTAAAACAACAGCAATAGAGTCTCTTACTGATCAAAATGCAGTGAGCACAGACGTGTCTGTGTCAGATGAAATCACTCTGGAACGTAAAAGTACCACTACGGTAGCAATGGATTACGGCACGCTGAAAATCGATGATGAGCTAGACTCTATTGTGCATGTGTACGGCACGCCAGGTCAGGAACGCTTCGATTTCATGTGGGAAATTCTCACTGAGGGAGCTAACGGTCTTATCATTCTGCTGGATAACAATAGAAACTACCCGTTTCGGGATTTGAAGTTTTTCTCTGAGCAATTTGCCGATTTTATCGCAGAAACCGGACGTTTGATTATCGGCATTACACGCCTTGATATCAGAGAGCCGTTGTTGCCAGAAGTCTATGAAGACTGGATGGAGCAACTGGGTTTAACCGCAGAAATTATTAACATTGATCCGCGGCAAAAACAGGATGTGCTGAACTTAGTACATAAAGTGCTGGATCTCAAACCCATTGAACGTGAGCAAGTTGTCGGTACAGAGTTCTCGTCAGGAAATGAGGCTAAAGATTCTCCTGTCTCAAGCTTGTTACCCCTTCAACAGGTACCTCCACCACTTCCGCGATCCGCTGAGTCTAGTTTTGAGTTAAATCAAAAAGCCATGGCGGCCATCAATGGTTTACGTGGTGTCACAGGCGTTTCTATTACCAGTGAGTTGGGTGAGCTTGTGGACACGACCATTGAGGATGAGTCCCTAAATCAGTTTATTGCTTACTTATCAGGAATCACGCCAAACTTAGTAGAGGTGGCAGGCTTAGGCTCGATTAATCGAATCATGTTGCGTGGGCCTGAGGATGATAATTTGACCGTCTTTGTAGAAGCGGAAAGGTCATTAGGTGTGTGTTCGGAACGAGCCGTTTCAGTTCCAGCGCTAAGCCAACAAGTCGAGGATATGCTTCAGTGGCTATAACAATAAAAATCATGAGCACTTAAAAATATGCAGACTATTGTTGATACGCTGACTGCCTTAAATGGCGTGCGCCACGTCGGGATCTATAAAAATGGCGAGATAGTTAGTGCAAACTTTACTTCTGAGCATCAGCAGGCAATGTTGAATAGCAGTGAGATCGTGACACAGGTTTTTCTGGCGTTGGAAGCTGTTGAGAAAACCCACAATGAAATCTTCATTGGTATCGACAGTGGTTATCTTGCAGGCTTTAGGTTGTTTGGTGGGCATGTCGCAATCTTGCTGACGGATAAGAAAATTAACTTTCCCATGGTGAGTATGGGCATTAAGTCTGCGTCTGAAATGTTAAAGCAACAAGTCGAAGAGGCTCAGCAGGCACAAGCGCGACAAGATCAAGTGGTGAGCCCCAATGCTGCTGTGTTGGAAGTAGACCCAACAGATGAAACACTTATCCCGGTGATTGAACAGTATGTTTATATATTGACAGCGCTTCTGGGGCCAGCTGCCAGAGTTGTCGTTGACGATGCCGTTGAGCAATGGAAAGGTACTTACGTTCAATCAACGAATAATTTAACCTACTTAGTTGCCATGTTGGAAAATGAGTTAGAAACAGAGAATGAAAAAAAATTATTTAAGTCAGAAGTAGAAAGAGTTATCACACCAGACATGTAAAGGATTACGTGCAGTCAATGAAAAAAATACGCAACAAAATAATGCTGACGATGATGGTGCTGACGTTGCTTCCGGCGATATTGATTGGAGCCTATAGCTTTCACTCTAGCTCTGAAGCGCTACGTGAAAACGCCTTAATCGAACAACGTAATCAACTGCTTCACTCGCAGCAGATCATTCAAAGTACGGTGTCTAGAGTAGAGTCAGACCTGCTGTTTCTGCGTGACTCTAGCGCTATGCAGCTATATTTGGCGGCAAAAAAATCTTCAGCAAAACGAGGTGGAGTACTGCTGACTAATCTACGAAATTCGGTTCAGCAATTTGCTCAGCGGCAGCAAATTTATTCAGCTGTTCGCTTTCTTGATCTATCGGGGAAGGAGCAGGTGAAGATTGAAAATTCAGAGGGCGTTGCCACCAATATTAATAAGCGAAAGCAGCTGCTCAACCAAGCAAAGAGAGATTATTTTAGAGAGGCATTAGGTCTTAAAAGTAATCAAATTTATATTTCCCCTTTAGAGTTACGCAGAAATGGAGCCGAACTGCTTAAGCCTCATCAGTCGACAATTCGCTATTTGACGATCGTTCGTGATGCCAATGGTCGTCGGCAAGGCGTGCTAATTCTGAATCTAAATGCGGATGCCCTGATCCAAAATGTTGTCGGTAATAAGCAAACGAAATGGACGGTAGCCATCACTGATCCGGAAGGTTATTACTATTATCATCCCGATGAATCAAAGCGTTGGAGTGCCCCTGAAAATCTGGATTTACAAGCGAATATATTCAACGATAAAAAATTGGCTTTGGCCGCAGCCAAAACCAGCAAAAAAACGCTCACATCAGAAAGTGAGTCAATGCTGACCTTATCCACGCCTTTAGTTTTAGGTGAAGGCAGACCTGCACTCGGTTATCTATTTAGTATCGCTGAGAAGAAAACGCTATTTAAGCCACTAACCGATTATCTGACTATTTCTCTGATAATTGCCGGTGTTAGCCTGCTATTGAGTCTCATATTTGCAGCGATGCTGGCAAACTCACTGTCAGAGCCCTTGGTCGAGCTTAAAGATAGTGTCGAAAGACTGAGTAGGGGAGATCTCGACTCACCCATTGAGAGTAGGACTAGAAATGAAATCGGTGACCTTTCTCGAGCGGTGGAACTGTTACGTAAATCAATGAACATACTGATCAATCGCTCAGGAAAGAACAAATCATGAAAGGTATATTAATATTCTTTTTTATCTTGTTCATCGGACTAGGGGGCGGAGTCTATTTTTATGAAACTCAAATTGCTTCTCCTAAAGCCGCTAATGCCTTAGTGAAATCTGATAAAAAAGCAGTAAAAAGCACGCGTGCAAAAGGGAGGGTTGCAAAAGCAGCTCCCAGGATTAAGAAATCGTCACTTTCTACTGAGAAGATCAAAGATACAATTGCGAAAACTGTCGAACCTTCAAGAGTTGTTGATCTGATCGCTCTTGATGTGGGGCGTAATAAAACAACAAAAGAACAGTTGAGCAAACGGAGAGAAATCGAAAAGTCGATAACAAATACAATTAAAAAATCGGTTAGCTTGGAAATTCAAAAAGCGGTTGTGACGGAGATATCAAAAAAACGCTAGCGCCACAATGTATAGCTAGGAAAGGAGGTTTGTGATTGGAGCCTCTTCATTGAACCACTTAGGAATGAAAAATGAGATATTTGACCCCCTGTGCGATTTTATTTTGCGTGACCGTCGTAAATGCTGAAACTGGAAATACCAACTCAACAGCTTCTGCGGTAAATAGCACAAACGTTCAACAAACTACACAATCTGTTGCCCGCAAGTTAATTACCGTATTGGGGCTAACAACTGTCTCGAGTAGAGAGCAAAATTCGATTAGTTTAAAATCGGTTGTTATTAAAGCCTTGGGTGAAGGCAAGCAAATGAGTGAGATTCGACTGGCAACTGATCAGGCGGTAAAGGAAGTTACTGGTAGAGTGTTGCAGGTAAGTAATAGTGCTAGGAAGCAACCTGCATCAACCGTCAACGCTGTATCAACAGCAGAGCCATCTGATCCTGCTGCGATCATCGCAAACCCTGCAGAGATCTCGCTTGATTCTGAGACAGGTAATATGGTGGCGACGGTGCTGCCTGGTGAATCAATCTTTCGTTTGGCACAACGCGTTTATGGTCAAGAGAATGGCCGTAAATACTTAGAAATATATGCTGCCAATCGAGATAAAATTAAGAACATAAATGTTGTTGTTGAAGGTCAGGTTTTAACCATGCCTTAGTTGCTTTTTTAACCTTTAATAATGGCACTGGCTCTATTAGACATGCTGGTACTGGTTTCAACGGTTAACTTTAGTAACCAGCCATTCATGTGTCTTCTCGATATTTCATGATTTTTTTTTGTACATAGTAGTATACTGGCCGGCTATGGCTGGCCAGTGGATGAAAATTGGCCAATATAGAAGTGCCGTATGTTAACTTAGAAAAGTCTGTCATACGGTGTAAGAGTTGGGCTAATCAATAGAGTAAAGGTTATGGGGTTTATCTTACAAAATATAAAAAGGGGGCTTTTTATATTTATCCTAGTGCTATTCGCAGGCACCGCCGTTGCAAAAACCGGGGATCTTCCTCCTAAGCAGCGCTTATCTGATTCGGTTGTTATGGTTTATGCAACTTCTAAGTCGGATAACCTCCAGGCCCCATGGAGTTCCCATACTGCATCTGGTTCTGGTTCTGGATTTTTCCTTGAAGGAGGGCGAATCATTACCAATGCGCATGTGGTTGAAAGTCATACTTTTATTGAGGTGCAGCGTGACGGCGACTCTAAGCGTTTCGAAGCGGAAGTTGAAGCCGTTGCTCATGAAATTGATCTGGCAATCCTCAAGTTAAAGTCTCCAAAGCAACTCGATGATATTCAACCACTCACGCTAGGTGAGTTGCCAGATGTCCATCAGGAGGTGACCGTCTATGGTTATCCTGTCGGAGGTGAGGCCTTGAGTATCACTAAAGGGATTATTTCTCGCATTGAGCACCAGATGTATGTTCATAGCTATCTGGCGTTTCAGGCGATACAGGTTGATGCGGCGATCAATCCCGGTAACAGCGGTGGCCCTGCTTTAGTCAATGATAAAGTTGTTGGGATTGTTATGCAGTCGCGAAACGGCGAAGAAAATATCGGTTATATGATTCCTGTAACGATTTTGAAGCGTTTTCTGGCGGATATGGAAGATGGAAAATATGATGGTTTTCCAGAGCTTTCGGCACAGTTTCAGAGTCTAGTGAGTCCAGCATTAAGAAAAGGCTACAATTTATCTGAAAAGCAGTCTGGAGTGCTGGTCAGTAAGGTGTGTTATGACACACCGACTGACGGGCTTATAAAAAAGGGTGATATCATCACCCGCATCGATGGCAATAAAATCGAAAATAATGGCATGGTGGTCAATGCAAAACGCCATCGCGTTGATTTCGAGCATTTCGTTCAGCTTCACCAAATAGGTGAAAAAGTTAACTTGGAGTTATTCCGAGATGGTAGGCAAGTTAACGTTAGCGTACCACTGACTAAGAACCTGAAATCCAATTTTGTCTTTGACCAGGATCCTCGCTATTTGATTTACGGTGGCTTTGTCATTATTGCCAAACGCAAACCTGAGGAGTGCCTGACGGAAGAGGAATTCGTTCAGCAGGAAGACGAGATGCAGGAAGATGAAATTTTGGTGAGTCAGGTCTTGGCGTCTTCAAGCAATAGAGGGTTTCATGACAGCATCTATACCCGTCTGCATAAAATCAATGGCGAGCCGTTCACGAACTTCAAACAGTTTTATGCACTGCTAAAGCAAGACAAGTCGCCAGTGGTTCTCTTGGAAAATGAGGGCGGCTATCAAATTGCAATTGACCGGAAGCTAGCGGATGCTGAGCACGATGAATTACTGAAAAAATACCGAATCCAAAAGGCTCACTCCAATGAAGTTGAAGAGTGGTTGCTAGCCATCGAAAAGAAGGCACCAACTAAACCAAAAGCCTCGGAAAATGTTGCCAAGGCTCCTAGAAAGACAACGGTGACTTCTCAGTAACAGTTAGCATGAATGCCCAGCACGTAACGGTTCATGATGCCGATGCGTGTTGCGGTGTTTGAGCCTTTGAAGCCTGTGAAAATGTTATCAGTCAAACGAAACTTAGCCTGTTGTGTATAACTCGATGCTAGAGGCTTGAATGACCAGTGCCACTTTTCTTCGTTGTATCCATGGGGTCGAGCTGAACCCTTTCGAGTATAGGGTTGGCAAAAGCCGTAACGAGGGGCATTTTTCACCAGCCAGGCATAGACCTTTTTCCCATAGCCACGTTCAAAATAACGGTTAGTAAAGGCATTCAAGTCTATATCAGTGCCCCAATGGTGTCGTGAGCTACCAGGCATTGAGCTGTACTCTAAAATCTTAAGGGCGCGCTTTGTTGGATTTTTGATTGATCGTTTAATATTACGGATACCGCCGACCCTTCGCTTACCATTCCACTTCCCCTCCCAGATGGATTTTTGATGATAAAAACTACGCGACGCTGACAGAATTTTTAGGGAAATCCCATCCCGTTTTGCTTGAGCATGCATCGCTCTAAAGGCATCGTAAGGGAGCCTTTGCAGGTACATACCACTACGCGAAGCATAACGTTTATTGATTCTGACAAAGTCATTTCGTTTGCTGGCGCTGAACTTACCCATTAAGAATCTATCCGAAACAATGGTATGAGGATCTACCGAGAAGCTGCGGGTGTTTGCTGAAAGCGGTGAGTATAAAATCGAAAGAAAACCCAAAATGCATAAAGTGATTTTGTACAATGCAATTTTTTTCATGATCATTGTTTTTTTAATTAGTGATATTCAATATGAAGCTGTTGAAGAGCAAAAGTTCAACAGCTATGAGAGCTGATCTGGATTTTAGGATAACCTGCTTTAGATTACTCGCGAGTGAACTCTAGGTAATAGTAATAGTGAAACTGCAAACAATACAATTACTGGCGTAATGCCGATTCGCTGGCTGGCGAATGTGGCAGTTACAAATGCAATGGCAAGTGGCGCGATAAAGCTGGTCGCCCGACCGGATAAGGCATATAGACCAAATGCTTCGGTCATTTTACCGGGTTCTGCCTGATCAACCATTAAGGTACGTGAAGCGGCTTGTAAGGTTCCTCCTGCCGCACCAATAAGCCCACCACAAACGAAAAATAGTAAATCGGGTAATTGGCTTGGTTCGCTATCTGATGCGATTTTTGTCCAGAGAATATGCTGCTGATCAGTGCTGACAATGAGAAGGCTCGCGACGATTAGTATCCATATACAGCCCGTTACGACCGCTTTGGAACCATGTCGCCTATCGACATGTCCACCAATCCACGCCCCTATCGAACCGGCTATGTTTGCAATGATGCCGAAGATACCAATGTAAAAAATACTCCATTGCATGACACCAGCAGCGTAGATCCCTCCGAATGCATAGAGTCCATTTAGTGCATCCCGATAGAACATGCTCGACATAAGGAAGGCGAAAAGGCTTCGCTTCTTTGGCAAACTTAGAATATTTTTCCACAGTGCTTTAAGGCCTTTTCGTACTGACCCAGAAATTTTCTCACGTCTTCTTTGATCTGGCGTAAATAATAACAGTGGGATGATAAATACGATGAGCCAAATGGCTGTCAAGGGGCCGCTTGCTCTGTTTCCCTCATGAGTTGATGCGTCAAGGCCTAGAATTGGAGGGATACCCAGCAAAGTTTTACCAGTATCAGGGCTGCTAACCATGAAGCCGAGCATCAAAATCAGGCAGAGCAAACCGCCGATATATCCTAAAGCCCAGCTACTGCCTGATAGTTTACCTAGCTCAGATCGTGGGACTAAGTCGGGCATCATCGCATTGTTGAAGACCGCTGCAAATTCAAAACAAATAAGCCCGATTGAAAACGCTATTAACCCCCACACTAGAGTAGTTGAGTCAGCGTGAGGATGAACAAACCAAAGGCTAAAAATACTTATTGCACCGATAACAGAAAAACTGAATATCCATGATTTTCTTGGGCCTCTAGTGTCCGCAATAGCGCCCAAAATAGGCGATGAAAATGCAATTATTAGCCCTGATATTCCAACAGCATACCCCCAATAACTTTGTCCGGTGACACCATCTGGCGCAACGGTATTGGTGAAATATGGTGCAAAAATAAAAGTTATAATCAGGGTGTGGAAAGGCTGTGCAGCCCAATCAAATAACATCCAGCTCCAGATCGATTTCTTTGATGCTGTTTGGTTGGGGTTAGCCATAAAAATATCGCTCACTGATGCTGGAAAGGCCCTAAGCATAAACTAAGCATGTCTAAGGTGCCATGTGTGGTTTTGTTAAGCCCTCAAGGTGAGGTGAGGTAATGTATAAACTATTGAATGAGTGAGGGTTTTATTGTCGTTAATTGGACTCACTCATCGTTATTTTTAATACTTTGATCTTAGTTTTCTTGAAGGAGGTAAGGTTATCGTATAGCGTTGATCAGATAACAAACATTAAAATGGTCTTTAGGGAGTAAAGGCAAAATGTCAATTGTGTCGAGCAACATGATTTCCAAGCACTACTGTCCTCAGTGCAACAGCTTTGATTTGTTAAAGCTTCACCGGAATTTTCTACACAAGCGAATACTGGGTAGTGAAAATAAATTGCAGTGCAAAGCTTGTGGTCAGGTTCTTAAGAAAGCAGCCTTCGACCAAAATATTCCCAGAGAAGTCCCCGTATTTTTAGAGGTTGATAACCCCATCAGTGTTTCTGCGGCACCCACTGCAAAAGAGGCGCCCTCTGCAAAAGAAGAGGAACTTTTGCAAAGTTTGGTACAAGATAACCACCCTGATGTGACTGATTTTGTCGTCGATGAGGTGGTTCAGCAACCTGGTAACTTGAGCCACAACGATCTATACGAAGTCCCTGAGGAAGATTTCAAAGTAACAGAAACGATCTTGCCCAAGGTTGAGGCGGCGGCTGTATTCCCAGAAAAAGATAACACTCTTAACACTGCACCTCCACAGCATAGTGGAAATGAGCAGTTGGTTGATGAGCATATCCTTGTTAAGGAAACGAAAAGTTTCTGGCCTTATGTTGTTGCATCATTACTCGTCTTGTTTGGCACAGCTTATGCGTTTATTTGGATGCCGATGTCAATTAACGCAGAAGAAAATGAGACAATACAGGTAGATATGAGTATTGGAGAGCCTCTTCAGGTGTTGACTGAAGTTGAGCCGCCGGAAGTGGAAACTAGCGCTAAACCAGAGCTGACCGCCACAGAGGCAAATCTTCCTCTTGCGGTTGGATTGGAAGCTGTTGAGCAACCTATTCTTGTAGAAGAAGTAGTTAAGGTTCCCTCTGTTAAGCAAGCCACTGCGACAGAGGCAATTCCGACTTTACCTGTTAAACAAGCTACTGCGGCAGAGGCAATTCCGACTTTACCTGTTAAACAAGCTACTGTGGCAGTGGCAACCCCAACCACTGCTGCCAAAACTATCAATGTAAGCGTTGAAGATAGTGTCCAGTCGAGCTTTCAGCTAAGTAATGAGGGAGCCCCGATTGTTTTGGTCGACAATGTTGAGCCTATTGAGAAACTAGCAGTGAAGCTGGTGCCTGAAAACACGGCCATATTGCCCCAAGTAAATGATGAGAAATTAAAACCTCGTCCCGGGTCTAAAGCAGATACTGCCTTAGGTGCGCTTTATGTGGCTAATAGGGGTCAAAAAGCATCGCCGATCAAAGTGCCTAAACCCCTCCCAGTAAAAAAGGTAGTAAAAAAGGTGATGATTACTGAAGCGCCTGCAAAACAAGCAGACTTCCCTGATTTAAGCATTACGGCCCCTGTAGCAAAACAGGTGGTGAGTTCAGTCCCGGTCGCAAAAGACCCCTTGGTTGACGTGCCTCTGCCAAGAACTTCAGTCCGCCAGTACCGAGTAGTCAAGTCGGATCTGCAAGTTACTCAGGATCTTGATAATACAGACAACAAGGAGAGTCAAGCTGGAAATGCGGCTGCTAAGACAACCCCTGCGTCAGTAATAGTTGTTGAGGAAAAACAAACTAAACAGGTATATAGTAAGCCAGAGAGAAGTAAAAGGCCTACTACTCTCAACGCCACCAAGGTTGCGGATATCACTGCTGAGAAACAGCGGCAACCAGTAAAAGTTATGACGGCTAGCAAGAAAACAGCAGCACTTCTTGGAATTAGCGCAACGGATTTGACTGTTCTAGCTTCAACTAAGTCCGTAAAAATCAGCAATACTAATGAGAAAAAAGCTATTGTAAAACCAGCAGCGAGAGAGTCGGCTATCGATGCCAATACTCAATTACTTGAAAAGGTGGCTGTGAAGTTCATTCAGCAAGATTTGGATAGGCTTTTACCTGAGTGATGATTTTGCAAGATGGTGTTGATATTTAATACTGTTAGCAGGGTTAGTCGTGACTTGAAGTTTAATCATTGAGATAAATCAGAATATTCCGCATGATTGAATCAAAAACAATGATGTGGAGAATAAGATGAGCAGATTGTTCAAGATTGTTGGAACACTACCCTTTTTAGTGGCGGTGTTTCTGAACACCTTTGTTGATCTTGGTCACAAGATTGTTATTCAAAATACCATCTTCAAAGTCTATGATGGTAGTGAGCAAGTCTTTCTGACGGCTATCGTCAACGGCCTAATACTAATTCCTTTCATTCTGCTCTTCAGTGCTGCTGGTTTTGTTTCTGATAAATACCCCAAAAGCTCAGTCATGAGAAAAGCGGCATGGTTGGCAGTTGCACTTACCATTGGGATCACCATTTGTTACGCTCTTGGATGGTTTTGGGCAGCATTTGCAATGACATTCTTTTTGGCGGTTCAGTCCGCCATCTACTCGCCAGCGAAATGCGGCTACATCAAATTACTCTTTGGTAAGCAGCGCTTAGCCGAGGGTAATGGCATCGTACAGGCGATAGCTATTATCGGCATATTGTCAGGAGTCGTGCTGTTTTCAATCTTGTTTGAAATGAGATTTCCGCACGAGTCTGCTGATAAAAGTCTAATCCTCAAGAACTTGATCCCTATCGGTTTTATTCTGATTGCCAGCAGTGTTTTAGAGTTAATTATGATGTATCGGATTCCTGATTTTGAATCCAAAAATGAAGATTGTAAGTTTGATTGGAAGGCCTATCGCACGGGGAAAATGACACTGAGCAATCTAAAGCCAGTGTTTAATAATCAGGTGATTCTTCTATCAATTATTGGTCTGACCGCTTTTTGGTCAATAGCACAGGTACTACTTGCGGCCTTTCCTGCCTTTGTTAAAAACCAAACGGGTGAAACGAATACCATTGTCATACAGGCTATTTTGGGTGCTTCGGGAATAGGTATTGCAATCGGCTCCGTGATTGCTGCAAAGTCTTCAAAAAACTACATTGAAACTGGCTTGGTGCCAGTGGGTGCTGCGGGTGTTGCGATTGGTTTGTTCTTACTGCCACTACTAAACAATCACATCCTAATGGGGCTCGACTTTATCTTCATTGGGTTGATGGGGGGGATGTTTATGGTTCCGTTAAATTCTCTGATTCAATACCACGCCAGTGAAAACAATCTGGGCCGAGTACTGGCGGCAAACAACCTTATTCAAAATGTTGGAATGCTCTTATTCCTTGTCATAACCGTTGGCTTTGCGGTTGCTGGCATTAGCACTGTCAATTTATTGCTACTCATCACTATCGTTGCTGCTTTAGGCTTTATTTATACGGTTTATCGCTTGCCACAGAGTCTGGTTAAATTCATCTTGTCCTACTTGATGAATTTGAAATATAAGGTGAATGTTGAAGGAATGAAAAATATCCCAGAAACAGGTGGTGTGTTGCTTTTAGGAAATCATATTAGTTGGATAGACTGGGCCATTGTACAGTTGGCATCGCCCAGGCAGGTGCGTTTTGTGATGTTAAAAAGCATTTACGAAAGATGGTATCTCAGTTGGTTCTTCAAGTTATTTGGGTCAATTCCTATTGAAGCCGGCCCGACAAGTACTAAAGCCTTAGAAAGAGTCGCCGAACTCTTGAATCGAGGTGAGATTGTTTGCCTGTTTCCAGAAGGTTCAATAAGCCATAATGGGCACCTCGGGGTGTTCAAACATGGCTATCGAAAAGCCGCTAATCTGGCTAATGATGATGTGGTGATCATTCCATTTTATCTGCGAGGTCTTTGGGGGAGCCAGTTCTCACGGTCTTCAGAGAAATTAAAAGCCGCCACGAAGAATAGCCAACGTCGCCAGCTGTTAGTAAGCTTTGGTGCTGGATTGCCGCTTGATACAACAACGGAAGTTCTCAAAAGGCGCGTATTTGATCTTTCGATTAACGCTTGGGAAAGCTACAAGCAATCGCTGCCAAATCTAGCGGATGCCTGGATTGAAAGCGCCAAACGAGTGGGTGCCGATATGGCGATAGCTGATACTGCTAGCAAGCCACTTTCAGCAACAGATGCTTTGGTGGCGTCCATTTTGCTCTCACGTCAGATTACAGCTTCCAGTGCCGCACAAAATATAGGAATTTTACTACCAACTAGTAGCTCAGCAGCGCTGATCAATATGGCCGGCTTGTTGAGCGGTAAAACGCTGGTTAACCTTAATTATCTGAGCAGCCCCGACGTTTTTGATGAAACCATTGCAAAGTCGGAAATTAGTACGGTCTACACGTCGAGTGCATTTCTAAAAGAGTTACAAGAAAACGGTAGTGATCTGGGTGTCTCTCTGAATAAAATAAAGGTCGTAGATTTTGAATCTATGATTGGCAAGGTAAGCCAACTAGCCAGGGTGACAACCTCGATTGCCGTTAGATTGTTACCAGTCTGGGCGCTGAAGGCTTGGTTTAGCCAAAATACTAAACCTGATTCGGCTGCCGCGATACTCTTCACTCAAGATGAAAATAAAACGCTTAAGGGCGTGGTTCTGAGTCATCAGAACATCATGGTCAATCTAAAGCAGGTGGCTGAGGTACTCAATGCAGAAGGCGATGATGTGATTATGGCCTCTTTACCGTTGTCTCGAGCGTTTGGGTTAACCGTTACCCAATTCTTGCCGTTGATAGAAGGTTTGCCGATGGTCTGCCATGCCAAACCTAGCGATAGTGTGGGTGTGGCTAAGGCTGTTGCGAAATACAATGCAACAATCCTGTTCGGTATTTCCAGTATCTTTGAGGGATATTGCGATGAGGAAGCGGTGCAGCCCCTAATGTTTAAGGGTTTGCGGCTGGTTGTATCTGGAGCTGGGCTCTTGAGTACTGAAGTGCAGACAGCATTTAAGCTGAAATTCTCTAAGGATATATACGAAGGCTACGGCATTGCCGAGACTGCACCAGTGGCAAGTGTGAATCTCCCGGATGTTCTGGATACCAGTTACTGGTTGGTGCAGTTGGGTAGCAAGCAAGGAACAGTCGGGATGCCATTACCAGGAACAAGTTTTAAGATTGCTGACCCCAAGACCCTGCAAGAACTGCCAATTGGTGAGACAGGTAGGGTGTTGGTTGGTGGGCCACAGGTTATGCAAGGCTATCTGAATAATCCTGAGAAAACAGCCCAAAAGATCTATGAAGCAGACGGCATCCGCTGGTTTGTTAGCGGTGATATCGGCGCTTTGGATGAAGATGGTTTTTTACAGATAAAGGCTCAACAATAAGACTAGGAATGTTATGGAAGGCACTACTCAAAAGCCAAATATCCTTTGGTTGATTGTAGATCATATGGCATTTGCTGGTCATTATCGACAGCACCTGCCGGATTATCATTGGCCTTACCTGGAAGCGCTCGCTGATCAAGGTATTTGGTATGAGCGTGCTTATACCACCGTGCCAGTCTGCACGCCTGCGCGAGCGAGTTTGATGACAGGGCAGCGCCCGAGCAAACATGGATTACGTTGGAACCCTGAGTACAATATTTTGCAAAACTTGCAGGATTTTCGCAAAGATGAGCGTTTGTTTAATCACCGACTTTCAGAGCAGGGATATCACACCTCCTTTGTTGGCAAGTGGCACTGTGGTCGCAAATATCTTCCGGTTGATTATGGAATGTCAGGCTGGAGCATGTCTGACTATGGCAATGTTTACGGTTGCAACGAGTATAAGTCTTACCTCAAAGAACTGGGTTTATCACAACCGAGTTGCCATCTTGATCATCAACTGTTTGATCCTGAAATGGACGGACGTGAAGTAGTAATGGATCCACCAGAGCCTTGGACTTACATGGATGGTTGCGGTGTTTTACAAGGTGATGAGCGCGCGCAGGAGCAGTTTTTTGTGGCGCACCGAGCGCAGCAGGAACTAGCAACGCTGCAAAATGGTGACGAGCCGTGGTGCATGGTTGCCAGTTTCTGGGGGCCGCATCACCCTTATATTCCCAGTGAATCCTTTGCCTCGAAAATCGATCCAGCAACGATTAAACCCTATCCAAGCTTTAGTGAAGACTTATCAAACAAGCCTTTACGCTATGGCATCCACCGGGATTTACGTTGTGATTTTCGTGCGCATGAACGCTGGCCTGATTGGAGTACATGGCAGACGGTGATGGCGCGTTGCTATGCGCAAGGGTTACAAACAGATGCGGCTATTGGTCAATTGTTGGCAGCACTTGATGCCAGTGGTGATGCTGATAATACGTTAGTCATCGTAACCTCCGATCATGGTGATGCCATTGCTAGCCACGGAGCAGGCTGGGATAAATATTCAACCTACACCGAAGAAGTTGGGCGTGTGCCTCTAGTCATGCGTTGGTCAGAAAAAATTGCTGTTGGGGAGCGGTCAAAGCGCTTGGTCAGCGGAGTGGATATAACGGCGACTTTAGTGGCCGCCGCTAATGCCGATTCATCTGGTCTGGATGGCCGAGACCTTTTAGCAAACAAAACTGCTGGCACCACTGGCATCAATCAAAGTGACGACCAGCAAGATGATGGGCATCTGGTCGTGGAACATTATGGGCACAGCGGTGACATTGCATTCCAGCGGATCGTCTATCAAGGTGACTGGAAATATGTCGCCGCTTGGGGTGACAATGACGAGTTTTATAACCTAGCAGATGATCCTTACGAGTTAAATTGCAGGCTGCATGATGACACGGTTTCTGACGTACTACGCAAACTACAACAGCTTGCGCTGGATGATCTTCATCAAGAAAGGGTGTTGCGACAAGCTGAGTTCCCACAAACCGAAATGGAATACAAACTTGTTGTTTCAAATGATCGTTGGCCAAGAGAAGAACGGTTGCTGCAATACAAGCTTGAGCAGTTACTGAAGAGATCTGCTGGGAAATAAATAATGCTGTGTATTGATGCAATAACAGCGTAATAACGACAAGTTCAGTTTATTATCTTAACCCTTTTAAGCGTCGCTAGGCCGATAAGATATGCTACAAATACTTCAGATTGTCTTGCCGGTCTTTTTTGTCATCGGAACGGGTTACCTTGCGGCTTATTTTAAAGTATTCACCTACGAGCAATCCAATGCCCTGATGCGGTTTGCCACGCAGGTAGCCATTCCTTGTTTGTTATTTCTGGCGATATCCCGCCTAGACTTAAAGGCTGAGTTTCAACTCGGTGTACTCGCACCTTTTTTCATCGGAGCCTTAGCTAGCTTTATCCTCACTTCGCTGGGTGCATGGTTTTTCTTTGGCCACAAACCGGGCTACAGAATTGCAATTGGCTTTGCCGGTATGTTTTCTAATCTGGTGCTTATCGGCCTGTCGATCGTTGAGTTGGCGTTTGGCGCTGAAGCACTAAAACCTGCATTTGCG
>Ga0114956_1000617_pt1 | contig 26406 bp, 27 predicted proteins | sample MaitaG_FD_87304 | JGI IMG/M metagenome (GOLD analysis project Ga0114956, IMG submission 87304) | Marine algal microbial communities from Maine, USA - Maine_Asex2 metaG | ecosystem: Host-associated > Algae > Red algae > Unclassified | place: Maine, USA | collected 2015-01-05
GCAAGGCCAATTTGTCCTGGATGTCTGCAAGCACTTCTCGGGTAGCTGTAGCGGTAAAAGCCACCATATTGGTATTGGGAAAATGGGTACGGATCTCAGAAATCAGCAGGTACGAAGGCCGAAAATCATACCCCCACAAAGACGTACAATGAGCTTCATCAATCACGATCGTGGCGAGGCTGAGGCCTTCCAATTGCAATTTAAATTGACTTGTCACAAGGCGCTCCGGAGAAACGTAGAGCAGGTCTAGTCTTTGATGAAACGCCAAATTTAGGGTCGACTCAACATCGCGTCGAGCCATGTGGGAGTGAATGGCCGCTGCACGCACTCCCCGATCGACCAGTTGTTTTACCTGATCATTCATCAGGGCGATGAGGGGCGAGACGACCAGAGTGAGCCCATCTTGCATGATGGCTGGAACTTGAAAACAGAGCGACTTACCTGCTCCCGTCGGTAAAAGTGCGACCAAATCCTTGCCCGCTAAAATCTGTCCAATAATTTCTGCCTGCAGTGGGCGAAAGTCTCGGTAGTGCCAGTACTTCCTAAGTGTGTCGAGTGGTGTAGTCTTCAAAAGGTGGGGCAACCCAGTTGATTTCTTCCACCGCCCAGTGAGAGATTGTGGAAATTGTACGAGACCGTGATATTGACCGTTCCAAAATGGTCTTTCTGGCCCGGATTTCCACGAAGTGAACCTGCAGTACGGGGTACTGTTGAACGATCGGCCAGGGCAGCGCTTACTGAACCGACCATCGTGCTCAGATCATCGGGATTGGCATAGACGGTCGATACATCGTCGAGGTAGTCGGTAAATGTGTAGCGAAAGATAAACTCGCCGGCGATGGTCAGCTCTTCCGAAACTGCGAAGCGCACCCCTGCACCTCCCAGAACGGCAATCTGATTGAGGTTGTACAACCCAGCCCCACCTGGCAGTGTCTGCCCTTCGGTACCCAGTGGCTGCAAATCGACTTGCCCACCGTTGAATTCTGCTCTGGGATTAAAACGGAAATAAGAGGCACCACCCAAGAGATACGGGCTGAGTCGCTGCTCATTGTAGCCAAAGCGAAAAATATCCAGCTCGCCTAAAAGATATCCCTCGTAAATATCTGTCTCAAAACTCAAATTACGTGGGTCTTGCCGCTGGGCATGATCGCCAACAATCTTGCTGTATTGAAAACCGACCCGGGCATTGATGCGATTGGTGACATGGTAGCGAAAGAAAAGCCCCAGCGAGGGTCTCAAGTTCTCGATATATTCACCAAACTCATCCGGATCCAGATCTCCGGTGTAGAGACCGACACCCGCCACAAAGCCCCCTTCAAAGAGACCAGACTGGCCCAGAAGGCTGCCACTAGAGATGATCCAGCAAAAGACCAAGCATGCGAAGATTTGGGACTTCATATCTGTTAATATTTCTTTAAGGTAGACGAAACAACCGCGGAATGGTAACTTTCGCCATCATAGTGACGTTTAAAAACTTTGCTCACCATAAGGAATACCGATGTATATTTTCAAGTCTAAAGTAATACTTATCCTAGCGATCTTTTCCTCACTTCTTTTTGTGCAGACCATTGCTGCACAGCAGGGAGTGCCGGAAAATTGGTTTAATCTCGATCCTGCCACCGATGGTGTAAACGGTGTGAGCTCAGAAAAAATGTACGAAACCATATTAAAAGACAAATCGAGTACAGAGGTCATCGTGGCTGTAATCGATGGTGGAGTAGATCCCAATCACGAAGATCTCAAAGATGTGATGTGGAACAATCCCGGTGAGATACCCGGAAATAAGATTGACGATGATGGCAACGGCTATGTGGATGATGTGTTTGGATGGAATTTCATTGGAGGTCCTGACGGAAAAAATGTGGGTTACGACACCTATGAACTGACCCGTGTGTACAAAACCTTGGCAAAGAAGTATGCCAATGCAAATCGAGATAAGCTTTCGAGTAAGGATCAAGCAGAGTACGATCGCTATCTGCAATACAAGAAAGACGTTGACAGTCAACAGACATCGGCTGCAGCCAATGTCAAGGAGTATTCTCAAGTGCTGGATTTTTTGAAATCCGCTTTTAATGGAGCTGGCGAAGCGCTGGGAGATGAGCCGCTCACGCAAGCGGCGGTAGATAGTCTCGACGGCAGTAAATTTGGTATGGTCAAGTCTTTTCTCGGGAATCTCTTGCCTCAGATTCAAGGATTTGAAGGAACGGTTGGGGAGCTTGAAGAAATGGTGCTCAGTGATTACGAAGGAGCCTTGGCGGATGCCAGGAAAAAAGCGGAGTATGCCTACAATGTTGATTTTGATTCAAGGAAAATTGTCAAGGATGATTATGGCAACTGGAAAGAATCTTCCTACGGCAACCCTGACGTAAAAGGCCCGGATGGCTTTCATGGCACCTTTGTGGCAGGAGTCATCGCTGCCGATCGCAAGAATGATATTGGCATCAAAGGAGTCGCTGATCATGTGAAAATCATGGCTGTGCGAGCCGTGCCGGACGGTGACGAGCGGGACAAAGATGTAGCCAACGCCATTCGCTACGCCGTAGACAATGGAGCGAAAGTGATCAATATGAGTTTTGGCAAGGGATTTTCTCCACGCGAAAAAGCCGTCGAAAAGGCCATTCGGTACGCGGATCGCAAGGATGTTTTGATGGTGCACGCCGCTGGCAACAGCAGTCAAGATAATGATGTCGCGCCAAACTACCCCAATGATACCTATGATGTAGCCAGATGCCTTTTTTGTGGCAAAAAAGCACGGAGTTGGATCGCTGTGGGTGCGCTGGCATACGAGCCTGGCGAAAACATGGTTGCCACTTTTTCAAATTATGGCCAAAATGACGTCGATGTCTTTGCTCCGGGTCATCAAATTCGCTCGACGGATGTGGGATCGACTTATACCACAGCCAGTGGCACAAGTTTCGCTGCACCCGTGGTGGCCGGCATTGCTGCTGTGATCCGATCGCGCTACCCCGATCTCAAGGCCCGTGAAGTAAAAGAGATCATCACGCAGTCATCTCTTGTCCTAAACCAAAAAGTACACAAACCAGGTAGCGGAGAGCTCACCGACTTCACTTCGCTAAGTACCTCTGGTGGAGTTGCAAATGCCGCAGCTGCCATCCAGCTGGCGAGTCAATATCAAGCGAAGAAAGGAAAGAAAAGTGGTGTAAAACCAAGAGCGTGATATGGGCGAATTGCCATTCGCCCCATACATCTGCAGAAAAGGTGCAAAAGGGAAAAACGGTACCTGCCGTCTAATAGACCCGAATCTCCTTCACCATCTCAATCCCCACCACATCATTGAGCAGAGTAATTATTTTGTCGCGCCCATTGTGGAGCTCATGCCGCAACGGAGCAGAGGTGATTTCCACTGTTAGTTTGCCTTTGTAGAAATTGATCTTACCCGTATAGTTATTAATCATCGGGCTCATTTCCTTGTGCCAGACGCTTTCCAGCAAAGCCGTATTGTACTTGTCACCAACTTTGTCACTGCGCACATAGGATTGCAGGATGTTTTTCAGCGTTTCTTCATTCTTCTTCATCTATCGAGGATCCTTGTTGCAATTCGATGTGGATGGCTTGAAAATCATGTTGCCCAATCAACTGGGCAAGTGGATCTATCGCAGTATCTGTGATGAAAACCTGGCCAAATTCGGGTCGTAAAATACAGCTTATCAATCGATTTACGCGCTGCTCGTCCAGACGATCAAAGAGATCATCAAGCAATAGTATGGGCAACTGACCAGTCTGAGCCACGATGATCTCGTACTGAGACAGTCTCAAGGCAAGTACCAGGCTCTTTTTCTGGCCCTGCGAACCAAATAACTTGATTGCATTTCCGTCCAAAAGGATTTCGATTTGGTCCCGATGGGGGCCGACAGAAGATCTGCCCAGTGCGCGATCCTTGCCAAGTTGATCGCGACTTTGCTCCAAAAAGCTGCGCTCATCCTGGTCGGTCTTGTAGCGAAACGAAATTTGCTCTCGCTTATCGGATAGTTCATCGTGATAGTCGGTCACCCGTGGCTCAAAGGAGACAAAGAACTCCCGTCGACTGGCCCTAATCGCTTCTGCCGGAGCCGACATGCGCTCTGAGTAGGACAAGAGTAGCGTCTCTGGTGCAGCTCTACCGGCATGCAAAGCCTCCCGGAGCATCCGATTGCGCTGCTTTAGCAAATGCTTGTAGGTCATCAGCGATTGAAGGTAATGCTGGTCTACCTGAGATAAGGTTTGGTCTACGAAGCGTCGGCGATCTGCATTGTCGCCATTGACCAGCAATAGATCATCGGGTGCGACCATCACCAGGGGCATAAAGCCAAGATGGTCTGCCAGTCGATCGTACGCTTTGCCGTCTTTCTCGAGGACTTTCTTTTTGCTGGCCATCGATTTGACGACCAGCCGAAATGTCTCGTCAGACTTGATCAACTCGCCATCAATACGATAGAAATTCTCCTGCCAAGTACGCAGTTTGGAGTCGGCAGTCTGAAAGTAACTTTTAGACATGGCCAGAGTGTAGATGGCATCGAGCAAGTTGGTTTTGCCGCTGCCATTCAGGCCATGGATGATGTTGAGTTTGGGATGAAACTGAAATCGCCGAGTGCGATAGCTTTTAAAATGGGTCAACTCAATTGTTTTCAACTGCACGGCAAGTTATTTCAATCTGTACGCAAAGATATATTTTGGTAATTTTCCGATTCGAAAGGTGCAAAGATTATGGGGAAAGCGGTAGCAACACAGCAAAAGACAAGCAAGAAAAGATTCATGGAGTGGTACAACCTGATGCTGCTCATACGTCGCTTTGAAGAGCGCACCCTGATGGCATATGGCCAGAATAAGGTGAGGGGCTTCTGCCACGTCTACATCGGCCAGGAAGCCATTGCTGCGGGGCTCAAATCAGCGCTGCGTCCTGAAGATGCGATCGTGACGGCCTACCGTCAGCACGGCATTGCTCTCTCCCGAGGGCTGGAACCCAAGGCATGCATGGCCGAACTGTATGGCAAGAAAACAGGCTGTGTGAAGGGCAAGGGTGGATCGATGCATTTCTTTAGCAAGGAGAAGCGATACTTCGGTGGCAATGGCATCGTGGGTGCTCAGATACCCATCGGGACGGGCATCGCATTTGCCGAAAAATACAAGGGCACCGACAATATTTGTGTCACCATGTTTGGTGACGGTGCGGCCCGCCAAGGTTCGCTTTACGAGTCATTCAATATGGCTGAAACCTGGGATCTACCGGTGCTTTACATCTGCGAGAACAATCACTATGCAATGGGCACCTCGGTGGCACGTACCAGCAATATCACGGATATCTACAAAATTGGATCAGCCTTTGAGATGCCATCCGAACCCGTAAATGGAATGGATCCAGATGCCGTTCATGATGCGATAACCAAGGCAGCTAAGTACATCAGAGCTGGCAAAGGTCCCTATTTTCTGGAGATCAAAACCTATCGCTACAAAGGCCACTCGGTCTCAGACCCGGCGAAATATCGTACCAAAGAGGAATTGAAGAAGTACCAAGACCAAGATCCCGTAAAAATGCTTGAGCAACGGTTACTCAGCGAAGAGATCGCCACAGCCGATGAGATCAAAAAGATCAAAGATGAGATCAAGAAGACCATCACTGAGGCGGCCGACTTTGCGGAAAAGAGTGATTTTCCAGACCCTTCCGAGTTGTACACCGACAACTATTTGCAGGAGGACTTTCCTTTCGTGACGTAGAGAATAGACGGTGGAGCCGACTTATTTGCTATTGTCTTGCTTATTAGTACTGCGATTGCGGGGTAATTTTATCTTTGCACAACCATTTTCAAGGGTATAGCCAATGGCACGTAGAAAAAAGACCAGAAGAGAGCAGGAAGAAACGCTGATCGACATCGTCGAAGCACGTGAATCTGCTCAGAGTTTTGTGGAATCGAATAAGAACCTCCTCTTTGGAGTGCTTGCTGCAGTGATCTTGATTGCAGGTGGTATTTTTGCCTACAAGCAATTTTATCAGTTGCCTCGGGAAGCGGAAGCCGGTGAGCAGATCTTTCAGGCTGAATTGCAGTTTGAGCGAGATTCGTTTCAATCTGCATTGCTCAATCCAGGAGGCGGGTATCTTGGGTTTCTTGACATCATTGACTCATACGGCAATACGAAAGTGGGAAATCTCGCAAACTACTATGCCGGGATCTGCTATCTCAATCTTGGCAAATTCGAAGCCGCTGAGAGCTTTCTGAAAGACTTTGACCCAGCCGGACGCATTACTCCGATCATGAAGTGGGGTGCACTGGGAGACGCGCTTTCCGAACAAGGAAAATTTGAGCTCGCCGCAGACAACTACCGCAAAGCTGCCAATGCAGGTGAAAATGAGTTTCTCACACCCTATTATTTGAAGAAATTGGGATTGCTGCACGAGAATCAAGGAGACTATCAACAGGCACTGAAAGCCTACCAAGAAATCAAAAGCAACTTTGCCCAGAGCATTGATGGTCGCACGATCGACAAGTTTATCGCCAACGCTGAGACCAAGCTCAACCAGGGTTAGACTAGTACACTGCTATGTCCTCAAGCGAGAAAAGCCTTTCGGATGACCCCCTTCAGGATATACCGTCCCTCGAAGATTTCAAGTTTGGAGTAGTCGTTTCAGATTGGAACGACAAAATCACCAATGCACTGCGTGATGGCTGCCTTGAGTTGCTTCGCAACAAGGGTGTGAAAGAAGAAAACCTCCATACCCTCCAAGTACCGGGATCGTATGAATTGCCTTTGGGAGCCCGTTTGCTTGACGACAAGCATTCACTCGATGCCCTGATTTGTTTGGGTTGTGTCGTAAAAGGTGAGACACGCCATGACGAGTACATCAATCAAGCAGTATCTTCTGCTCTGATGCAATTGGGAGTCATGAAATCCAAGCCCTATGTGTTCGGTTTGTTGACCTGCGAAACTATGCAGCAAGCGATCGACAGAGCGGGTGGCAAATATGGCAACAAAGGTGTGGAATGTGCCATCACAGCTATTCAGATGGTGCTGATACGCCGGCTGGTGAAGCAGCCCGGCGGCAAGATCGGCTTCTAGATTCGGTGATTGGGAAATTTGGTGATCAGGTAATTGGGGTGAGCTTTGAACGTATGATTACATAGGGGAAGTTTGAATCAAAAATGACCAGCATTTTATTGGACCTCGGTGGCGTCGTGTTTAATTACAGCGGTCGCGAAAGTGAGACAATAAAATGGGATGTGGTATTAGAGCTCAATGTTAAATTTGACAAATTAAGTCTGGGAGAAGATACCCTGGAAAACTATCTGGCCGAATACAATAACCGTACGAATCAATCCCTGGCTCCTAAGGAATTTTTACGTGAAATTTGGGACACTCTTGACTACAACGAAGAACTCCTGAAATATTTGAGTCAAAATTACCTAATCTACATACTCAGCGATAATTATCGCGAAAATATTGAGTACATCAACAAGCGCTTCAACTTGAGCAATTATTGTGAGGGGCAATTCTATTCGTATGACTATGGTATGACCAAGCGCAATCCAGAAATATTTCGAAAGGTCTTGCTAGACATCGGAAAGCCTATCGAAGAATTTACTTTTATTGACGACAGTGATTATAAAATCGAATCGGCACAATCAATCGGTCTGAAATCCGTGCTCTATGAAAACAATCAGAGCCTTTTTGACGCAATTGAGAAATTACAAAAATGAATAGCTAATACGCAGCCTGAAAAGATCCAGTAAATTTGAATCATGAATCTTCGCAGCACTGGACTTGAAGCATTGGCAAGAGCGGCTAAAGTACTTCGCATAGGTCAACAATTTGTTTTTGTCCTGGGTACAATGCGATCGGGATCAAGTTTACTCACCCACTTTCTCTTGAGCAGCCGAGACACCAATGGGTGGGGAGAACAAAACGCCGTTTACAAAAACGAACTAGACCTCTTTAAGTTAATTGTTCGAACTGGATACAGAAGTCGTCGTCGCCCAGCACGGGCCAAATATTATGTAGATCAAATAAACCACAATCACTTCACTCCCGATCCAGCCTTATTCAATTCTGAGCGACTTCGTACTATTGTCTTAGTGCGATCGCCGCAAGCTACGATCAGTAGCATTGTGAATTTATCCAAGCAATTTTATGGGGGTAAGTGGGGGCCAGAGGCTGCCTGCGAATATTACATCAAACGCCTTGCGTTTCTGAAAAACCACCTGGCCGATTCCAATGCTCTTTGCATCCAGTACGAGCATCTTTGTGAAGAACCTGAGAGAGAACTCAAAAGACTGGAAATATACCTGGACATCAAGATTCCCCACTATACAAGCTACCCGCTTCAGCCATTTACAGGTACAAGAGGAGATCCTGGAAAGAAAATTACGCAAGGCCAAATTACTGCTGCCCGCTCACATCAAGAAAATCAAATACCGGCACCCATTCTGGCAACGGCAGGTCAAGCCTATCGAGATTTTCTTAAGGCGTGAATTCCACGCGCATCGGTGTGCCCCTTCGCACTTCTCTCCAGTCTACCACTTGATCTCCATTGAGAAAAACGGCCTGTACGCCACCCGGCAGCGTCTCGCCGTCCAGGGGTGACCATCCGCATTTATGGTAAATATTCTCTGGAGCAATGGTCAGGTCCGCTTCCGGATCAAACAAGACCAGATCAGCCCAGTAACCCTCTCGAATAAAACCTCTTTCCTTCACATTAAAGCAAATAGCAGGTGCATGGCACATTTTCTCCACCATGCGCTCCAATGAGATTTTTTTGTCGCGATAAAATGTGAGCATTATGTTGAGACTGTGTTGCACCATCGGCAGACCACTGGGAGCAGAAAGATATTCCTGTGCCTTTTCTGCAGCCGTATGAGGGGCATGATCTGTCGCGATAATATCGAGACGATTATCGAGCAATGCAGCTAAAAGCGCTTTCTTATGATGAGGGGCTTTGATGGCAGGATTGCATTTAATTCCATTGCCCAGTCTCTTGTAGTCATCACTTGAAAAATAAAGATGATGAACACAAACCTCAGCAGTGATCCTCTTCTTCTCCAGCGGCTCATGATTGGAAAAAAGCACCAGCTCATCGGCGGTTGAAATATGCAGAACATGCAAGCGGGTTCCATGTTTCCGCGCAAGACTTACTGCCAAGGTCGAACTCTTTAGACAGCCGGCTTCGTTGCGGATGATTGGATGATCTGCAGCTGTCAATGATCGTCCGGAATCTTTGGCAATGGCCAGATTTTTTCGAATGGTCTGTTCGTCTTCGCAATGGGTGGCGATCAACATTTTCGTCTCTGCAAAGAGGCGTTCCAATGCAGGTATTTGATCCACCAGCATATTGCCCGTACTCGAACCCATGAATATTTTTACACCGCAGACTTGCGATGGATCTGTCTTCAAAACCTCATCCAGGTTCTCATTGGTCGCACCCATGAAAAAGGAGTAGTTCGCATAGCTGCTGGCTGCCGCAATATCGTACTTGTCCTGCAGCAGCTCTTGTGTGACCGCATTGGGCTTGGTGTTGGGCATCTCCATAAACGTGGTCGTTCCTCCGGCGATGGCTGCTCGACTCTCACTGGCAATCGTTGCTTTGTCGGTCAGGCCCGGCTCACGAAAATGGACCTGATCATCTATAATACCCGGCATCAGATATTGTCCCTCTGCACGCACCTCTCTGGCTACTGGAGCCTCAATCTGCCCTCCTACCCGAGCAATGCGCCCATCCTTGATCAGCAGATCGCCCTCAATAATCACTCCTTCATTGATGATGCGTGCTTCTTTAATTAGTATTGACATGGCGCTAAGATCGCAGATTCAGTTGATTGATTAGTACTTTCGCGCCATGCAACCAAAAATAGGAATCCTTGGTGGTGGACAACTCGGCAAAATGCTGCTAGAGGCAGGCTCTGATTGGGATCTCAACCTGCATGTTCTGGATAAATCAAAAGATTTTCCGGCAGCATCCATCTGCACAAATTTTGTCGTTGGCGATTTTACCGATTTCGATGATGTCGTAAACTTTGGGCGCCAAATGGACATCATCACTGTCGAGATCGAGTCGATCAACGTGGAGGCACTGGAAGTGCTTGAGAATGAGGGAACAGAAGTCTATCCATCTGCACAAGTGATTCGAACCATTCGCGATAAAGGTCTGCAAAAACAATTCTATCGTGATCACAATCTTGCGACCAGCGATTTTACACTCTATTCCAACAGCGACGAAATCAAATCTGCGATCTCAAATCAAACACTGGAGTACCCGTTTGTGCAGAAAATTCGGACCGGAGGTTATGACGGACGAGGCGTAGCTGTGATCAGATCAGAAGAAGACCTGGAAAAATTGCTGTCCGGCCCATCGCTCACCGAAGACCTGGTTGATATCGATAAAGAGATCGCAGTGATCGTCGCTGGCAACGGCAAAGACTGGACCACCTTTCCCCCTGTCGAAATGTTGTTTCATCCAACTGCCAACCTGGTTGAATTCCTGGCATGCCCGGCAGAGCTATCTGCAGCGCAGACAGAGGAGTCGCAAAACCTAGCACTCCGCGTCGCGCAGAAACTAAATGTACGCGGTCTGCTCGCTGTAGAGCTGTTCTTGACCAATCAGGGCAAAATCTTGATCAACGAATCAGCTCCACGACCGCACAACAGCGGTCACCACACCATTGAGGCTGCCGTCACTTCTCAGTTTCAGCAGCACCTGCGGGCAGTGCTCGGCTATCCCCTAGGCAGTACAGAAATGATTAATCCAGCCGTCATGATTAATCTTCTCGGCGAGAAAGATCACCATGGCCTGGTCAAATATGTAGGTCTTGAAAATTGTCTTACCATCGAAGGCGTTTATCTGCACCTTTATGGCAAAAAAGAAACCCGCCCATTTAGAAAAATGGGACATGCCACCATACTCGCCGAAAATATTGAGTCAGCTAAACAAAAAGCCAGAAGGGTAAAGCAGGATTTAAAGATCGTCTCTCAAACCTCATAGCTCACTCCCTGCTCAAGCCTCACAGCTCAAACCATTGCATCAAATCTCCTAAATTGCAGCAAAGAACGAAAATGGAAAATCCTGAGGTAAGCATCATCATGGGTTCGGACTCCGATTTGCCGGTCATGCAAGCAGCGGCAGATGTGCTGACAGAGCTGGAAGTATCCTTCGAACTGACCATTATCTCAGCCCACCGCACGCCCGACCGGATGTTTGCATATGCTCGTGCTGCACATGAGCGAGGCATTAAAGTTATCGTAGCTGGAGCAGGAGGTGCGGCGCACTTACCGGGCATGGTTGCTGCCATCAGCCCATTGCCCATCATTGGTGTTCCCATAAAGAGCTCTAACTCGATCGATGGATGGGATTCGGTACTATCCATTTTACAGATGCCGGGTGGCGTTCCGGTGGCGACTGTTGCGCTTAACGGAGCTAAAAATGCAGGTATCCTGGCCGCACAAATCATCGGATCAGCCGACGTTGCAGTGCGCCAGCGAGTAGTCGAATACAAACAGACATTGCAAGCAAAGGTGATGGAGAAAGTAGCACGCATTGGCGACTTTCAGAAGTAGAAACCTATCGCAGCAGAAGCACTAATTTATGTTGTGTTTGCCATCGACTTTTGAAAATGAATTCTTAAGATACGCACTCGGCTTTTCCATTGATTCAATTCTTAATTCTTTGGCTACTTAAATTTTACTTCAAATTCGACCCTGCGATTCAAGCGCCTACCTTCATTGGTGGCATTGGTTGCGATCGGTCTCGCCTCTCCATAGCCTACGTAATTGAGGCGATCTGACGAGACACCTTTGTTGATCAGGTAATCATAGCAAGCCTTTGCCCGAGTCTCTGAGAGATCTAAATTCTTGTACGTCTCACCCGTGCTGTCGGTGTGGCCTGAGATCGCAATACCATAGTCAGGGTTGCTGCGCAATATTTGCACAATCTGATCAAGGATTGGATTGGACTCAGATTTCAAGGTCGATTTTCCGACATCAAACTGGACCGCCCTCTGAGCAAAATCCAAGAGCTCTCGTACCTCTCGTTTCACCACTGGGCACCCCTCATTAGTCGCCAGACCGATCGTACCTGGGCAGCGATCTATACCATCATGGACCCCATCACCATCTTGATCCGGACAACCATTGAAACGCTTCAGGCCGGCATCGTTGGGACACAGATCATCTGCATCGTACACCCCATCGCCGTCGGCATCCGGGCAACCGTTGGTCTCGATTGAGCCTGGTAAATCCGGACATCGATCCAGGTCGTCATTGACTCCGTCACCGTCCTTGTCAATCTGCGGACAGCCCCGATTGTCGGGTGAGCCCTTCAGATTGGGACATTGATCTTCAGAGTCAATCACTCCGTCACCATCCTGGTCCTCACTCGGACAGCCGTTATTGGTAACCAGACCGGCGAGGTTGGGACACTCGTCGTCGTTGTCTGATACACCATCGCCATCAGAGTCAGGACAGCCGTTCATTTCAATCGAACCGGCAAAATCAGGACATTGATCTTCATTGTCAGGAACACCATCTCCATCGGTATCGGGACAGCCATTTAGCTCGATAAGACCCGCCACATCAGGGCAGTTATCAGTCTCGTCAGGTACTCCATCTTTATCAAAATCAACTTCTTGCAGTGGTTGTTCGGCCTCAGACCGATTTCCCAGCAAGTATTTAAATCCAATGCCATGCGTGAGATTGCTCCGCATGTCAGAGAGGCCGAGGTGATACTCCAATTGCACATTGAAATACGCATTCTTGCCCATCTTTAAGTCTACTCCCACCCCTATCGGAATCTCAAGCCCAAAGGCAGAGTTATTTGTTTCAAAGACCGCTTGTGCTCCAAGCAGTGCATACGGTATTGCTGGTGCTCCATCGCGAAACAACTGCGCCTGTGCTTGCCCCCCCAAACCAACGATCATCTCGTTTTTGAAATCGTCGTTAAAGTTTACCACCCCAGCTCTAAATGGTACCGAAACATTGAGGTAATCGGTAATGCTGCGTTGATAGGATATTTCCAACCCGTTTGTGTAGTTGCTCAGATTACCATAGTTGCCTGTTTGAGGGCTCTGGTAGTCCATAAAGAGCACCTTAAAACTTACCGCATCCTTGCGACTGGGATTTTGGGCATCTACCGAGAGGCTGGCCATGCAGAGGGCTGCCACCAAGAAGAGATATTTAAGTTTTATGCGAGACATGTGCATTGTCAAAGTTTAAGTCGAAAACCGTTGTAAAGCTACAAATAAAGAATAATTTTAAAGCATTATCATCAGATAATCAAGTATTTCCATCAAATACCGTTCCAAATCTTGATCATTGGAGAGGCATCAATGCATTCTAACGAGAAACTTGACGACAAATTTTCAGAACGGTCATCTTTCGGTTACCATAGCGTCTCCCCTCTACACCATGGTTGTCGGATGTCTATATCTCATAGTTGTTTGGTGATATTGTGATCGTAGTCAGATGGGCCTTCACAATAGACAGCATGTTGTTCTTTCAGCACGAAATCAATATTGCCCAATAAGGAAACATATTGTATCTTCTTCGCGTTTACTGAACGACATCATGAAGGAGAATTTTGACGTTATGCTATCTGAGGAGACAAGATCCTTTATAAGGTCTTTGGATCCAAAGGTTCAAAAGAAAGTAGCCTATAACATTCAAAAAGCGAGAGAAGTCAATGACCCCAGACTATTCAAGAAGCTGAATAGTGAAATCTGGGAATTCAGAACGAACTTTGATAAACAGCAAATTCGCCTTTTAGGATTTTGGGATCCAAATCAAAAGGCAATTGTCATTTGTACACATGGTTTCGTAAAGAAGACACAGAAAACGCCAAAGACTCAGATAGATAAGGCCAGAAATTACAGAATGAAATATCTAAAAGGTAGAACATGAAATTGACATCAATAGACAAACTAACAGATGAAATTGTTGGAGAGAAAGGATCTCCTGAACGTGATATATTTGAATATGATTTACGCATGGATATCATAGGAACTATGATTAGAGACGCCAGAATCAAGAGAAACATGACTCAAGAAGATTTAGGCGATCTGCTAGGTGTGCAGAAGTCACAAATTTCCAAACTTGAAAATAACACTAAGGATTTTAGAATTGGAACAATTCTCAGAGCACTAAAAGCTCTTGGGGCAAAAGTGAAACTAAGTGTCGAATTAGAAAAGCAGGAGTTAATAGTTGCCTAGAAAGCCGAAGAGACAATCACCAGATATTGCGCGAGGTATCCTTCGTGAGTCTGTCGATCGGCTTCGCGATCTCGAGCTTATGCTCCAGTGTGTCTGCAAAATTAACTGAGATACATTTCTGGCCGGCACATACACATATCTTCTCTCCAACTCCCCTATCTTTCACCCATGATTCAATTATTCGTCACCGGCGGCACTTTCGACAAGGAGTACAACTACATCACCGGAGAGCTTACCTTTTTCGAAAGTCACATCGAAGATATGCTGCGCCGTGGTCGTTGCGGAGTCGATACCCAGATTACTACCCTGATGATGAAAGACAGTTTGGAGCTGACCGATGTCGATCGAGAAAAGATCGCCGCAGCCTGCACGAACTGCGAGCCCGATAAGATCATCATCACCCATGGCACAGATACCATGGTAAAGACGGCCGCCTACCTTGCCAAAACAGAGGGCCTTGCTGAAAAAGTAATTGTACTAATGGGGGCAATGATCCCCTACACATTTGGTACCTCCTCCGACGGATTTTTCAACCTGGGTAGTGCCCTGGCATTCGCTCAAACACTTCCACCCGGCATATACGTCGCCATGAATGGCCGCTGGTTTCCCTGGGACAGCGTGGTTAAAAATTACAATACAGGATTTTTTGAGAGTGTGCAATAGCAGATTCGGGATTTTTTGCCCATTGATCCTTTTTTGCCCTCTGTACCTTTTTCTCCTTCTTCACCTTCTATATCACCTTATCCGCACAACTACTGCTCGCAAATGCGTCCGGCTTCGCCTTAAAGGTAAAACCCATGCTCAGGATGTAACCCATCGCTTCCTTCAGCGCAGTGTTTGACTGAAAGGCCGGATCTGTGTTGATGTCCGCATGCACCTCCAACTCCACATTGTGCTTATCGAGCAGATCGCAAAGCAAATACGCCACCTCGACCGATTTGGCTACTTCGGTGATCATGCGCTCCTTGATCCCCATCGGACCGTCATGGCGAAAATTGCTAATAAACATAAAGCCACCTTTCTTTTCCCTCAGAAAGACGATTGCCGTAGCAAATTCAATGTTGGTCGCATGGGGCTGCGAGTCCGTCCCGATGCACACTTTCAGTCGATGTCCCTCGGACCGCTCCCGTAAAATCGTGCGTTCCACAGCCTGCAACAATGGATCTTCGATCTGTTTGCCATTGAGGCGCCTCCACTTCATATCCAGAGCTGCGTTGTGATACATACGTTACGGTTTTTGCATAAGGTAAAATAGAAAGATAGAAGAAAATTCAATGCGTATCTTTACCCCTGCGATGAAACCGACTCATACGAACACATTTTGGTTGGTACCGCTGGGCTTGTGCTTGATCTTATCCTGTGCATCTGAACCCAGTCATGAATTACAGCCATTTCCTTCCACTGATCGCATGGCGCTCACCTGGGAAGTGCTTGACGACGCCATCACCGGAGACGATAAGCGAACGCTGCAGTTTTCTCTACGAAATGACTCTGACACGTTATTGCCCCGCAGCGATTGGAAACTTTACTTCAACCAATTTCCGCATGCTCTTTACATCGATGAGAGCTATACCAACGACTATCAGGTCACCAACGAAGGCGGAGACCTCTACTCGATAGCTCCACGAGACTCCTTCCCGGGATTGGGCCAAGGCGAGTCGTTCATTTTTCGATATCAAACCAACTTCGGCATATTCCGGTACACCTTCGGTCCGCAAAATCCCTTTTTCGTAGTGGGTGATGATCTTGTGCTGCCCATCACATCATTCAGCAAAAAGACCTTCAGCGAAAATTTCACAACAACCAGGGGTACCGAGGAAAAATCGATCTACATGTCTCCGCAAGAGCGCTTCGAATACAATGCTGGTATTCTAGCTCAAACCCGTGATGAGCAAGCTATCATCATTCCGGAGCCGGCCGCCGTGGAGCTGAAATCAGAAACATTAACGCTCCACTCCACGATCAACATCTTTCACGACGAGGGCCTCGAAGACGATGCTGAGTACATTAGCACTCTGCTCAATGGCATGCTGACTCCTCCCTCCCCAGAGGGACCCAGTCGTGATACTGTCGAGATTTATCTTCGCATCGGCAGCGTGGGCACAGAGGGAAATAATGCCGAAGCCTATACGCTCGACATTGACACCGGCAGCGGTATTGAGATTGTCGGAGCAGATCGCGCGGGTGTCTTCTACGCCGTGCAAACACTCGAAGCCATGATCGATCCTGCCAATTTGGGAGTGGTGTCCGACTCTCTGATCCTGCCCGGAGTACTGATCAAAGACCGACCACGCTTTGAGTATCGTGGTCTGATGCTTGACCTCGCTCGCAACTTTAATGGACTGGATCAGGTCTATAAGATCGTCCGACTGATGGCGCGCTACAAAATGAATAAGCTCCATTTACATCTCACCGATGATGAAGGTTGGCGATTGCAAATTCCCGGGCTCGAAGAGCTCACTCAAATCGGAGCAACACGTGGCCTCGAAGATCCTGAGACTCAATTGCCTCCCGCATATGGCTCAGGAGGAAAACCAGGTCTTGCTCCGGGCAGTGGCTACCTCACTCGCAACGAATTTATCGAGCTTTTGCAGTATGCCCAAGCACGAAACATCGAGATCATCACCGAACTCAATGGCCCGGGACATGCCAGAGCCGCGATCAGAGCGATGCAGGCGCGCAATGCAAATCTTTCCAGTCGAGGTCAGGACGAAACGGGCGAATTCGTTTTGCATGATCCGGAAGACAAGTCACGCTACAGCTCGGCACAAGGGTATCATGACAATGTGATGTGTGTCTGCCGCGAATCTGTTTATGCTTTTTGGGACAAAATTGTCGGAGAGCTTGTGGCCATGTACGAGGAAGCAGACGTTCCGCTTTCGATCCTGCACACTGGCAGCGATGAAGTGCCCCGAGGAGCCTGGACAGAGTCTCCCATCTGCCAAAAACTGATTCGTGAAAACGATGAACTGGAATCTGCCGATGATCTGCACACCTATTTCCTGCGCAGACTCAACCAGATACTTGACTCGCACAATCTGCGCCTTGCCGGCTGGGAAGAAATCGCACTGCACACCGCTGCAGCATCTGATGAAGAACTGATCAACGATGAATTTGTTTCGGCAGATTTTGTGCCCTATGTATGGAATTCGATCGTTGGTTCGCGTGGTGAAGATGTGGGCTATCGCCTTGCCAATGCAGGTTACGACGTTGTCTTGTGCAATGCCACAAACCTCTACCTGGACATGTCCTATACATACGAACCCGAAGAGCCCGGATTGTCCTGGGCTGGATTTGTCGACACCCGCAATGCGTTTGAGTATACACCTTTCAATTTATTCAAAACCATGTTTGCCGATGATTATGGCAAACCGATGGACCCCCAAGCCATGATGCAAAGCAAAGTGGCGCTTGATCCGAGCGCTGAAGAACGCGTACTTGGAATTCAGGCACAACTGTGGTCGGAGACCTTTTCCAATCCCGACCTGGTCGAATACAGCATGCTGCCCAAGCTTCTTGCCGTAGCTGAACGTGCCTGGGCGAAGGCTCCTGCTTGGGCCGCCGCCTCCTCGAACGCCCAAACCCTCCTCGCACTCAATAAGGCGTGGACTCGATTTGCGCGCCGGGTTGGATCAGTGGAGCTGAGTCGACTCGATCAAATGGATGGAGGATATTTCTACCGCATTCCACCTCCCGGAGCTCGGATTGTCAATGGTCGTCTGGAGGCCAATAGTACATTTCCAGGAGCCATCATCCGCTACACAACAGATGGTACCGAGCCAAATCCCTTCTCTCCACTCTACGAAGAGCCGATCGCAGTCTCAGGCAACAACGAAATCCTGCTGAGGAGTTTTACCACTACAAATCGAGCGAGCAGGTTAGTCAAGCTAGATCCCGAGGGTACCCTCAAGTAAAAATTGTTAATTTCCCGTTCGTCAGGACATTTTGTTGCCTACGTTCAATCATATTAATTGTCGAATGAAATTATCAGTATTAGCCGAACCAAATGATCGCAGGATCGCGGTGGTGCCCAAAGTAGCACAAAAACTAGCTGACCTCGGTGTGCAAATCACCCTGCAAAGTGGTGCTGGAAATGCCTCGGGTTTCAGTGATGCTGATTACGGGGACCATGTGAAGATTGGCGATCGCAATGCGTGCCTGCAGGGCCAGGAAATGATCATCGGCATTCACCCTCTGGACGATGAAGAGCTCGCTCAAGTGGATGCCCAGACCGTACTCGTCTCAGAATTCAAACCATTTTTTGACAAGGAAATCTCTGATCGACTCAAGCAAAAAAACTTGCAAGCGATCAGCATGGATATGATCCCTCGCACCACACTCGCCCAGTCAATGGATGTGTTGAGTTCGATGGCCTCTATCGCAGGGTATCGCGCAGCACTCATGGGAGCGAGTCATTTGACGCGCTATTTTCCGATGATGATCACTGCCGCTGGTAGCATCAAGCCCGGAAAAGTACTGGTGTTGGGAGCTGGAGTCGCTGGACTGCAAGCCATTGCTACCGCAAAAAGATTGGGCGCCCAGGTTGAGGCATTTGATACACGGTCTGCCGCCAAACAAGAGGTGGAAAGTCTCGGCGGTCGTTTTGTCGAAGTCGAAGGAGCCAAAGAAGATACGGGCGCCGGTGGATATGCCGTCGAGCAAGATGAAGATTTTATCAAGCGACAACGTGAAGAAGTGCAGAAGCGAGCCATGAACGCCGACGTCATTATCACCACTGCTCAGGTACGGGGACGCAAGGCTCCCATTTTAGTGCCTGCCTCTACCGTCGAAAAGATGAAGCCCGGATCGGTGATCGTCGACCTGGCCGCATCGACTGGTGGCAATTGCGAGCTTACCGAAGACGCCCAAACCGTTGTAAAGCATGGAGTGACCATCATTGGTGATTCAAATCTCGCAGCAGGCATGCCTGAAGATGCCAGCACCTTGTACTCCAACAACCTCTTCAATTTCTTAAAATTAATTATTAAAGAGGGTGCGCTCAATCTCAATTTTGAGGATGAAATTGTACAATCTGCCTACATCACACATTAGCTATGGATACCTTTCTACAGTTTTTCAATAGCCAGTTGATCATGATCTACCTCTTGATCTTTACGATCATCCTGGGGTTTGAGGTGATCTCTAAAGTGCCATCGGTATTGCATACGCCGCTGATGTCTGGTGCCAATGCCGTGAGTGGTGTCGTCATCATTGGTGCCATCTTGTTGATCCGCCAGGCACCGGCCGACGATTTTGTCACTCTCATTCTTGGTACAGTTGCGGTGATCTTGGGGATGGTAAACGTGGTGGGTGGTTTCGCGGTCACAGATCGAATGCTAGAAATGTTCAAAAAGAAAAAGAAGAATTAGATGCTGATAGATTCGTTTGTAAATCTCAGCTATTTGCTGGGGGCGGTGGCATTTGTATGGGGGCTGCGACTCCTGAGCTCACCAGACAGTGCACGCAGAGGAAATACATTGGCAGCGATCGGTATGGGAATAGCCATTGTAGCTACGTTCGTAAAACCGATTGCCGAAGGTGACAACAATTTCATCTGGATCATCGCAGGCATGTTGCTGGGCGCCATCATTGGCTGGCTTGCGGCCAAGCGCATACAAATGACGGCCATGCCAGAAATGGTATCCGTATTTAATGGTCTAGGTGGCGCGTGTGCCGTGTTCTTAGCGGTGGCCGAGCTTTACAAATACTACAACGGAGGCGAGGCCATGGACGCAGGTAGCAGAGGCATCGCCCTCTTCACCCTTCTCATAGGCGGAGTGGCCTTTACCGGAAGTATGCTGGCCTTCGGCAAATTGGCCGGAAAGATTAAAGACAAACATGTCATATTGCCCCGCCACAGCATCATCAACCTGATCCTTCTCGCAGCGGTACTTATCGGCGCCGTGTATCTCATTGTGCAAGGCAATAATCTGGGATTTGGTGCCTTGATTATTTTCCTAATCCTGGCTTTGGTCTATGGATTTTCCTTTGTGGCACCGATCGGTGGCGCAGACATGCCGGTGGTCATCTCTCTGCTCAATTCCTTTACGGGGCTTTCGGCAGCGGCTGCAGGACTGATATACAACAACCAGATCATGCTGATTGGTGGCATCCTGGTCGGAGCGGCAGGCACCATTCTCACAGTGCTGATGTGCAAGGCCATGAACAGGTCTTTAGGAAATGTGATTATCGGCGGTTTTGGCAGTGCAGCAGGGGGCTCCAGTGTAGATACGGGAGATCAGGTGGTAAGACAAGCTACCGCAAACGATACTGCCATAGTGCTCAATTATGCCAGCAGTGTGATGTTTGTACCGGGCTACGGTCTGGCTGTCGCACAGGCGCAGAAGGTAGTCAAAGAGCTGGATGACATGCTCGAGGCAAACGGTGTAGATGTAAAATATGCGATCCACCCTGTGGCTGGAAGAATGCCAGGACACATGAACGTCTTGCTCGCGGAAGCAGATGTACCCTACCCCAAACTGCTCGATCTGGACGATGCCAATTCAGCATTGCCAGATACCGATGCAGTGGTGATTGTTGGAGCTAACGATGTAGTAAACCCAGCCGCCCTTGATGAGCCCGGTAGTCCCATCTATGGTATGCCGGTCCTGGAGGTTTGGAAAGCCAAGAATACGATCGTACTGAAACGCAGTATGAGTCCCGGTTATGCCGGTATTCAAAATCCGTTATTTTTCAAGGAGAATAACCGCATGTTTTTTGGTGATGCAAAAGACTCGTTGCAGAAGATTGTGCAAGAGGTGAAAAATATGTAGCCCTATTCAATTGCAGCTAGGCCAATGAACCCTGCGCGAATAGTGATCTTGGGAGATTTATTTGGGTTAAATACAAGCCCAAGATCGTCAGTCCATTCAAATCAGCGTACATGTATTTGCTTAAACTCTGATAGAGTGGTATGCTTTTTTTCCATTTTCTATCCAATCTAGTTAACATGGGATTTATCCAGATCATATTTTCATACTGTAGAATATGCACAACTTCATGTGCCACCAGACCAAAATAGTCCATGCTTGCAACGTTCTTGTCGATGGCAATGGAGGAAACAAATGCAAATCCCACTGAAACTCCACCAAGGCCTTTGACCAATCCATCTTTCTCATAGATCATTATTCCCGTCTGTAGCGTCTTCTTGAGATTCCACTTCGCCTGCCTTCCTGCTGCAATTGTTCCATAAACAGAAGAAGGAAATACACGCAATTGCAAATGCTTTTCTTTGACATCGTAGTCCATCCGAAAAAGCCCTAGATTGAAATGCCAACGCTCCCAAAAATTAATGTTGTTTGCTGCATTTTGAGCGATTGAGTTTCCGATGGCATTGGTTAATCGCGCAGGCCAGGCGTACCCTATATTTTGCTTGATGCGGATTTGGTTGGTCAATTCTTTGCCCACGACTTGGAAGGTACCTCCCAGGCATCCCTGGCCAAGCCCCTTTATAAATACATGAATTGGCTTCTCGCCTTTTCTCTTATTAATCAAGGCCCCGACTCCTCCGACGATGCCATTAATGCCCACATTTACAATGGCAAATTCCCTTCGTTGTTGATTAAGGCTTTGCGCCTGGAGGTTTGCACTCAAGGTAAACAGCAACAATAATCCCAATTTATTCAATCTGCACTTTTTTTTCGCAATCAAAGTGCAAAATTCTGAAATCACTTTTGGTTATGGATTTCATAAAGCTAAATTCTCTTAGCCAATTAGTTGATCTCCAGTTTTTATTGGCTGGCTATGCGGTTCGGCCAATCAGAGCAGACCTCAGTGCCTTGGCAATCTTATCAACAAAGTGACTGGATGAGTTGTCCAGGATGACGATACAGATCTTCTCGGCGGTGTTACGAATAATCATCGTGTTGGCTCCCAGCCAAGCACCATTGTGCCACATCCCATTCTCTGTAATTAGCCAGCCAAATCCATAGTCGGACCGTTTTCCATTCGCTAGAGTCGGTCTCTTGAAGGCTTCCTGCAAGTTACGATCATCTACAAGGCTGTTGCTGCCGTACCAAAATTGATCCCACAACAGCATATCAGCCGCAGAACTAAAAACGCCTCCATCACCGGCTACCCCATCAACAAATGTGGGCTTTATCTCCGTGATGTTATTATTGAAATTCTCAAAATCATCCGCCTTGTGCTCAAATGTTTCGTCTCCCGAAATCAAGTTCCACACCCGAGTATTGCGCATCCCGAGCGGATCAAAAACCTCCCTTTGCATAAATTCTTCGAATGATAACCCAGAAGTAATTTCGATCAATCTTGCAAGCAAAATATAATTTGTGTTTGAGTACTGGTATCGTTCATTGGGTGCGGACTTTCGTCTTCTCTTTTCCTGGACAAGTAGATCAACAGCCATTTCATTGGTCAAAACTTTTATTTCCGTCTTTTTCCGCTGAGCAAGTTGTAGATAAATATCAGGAATTCCCGATGTCTGATTTAACAGGTGCCGTATGGTTACATCTTGGTATGGAAAATGCATGATGTATTTCGCCACCGGATCATCATAGTCAAGTTTACCTTGCGTTTTCTGCACCATTATTCCTGCTGCAGTAAATTGTTTTGAGACAGAAGCCAGTCTAAGGGAAGAATATTCAGTCAGAGGCGTAGTTCGCTGGTAATTTGTAAATCCATATCCACGTGCCAGCAGTGCCCGACCTTCTTTTGCCAATAAGACCACACCATTGAACTTGTTCTGTTCCTGCAGACCTCTGAGCCAGGTATCGATTGAGTCGACGATATCTTGGTCTGAAGCGCCTGGCGGGAATGTGAGCTTAGGGGTTCGCAGGTAAATTAGAAAGAACCACCCAAAAACTCCGGCTACAATTATGGCAATGCCAAGGAGTACATAGAGAAGTAAGCTCATCTCGAAAAATACAGAATTCCTATTCTTTCATAGCCACCTCGACCTCATCAGAAAACAGCGATAGACTTTTTGTTTCTCCTCCCCTATTGACATTAAATCTGACTTTATATTCATTACTAGCCATATAGAAGGTATGCTCTGCTGCAGGAATGAGTTCAATCTTTGCTTGCGAATAACCTGCCGCAATGAGACGATCATCAATCACCTCGATTTTGAGCTTTTCGCCATTCGTGAAACTATATTTACCGCTGTACTTTACTAGTTCCGGTGCTGGCACCTCGACCCGATCCATTTCTTTCAAGGGAATACCAAGACAAGCCTTTACGAGTTCTTTGATCAAATGGTCTGATGGGTTTCTAGCGCAATTGGAAAATACCGCTACAAAAATCTCATCCTCCGGCAAGAAGACTGAGGAAGTTGAAAAGCCATTGATCCCTCCCCCATGTCTGATTATTTTTTCTCCTTCTACATCATGGACAAACCAGCCATATCCGTAGTTGGTGAAATCGCCATTGTTCAATTGGTACGGAATATGGGCTTGCTCTCTCATTTCTTTCGAAATCACCCGATCTCCAAAAACGGCATAATACCACTTACTCAAGTCAGCTACTGTTGAAATGATTGCTCCCGCAGCATGGGGGTGATCCATATGGAGCGGAGTATCAATATAATAGTTGCCTTCTCTATTTACATTGTATCCCTGTGCACGCAATGGCTGGGAAAAATCCGAATCTCCATATCTGGTATGATCCAGTTGTACAGGATCAAAAATCTCCTCCTTCATATACGAGGCGTAGGGCATCCCACTGACTACTTCAATTATTTTTCCCAAGAGAACATATCCAGAGTTATTGTACTTAAACTCCTCACCAGGAGCAAAATCGACCGGCTCATCCTTAAACGAATCAATGAGTAGATCAAGTCCCAAGGGCTTCTTTCCCAGGTCATCGGTCAATGATGCCAGGCCGGTGTAGCTTTTTATCCCCGAGGTATGCGTCAACAGATGCTCAATGGTGATTGAGTTATTGGGATCCGGGAAATCATTCATAAATCTTCGAATTGGATCGTCGATTGCAATATCACCACGTTCGATCATTTGTAAAATCGCAACTGCCGTAAACTGCTTGGTGATTGATCCGATCCGAAAGATATGGTCTATTGAAAGTTCCTCTCCAGAATCCATGTTGGCCATGCCTATTGCTTTCTCGTAAAATAACTCCCCCTTCTTATCTATTCGCACTACATATCCCGGACCATCATAATGGTAGGAAGATACGAGTTCATCAAGCGTATCCAGCAGCGTCTGAGATGTTATGGCAGGTTGGAAAAAGAAGAGCCACCCAACCAAAATCAGGACGGTTTGTTTTAATTGAATCTTCATTTGCTTTTAAGCTCTTTTATCTTATCCATCAGCACCTTTCTATCGACATCAAGTAATTCCATTTTCCTCAGGACCGCGGGTAATTCATTTTCAATAAAATCTTCCCTCAATTTGTCTTTAATTTTCTGCAACGCATCTTCCGGCACAAAAAATCCAATACCCCTCCGGTTAGAAATAAAACCCAGATCCTGTAAATGTGCATACGATCTCATCACGGTGTTGGGATTAACACCCACTTCAGCAGCCATACTCCGTACTGAGGCCAACTTTGAACCGGGGGGATATACTCCTCCCAAAATATCATCCCGAATCGAATCTGCGATCTGTAGAAATATGGATAGATTATTCTTAAAATCCATTAGACAGATTTCCTTTTGAACACGAAATAACTTAGCACCCAAAAAATAGGCGCTAAGACCATGAAGGCATTTGGCTGCATCGAAAGATAACTTGAGACCTCCCAGGTAGATTGACCAAAATTTTCCAAAAGGCCAAACCCTCTATCTGTGATAAAAAATGACCGAATAAAACAGAAAGAAAGAAATGCCGTGATGCAAACCAATGCACCCTTAATCGAGGCATAGGTATTGTAGAAGAAGGAAAAGAATAGTGCCACAGCGTGACCGAACACATAAAGTCGCAGGAAATACAAAGGCAAGACCGTTGACATTTTTTCAGCGATGCCCAATGCTTCCGCCGGCAGGACATCTCCATACATCGCCATATATCCCTTAAAGAATATCCAGATCAGAAGTGATACCCCACCGGCATAGAGCGGCAACGTATACAGTAATTTGCACACTAATTTCTCCAACGTGCTGGCAGGAATACCCACGTAGCTGATCCGGCTACTGACTGATCTAAGGTCTCCAAGATTCGTACTGGTAAGAAATCCACCACCGATCAAAAGCAAAAAAATGTACAATAAAAACAACCCTTGGATTCCACCCCCAGCGTTTAGAGACACCAGATTGTGCGCCAATACTGTCGCAAAAAATGTCACAAAAATGGCGACAACTATGGCCAGGAGTACTTTCTTTTTGTACAATAAAATATCCTTATTAATCAATTGAAATAGCCGGGATATACTAAAGTCCATATCTATCGATTTAAGAGTTTACTGAAGAATGTTTTATTCTGTGTCACTGCATTAAAGAATGCTTCAATTTCAATTTTCGATGGTTGGCCGTCTTTATTTTCGGAAATCATCAGATACCCTCCGGGTATTCGCTGGTGATAAATGACTGCATCAGATTCGCTCAAGGTTGAGGCAGTCGTAAAAAGTACGCTTTCTTCTATCTCCGATATTTCTTTGATCATGACGATCTTACCCTCATCAATGATTGCGATCGCATCCAAAAGATGCTCTAAGTCATTGATCTGATGGGTTGAGATGATCACGATTTGCTCATTGGTAGTAATATGCTCTGCGATGATTTTTCGAAAGTCAATCTTGGAGGGAATGTCCAAGCCATTGGTTGGTTCATCAAAAATCAAATACTTGGCTCCGGTTGCCAGGCCAAAGGAGATGATAAATTTTTTCTTCTGGCCATATGAAAGTTGTTGAAGTTTGACATCCGCATCAATTCCCAATTCGTCGAGTATGTTGTAAAAGCGGGCATTATCAAAGGCCGAATAAAAGGGACTGAAAGCAGCCAGATATTGGCGTATGGAGAGCGAAGGCAGATTAAATTCCTCACTTAAAAAGAAAATTTGCTCCATCAGGTGGGGGCGTCGGTTCTGTGGTTCTTCTCCATTGAGCTTGACAAGGCCCTTCTTTGGAAACAAATACCCGCCGATCAACTTAAGCAAGGTAGATTTCCCCATGCCGTTCTTACCCAGCAGGCCATATATTTTTCCTTGTTCAAACTGGAGGTTCATATCCTCAAACAGGGGCTGCTTTTTGGGATACGAATAGGTCATGTCGCTAATCGATATCATGATGTGATTTACTGTATTAGTATATTAATACA
>Ga0114956_1000619_pt1 | contig 26398 bp, 20 predicted proteins | sample MaitaG_FD_87304 | JGI IMG/M metagenome (GOLD analysis project Ga0114956, IMG submission 87304) | Marine algal microbial communities from Maine, USA - Maine_Asex2 metaG | ecosystem: Host-associated > Algae > Red algae > Unclassified | place: Maine, USA | collected 2015-01-05
ACAAAAGATCATTTACTACACAACCAATTTCCCCAACTATTCTTAGTCTGTCGCCAAGCCATGCAGCCAAGCGACTAAGCATTAATTAACTTTGGTTAAGTCTCTACCTACCCCAATCTCCCAAGGAGTATACATTTCGCTATTGCTTTATAATTTTTAGTTATGTCCCAATAAAGCCACAACTCCTTTATATGTACCATTTTTATTGTTTTTGGTACACATTATCACCATCAGTGTCTCTCGTTAGGGGAGACTGATTCGTGGTTGATATAGCCCGAAAGTATTAGACAATAAAATTTGCTTTCACAATAATTAATAGCATTTCAGTTTTCAAAAACATTTCACAACCTCTCTGTCTATCGGCCATCCGATTAGCCACTGGCAAATCTCTCCATGCAAAGGAGAGAAAACTTGCAACACAAATTTTCGTTCAACCTAAAAATCATTTCCTCTCCTTGCAAAGGAGAGGCTAGGTGAGGATGTAAAAAATAAAGCTCTTGTTTTGTAATTCGCAAATTAACTTTTACAATAATATTAAGCATTTCAGTTTTCAAAAACATTTCACAACCTCTCTTGCCTATCGGCCATCTCTCCTTGCAAAGGAGAGAAAACTTGCAACACAAATTCTCGAATTACCAAACTATCATTTCCTCTCCTATTGAGCTTGTCGAAATTTAAAGGAGAAGTTAGGTGAGGAGTTAATCCATAATTAATTATTTATAGCTTTAACTTCCAATAACCATGGAAGTCGGAACCATTATACTAGCTATTTCACTAATCATTATCATGTTTGGTATGGGTTTGTCGTTGGTAAAAGCAGATTTTCTGCGAATACTTGAGCGACCTAAAGCAATTATCATTGGTTTGATTAACCAAATTATTTTATTGCCCTTAATTGCTTATGCATTAATCGTGCTCTTTAAAGTTGATGCAGCAATTGCAATTGGTATTATGATTTTGGCTGCTTGTCCTGGCGGACCAACCTCTAATTTAATTACCCATTTAGCCAAAGGTGACATTGGCTTGTCAGTCTCATTAACTGCGGTTAACAGTTTAGTTACAGTATTTACCATACCATTTATAGTTGATTTTGCCCTAAAGCATTTTTTAGATGCTGGGCAAGTAATTGAATTGGATAAGTTAAAAACCATACTTCAAGTTTTTGCAATTGTAATTATTCCTGTAACCATAGGTATGTGGATAAATAACTTAAAGCCAAATTTTGCCAAAAAAATGCAAAGGCCAGTAAAAATTGCATCTGCTGCAGTATTGTTTGCCGTCATAATTGTATTGGTTTTAAAGCAAAAGGAAGATTTAATTCCTTATTTAAAGCAAGCTGGCGTAATTGCATTGGTCTTAAATGTTATTACCATGCTATTGGGTTATTTAAGTGCCAAAATGCTTAAGCTAAACTTATCACAAAGCATAACCATTGCCATTGAATCGGGCATACAAAATGGCACCATGGCTTTGGCTATAGCTCTTGGCATTTTAATGAATGAAAGTTTTGCTATTGCCCCAGCTGTATATAGTTTAATAATGTTTTTAACAGGTGGTTTGGTAATAGGTTTGGGGCTGCGCTTTACTCAAGGCAATTCATAACCTCTCTGTCCTGCGGACATCCGATTAGCCACAGGCAAATCTCTCCTTAGTATTTCGACAAGCTCAGTAGGAGAGAAAATTCTCAAACTAAGTTTTCAATAACTCGAAAATCCATTTCCTCTCCTCTAAGAGGAGAAGTCAGGTGAGAAGGTAAAAAATTAAGCCCTGAATTTGTTATTCTTAGATTTACCTTTACAATAATGGTAGGCTTTTCGGTTTTCAAAACCAATCAAAACCTCCTTACTTATCGGCATTCCTCCCCCAGCGGAGGAAAAATTACAAGAAAATTTCTTGGCCTAATAAAAATTGATTTCCTCTTCTTAGTATTTCGACAAGCTCAATAGGAGAGGAAATTCTCAAACTAAGTTTTCAATAACTCGAAAATCCATTTCCTCTCCTCTAAGAGGAGAGGTCAGGTGAGGAGGTAAAAAATTAAGCCCTAAATTTGCTATTCACAGGTTTGCTTTTACAATAATTGTATACGTATGGATTGCAAGTGCCAAAAAAGTAAAATCATCTTGAGCCTGCTTACTGCAGGCAGGCCAGTCTGAAAGATTGTTCTCGAAAGGTAAATTTTGCAAGCCGCCATTTTCACAAATGCAGACCAAACTATCAAATTGCCATTTTCTGTTGAATTTTTGAACCCATTTTTTTTAAGTTTCGTATTAAAATGTATTACGTATAAACTTAATTATGAATAACAGCGACCCAACAATGGAAAACTTAAGCCATCAAAATATTGAAAAGATTGATGATATTGAAGTTTTAAGACAATTGTACAAGGAGAAGGAAATTGTTTTTGAGAACATAATAGAAGGCACGCTTGCAGGCCATTGGGATTGGTACATCACCAAAAATTATGAATACTTAAGTCCAACATTTAAAAGTATGTTTGGCTATGCTGATAATGAAATGGCCAACCACCCCGATTCATGGCAAAAGATAATTTTTCAAGAAGATTTACCCAAAATTTTTGCTGCGTTTGAGCGACATGTAAAATCGCAAGGCAAAGAGCCTTTTGATGCTGAAGCAAGATATTATCATAAAAACGGCAGTGTGGTTTGGGTATATTGCAGAGGCAAAGTAATTGAATGGGATGAGCAAGGAAACCCATTGAGAGCGGTAGGTAGCCACATAGATATTACCAAATTAAAGGAAGCTGAAGAACAAGAAAAAAAATATTCCCAACAGCTAGAAACAATCAACCGCCAATTAGAGCAATTTGCTTTTGTGGCATCACATGATTTGCAAGAACCATTGCGAACTATTAACAGTTTTAGTTCTCTACTTAAAAAGAACTATCATGGACAATTAGATGAAAGTGCCGACCAATATTTAAACTTTATTACACAGTCTACCAAACGTATGAGCTCTTTAATAAAAGGTTTGTTGGAGTATAGCAGGTTGGGTACCAACAAACAATTGAGTAAAGTAAACATGAATAAAATAATTGAAAATGTAAAAAATGATTTGTCTCTAAGAATATCTGAAACCAACACAACGTTTAAAATTGATGACCTACCCGAAATATTAGGTTTTGAGACTGAACTAAGACTGTTGTTTCAAAATTTAATTACCAATTCCATTAAGTTTTGTAAGGAAGGTACGGCACCACATATTGAAATTTCAACCAAAATAAATCCTTCATTTTACGAGTTTTGCTTTAAAGACAATGGAATAGGTATTGAGGAGCAAAACGCTGAACGAATTTTTAATATGTTTCAACGTTTACATACGGTAGAAGAATATGATGGCACGGGAATTGGTTTAGCGCATTGTCAAAAAATTGTGGCCTTACATGGTGGCAAAATTTGGATTCGTTCAGAAGTTGGGAACGGCAGTAGTTTTTATTTTACTATTAGAAGGTAATTTAACCTGAACTATGCTTAATAGTACCATGCATACGGCACATAAAACATGTTGCCAGCAAGGTAACTTACCTCCTGAGCTATTGCCTCTAAGCAATAAAAAATATCAACTGTATTAAGTAAACCGCCATAACTACTTTCATTATTCCTCTCCTAGCGGAGGAAAAACTAACAAGGAAGTTTTTTGCTAAACAAATTAGATTTCCGCTTTCTCGATAATTATCTCCAATGAGGAGAACAATAATCTGCCTGCTACAGGCAGATTATTGCTCCCTACAAATTTTCCTACGAAAAAGGCTCAAGATGCAGCCTACAGAATTTATGAAACAAGAAAGATTGCAATCAAAACCTGCCGTTGCTCGTATGTAGGTTATAAAACATAAAATCATGAAAAAAATAATTTTAAGTACGTTAGTGGTATTGAGTATTGCACTTGCCTTAACAAGTTGCAACAATTCTCAAAAAGCAAAAACATCAGACAGTGATGTATTATTAGTAAAATTTCATGCCGACTGGTGTGGATCTTGCAAGGCGTTAAGTCCATTGTTAACCGATTTAAATGGGCAGTTAAAAGGCAAAAGCGCACAATATGTTGAACTAGACTTTACAGATGAAAAAACTTCTGTAAAAGCAAGAGCTAAAGCAAAAGAATTGGGAATTGCAGACATGCTTACTGAAAAACAAAAAACGGGTTATGTTGCTATTATTGACAACAGTAGCAAAAAGGAGTTAGGCCGATTGACCAAAACACAATCTGTTGATGAAATGTATAAACAAGTAGCCAGTCATCTGTAACTTTGCAGATGATAAATGAACAATACAGAGGAGTTAGAAGAACTTTTGAATCAAGGATATCGATATGCCTTAGCTTTATGCAAAAGCAAAGAAGACGCTTACGATTTGGTACAAGACAGCTATCTCAAAATTATAGAAAGTAATGCTCCTCTCGTTTTGTTCTACTTATTCAAAACCATCAAATCAAAATTTATTGATGGAACGCGAAAAAATTCAGTCCAAAAAAAATGGTTTATCAGAAGAAATCCTTCTGCAACTGTTCAGCAGCCTGCTGTGGTTGAACCATTATTGGAAAAAGCTTTGAATGAACTTCCATTAAACCAAAGAGAAATTCTTTTTCTCTCGGTAGTGCAAGGTTATACTGCTAAAGAAATTGGCGAATTATTAGAAATGCCAAGAGGCACAGTTCTTTCAACATTGAAAAGAACAAAAGATAAGCTTAGAATACAATTGACTGAAAATGAAAATAAATCATGAGCGATCTTGACCAAAAAATAAAGGAATATTATAGTGAACAAAGGCTTAGTGGTGATGAGTTGACCAGCATTAAACAAAGAGCACGTTTCAAACCTAAGCGCAATTTGGCTATTGCTAAATATACTGTGGCCGCTTCAATTGTCTTATTGTTTTCTTCTATATTATTCCTTCAACCCGAGCTTAAGAAAAATAAAGTGGTTACTGCTTATGCAATGGAGGTAGTTAAAAATCATATGAAGCAATCTCCAGTGGAAGTTATGTCAAGCAGTAGCGAGACATTAAATCAATCTCTTAGCAAACTAAATTTTGACATCACTTATGGTGAAAGGCTAAAAGCTTATGGAACTTTGGTAGGTGGAAGATATTGCCATATTGATGACCAGATAGCTGCTCAACTTAAAATTGTTGATGATTCAGAAAACAGCTACACTTGTTATCAGTTCAAGCAACAGCATAGCATTAAATTTGATAAAAGTCGCCAAATTGAAGGTGCACTTGTGGATTTATGGACAGAAGGTGATATTGTTTTTGCAATTGCAAAGACAGAATGATTTGAGTTTTATTCGCTAAACAATTGCTTATAGAATTGTAATAACAATTGAATTTGTTTACTGCCTCAAAGCGATAAAAAATATCAACTGTATTAAGTAAACCGCCATACCAACTTTGTTTTGTTTGTCGAACTTTAGTAGATGGAATATTGCCAGTAACACAAAGCCTGTAACAAACCAACCAACGTAATTTTTAATGGGAACACCTAATGATAACCATTGCCAAAAATTGAGCTCAATGGCAATTGGCTCAATAAGTACATCTAATATGACTAGCAATGCAGCACCTAGTATAGATTTAAGAATCCAGTTGGAACCATATTTTGAAGTGATACTGCCTACAGCATATACCAGTAGTAACCAATTAACCCCAATCATTAATGGAGTTTTAAATAGTTTAATTCCCAGCACATCACCATAGTAGTAATCGCCAAAAATTAAGCCGGTGTTTACCCCAACCGCCTCAACAGCAAAGCCTATACCAAAACACAAGCCTATAAAAGCGATAAACTGCTTGTTCCAATGCTTATGGGTAAACAATAACAAACCTGTTGTAACCAATAAATTATACGGCACCAATTTTATAAACAGGTCATGAAAATTATCTGACATTAATCCCCCAATTCCTACTAAGTGCAGAATGAGGATTATTATTACGATTATGTTTTCTTTATTCTTTAACATTTGCTTTTTCTTATTCAAATAGCTCTAGGGCTTACCACCTTTCGACCTCTTCTCCTAAAGAGAAAGCTCAAGATGAGTTAAACTTAGCGCGGGCTTCATCTTGAGCCAGTCCGGAGGACTGTTGTCGAAAGGTTAAACCGTAAAAGCTCACGTCAACCCATCTACAATTTTTGCTCCCAATAAACACAAAGGTATTCCACCACCAGGATGAACACTACCACCAACGTAAAAAAGATTGTCAATCTTTCTACTAAAATTTGGATGCCTTAAAAATGCTGCCATCATATTGTTGCTACTACTACCATATAAACTGCCTTTGTGGCTAAATGTTTTCGATTCTATATCTGGTGGCGATAATATTTCTTCAAACTCAATGTATTCGCTTAACTCGCAATTCATTTGTTTAGACAATTTTTTAAGAATGCTTGCTTTAACCTTTTGAATTAACGCATCCCAATTTTGGCCATTGTTGTGCGGTGCATTCACCATAACAAACCAATTTTCTTTGCCCTTAGGGGCATCTCCTTCATTAAACTTTGATGAGATGTAGAGGTAAATCGTTAAGTCATCACTAAAAGTTAACTCTTTAAACAAGCGATTGAATTCCCTTTTATAATCTTTGCTAAAAAAGATGTTGTGTACATCTAAGTCATCAAATGTTTTATTCATTCCCCAATAAAAAATAAGAGCCGAACTGCTTTTCGGTTGATCAAGTATTGTTTTTGGATGCTTTTCTTTACTCAACAATTGTGGATACAGAAAATTAACATCCATGTTACTTACAACAACATCAGCAGCTTTAAACTCACCATTTACAATAACTCCTTTGGCTTTTTTATCTTCAACTTTTATCGACTCAACTTTAGTATTCGTCTCAAATTGAACATTCCAACTTTTAGCAATTTTAACCAGTGTTTTTGTAATTGAATGCATGCCTCCCTTGGGTACAAATGCACCAATGCTATGCTCCAGGTGAGGTATCACACCAAGTGTGCCAGGCGCTTCAAAAGGATTTGAACCGTTATACGTTGCAAAACGATCGAACAGCTGAACCGTTTTTTCATTTACAAACCGTTTGTTATTATAATAATGCAGCGACTTAAACGCGTTAATTCGATATATTTGAAACAAGGCTTTCCAAGCACTTAAGGTGGTATAGGTTTTTAATTTATGCAGCGAACTTTCTAAAAAAACCTCTTTGGTTAAGTTGTAAATCAGCTCGCTTTTTGCCAAGCTCTTTTCAATCGATTCATTCGACTCTCCAAGCTTTTCAACTATCTCTTTCTTAAACAACTCTCCATTTGCAAAAGCATTTAGCACGGTTCCATCTTCCCAAAAGTATTTGGTAACTACCGGTAGTTTTTGGTATTCAAAATCAATTTGTTCTTTGCTAAGGGTTAATAATTCTTTTACCAATTGCGGCAAGGTAAATACACTTGGGCCAGCATCAAACCTAAAGCCATTGCCCTTAACCTCTGTAACCTTGCCGCCTAAGTAGGCATTCTTTTCATAAACCGTAATCTCATATCCTTTGGCAGCTAAGCGTATCGCACTTGCCAATCCACCAATACCCGAACCTATAATAACTGCTTTTTTCAATAGTGTAAAGAAAGTAAAATTGTTTTGCAGAATAGAACTCCATTAATAAAAAAAACCCATTCAAAAAATTGAACAGGTTCCTTTCATTGGTGTTTAATTAACCATAGCAACTATGGGAATATTCCCATAGCCAAATAGTCATTTGCAACCTTATTAATTGCTACCGCAAAAGCAGCAGTTCTTAAATCGGTTATAGTATTTGATTTTCTTTTACGAACGTCTCTAATATCTCTGTAAGCGCTTATCATGGTTTCTTCTAAACCTGAGTTAACCAAGTCAATCTCATCAGCACCTTTTGTTAGTAGGTTTCTTTCAATTTTTTGAACTTTCTTGCCAGTCATTTTTTCAACCATTGTCACAATACTTTCATTGGCGTATTCATCAAATCTTTTTTCCATTCTACCAAAACGAACGTGCGAAAGATTTTTTAACCACTCAAAGTAAGAAACTGTTACTCCACCAGCATTGCAATACATATCGGGTATCAATACAATACCTTTCTTTAATAATATTTGCTCAGCATCAGCTGTAACAGGCCCATTTGCACCTTCAGCAATAATCTTAGCCTTTATTCTTTTTGCATTGTCTTTAGTGATTACGCTTTCAATTGCCGCTGGTATTAACACATCACATTTAAGCTCTAAAGCTTCAAATGAATTTTTCATGCTTTTGGCTTTTGGAAACTTCAATATGCTTCCAGTATTTTTTCTATGCTTAACAACAGCATCTAAATCCAATCCCTTTGCATTGTAAATTGCTCCTTCATATTCAGCCAAGCCAACAATTATTCCACCAGCCTCTTGTATAATTCTTGAAGCATGGTAACCAACATTTCCTAATCCTTGAACAACAAAGGTTTTTCCAGCAATACCAGTTGTTAAGCCTATTGCTTTCATATCATCTTTATAAGACATCAATTCCTTTATACTGTAGTAAACACCTCTTCCCGTAGCTTCAGTTCTACCTTGTATACCACCTTGGTTAACTGGCTTACCAGTAATGCAACCATAACCGTCAATTTGCCCGGGTTTTAATGCCATATAGGTATCTAATATCCAAGCCATTTCTCTACTACCAGTTCCATAATCTGGCGCTGGCACATCAACTGCAGGGCCAATAAAGTTTTTCTTAACCAACTCAGCAGTATATCTCCTAGTAATTCTTTGCAATTGAGAAACACTCAATGCCTTTGGATTAATTTTAATACCACCCTTTGCTCCACCAAACGGAACATCTACCAGCGCACATTTGTAAGTCATTAAACTAGCCAAAGCCATTACCTCATCTTGGTTAACATGCTCACTAAATCTAATACCACCCTTAGTAGGACTGCGGTGCTGACTGTGCTGTACACGATAAGCTTCAATTACTTTGTACTCCGAACCTATTTTTACAGGAAAATTCATGCGATAAACTGCATTGCATGATTTTATTTGATCCAATAAGCCTTTAGGGTGTTTTAAATGTTTTGCAGCGCTGTCGAAATACATTTCGACATTCTGATGAAATGTTGCCATTCTGTTTGTTCAGTTAGTTATCAATAAGCTTTTCTAGCTTTGAAATTTTACGTTCCAAAAGTAAAAGAAATAATAATATTCCGATAAAAATTATCAATAAAACCCCAACGGCTACATATAACTTACCGGTTTGTCTTAAAACATCATCTGATCCTGCATCTTGGGCCATTGCCAAAGATGAACAAACAAGGGTAATCAATGAACTTACTATCCACTTTTTCATTCGTTTAAATTTATATGATGTTTTACCTTAAAATATCTTCCAATTAATTGCGCAATCCATGTACCTATTAATGTAAAACCAATTATTGCAGGGTAAAATACCATGCGCATGGTACTGTCTAAATCTTCTCTTCCAAAACCAGGGTTGCCTCCACTACCAGGATGTTGTGAAGCCTCTGTCATTCGGGGAATTACAAAAGTTAGCGCTATTAAACTTACAAAGGCAAATATGTTAAATGCTGCGCTTATTCTAGCTCTTTTATCCATATCGGTAATAGACTTACGTAAAACAAAGTATGCCAGGTAAATCATTACTGCTATTGCAGCTGTTGTTTGTTTTATATCAAAGTTCCACCAAGCACCCCAAGTATATTTGGCCCACAACATACCAGTAGCTAAACCCATTAATCCAAGCAATACAATAACATTATTAAACGCAACCGCCTTAATGTCATCTTGTAATTTTTCCTTTCTTAAATATTTAATTGAAAAAATTAAACTTACAATTGCCAAAATTGTCATGGCAAACCACATGGGTACATGAAAAAACTGGTTTCTTATAGATTCTTTTAACTGATTTCTGTAAGGAAAATTAAGTGCTACCACCTTGGTTAGCTCAGGTTCACATTGCTTTATTCTATCAATGCCATTATTGGCACTTTTTATTTTTAAAGCATCTGGTAGCAAAGTATAACCATCTTTATCATTGTTAATTACCAAACTAAAATTCTCGTATTCCTTCTTCAATTTTAAGTTTGAGGGGATCGTGAACATTGCTCTTAATTCAGTTTCATTAATCACCTTTATAAGGTCTGTACAAATCCAAACATCATCTAAATGCTTCAAATAAATGTTGTTTTCGGCATCATTAAAATGTGTATTGTAACCTACAATTTTAAATTCTTGGGTTTGACCTGCTGCGGTCGATTGAGGGTAGATACTTTGAATACCTGGCTTTAGTGGAATTAAAAATCCAGCTAATATGGTTGCAATTACCAAAAAAGCTCCAAGCCATTTCCACCACATTTTTTTAAAAGATTTGTTCATCTGCTTTTAGTCAGTCTTATCAGTCGCGCCAAAGATATGGAAATAGTAAAAAGGTAATAGCCAATTGTATTAAATCTATTGCTCCTAAAATCATTAAATTTTCAGATACGTCTAGAAAGGTCTTTCCTTGATAAGCATCTGCCGTTAGCAATATGAGTAATAACATTATAGGAATAATAACAGGAAACGATAGTATTGCCATTAGCGTTGCATTTCCTTTAGCCCTTGAAGTTATGGCCGAAACCATGGTTAAACATGATGCAAAACTTATTGCACCCAATGCCAACGTAACAAAAAACAAGGGTAAGTTTCGAATTTTATTATTGAAAACTAGAAAAAATAACGCTGCACAAACAGCCGATAAAAACAACATAGTTAGCACGTTGTAAACCAGTTTAGCTGTAAGCAACGTGGTTGGAGTGTGCAGAGAATAATAATACAATTGCCGTTTATCACTTTCTCCCATAAAACTTTTGGTTACAGCATTAACCGCTGCAAACAGCAGGATGATCCAAAAAATACCGCTCCAAATATTAGATTCAATCTCTAAGAATGCCAAGTAAACAACAAAAATCATAATGGCTGCATATAACACCATTGCCCAAACGGCATGTTTTTGTCGCCAATCGAGCAGAAAATCTTTTTTAATTAAAGTCCACACTTGCATCATTGCGATTGTAAAGGTATTTGTAAATTCGCATCAAATGAAAAAAATATTAGTAGCAAATAGAGGAGAAATTGCCTTACGCATAATGCGTTCACTAAAAGAAATGGGAATTGCCACGGTAGCCATTTACTCAGAAGCCGATAGAAACTCATTGCATGTTAGGTATGCAGATGAAGCCGTGTGTGTAGGACCTCCACCTTCTAATGAATCGTATTTATTAGGCGATAAAATCATTCAAATTTGTAAAGAGTTAGGTGTTGATGGAATTCACCCAGGCTACGGATTCCTATCAGAAAATGCTGCTTTTTGCACAGCCGTTACCAATGCAGGAATAAACTTTATAGGCCCAAGCCCCGAAAGTATAACGGTGATGGGAAGTAAATTGGCCGCAAAAGAAGCCGTTAAAAGTTACAACATACCTATGGTGCCTGGTACAGAAGAAGCCATTACTGACATTCCAAAAGCAAAATTAATTGGTGCCGAAATTGGTTTTCCAATTTTAATAAAAGCCTCAGCAGGTGGCGGTGGTAAGGGAATGCGTATTGTTAAGAATGTAGAGGAGTTTGAAGAGCAAATGGAACGTGCCATTAGTGAAGCACAAAACGCTTTTGGTGATGGATCAGTATTTATTGAAAAGTACGTAACCTCTCCAAGGCATATAGAAATTCAAATATTGGGCGATAAAAAAGGAAATGTTGTTCACCTTTTTGAGCGCGAATGCAGCATTCAAAGAAGACACCAAAAAGTAGTTGAAGAAGCACCAAGTGCTGTGTTGACTGAAAAACTAAGAGCTGAAATGGGTGCAGCCGCTATTGATGTTGCAAAATCTTGCAACTACTATGGAGCCGGTACCGTTGAGTTTTTGTTAGATGAAAACAATAACTTCTACTTTTTAGAAATGAATACCCGCTTACAAGTTGAGCACCCTGTAACCGAAATGATTACAGGATTTGATTTGGTAAAAGAACAAATTAAAATTGCCCGTGGTGAAGAATTATCATTTAAACAAGAAGACGTTTTTATAAACGGACATTCAATTGAATTAAGAGTTTATGCTGAAGATCCTAAAAACAACTTTTTACCCGACATTGGAACGCTAACTACTTATAAAGCTCCAGAAGGCCATGGCATAAGAGTTGATGGCGGTTTTGAAGAAGGAATGACCATACCTATATACTATGACCCAATGATTTCGAAATTGGTGGTGCATGAAAGTACACGCGCTAAAGCCATTGAGAAAATGAAAAACGCCATTGATGGCTATCATATTAGCGGTGTTGCCAATACCTTATCATTTGGTAAATATGTAATGGAACATGAAGCTTTTAAAAGCGGTTTATTTGATACCAACTTTGTGGGCAATCACTTTAATGTAGAAACAAAAGTTGATAAGGATGAATCTGTTTTGGCTGCCATTATTGCTTCTAAAGTAGCTTCAAAGCCTAAAACTGCTCCCCTACTTAGCAATCACACCAAAAACAATCAATGGAAAGCTAATCGCTCATAAAACTGAGCAAATGCTAATCATTTATTAGTTAAGTGTTTACAAATCAATATTTTGCATAAACTATTAGCCGATTCAAAACTTAAATTTTAGATTTTTTCGACTAAAATTTACTTTTAAAATATTATTCATTTGTGGTAGATTTAGCCAACTCAAAACTAAAACTACACAATTATGACTATTACAAAAGTGTCCAAACAATCATACGGAAGCCGCTTAGGTGGTGCATTTGGCGGTATTATTTTAGGGCTAGGTTTACTAGTGATATCATCTGGTATGCTCATTTGGAATGAAGGAAATTCAGTTAAAACTTCTCGCAGTTTAAAAGAAGGAGCTAAGAATTTTATCTCTGTATCTTCTAATGAGGTCAACGCTGCCAACAATGGTAAACTAGTTTATACTTCTGGCAATTTAGCTGTGAATGAAGTGCTGGCTGACAAACAATTTTTCGTTTCTGATAAAGCAGTTCGCTTAAAAAGAAGTGTTGAAATGTACCAATGGAAGCAAACTACCAAAACAGAATCTAAAGAAAAATTAGGAGGTTCAAAAGAAACCGTAACCACCTATGATTATGAAAAAGTATGGGCAAGCAGTTTAATTAATTCAGAGGGCTTTGAAGACAAGGTGAACTATCAAAACCCGAATAAGATGTTGTTTAAATCAAAAACTACCAATGCTCAAGGTGTAAAAGTTGGTGGTTTTACCATAACTGATAAAATGGTAAGCAAACTAAATGACTTTGATGAATTAGTGGTTAAGCCGGATGTAAATGCAACAGCCATAGGCATTGAAAACTTAACTCCGCATGACAATGGTTTTTATATAGGTTACAACCCATCAGCTCCTAGAATTGGTGATTACAAAGTAAAGTTTAGCTCGGTAAAGCCAGGGCCAGTTAGCATTATAAGTAAGCAACAAAACAACACTTTTGAACCTTACCAGGCCAAAGCTGGCAGAAGCGTGGATATGATAAAAATGGGTAACCATAGCGCTGAAAATATGTTTGAAGCTGCTCAAAAAAGCAATACCATGATGACTTGGGCCTTGCGTTTTGGTGGTTTACTATTAATGTTTTTTGGTTTCACAGCTATATTAAGACCAATTGCCGTTGCAGGAAGTATTGTGCCATTTTTAGGTAAAATGGTAGGTGCTGGCATTGGCATAGTTGGCTTTTTGTTAGCCATTACGCTAGGCTTTATATTAATCGCTTTTTCATGGATAGCCTACCGACCAGTTATAGGTGTGGCATTGCTATTGGTAGCTGGCGGAGCAATATTTTTATTGATCCGTAATTCTAAAAAAAGAAAAGCATTGGCTACTCAAGCTGAGCAAGATGATGCAAGCGTAACCATTGAATAGTGTTTTTACCAACTTATAAGGTTGATTGCTGATTTATTTTTGGGCAGTCTTTCAAGACTGCTTCACGAGAATTCTCAACTAAAAATATTAGCGCTTTAGACACAATAAAAGGGGTTGAAAATTCAACCCCTTTTTTGTTTAGTTCTTTTTATTTCATTTTGTAGATCTTATCTACAATTCCATATGCCATGCTTTCATCCGCATCCATCCAATAGTCGCGATTAAAGTCTTTCATTACCTTTTCAAATTTTTGACCACAATTGTCAGCCAAAATTTGCGCTCCTAATTCTTTGGTTTTTTGAATTTGCGTAGAGTAAATTTCAATATCAGATGCTCGGCCGCGCACTCCACCTAGGCTAGGCTGATGAATCATTACCCTCCCATGCGTAAATATGGTTCTTTTACCTTTTTCGCCACCAGATAATAAAATTGACCCCATGCTAGCCGCCATTCCCATACAAATTGTAGAAACCGGTGAGCTAATCATTTTCATTACATCATAAATTACCATGCCGCTAGTTACCACACCTCCGGGGCTATTAATGTAAAATTCAATTGGTTTACCTGGGTCTTCCGCCTCTAAGTACAACAAACGATTCACAATCTTTTCTGCAGACTTGTCGTGCACCGCACCCCAAAGAAACACTTTACGTTGCTTTAAAAATTTATCATCAAACTTTTTAGATCCTAAAACTGAATCCATCATGTTGTCTTTCTCATCTTCATCATCCATCACTGGATTAAAATTATCAATTCTCATTCTTTTATAATTTAGGACAAATGTAATTATTGCAATTGTTATTAGCTAGTTCAAAATAGATGATGTTAATTTCTTAAGGGTTGCGGGGTAAAATGTTAAAATACCTGTTATTTTTGAACACCCGTTCATTTATGGACAGTTATAAACGCATACTTAAAGCTTCACTGAAGTTATTTGCCGAATTTGGCTTTCATGGCACTTCCATTAGGAAGATTGCAAGTGAGGCCAATGTTTCGCTTGGGCTAACCTACAACTACTTTGGTAGTAAAGAAGATTTGTTTAAAGAGGTAATTCTTCAAAACTTTAAAAATCTAACCAAAGGCTTTGCTCAATTAAAATCAGTAAATGGTAAAAAGAGATTTGCAAAATTGACCGATTTGGTACTGGCCAATGCATTAAAAAGTAAAGATGTACTAACGATATTAAATGCGGCTCAATATCATAAAGATGTTAGAGAACTTTTACCATTAAGCCTCAACAATTTTTACGACCAGTTAAAAAATGAAATTGAAATTTCATTTAATACCGGCAAAGAAAAAGCAACTCCTCAAAATCAAGAAATTGCTTTAGCCACCATTATTGGCTTAATTGATTTGAAATTAGCTCAGGTCACTTCTCACGTTTGAGGACGTGAAGTGCACCTGCATCTGAGGACGTGAACAATTTTTACGACCAGTTAAAAAATGAAATTGAAATTTCATTTAATACCGGCAAAGAAAAAGCTACTCCTCAAAATCAAGAAATTGCTTTAGCCACCATTATTGGCTTAATTGATTTGAAATTAGCTCAGGTCACTTCTCACGTCTGAGGACGTGAAGTGCACCTGCATCTGAGGACGTGAAGTGCACCTGTGCTCTCCAGAACCTGTGCTCTTCAGAACCTGTGCTCTTCAGAACCTCAGTTCTGAGAAGATACAGGAGAGAAGATACTGGTGAGAAGCAATTCGCGTTAACACAACGTTGGCAAAATGAACAAACTAAATTAAAGTTTCATTTTATTTTCGCTTTCGTGAAATCACTCTTAACCGTAATTTTAGTTTCATTACAAATCGCAGGTCTAGCTCAGATATCTGAAATTGAAACTTTGCTCAAATCTTACGAGCCAAAAAAACAAAAGGCAGGTTTGGCCGTCTATTCATTAAGTGGAGATAGCATAATATATCAATACAATGCTTCAGATAATTTCACGCCAGCATCCATACAAAAGGTTATAACCACTGCAGTTGCTTTAGACTTACTAGGTGCTGATTTTCAATTTGAAACCCATATAGCACACAGCGGAAACATAGATAGTAATGGAATATTAAATGGCGATTTATACGTTATTGGCAAGGGCGACCCTACACTAGGCAGTAAACGAATGAAATCTTCTATTGAGCAGGTAATGACTCGGTTTTATGAAGTGGTACAAAAAGCAGGTATTAAGCAAATAAATGGCCAAGTAATTGCAGACGCTACTTACTACAATGAAGAACTAATTCACCCTACTTGGGATAAAGAGGATGTAGGTAATTACTATGGCTTTGGTGCTTCAGCGCTTACAATTAATGAAGCACAATATCAATTGGTTTTAAAATCGGGCAAAAAGTTAGGAGACACCATAGAAGTGTTAAGAACTGAACCGGATTTACCTTGCATAAGTTTTAACATTACCGCAACCACTGCAGGTAAAAAAACTGGCGACAATGCCTATATCTATGGCTTGCCATTTGACAACAATAGAGAACTATCTGGCACAATACCCTTAACTTCTAGAGAGTTTACCATCAAAGGTTCCATGCCTAATCCTGGACACTATGTTGCGTTTGAGCTTACCAGTCATTTAATAAATAATGGCATACTTGTAAAAGGGCCAGCATCTTACTTAAGAGAAGAGATAGCTTTAGGATTTGGCAAGCCGAATGATTTAAAAATTATAGAAACACTTAAAAGCGATTCATTAATAAACATCCTCTATTGGTGTAATAAAAAAAGTGTTAATCTATTTTGCGAGCATTTAATGAAACAAATTGCTGTAAGTCAAAACCAAGAAGCATCATACGCCAATGCTCAAAACATTATTGCTGAGCAACTAAGTAAAAATAACGTTGATATTGCAGGTATAAACAACTTAGATGGTTCAGGATTAAGTAGGCAAAATAAATTACAACCTGCGAGTATGGTGCATGTGTTGAAATACATCCATAATTCAAGTATTAGAAAAGATTTTTTAGCTACCCTACCAGTTGCTGGCAGCAACAAGGATGTTGGTACAATGAAATATTATTTGAAAGAAACGCATGCCCAAGAAAACCTTATTGCCAAAACTGGCTATATGAAAGGGGTGAGAAGTTTTGCAGGCTATGTAACTACCCAATCGGGAGAAAAAGTAGCGTTTTGTTTGATTGCCAACGGCCCGCCACCCAATACTTTACTAAGCAAAAAAAATATGTTGAAAATATTGCAACATATTGCTGAACTTTGAAAAAGGAAAAGATATTATGAAATCCTTTTTGTTTGCATCAGATAGTAAGCTTAGTTTCCAAGAAATTAAAGAATTGGTAATCAACACCAATACCAGTGATGCAGCGCCCAATATGTTGTTGTTTGCTGTCCCCGTTTTTTTCGTATTAATAGGCGTAGAAATGCTGTTAAGTCATGTTCACAAAAAAGATCTTTATCATAAAAAAGATTTTTTAGCGAGCATTGGTATTGGGTTGGGAAATGTTTTTTGCTCTGCATTATTTAAAACATCCATGTTTTTTGTTGTTTGGCTTGTTTATTACTACCTCTCACCTTTTAGTTGGCCTAAAAGTGGTTTCGGATATGCAATACAATTTCCTATTTGTTTAATAGCGTTAGACTTTTTTAGATATTGGGCACACAGAGTTTCTCATAAAAATAGATTTTGGTGGGCAACTCATGTTACCCATCATAGCAGCGAAAAATTTAATTTTGCCGTTACATTTCGTTTATCATGGGTACAGCAACTAAAATTGGTATTTTACTTGCCTGTGGCTTTGATAGGTTTCGATCCCATTGTATTTTTCATTTGTCATCAACTAATGGCTATTTATCAATTTTGGGTGCATACCGAAATTATTGGACGCTTACCAAAACCAATTGAATATATATTCGTAACTCCTTCACATCACAGAGTGCATCATGGCACCAATGAAAAATATATCGACAAAAATTTTGGCTCAACATTTATTATTTGGGATCGCATTTTCGGAACTTTTCAACAAGAAGAAGAGAAAGCCATTTTTGGTTTAACCAAGCCAATTAAATCCTTCAATCCCATTGTTTTAGTGTTTCAAGAGTGGGTAGATATTGGCAAGGATGCCTGGAATGCAAAAGGACTTAAAAACAAATATTACTCTGTTTTTGGGTATCCGGGTGATATAAATGTCAAAAATTAGTAATAAAAGCCTTAAATTTAGGTTTCGCATAGCCTGTGCCAAATTCAAAAATATATGAGTCGTAACATAATTTTAGCACTGCTGTTAATTTCAACTGTTTCATTATTTGCTCAAAAAGAGTCTAACTATTGGTACTTTGGTTCTAACTGTGGAATGCATTTTACTGCTGGTACACCTACAGTAATTTCGAACAGCGCAATGACTACAGGTGAGGGTTGCGCTACATATTCAGATCCAAATACTGGTACTTTGCTGTTTTATACTGATGGTACATGGGTTTGGGATGCTATGCATAACCAAATGCCAAATGGATTTGGCTTAACTGGCAACAGCTCAACCACTCAAAGTAGCATAATTACTCCTAAGCCAAATGATCCAAACATTTTTTATGTTTTTGCTTTAGATGTGAATTGGGGACAACTGACCTATTCTGAAGTTGATATGACTTTAAATGGAGGCTTGGGTGATGTTACCGCAACAAAAAACATTCCCTTGTTGGCTAATGCCTCTGAAAAAGTAACTGCAGTTTCGCATATCAATAAAAGAGATATTTGGGTTATTACCAATGAGCAAGCCACCAACGCCTATCACGCCTATGAAGTTACTCCAGCAGGAGTAAACACGGTAGCTGTAGTTTCAAATACGGGACCAATTGTTAATTACCATTTAGGGTATATGCGTGCATCAATTCAAGGAGACAAAATTGCTGCGAATCATAGGCAAACTTCCATAGAGTTACTTGATTTTGACCAAAGTACAGGAATTCTCTCAAACTCAACTACTTTAAATGCGTTTAGTCCCAATAATATTTATGGTTTAGAGTTTTCTCCAAATGGTGAATTGCTTTATGTAACAGAAGAAAGTAATAGAATCTTATATCAATTCGATATAAGTAGCGGAGTTCCAGCAACCATGAATGCAAGTAGGATATTAATAAATGGTAATTTATCTGCAAGCGGCGGTGCCATACAAAATGCACCAGATGGAAAGGCTTATGTGGCTCTAAGTATAGGTGACTCCCTTGGAGTTATTGAATTTCCTAATGTCTATGGCCTAGGTTGCAATTATCGCAATGATGGTTTATATATGGATGGAAATCAAGTAAGATTTGGACTTCCAACGTTTATCTCAACTATTCTTGGAATCAACGCAAGTTTTTCATTTTCACCTACTTGTTTAGGCGATTCAACTGAGTTTATTGCTTCAACTTCTGCCGATACTATTCTATGGAATTTTGATGATCCTGCTACAGGTATTTTCAATACTAGCGATACCACAAGGGTAAAACATGTATTTTCTGCACCTGGCAAATATGATGTAAGCTTAATCGTTTGGCAAAATGGGCAAGTTGATACATTTTTTAATGAAGTGGAAATTTTTGAGGTACCTAATGTTGATTTGGGAAGTGACCACCGACTTTGTTTTGGTGAAAGTGTTACGGTAAGCGCCTATCAGTCAATACCAGGTATCACATACTTATGGAATGACAGTACTATGAGTGCTAGTAAAACCATTACCGAAACAGGCACTTATTATGTGCGCGCCATGGTTGATGTTTGTGAAGATTGGGATACTGTGTATGTAGAAGTACTAGATGAATCTTTCCTTGGTTTTCAATTAGAAATTGATGAGAAACTGCCATTGTGTTATGGAGATACAGTTGTTTTAAATGGTTTTCATCCTGAATCTCTAACTTATTCTTGGCAAGATAGTTCGATAACGGATTCTGTTTTTACAGTTTCTTCACCGGGCACCTATTATGTTGAGTTAACAGATTCTTGTGGCACTTTCATTTTTCCAATAACCATAGATTATGTTATTTGCGATACACCTACCATATGCAATACTGTTGTTGGTGCTGGTGCTTTTAGCCCAAATAGAGATGGTTTGAACGACTATTTTAGAGTACGCACGCAGTGCCCTGTTACCAATTTTAAAATGGGTGTTTATAATAGATGGGGGCAAGAAGTTTACCAAACCAATGATATTTCACATAAAGGTTGGAACGGAAGCTTAGAAGGTCAACAATCAGAAGTTGGCGATTACGTTTGGTTTGTAAGATTTACAGATAAAGACAACTTTAACTACACTGAGAAAGGAGTTGTTACTTTAATACGGTAACAATTTGGTTTATCAAAACCGAACAATTTAAGTTATATTTAAAATGTTCTAAATAACAAAAAAACTAAAAATGCTACGCAAAATTATAATTACACTGCTATGCACTTTTATTACACTTAACTTATTAGCCCAGGGAGAAGGCAACATTTGGCATTTTGGAACCAATGCAGGCCTAGACTTTAATGGAGGAGCTCCAGTAGCTTTACTTGGTGGACAACTAAGCACGCAAGAAGGGTGTGCTACTATTTCAGATCCTTTAGGTAATTTATTGTTCTACACTGATGGTTTAACTGTTTACGATAGAAATCATGCAGTAATGCCCAATGGAAATGGTCTGCTAGGAAGTGGGTCAAGTACGCAAAGTGGAGTAATTGTTCCTAAGCCAGGTGATCCTAATATTTATTACCTATTTACTACACCCGTAAATTCTGCTGATGGCTTAAATTACAATGAAGTAGATATGACTTTAAATGGTGGTAATGGAGATATAAATGCCAACAAAAATATATTATTAGTTCAGCCTGTTGCTGAAAAAGTATGTGCTATAAGCCATGCCAACGGAAGCAGCTTTTGGGTAATCACACGTGTTTTATTAACCAATGAGTTTCATGCATTTGAAGTATCTTCTACTGGCATAAATACAACTGCAGTTGTTAGCAGCGTTGGCCAAGTAGTTACTTCACAATCTATGGGAATTGGATGTCTAAAACCATCAGTTGATGGAACTAAACTAGCGAGTGCGAACCGCTCTCCTACACCAAGTGTAGGGTTGTTTGACTTTGACAATGCCACTGGTGTGGTAAGTAATCCAATAATTTTGAGTGGCATGTTTACTGGAGCAGGACCTTATGGTGTTGAATTTTCGCCATCCAATCAATTTATTTATGTAGCTGAAGGTTCGTCAACCATGTATCAGTTTGATATTTCAACATTTACACTAGCTGCAATTACAGCTAGCCAATTCACCTTCCCTTCATTAGGCCCTTCAGGTAATAGCGGTTATTGGTCATTACAATTAGGGCCGGATAGCGTTATTTATGCTTCAGCTCACTTGTATGGTTGGATAAGCGGATTTACCAATCCTAACATGCCAGGTATGGCAAGCAATCCTGTAGGTGATTTGGTTTTTTTAGATGGCGCTAATTGCCGTTTAGGGCTGCCTACTTTTGTCCAGTCATTTTTCAGTCCTACTGGTGGAATAACTTCTTTCAACTATTGTTTTGGAGACAGCACTGGCATTAATGGCTCTACCAATGGAGATTCTGTTATATGGAATTTTGATGATCCTGCCTCTGGTATAAATAACACATCCAAAACTCTTTTAAATAAACATGTTTTCACGTCTACAGGCGTTTATGATGTTACCATGATTTCTTTTAATCAAGGTATTCCTGATACCACGTTTCATCAACTAACAATTGACCCTGTACCTAATGTTAACTTAGGCAATGACCTTTTTCTATGTCCTAATGAAAAAGTTGAAATAAGCGCCTATTTACCCATTCCTGGACTAACCTACTTATGGGACGATAACTCTACAAGCGCAATTAGAGAAATTACTGAAACCGGAACTTATTTTGTAAAAGTTCAACTGAATGATTGTGAAGACAGCGATACTATATATGTGGAAGTTTCAGATGGAGTTTTCACTGATTTTGAATTAAAAATTGATCAACGACTTCCTCTTTGTTTTGGTGATACAGTTATACTAAATGGATACCACCCAAATACTTTGGGCTATAGTTGGCAAGACAGTTCAATCACAGATTCCTTTTTTACTGTTTCCGGTCCAGGAACCTATTATGTTGAGCTCTTTGATACTTGCGAGATTGTATTGTTTCCTATAACCATTGAATATGTTATTTGCGATACTCCTACCATATGCAATACCATGGTTGGTGCAGGAGCTTTTAGCCCTAATAGAGATGGTTTGAATGACTATTTTAGAGTGCGCACTGAATGCCCCGTAACCAACTTTCAAATGGGCGTTTACAATAGATGGGGGCAAGAAGTGTATTATACCAATGATATTGATCATAAAGGTTGGAACGGAAGATTAGAAGGGCAACAATCAGAAGTTGGCGATTACGTTTGGTTTGTAAGGTTTAGGGATAAAGACAACTTTAACTACACCGAAAAAGGAGTTGTTACCCTAATACGGTAACAAGTTGTTTATTAATAATTAAGAATTTACGGTATATTTAGAAAGTTTTAATAACTAAACAGCTAAAAATGCAACGCATATTTCTTTTAGCACTGCTATTTTTTATTACAATTTTTGGTTTAAATGCTCAAAACCAAGGCAACATATGGTACTTTGGATCGAACGCAGGCTTAGATTTCAATTCTGGCAGTCCTGTAGCTTTAACCAATGGACAATTAAACACAACTGAAGGTTGTGCTAGTATTTGCGATATCTCAGGCAATTTGTTGTTTTATACTGATGGTTCAACAATTTATGATAGAACCCATACAGCTATGCCTAATGGCAATGGCTTGTTAGGAAACGGTTCTAGCTCTCAATCAGGTGCCATTGTGCCAAAACCAGGCAATCCCAATATTTATTATGTATTTACATCTCCCGTAAATTCGGCAGATGGACTAAACTATAGTGAAGTTGATATGACATTGAATGGTGGAAACGGAGATGTTAATGGCGTTAAAAACGTATTACTAATTCAACCAATTTGTGAAAAGGTAGCAGCAGTTACCAATGCTAGTGGAAATGGCGCTTGGGTGGTAACTCATGGAGTTAACAATAATGAATATTATGCTTTTGAAGTAACTGCAGCGGGAGTGAATACCACACCTGTAACAAGTGCTGTTGGCCAGGTAGTTACTTCACAAACTATGGGAATAGGTTATTTGAAATTTTCATCCGAGTGTAAAATGGCCAGTGCTTACCATAACCCAGGCGCAAGCTTAGAAATATTGGAATTTGACAACGGAACGGGCATAATTACCAATCCTATATTACTAACTAGTTTTGGAGGTTTTGGACCTTATGGTGTAGAATTTTCCAATTCTGGCCAATATTTATATGTGGCAGACGGATCTTCTGTTATGCATCAATTAGATGTTTCTAACTTTACCCAAGCTGCAGTGGCAGCCAGCCAATTTACATTTCCTGCATTAACAGATGACTATTGGGCATTACAAATGGGGCCTGACGGTGTTATTTATGCCACAGGCAATGGGTATGCATGGTTAAGTGGTTTTACGCAACCAGATATGGCGGGTATGGCAAGCAACCCCGTTGATTCTTTAGTTTACTTAGGAGGTAGAACGGGAAGACTGGGGCTTCCAACTGCCTATGGACAATACATTCAATCTTGTAGCTTAGGTTTATTTGGGTTTATCTCTTCTCAAAACTTTTGTGATGGTGATAGCACACTTGTTAACGCAAGTAGCAATGGAGATTCTGTGCTCATTAATTTTGGTGATCCTTCATCTGGTGTAGCTAACATTTCTAAAAAATTACAAAACAAACATTTGTTTAGTGCTCCAGGATTTTACAATGTTACTATGTTTGTTTTTTTACAAGGAGTTACAGATACTTTCTATCATCAAATAACTATTGACCCTGTTCCTAGTATTGATTTGGGTGATGATATCTTTCTATGTCCTAATGAAAAAATTGAAATAAGCGCATATCAACCCATTCCAGGCTTAACTTACTTATGGGATGATAGCACCACAAGTGCATTTAGAGAAATTACCGAAACAGGCTATTATTATGTTCGTGCACAGCTTAATGCTTGTGAAGATTGGGATACGATTTATGTAGAAGTTTCGGATGGAGTATTCAATGGCTTTGAATTAAAAATTGATGAACGACTTCCATTATGTTATGGTGATACGGTAGTTCTTAATGGATACCACCCAAATACTTTAGGCTATAGTTGGCAAGATAGTTCTATTACAGAATCAACTTTTACTGTTTCGGGGCCAGGTACTTATTATGTTGAGCTGTTTGACACTTGTGAAATTATGTTGTTTCCAATAACCATTGAATATGTTATTTGCGATACACCAGATATTTGCAATGTACTTGTAGGAGCGGGTGCATTTAGCCCAAACAGAGATGGATTGAACGATTACTTTAGGGTTAAAACTCAATGCCCTGTTACCAACTTTCAAATGGAAGTTTACAATAGATGGGGAGCAATGGTTTATGGTACAAACAACATTAATGATAAAGGTTGGAATGGAAGCGTAGACGGCAGTCAATCGGAAGTTGGAGATTACGTTTGGTTTGTGCGCTTTACTGACAAAGACAACTTTTCGTATACCGAAAAGGGTGTTGTAACGTTAATAAGATAAATGTTCTTAGCGAATAATTACTTACTTTTAGAAATGATTAGCTTAATTCGCAATTAACCGCACTAATTGATATGTATAGAAAACTATTATTAATAGCACTGCTCCTATTCTTAAGTTCTCAATTATTACTTGCCCAGAAGCAATCCAATTTTTGGTATTTTGGTACGAATGCAGGATTAGATTTTACATCTGGTGTGCCTGTGCCTTTAACCAATGGTGCATTAAGTACACAAGAAGGTTGTTCAAGTATTTCTGATGTTAATGGAAATTTACAGCTATATTCAGATGGTAGCACCGTATGGAATCGAAATCATACCGTAATGCCTAATGGTACAGGTTTGTTGGGAAACTCATCAGCTTCTCAATCGGCATTAATTATTGGCAAACCGTTAGATCCCAATATATATTATGTGTTTACCGTACCTGCCAATGCAGGTGGTGGGTTAAACTACTCAGAAGTTGATATGACATTGGCTGGAGGGTTAGGTGACATTACGGCAAATAAAAACATCCCATTAGTTACTCCAGTTCAAGAAAAAGTAAGTGCAGTGCAACATGCAAATGGAAGAGATGCATGGGTGATTACACATGAAACTGGGACCAATGCATTTTATGCATACTTGGTTTCACCAACTGGAGTAAGCACCACACCTGTAATTTCTAATGAGGGAAGCGTTGTAGGCGGTGGAGAAGTTTGGGGAGGTATCAAAGCTGCACCGTGTGGTAAATTTTTAGCTGTCGCACATTGTAATTTAAACGGTGAATTGTTTTCATTTGATGTTGCTACAGGTCAATTGTCTTTTATGTCGGTTCTCGTAACATCAGGTGCAATAAGGGCTCCATTCGGAATAGAGTTTTCACCATCTGGTGATAGATTGTACATGGGAACTTGGTTAAGTTCAAGAAATATGTTGTTTCAATTCGATATGACTCAGCCAACACCTGCAGCCATTGCTGCTTCCGTTGATACCATATACAATGCTCCAAATAGTAATACTACCATTTCTACATTTCAACTAGGACCTGACGGAAAAATATATGTGGCATTTGAATTTGTTGATTCCATAAGTGTGATAAACAACCCGGAAGCACTAGGCACAGCTTGCAATTTTGTGCGCAATCAACATGATTTAGGTGGAAGGCAATGCCGAATGGGTTTACCACCTTTTATGCAAAGTTTCTTTTGTCCTGATAATCCAACATTCACACAAAACTTACCTTGTTTTGGAGATTCAGCAGAATTTCTAAATACTTCTCCAGATGCTGATTCAATAATTTGGAACTTTGGAGACCCTGCTTCAGGCATCAACAATACTTCTGACAACTTTAATCAAAAACACTTGTTTTCTGCACCCGGCACTTACCTCATAACATTGTATAAGTGGGGCAGTGGCGTACCAGATACTGCTTTCAAAACAATTGAAATTTATGAAACACCTAGTATTGATTTCGGACCTGACTTAATAGAATTATGTGTAGGGGAAACAATAGAGTTGAATCCTTATACCCCAATTGTAGGAGTGACCTACTTATGGCAAGATGGTAGTGTAGGCTCAACTTTTGACGTAAACCAAACTGGGATCTATCATTGTTTAGTTGATAACAATGGCTGTTTTGATACCGATACAATTGAAGTGCGTATTGGAGAAAGCGTATTTGATGATTTTGAGTTAAAAATAGATGAGAAACTACCGTTGTGTTATGGTGATACTATCATTCTAGATGGTTATCATCCTCTATCTCTAACTTATTCATGGCAAGACAGTTCCATTAGAGAATCAACTTTTCAAGTATCAGCTCCAGGAACGTACTATGTCGAACTTTCCGATATTTGCGAAACGAGACTTTTTCCTATAAACATAACCTATCAAATTTGTGACACTCCATATATTTGCAATACTG